>Ga0307507_10005355_pt1 | contig 21193 bp, 5 predicted proteins | sample 7_EM_MG_FD_207223 | JGI IMG/M metagenome (GOLD analysis project Ga0307507, IMG submission 207223) | Populus trichocarpa ectomycorrhiza microbial communities from riparian zone in the Pacific Northwest, United States - 7_EM | ecosystem: Host-associated > Plants > Roots > Unclassified | place... | reverse complement strand
CATTTACAGAAGGCAATTGGGCTAGATTATCAATGGGCCACTTCAATCCAAGCCAATAGAAACATAAGTGGATCTAAGAAAAGGTTCAATTTGGTTGAGTCCATTTTACTATACAGGTGGGCTGTAACTAGTCTAGGCCCAAAACAATGAGCTCGCATCCCAGAGCCCAACAACCGCACACAACCAGTATGCTCTCTCCCGTCATTTTGTATTTTCTTACTTGGGTCAAGATTCAAGAGCCTGCTAAAGGCTTCATAACCCGACAAGAATGGAGGTGCTTGCTGCTCGGTATTAATTAGGGTGATTATTTTCGGTTCGGTTTAATTTTTATCAAAAAAAATAATCAAATTGGTTTTTTTAAAAAAAACTGAAACCGGTTCAAACCGACCAGTTTTGGTTTGGTTTTTTTAGAACAAAAACCGGTTCAAACCGACCGATTCTGGTTTGGCTTGGTTTTTTCAGTTTGGCTCGGTTTTTTCTGGTTATTTTCGTGGCTTTTTCTTCGTACATTTTTTTTTAATGGTTGTAAAGCATTATTCCTCGAAAAAATATAATCACTCATAAAAAAATGTTAACTGAAAAAAATGCTTTTGTAGTGGTAATTACTCACAACAAGCAGCATTCTACTATCAGTGTTATTGGTTCTGATTGAAGTAGTTGGTCGAGGATTTAGTAATGTTTAGCTAATTTTGAAACGTCTTACTTAAAGATGATCGATTCCCTCGGTAGGATACTTCCTCCAATCTCTTTCAATTATATTAATTAGATTGTGTGTGTGTGTGTGTGAGAGAGAGAGAGAGAGAGATTAATACATACAATGATCGCAGATAATATTAGCCAGCAACAAATTTCTCCTGATACGTTTTCAGGAAATAGCATCTGGTTTTGATGTTTTGTGTACTGGGTTTTGCCCTGGTACGGAAAAGTTGATTCTTCACGTGATGTTTTATGCTCATCTCCTTGTGAAAAAATGAACGGCAGAAAAATAATAATTAAGAAGCTTCTATAAAGAGCTTTAAGGCACAGGCAGTTTCTCTTGCATTAGCTATCGAGCTAGTACAGTCTTGTACACCATTGAGCAGAGCAAAGTACTCTAGCTATGTCTATGGAGTCCTTTAGTAGCCTGCTCAATCAAGCAAGGCCATATTTGCTTGTGATTTGGTGCAATGTGGCTACTCAGTAATGTCTATACCAGTCAAGCTTGACTTGAATCAAGGGTTGAAGCCACAAGTATTGGTAGCCTACATAATGGCTGTTGCCTCTATTCTCATTGCTCCTTTTGCGCGTCTTAGAAAGGTCTCGTTGATGTCTTTCTCTAAATGTATTTTCATGTGACTAATTAGCATAATCTAATTATAATCATCCTGGTTTAATAGTTCTGAACAGGAATTCAAGGCCACAGATGACTCTGTGGACATTCTCCAAGATAAACTTACTAAGCTACTTTGAGTAATGACAATCAAATTAGTAAACTACAGGATGTATTTATTTATCATCTCTAAACATTCTTTATAGAACTTATGCAGTTGCTGACATAATTCTGGTATCTGTTACCTTTACAAGGCCAGTTCTTGATTGTTCCACAATCAGCTGAAAATCACCTCCGCCACCTTTCGTGTTTGCCGTGTGCAATATTCTTCCTGCCATGACATTTGGAATGGCTTGCATCTTCAGGTAACCTTCAATACACATCTGTGCATTAGTTAGTAGTATGAGTTAGTGATTGATCTAAGACTATGAAGGCAAGGCTGATTTACAGGTTTGAGGAGGTGGATATTACGAGGCTGCACGCTCAGTCAAAGGTGGTTGGGACACTGGTAAACATTGGAGGAGCAACGCTACTCACATTTGCTCACAGAAGGGAATTTTTGTCGCTGTCAATCTGCACCCAGTGCACACATCCAAGATCATTTGAAGGGTGCTGTTAAGATTGTTTGGGTGTATGAGCTGGCCAAGTTTCATTATTATTAAGTAAAAACTCATCAAAATTCAAAACTATGATGGCTGTAGTTATACCATCGTGAGCCTATAATTAATAAAATAAATAACTACGAGCAAAATTCAATTAATTACTGAGTGCTTACAATGCTTTCAATATTACTTCCCTAAAGGCAATGGTTCCAAAATCGTACCCAGCTAAGCTCCCCCTTGCTGCTTTAATGTGCATAATGGGCACAGAGGAAAAAGCATACCAACCTTTGCGGTGGAACGAGCTAACACTGCAATCTGGTCTATATACTTGGATGTCAGACTTTTAGCTGCTTTCTATGGTGTAAGAAATTCTAAGTTGGAGCAAAATCATCTTCAAAATCTAAATAATTTGGTGTAATATTTATGCATCATACCATGCCCCTCCAAGGATTAAACTTAAAGCAGCATCACTCCCTTGATCAATTCCATGCTTTCCAGGCAGGGAATACTCTCAGGAGACTGCTTATTACATTCTCGGATTATTGGCCAAGGAAAGGGGTCCAGTATTTCTGTGTGCTTCTAATCCTCTAAGCATGGTTATGGTTGCAATTCTGGGGTCTTTCATCTTCAAAGAGAAATGGTACGTTGGCGGGTATGCAAGGATAAAACTACAAACATCAAACCATTTGCGCAAACAGCCAGGACAGAAGGAAATGTACGGACTTCTAATCATGACTTGGTTGCAGGAATGCTAATGTGGCAGGACCCAAAGGGCCACAGATGAACCTGTTTTAAGGAACCTAACCAAATTAGGTATACTCAAGGAATCTGAGTTTTCTAGGCAAGCTCCATGTAAGCAGTAAACCTAATACCCTATAGACATATGGTTACTAATGTATCTAATTCCGCCATGGCTTCATTGTTCAAGAGGTATAACTTCTGATGGAAGTTAAGATAGCAATTGACCTCAACAATAACAGGTTTCCCAGAATGATTACTAAGATTTTTGCTACAATAAAATGTTAAAACCTAAACAAAATAGAGACAGACCTTCAAATTTTTTAATGAGCAAAACTAAGCAAAAGTGTTTTTTTCCCCCAATAAACAACCATATGGAACTGATTTATAGATAGATCTAGAGCAGTCTGAACAATCAACCTGTGCTTTACCACCAGAACTAGAATAAAACCACAGGTGCTCGTGTGATGGAAGCAAAAAACAGTGGACTGCTGCTTCCATCATGAGTCAGCCAGTAGACCTTTGCCCTTTGCCTATGTAATGCTATTCCTCAACCACGAATTGTTATTCTCAATCACTTCAATGAAACCGCATGCAACAAAACTGGACCTAAATTGGACAGATGCCTACTTTTAACTGGAAAAGCCAAAGGTCAAAACAGGAATATAGCTCAGTCTACTCCACTGCACAAGTGAGCTTAGATTAGTCCAAGCACGAGTACGCATGTGTCCTATAACACTTGCACGTGGCTGTTTCATCTATGTTAAGAAACAAGGTTTGGAACTTTGGACAAGAATATCCATGTGGTGATGCAAAGTAGGGACTTGCGTTCAATCTTCAACTAATAGGACATGGTGTATGTCAATAGCTACAGGCATTGTCAAAATCCTTGGAGTTCTACACATCTCCATAAAGTTCATTTACTCCATCCTATATTTGCAACCAAGCCTCTATAGAGCACGGCGTGAGGTATAAAGACGCTTGTTGCACAACTTCATCAACTAACATGCAGAAAGCACCTCTAGCCCGTCATGAATGCACAAACACAGTAGTCTACCAATAACAGAATAAGTCCAAAACAAAAACTTAAATTCTTATAGCGAAAGGATAAAAAAGTTGAAGAAACATTCCTCCTCTCAAAATTATTAGAAATCCCAAAACAAGTCTATAATTACCAGAGAAATATGCTTCTATGGACAGAACACATACCACCTCACTTATTCTAAAAGCAGGGTCTTCATCTCAAGATGGTAGAGTGACTTCCTCCTTTCCATAGATGCGCTGAAGTTCACGGGTGGCAGCTTCATATGATGCTGACGAGAAGAGAAGAGAAGAAAATTTGATGAGAGAGAATAAATAACTAATATTTATCTCTTGTATTTGTGTAAGGCAGTCACATAAACTCATCTAAAACTACTCCTTACCTTTCCAGCTAAGGAAATTCTTCTGATTAATAGCAGATCCAGTAACAGTTTCGATCGCATTGAACAGCATCTCCTGAGGAGTGTTCTTCAGTTCTTGAACAACAGCATAGATGGTCTTCCCGTTCTCAAAGTAAATATGGTTATTGGGATGCTTGGTCTTGCAGTTAGCATGTCGCTCAAATTCATATGCATTCAAAACCTGCACGGCGCATCCCAAGTCATGAAATAGTTTTGAACATTTCATTAGTTCTGTTTCAAGACACTAGACTATATTTAGAGTTGCCTACCTTATTGCCACATACTTTGCAACTACATAAATACCCAGTCCCTTTTATAGTTCCTCTAAGAGTTTTCTGCCAAGATGAAGGTTATGCATTTTAATGTGGGAACCATAATCAGTAAGAAATATTTATCATTCCTAAATATATATTGACATCTCAAGCATAATATTTCAATCTCACCTCCCTCGACCAGGAAACATATTTCACAGGAACCCCGTCAAGCAAGCCAGTTGATAGCAAGCTCTTGACATTTGAGGGGAAGTTGTTAGGAGGGATCTTCTTAGATGTCTTCAGCTCTTTATTCTTGGATGCAGAATCAATTGTTGTCTTTGGCTCTTTATTCTTGGGGGCTGCATTGATTGATGTCTTTGGCTCTTTACCCTTGGTGTCAGTATCAGTTTTGGAATTAGCTTCCAGACAACTATTTAATTGTGTATTTGCAATGACCTTTGATGCAGTATTGGTATTCAATTGTGGATCAACATTTGTCTGAGGCAAATTGTTCTGAACCGGTACTTCTGAAGTTTGAGCGCTGTTCTGATTGCTCACTAGCAGGTCATAGCCTCTAATAACATTGCCAGACATATTTGTCTCAGGTTCATCATGAAAGCTTTGAAAAGAAATGGAATTGTTGTCACCCTTGTTGTAGTTGTGACCAATGGATAGAATACCAGAATTCCCTTTGTCCTGGGCAGGAGTCATGGATGCGATATCAATATCTGCCTTGTCATATATTGGACCGTTTGATATGACATTATCCCCTCCCTTGCTAAATGAGGAACCCATCAAAATGAAATTTTCACTCGTTTTATCATAGGAGGGTCCCATTGAAATGAAACTCTCATGTCCCTTATTGTAGGAGAGAGCCATTGATATGAAATGGTTATCTTCCTTGTCATAAGATGGACCCATTGTTATGAAATTGGCATCCTTCTTGTCAAACGGCTGACCCATTGATAAGATACTCTCATCTCCCTTGTTATAACCCTGGCCCATTGATATGAAATTGTCATCATCCTTGTTAAATGCATGACCCATTGAAATGAAACTGCCATCTGCCTTGCTGAATGTGGGGCTGATTGAGATGGTATTCTCATCCCCATTGTTATAAGTAGAGCCCAAAGAGATGGCATTGCTCTCCCTCTTATTATAGGCAGTACCCATTGAAATTATATTGTCATCTCCTCTACTATAGGAGTGCCCCACAGATGAAGAAATGTCATTGCTTGAGTCTCTAACTTGATTGACTCTCACTTTTCTGAGGCCACCAAAACTAATAGATGCAGGGGGATCTTCAACGTTATGAGACATAGACAAACCCATCGAGCAATTGCTGCCATATAGGTCATTGAAATCCTTTCTTTCCATGTTCATATTTCCATTGCTGGCAGAAGGCACGTTGCTACCACTGTTAATCCGCAATGGTTCAAACCCAAACAGACGGTCATTAAATTGCCCTGAAACCGACTGGAAGCAGGAAGTGTTATTCCATGGAGAAATGTTCATGTGCGACATTCCCATTACTGGCCTGTTGTTGCTAGATGGTTCAACTGCTTGTTTCTTGTTACTGAACAATTCAGGTCCAGTGCTATCCATAAGCCACTGATGACCACGCTTTGGTTCCATTCTTGAGGAATTATCGAAACCTATATCTCCATCAGTTAAACACACCACATCTCTGGTCATCCAAAAGCTTTTCTGCTGGAAAGACTGCCAAAAAACAAGAGCCGTCCAAGTTACAATCATATATCAACAGGACTAGAGAAGAACAGAAATTGAGGATTCAATATTCCAAAAATGCATTGCAGAGGGTAAAGGGACATGAAATAATGCCAAACAAACAACTAAAGGCAGATGCGGATTAATCAATAGAAACTTTCAAAAAATAAAAAAGCATGCACTCCATAATGTGTTAAATTCTTAAATTTATAGATCCTCTATTCTTTGGAGTTAAACACATCAATCAATAGCCATTTCAAAATACAAGCATGCAGTCCATAATGTTAAATTCTTAGATTCATAGATCCTTTCTACTTTGCTTTTAGCTCCCAAATAATCAAAGAAAAAAGAGGTCTTTTAGAAGTTCTCTCAATCTGATACATATAAAATGGGTAGAGGGCATTGACAGAAGTGAGAACTCTGACAAGGTGCCCAAAAGTAGTAGTTGTTATGAAACTTCTTGACAAATCTTTCAAGATAAGAGCTGTCCAGATTTGGTGAGCCACATCTTAGAGCCTAAATCTAACACTATTACTAGATGCCCAGATAACACAGAGGGTGCCTTCTTCGGAGACAAAGAAGTCAACTTGCAGTGAACATGGTACGCAATTTAAGACCTCAAGGCCAATTTCATGCCGTTTCAAAAATACTTTCTAAAGCTTTCCCATTTTTCCCTTTGGTCATATTCAATGTTCAACTCTGCTTGGTTTGTTAAGTAAATAATGGATTACAATCATCATAAGCACATTAATGCATATAAACTAGAAGAACTAAATTTAAAAGGTGAATATAGTAGGCAATGAAATTTTAGATCCACAAATTTTTTCAAAGTTAACCTACATAAGATAAGATTCAGCAGCCCTGCTAATATTATGGATCTTCCAGACGACTTTCAAATGATAGAACTTTATATCACAACTTTTCTCAAATCCTCACCTGAATGCTCAAATGACCAAAGGAAAATATCCTTGGCCGATTGAAGTGGTAAAATTAAACAAGAAAACGAACTGATTTCCAAGCAAGGAACTAAGTGCATGAGCTGACTGTCAATGCTTAATTAATGTAATCATTCTTTCTTAAATATTAACTTATTTCTTAAGTAGGCATGACAGGAAAAGGTCCAGCCATGATGAAAGAAAAGGTACATTTTTTTTTCAAACATCAACAATAAGCCAAGTCAAAAGCAAGTTTCTAAGCATGAACCAGGCAGAGTATATGACAATAAAAAAAGTGGGTAACACAACTTGGATCCATCAATAATCTTTTGAGCATACTTCAAATTCTATAATCAGCTAGCGTGTTATTTTATTCCATTGACAGGCACCATATACACGGATAATAGGCCTAGTTTGTAAAGTTGGCAAACAGCCAACTTAGATTGAATATGTTCTATCAACCACAACAATGTTATCATGGTGAGTACTTTAAACTAGTGCATGTTGTATTAAACTCGCCATCTTCATTCCCAAACTTCTGATGAAATCTAGATTTGGAAACCAAGAAACAATGATTCACAAGCTCAAAACTTTCTCTATAATCTCATGTCCTTGCATATGCCTGGGGCATGCATTACCACATATAAGACAAGGCAATCTTTTGCTCATGAGAGGACTTCTTAGGCTTTCATAAGTATTTGTTTTTAATGTAGCTCAATGGCAGGTTGTGTTTATACCTTTTGCTAATCCTACAAATGAATGGTATCCCTTTGGTGATAGTTTTTTAAGATTCGTTCACTTCCAAGTTATTTGGAAAAAAAAATACAAGGAAGGAGAGGGATCCACATAAACCTCAGAGAGGTTTGTAGGGAATCACAACAACTCACGAAGATGAAATTCCACATTGAACCCAATAATACTTGAGGCATGGTGTTAAATTATTGTCCTGATTCCATGCACGACCAAGAATGAAAATACAAATTGCAATGGTGTGGGTCTAAACAACTTGTCCATGCCATTGTACCATGCTACATAAACGCTCTTACGTATTAATAGTCAGAAAATACTCTACGTAATAGTAACAGCCAACATAAATCATAACTCTTAAGTTAAAAGTAGATGGATTTAGGCCAACTAACAACCAACTACACTAATTTCAATGAGAAATATTTAGAATTTGGAAAGGAAATCAAGTAAACTATTAAAAAAAAGAAGCCTTGCAAGTAAAATAGACGGGGACATTCCATTTTGGGGAGGAAAGTGCTTTGGCAAGTCGGGTAGCAGGATTAAGAAGGAAGGAATGAGCATGCTGAATGGATGGCCCAAAAGGATTCCATTAAGCAAAGATATTTATTAATTTAGTTGATGATTTATTTGGAAAGTGCTAAAAGTACAATTGGCAATTTTCAATATTGATTTATTTTTCTTATCCTACAGACTATATAGACTAGGTTGGTGCCTTTAGTACATATTCTCTTTACATTCCAAAAAATGTGTCAATTTAATTTTTTTTTTTCTATGCACCTTTTTCTCACTTGAATTTCGGTTTAGTTTTTATTTGCTATTTTGTTTACATCTTTTTTTTCTCAAGAATTTTAACTGCTCACTGAGTTTTGTTTTGCATTTCCCTCATTTTGTTTGAAAGTCTCAAAAGTGATCATAATTGGATTCAAACTACATATATTATTGGTAAGTTACCACTAATAACCAATCACCCTATCACCATCCACCACCATCTATGACACCATTGGGTATTAACAATGATTGATTGTCAATCACCATGTTGGTCGATGACCACGTTCAACTATTGATGAGGCAATTGAATATTGGCCAATTGGAATTTGAAAGTCATTGACAAGATTGTTGAAGTTGTTGAAAGTCATTTATTGTAAATCAATTATCTAGCACTTACAATTATAGGTTGTCAATGACTACAAATACATTCTCAAAGTTGCTAGTTTGTGATGTTTTTAATTTTGTTCCAAATTGGATACCATTTCTTTAGGGATGAAAACCAAAAACAAGATTCATCAAAAAAAGAACAATTGAAAGATATAATAAACTACCTTTTATGCAATGTGCCAAATACAAATGTATTCCATAAGCATTTAAAATTTATGTGGTGGCCAAAAGGTGTGTAGGAAAACCTTCATGTGCATTTACTTATAGCAATTACCCTTCAAATATGCAACCAACACTCGCAACCAATGAGCACCTATAGGGTTTGAGAGTTTGCGTGTGCAAATGGGACTCACCATCGATGTGCACATCTGTAGTGTACACGAGAATCACTTTGAAGGTGGGCGACACCAATAAGTGCAGGTAGTACTACCTATTTTTCCTTTAAGATTGGAAAAAGATTTGTTATAAAACCTTTATGAGCATCGGAATGACTTTCCTTATAAAAAGAGCACGTTCTATTATGCGTCATGCATCTCATGTTGTGGAGGTAGATGAGAAATATTAAATACATGTTAAAATCAACTTTTCTTTCGGAAATAAGGGATATATTTGGGAAACTAGTATTTGATATGAGTAGAACAAAAAATTATGCGCATGACACAAAATACATCACCGTAATGGATCCATTAATGCCACGATTTCTAAACAAGTGATTTTTACAAAATGTAACCACTGATAGTTGGCATTATAGTTAGCAAGGACATAAAAGCCCATACAAGTTAGAGGTCGAAGACTTCTAGTAATAAGTTATATGAGATGAAATCTTTTTAGACCTCTTCAATAATGTTACTCCAAAGAAGAATCTATAGGAAGTTGGATTGCTATGAAAGTTTCTATTCTTGTACAAATGAGAATCCTAGCATATCGATGCTACATATAAATGAGATGACGAAGCAATGAGCCTCTCTCTTTATTGAAAGATCACTAGAGAAACTTTATGACCATGTACTTCCATGATGTTGATTTTCAGTTGGTTCTTGAGTTGTTGCTCAATAGATGGAAATGAACTATGCTCATAATGAAGAAGAATTTTAGTGATTTTGATGGAATAGACCTTTAATATCATGAAGCTCCCCACCCCTATTCCTAATGTTGGCAAGTAGCCTTAAACCCTCATGCTTTGTTGACAAACTTATAGCCCACCTACCACCTTTTGGGATGCTCCTTTGAGATTGGCGGGTTTTTTTTTCAAGGAAAGGTTAGGCATGGGCTCCCAAAAGTCATCAACAAGACACAAAAGGCCATGGTATTGGCCTAACAAGCCCGTAAGAATTATACTGGCAACTCTTCAAGGGTGTTGGCCAGATAAAGACCTAGCAAGCGTACACCTAAAAACCCTTCAACAATGGCACAAGCTTCATGTGCTTGAGATTACTTGAAACTATTTAAGGATCTTTTTCCTATGTGTTTGATTTGTCTCTTTTAAGAGGAGTTCTTCAATAAAAAAATATTTTAGGTTTTAGTTTCCTTTTCGTGCTTTTTCCCATGTACCATGTTTACTATGATTTTATTATTGGATGATTAATTTATTATTTATTACGGTAACAAAAAAGCAAATGTAAGTTTAAATACATTTAAATTAAATGACTAACATTCTTAACATTTCTATGATGGGACGTTAAGTTTGAATTGACCAATGTAGCTTGCCTAACTTAATTCTCATGTGTGTAGAAGTAGATGGATGAAATTCACAATGAAAGGACATAGTTGAGTAACCATGAAATAAATGCTCTTTCAGGCTCTATTGAAAACGTCAAGGCTCAAGAAAAGGTACAGAAATAAATGTGTGAATGTTGCCCTTAGCTGCACATTGAACAATTTGAATTTTAATCATATCAGGAAGGTAAATCCATGTTTAAACAAATGACAAGTTCAAAAACAGATTTGTCATTCCATTCAACTCTAAGCAACGCAATTCGTTCTTCCTACACCATTGCTCACTCCATCCTCCTTTTAGCACTTGCTCTAACCTTATATGGTTACAAATTGCAGTCAGCATTGCAGCAAGTATATAGGATTCCAAAAGGGGCTGACACTCTCCTCGAACTTCTCTTTATAGGTTTCATTGTAGCTGAATAGTTTTTCCAGTGAACTATGCCCTTGGTTGAGCCATGAGCCTTTAAATTAGTTCTTCGCTGAGACAAATCAACGTCCATCCTTGCAAATTGAAGACAACTTCCATGCAGGAGAATTGATGAACATTGCATATGTTTGAATGTTGGAAATCAAATATTAAGACTTCCAAAGGCACAGGTCACACAATCTTGAAGACATTTAAAGTGGAACGAGGTTGGACTATAGAACTTGTAAGTTCTCAACTAAAATGGCCTTGTGAGGAAGTAGAAATAAGCATTGATTTGGGATAAAGGTTCTCATATATGGTTGTTTCTGACTATATCAGGAGTCTTAATTTTATTAGGAAGGAATAAAGGTTCTCATATATGGAAATTTCTGACTATATCAGGAGACATAATTTTATTAGGAAGGAATATACCTAATATCAGTCAAGTGAGTATCTTCAATGGATTCCCTCGCTTGAAAAGATTTGTTTCTTTGTTAAAAAATATGTCTCGTTAATTACTAAGATAATTCTCACAGAGAACTTTTTCTAAATGACGAGGAATCCCACTTAAGATAAGAAACCCTCAGGCACCTAAATGCTACAAATGCATTAGGTGAGTCCATGGGTCCGAAACCAGGTCAACAATGTGGAGAGCAGAGCACACTCACTTGTCAGCTCAGATCACTCCAGATTTCCCAGCTATATTCTTCTCTAAAGCTCCGATCTCTAGCTCCGTTTGAGCCCTTAACCACTCCTATCTTATCTTAATGTGATAAGAACACGATAGCCCTCATGTCTTTGTTTAGTAAAGGCAAAGCAAAATTAAGGATAATATAATCCTCCTCCTCTACTTCACTCCACAAAATTGTAGTAGTAAATGAAGTTACAATAAAACTATCTCCAAATGTGGATCAGCATGGCTGGATATACTTAAAGAATTTGCAATACAGAAACACACACAAAATAAACAAAGAAAGATAGCATTCAAATACAGTAAAGGATCTGGCAAGCAGATATGAAAATAAGTAACAAAATTTAATACCAAATAGCCAAACAACAATCACAAAACATATAAACACTTGAAAAACCATAATCAATCACCATATCTAAGCGAAACCAAACTTTGAACATAACATTTTCAATAAAACAAACAAAAACTTGAATAGAAAATTCCAAGCCTACCATTTTTTGCCGTTAGCCAAGTTCACAGAGACTCGCCGAATCAAGACTAAAACCAACTCACAAAACTCGTTCTCAGGTGATCTCCACTCGAAACTCGAAGTTCTACTTTCACTAACACACGCCACTCTTTACTACGCCGTTTCGCTCATTCACGCCATTGATCACGATCAAGCTCAGATAATCTGCAGCACAAACTCAAACGCCAAAACCTAACCGTTTTAAATTAACAAACCATGAAAATCAAACTTCGATCATGCATAGCATTCATTTAAGACCGTTTAGAGAGAAAACATTGAACAATTATAGTGAGACAAACAAGCTCAAAATTATCAAAACTGTAATCATCAAAGTTCAAAATCCACTCGCACTAAGTACACACAGCACGAAAGGCATGCATAGTGACGGTCACTACACATGAAAACTGAGAAATACGTGTGAGACTGGTAGCGTACCTTTAGCCTGAAAGATCGCCGGAGAAACTCCCGGCAACTGCAAGAGTGAGTGAGTGTTTTTTTTTCTTTTTTCAGGAGAGAGAATTAAAATAGAAAATTACTTATGTCAGCTTGGTTTTTAACTACGAGGAGAAACATAACTAATGCCGGGTGGTCTAGGATCTTATCCGTACACGTGGAACGATGGAGCTGGAATCAACGGCTTGATTTACTATAAAGGCTTTGGACCGCTAAAACGAATTGCCATATACGGAAGAGCCTTGTATGGCAACGTGCAGGAGAGGAGCCTTTCACTCTTGTTGTAAAAGGTAAGTGCAGCGCAACGCAAGATAGGTATACCACTTGTCAGTTTTCTATTGATTACAAGGTGTTCTGGTAATGTGTTTCACAGTGAGAAGGTAGGGGTCTAGTGGTTTGGGTCTATGGTAAGAATTATGAGTTTCTTAAACTAGTAAAGCACATTGGTTGAAGAGAATTGTTGTCAATTTGTACTCAGTGTTTTGTGTTTTCTTGTCTCCTAGGGGGTAAAATATAAGTTTTGCCATGTTTAGAAAATTGGTGAGGGGGCATTGTGGTAAAATAGGGTGTAATCAGCATGGCTAGTCCATGGGCCTAAATTTGGTAAAAATGAGGGGTCTGGATTTGTTTTAAATATGCTCTAGATTAACTTTGGCAAGTACAATCACCATTATTAGTGAGGTAATTTAATGGCCTAGCCTTTATTTAGATAGTTATTTATGGTGAGAGTAAAATTTGGCACCAAGAGGCTCACATGCTGGATATACTCAAAGTTGTGGGCACACCCACCTCAAGCATAGTAATTAATTATTTTTAATGTATCAAATCTACGCACAATAAATGTGTTTTTGAGATTATTTAATAAAAATATTAGTCTTAATTGGTAAACAAAATAACTTAAAGATAACCCCTTTTAAGAAAACAAAATCTTGTGTGTTGAAATGAGCCCGTACTAGGCAATGACACGAGGACAATGCGCGTGTCTTCCTGAATAATTGAGTTCGTGTCATTTTATCTGTTGATTTTATTTAATGAATGTATGTTCATATGAAGAGACTACTATTATGAGCACATTATTTTACCACCTCTGTTTTCTTTCATTTTTTAGGCAACCTATGTAATTCCGACGTATAGATATGATTTGTTTAGATGTAATATTTTCGAAGGATTTTTTTTTATATGACTGGAGGATCTATTAGTGTTAGGATTTTCATATTATATACATAATAATTTAAAAAAATATTAAAACTTGAATATAAATTTATAATAATGTTTAAGCATTATATTAAAACTAAAAAGTAAATGAATTTGATAATTTTTTTAGAATGCCAAGAAAAACGAAGGAAAAAAAAAAGAATCAAGCCCAATTTCTGCCCCACAGTCGGAAGCCAGGTATGCATAAGCCTGATTCTGTTGTTTTTTCCTTTTCCATCAAGGACATGTCATCCGTTGGAAAATAACGTTGTCAATGGAATTCAAATCTGTGATCTCGTGGCTTTTTCTCATTGATCAATTTATAAAATGTTTTATCAAAAATCCGTTGCAGTCCCATTTCAAATCTTATCAGCCATCAATTTTTTTTATTAATATAAATATTTAAATCAGTTTCCACCTATTTTAATTAATTCTATAAATTTTAAAATTAACAATCATGTAAATCTTTTATAATCAGCATATTAAATTAAAAAATTATAACAATAAATAGTTAAGTTATTGCTGTTTTTTTGCAAATAATGTACATTAATATCGAATTTAATGATATAAATTCAACGAACAGAACCAAACATAAAGAATTTTGAATAATAATTAGCTTGACTAGTAAAATGTTGCGTAGATTTACTGCGAAGTGCCTACTGCCACGAAGCAGTATAAGTTATTCAAATCTGTTGGAAAATAACGTTGTCAATGGAATTTAAATCTGTGATCTCGTGGCTTCTTCTCAAGTGTTACCAACCAAGCTACAACATTAAATTGTTATGGATCAATTTATAAAATGATTTATAAAAAAATCGGTTGTCAAGTCACATTTCAAATCTCATTGTCTATCAATTTTTTTATTATTAATATGGTGTCCGGGCCAGCTTGTACGCATCTCGACTAATCCCACGAGCCCTGAAATTAATGACCATGTAAGTCTCCAATAGTCATTGTATTAGTAACCACATGACTCAAACTTGAGATCACAAGGGAACAAATCTCTTGATCCTAAATTTTTACCACTGGACCACCTACTTAATGATTATCCTCCATTAAATTTGAGTTTTATTAAACCAAGTAAGAGAAATATGACAATAAATAGTGAAGTTATTGCTGTGTTTTTGCAAATCATGTGCATTTATCTCGAATTTAATGATATAAATTCAACGAACACAACCAAGAAGAATTTTGAATAATAATTAGCTTGACTAGTTAAATGTTGCGTAGAATTACTGCGAAGTGCCTATTGCCACGAAGCAGTATAAGTTATTCCAAACGGAAGGAAGAGATAATACTTGGGACTATAGCCACCATAAAACTCATAAAAATAATGCCGAGGTATCAATTTTTCAGACAGGGTAAATTCTTTTCTTCTTCCTTTTTTTTTCTGGTTGAAGTAAATTATTTTCTTAAACGGTCTGATATTAGCATATAGCTTTTAGGGAAAAAATAATAATAACTATGTTTTAAAATCATAGCAAAACCAACGAGGCAAACATTGCCAAATCATTTTTTTCCAATAATAAAAATATTATCGAATTAGTTTACACATTAACCGAGAGATTAAATCGTTATCCAAATAATCTAAAAAAGCACCCTCGGATAACCTTATGCATTAAAATAGATTTAATAAAAAAAAATTAGATGTTGACTTTACTATCTAAACTGAAAAGGTTAAAAAAAATCCTTATCTAGCAGGCCTAGTCTATCCACCTACTACAAACATTACAATTACAATTACAGTTTCAATTATTATTATTATTATTATTATTCAAAAGCTTGCTCAATTCAGTAGAGCACGAACCATCAAAATATACTGCATCGAAGAGTGATGTTTGTTTTTATATTTTAAAAATATTTTAAAAAAATTTAATTTTTATTTATTTATTTTAAATTAATATTTGTTTATGTTTTTAAATATTTTAATATACTAATATCAAAAATAATTTTTAAAATATATAAAAATATTATTATAATATATATTTAAATAAAAAATATTTTAAAAAACAACATACTCTCAGTGCATGGCTGTCTTGATTCAAACAGGTTTTAATAAATAGGACAAGAATCTTGTTCTTTTGTCCGGGACTCAGTACGAACAGAACAGTATTTTAATAAAAGTCAAATGTAGAGGCAGTTTTTTTCAGTTTCAAAACTACATTTTGATGATTTTTAGAACTGTGTCGACATAAAAAAAAATGTTAAATTAATAAATATTTTTAATATTTTTATATTCTTGAAAGGTTGATGTTAAAAATAAAAAATAAATCTGAAAAATATATATTTTTAAATGGAAAATATTTTTTAAAAAATATTATACATTATAATAATAAATACACTCTGATTACAGCAGAGTGAGACTACTCAATAAATGGGCCTACTTGAAAAAAAACACAAAGTGGAGCAGCAACAATTGACGAAGCCACAAGGCCATACCTTTCCTGTTACACGTTTCGAGCTTGATTTTTTGAAATCTCAAACATTGTCAAGCCCATCTGCCTATGGTTTTTTTTCAAGATGGTCATAGAGGGATAGAAAGATCGCTCACAAATTATTATTTTTTATAAAAAAGAAAAATCAAATGAAGATTAAGAAATTGATGAGCAATTCCCTCCATGTGCAAAACCGGGCTATAACAGGCGCTGATTTCTGTTATTTTCTGACATGAATATTGCTTGATTTTTCTCTATTTAAGTACTATTTGCGGGAAATTATTTGAAAATAAGATTGAAAACAATTAGGTGAAATTGATAATAATGGTTGATGATGCCAGAAACTCATTTTTAATTACATTTCATGATGATTATTCACGCAGAATAGATGGCAGCCTCTCTTTTTTTCCCTCTGCTTTTCTCGAAAACATGATTTACCTAACTTATATTTTCTCAGAATAGGAATTTAATCTACCACTTGCTACTACTTGCTTCGTCCATCGACAGACAACTCGTGATACTCAAGTTTTTAAGAATTGACCAGATCTAATATCTGTGATTGCAAGATGTCTCAAGCCAACAACATTCAACTACACGCTGCCACTTGATGGAGTGATATTCCAAGGATATATACATATAATTAACCTATAATTAAATTCTTATAAAAATCGATTCGTGTCATTAAAAATAAAAAATAAAATTGACCATAAGAGAGGCTAGGGCTAGCTATATGAAACGGTTCATTTTAAATGAGGAGCTAGGGCTGCAATATTGCTATAAAATCAGTAGCACTGGACCAATGTTTACAAAGATTAAAAAAACACCACTACGTACCGAATGGAAACTTTAAATTGAAAGCAGATCATCGACGTGAGCTGCTGATCACCTTTTAGCTAGTAGCTTTCAGTAAAATTAATAATGTGCAGATTTTCGCCATCTTAATTTCATTTTAAATTAGTTTGATTTAGGAGCCAACTACTCTCCTACCTAGCTCATAAGCGTATTATTGATTGGAGTCCTTGTTTGAACCTAATCTTGACAATCAGTCATGATGGGTCATTGACACACGAGCTTGTAGTAGTGATTTTAGGTATGAATAGACTTGAAGTTAAGTCTCTCAGAATAAAAAAAAATAAAAATAAAAAGTAAAAACTTGAAGTTAGTTTTCAAGAAAAAGTTTCTTGCTGATTCCTGAATTAGATAATTAATGTCATAAAAATCCCATGGCAAGAGAGAGAAAAAAACAATAATAAAAGTAAAAACTTGAAGTTAATTTTCAAGAAAAAGTTTCTTGCTGACTCCTGAATTAGATAATTAATTTTATAAAAATCTCATGGCAAGAGAGAGAGAAAAACAATAATAGAAGTAAAAAACTTGAAGTTAATTTTCAAGAAAAAGTTTCTTGCTGACCCTTGAATTAGATAATTAATGTCATAAAAATTCTATGGCAAGAGAGAGAAAAAAACAATAATAGAAGTAAAAACTTGAAGTTAATTTTCAAGAAAAAGTCTCTTGCTGACTCCTGAATTAGATAATTAATGTCATGAAAATCCCATGGCAAGAGAGAAAAAAAACAATAACAAGCCAATCCCTCTCTCTATTTTTTTTTATTTCTTCCTTGTTTTGGAGAATTACATTTTTCCATGAGTTGGTTTCTCCTTCTCCTAAAATTATGCTTAAACCAAAATATGTAGTAGCGTGAAGCTAGCTAAACCCTAGTTTATCTCATCATCATCATCACCAAAGCTTGATATCAGCTGCGCCTCTGTTCATTACTGTTTTCTGCTCCTAAAGGCATAAGATTTGAGGGCTTCATTTTAGGTTTACATATGCAACGATCATCCCTCATGCATGAACGAGTCTCTGCTGACCTTTAGAAATATTTGAATCTGAGTTTTCCCAATCAAAAATTTCAAACAAAATAATTTGAACTACTGGACCAGCTCCTGAGAAAGCCACTTGATCGCACTTGTAAAATTTCTCCCTTAATTTCCATTTAATTAGGAATATGGAAAATCCAAAGATAAATACTTTAATTGTATAATAATAATAATATGCCTGTCATTTAATTGTAATCACCAACTCATCACCAGATTAATTATCATGTTATACCTCATCTTTGTCTCATGATGACGTTATAAAACTGATCATTTAAGTAATTAAATGAAAATGAAATTAATACCATGATCTAGCTTCTTATTTCATGTATATGAACAAATTAACAAATATAAATACAAGATGTATAGCGAGTGTTCCTAAATCCAGGAAGAACGAAAGGAAAGGGGAAAAAACCTAGCTATAGGTATAGTTTCATGCGATTACACATGTAAGATCTAAAAGAAACAATTGACCATAGGAGCTGTCGTTCCGAGCTTAAACAACTCCATATCATTCTCATAAGGAGTCAAATTCAAATCCAAACACAAAACCCTCCTGCTATTAGATCTCTTCACGACAGGAACTGCTTTTTGATCATCAGTGCTAGGAGGGTTCAGAGGATCCACCTGGTTTCGATCATTCAAGGCAGCTCTATGTCTCCTCATGTGACCACCCAAAGCTTGTCCAATAGCAAACTCTAGTCCGCAAATAGAGCACTCGTGCGTTTTAGGCTTTGCTGGCGATTGAGTCTCGAAGCTCCCTTCTCCTCCCATCAACCTTGGCTTCTTGTGACTTGCACGGTGACCACCTAGGGCTTGAAACGATGGGAATTGCCTATTGCATGTTTTGCACTCAAAAACACGAGCAGGAGAAATATTGCTCATGGCATGATCAAATGAAGGAAAAGAATATGATTCCCTTCCTTTAGATAGAAACATCAAGCAATTAGCCATGGTTATGCTATCAATCTCTCTCTCATGCAGACCTCTCTTCATGGTATAAGAATATGAACAATAAGGGTTTTGTTATCCTTTGGTTTCAAATGTGAAAAGGATGTTGGATTTGCTTAGAAGATGGAATCATGTAGGAGTCATATCGGTGTGGTATTTATAAGTTGTATGGTTTGTGTAAATTGTGTAAGTGGTACGCCTATCCTTTGACTTTTATAGTTGACTTTCCCTAGAATTACATCTTTGTCCTTGTACTTGATGGATACGAAAGCGAAGAAGAGATGGGGGAATAAAAAATAATAATAACTTCAAATGGAGGGTTAATTATTGATTGTAAAAATGAGTCGTCTATTGGCACGTAAGCATGACCGAGAGGCTGAGCCAATAGGATAGAGTGAGTCCTTCCTGGAATCTTCATTTTTCTAGAAGATTCTCACGGGTTTGGTCTGCTAATTAGTTTGAACGAGGAAGCAACAGGGATATATAGTAAATAGAAAAATTTTGGGCTGGACTTTTTGGACAATTTCTTTTTTCCGCAAGTGATGATCATATATATTTAATTATTGAGTATTCACATTAATTCAGATTAGCAATTAAGGAAAAAAAAATTAACTACTTGCAATGTTTTATCTATATGGTATATATTCTCACAAGCAAGTGCTTATTTTTTTTAAGATTAGTGATTAATTAATTGATAAAGATGAGATTAATTTGAACTTGAGATTTCAATTGATACAATTATTTTACAAGATTAAAGAAACTAATTAAGGATTAAACTAATTTTCTCATGCTCGGAAAATGATGAGGAAGTGAGAAGGCATGCATGATTGCCTCATTACATGACCTAGAAACTGAACAAAGAAATGTAAAACATGTCCATCAGCTTGCAGAGAAGTCATAGTTATTTCTAGAATCATATATCAAAGTACGTGACGAGTATAACTTTATCCCCAAAAAAAAGAAGAGATATACATTGGTTTTTTTTTTTTGTGTGTGTAATAAATGGGGTTTGAATTTGTACTTGTACTAGACGCCTGGAAAACGTCCTGATTAAGTAACAAATTGCACGCAAGCTCCCCCGCTAGCTAATAGTTTCGAGTCTTTCGACCATTTTAACTTTGTAGTGAAGATGTTAGAATTCTCTTTGAACTTTGAAGCAGAAGAAATATATATCATGGAGTTATCTTTACGTGACTTTTACTATATATTCAAGGGTGTTAGATAAGGGCGGGCCTGCTAATTAGAGAGGGAAATGAGACATGTCAAAGTCTGGATTGTACTACTGTAGAGAAGTCTACAGATCCCTCATGCTCGGCAACAATGGAACAGCCGTGGGTTGGTAGCTAGTTTCTGTGAACTAGACTTTCTGCTTCAAAAGAAAATTCGAACGGGGAGGTATTTTTTATGTTGGAATATTGATTATTTCTTCTTCTTTTTTGGTTACTTAAAGATGACTAGAAAAGTATTAGGGCAGCTTAGCAAAGTTAATTAATATAATTAAACATACAACACTCCAAAAGCTTACAGCTATAAAATGTTGTTAGTCAACCATCGTTTCGTTATGAAAACTCAGAGTAGTGTGTGTTATCAGCTTTTTGTACTTAGTTTATGTTTTTAATAGCACAAAAAATTGACTTCTCTAGAGATTAGCTAGAGCCGAGTAAACCAACTGCACGTACTACTTGAATGAGTTCTGGATTAATAATATCCCTTCGTTTTAATTTGTCAAAGTTTATTCAATTAATATACTCCCCTTTATTTTTCAAGAGATGGAAATTTGAACTTAAATATTTTATTGAATTAAAATATATCTGGCAACATATATCGCTCAACTCAAGCCTCCATAAATTTCTTACATGCACTAGATAGGGCACGCACTACATCGTATGCCATCCAAATCTTTCCAAACACAATAATAAAAAAAAAATATCAAGACAATACAAGTGTTTAAAAAAAGTAAAAAAAAATTGAAATTGGATTATCAACTTAATAGGATTTAATAAGCTCATCTAATTTAAATAATACAAAATAAAAAAAATGCATCTCCAATAA
>Ga0307507_10005354_pt1 | contig 21194 bp, 11 predicted proteins | sample 7_EM_MG_FD_207223 | JGI IMG/M metagenome (GOLD analysis project Ga0307507, IMG submission 207223) | Populus trichocarpa ectomycorrhiza microbial communities from riparian zone in the Pacific Northwest, United States - 7_EM | ecosystem: Host-associated > Plants > Roots > Unclassified | place... | reverse complement strand
GTTTAGTTCTATATTTCTTTTAGGTTTGGTTTGTTCATTCAGTCCTCCCTTTATGGCATGGTATGTTTCCTAGTGTGTTGCGAGAATGGTTAATCATGGGTCGCTCTTTGCGCTACGGCACGCTAATTTTCCGTGAATTTCGGCGTACGAACGAAGGGATCGCTTTCTTCTTGCTGACCCGGCCCGAGTGGGCAATTGTCCGTTGCGGGATTCTGCACTGATCGGAGGCTTCTTGCAGTGTTGGGTGACAATATTGGCCTGTCCTGCAAGGGGGATTTCTTGATGCTCGAGAAAGCTCGTATTTTTCGCCTCGGGCTCTATGTTGTTTCCTGGTATACGATTGGCTTCAAGTCCTACCGGTATCTGCTGGCAGCTCAGCAGAAATGCGAAACAAGTTTAATGGGATCCAAAATGTCGGGTGGGCTAATCTTATACCATATCCGGAAAAGACTAATCCCTCCCAGGAGCCTTTGTCCCCGAACCCAGAGATTACGATACAGGTTTGGAGAGATACGGTAAGTGGATTTAAAGAATCTTCCCGGTGGATTTCCGATACCCTGTTTTGGAAAGTGTGCACAAAGCAGACACAGTCATTAAATAAACGGCCTCTAGCAACGAAACGCTTACCGATAGTGAATCTAGCACCACTATGGAAGAATGGTAACTCAGGCTGGTAGAGCTTTTTAGCAGTTTCCTAACCTTGCCGCGAAAATTAATCGTAGGCGATACCATGCCAGTGCCGGTACGGTACCGGTATTTGATAGCTCATAAAACCTACAGGGCAAAAATGAGCTTGCTGTTCGAGTTAGTCGTCATGAACTTCCATTATCACATTGCACTTTTTGAAGCCCATACCGTGCGCTGTCATAAAAACTGGAATAATTGGGAATGTTGCTAGGGAGTCCAGGTTTTCCCCCCCCCTTGGACTAAGGGGAGAAAGCACAACGAATGGATCCCCTTTTTGGACCTTAGTCGAGGCGGATGAGAAGGAAATGTGGTAGACCTTACTAGGAGAGGCAACTCCTTCAGCCTCGCGAGATCCTTAGTTTTCAAGTCGGAATGAGCACGGTGTCGCGAAAGTTTAAATGTCTGGGCACATTGGCGCCAAGGGCGTGCGTTGCGCTGGCGAGTCAGGCACTTGTTCAAATGGAAGGTGCCGGCATTGTTCTCGTGCTCTCACCGGAAAAACCTTTTGCCATTCGCAATCTCCGCCCGTCACGAATACCGTACCGGTATCTCTGTAAATCATCACGGCATTAGCACAATATAGGTTTAGCTTAGCAGGTTAACAGAATTTAGGAGAGCCAGTTAAGGAGATCCAGCACATCCGAATAGCTCAGGCTATACCGTGTCAGGAAGGCCCTACTGCAGTCCTGGAGCTTTTTATCCCTGAATCTCGAGGTTGGCGATCTAACCGAGATAGCGAATCGCAAGAGCCTCCACGGCACTGCACCAGCATCGTCGCTTGTTGAAAACCCATCCGAGCATGAAACACTAAATACGGTACTGAGTCATAATACACTTTCTGAAGCATGTTCCACCACCACCGGGACCAGTCAAATGCCAGATCAGACCGGCATAACTTATATAATAAAGATGAATGCAAGAGACAAGCGTCAAAAACCTCCCAGAGTGAGTCATCAGGTGCAAGAAAGCTTTCCCCTTCGCTTTGCTTTTTCCTCAGCTGCGTGGCAGTGTTGTTATGTCTCGGCGCGAGCTTGACTCACCATCATTGCGATCCTTAATTCAACAACCCCCACAACCCAACCACCATGACAGACTCTTGAAAGCCCATCACGCGTGGTCGCGTGAGCGACGCGTTACTCCGCCTCCAATGTACTCGCGTGCCTAAGCTAAACCCAGACACCCTCTCCGGGAACCGCCGTTTGCGCTTCAAGTTTGATGATGGGTGAGAGCTATAAGAGCTTCCCCGATCTCCTTAACGGTACCTTCGACATGAAGTTCAGTAATCAGGAACGCAAGTTAAGAAGCGAACACCAGAACTCCAGATCCAAATTACGATCACTCGCAAAATGTCTATCCATTTGCTCTCACTCCCGGCGGAGACGCTCGACTCAATAACGAATCATCTTCCTCATCCTATCGATGCACTGAACCTGTCGATGACCTGCCGCTATTTCAATCAGCATCTGAGCACACAACATAGCAACAAGTTCTGGCACACAATCTTCTCCAACGGTCACTCGGGGAACATATATGTACACCGTCCTGACACTGACTCGTTTTCAATTGGTAAACCGGGGTTGGCGTATGAACCTGCCCAGGACTACAAATCCTATGTTTTGCGCGCCTTGTTAGAGAACGGGTGTCAGTTTTGCCTGAAGCACATGGTGTCCTCCGACTCCAAAAAAGGCCGAGACTCACGTATGTGCCGAGTACATGGATTTAAGATTTGCATGGGATGTTTAAAGGAACACACTACCAGTAAGACACTCTTGCCTCCTCTCCTCTTCCGCTTGAGCGAACCTGCTAACGAAAGCTCCAACAGCTATAAGCAAATTCCGAGGCCTTGGCCTAGACATCTCCACAAACCCGCCCAAATCTAGCACCCAGGAGGTCTACAATATGAGGATCGGGCGCAAGATTTCCGTGACCTTCTACTGGAAATTCGACATCGAATCACTCTGCATTGCACAATTCGGAATAGGCCTGGCGCATCTACAGCGACGGAAAGAGGAGGAAAAGCTGGCCAAGGAAGCTGCCAAAAAGACAAACCCATCCCCGCTGCGGAAGCTCCGTGACCAGGCCAAGTCCACCATCGCCGAGTCCGTATGGACCATCTGGAATGGAGAGGATTACGAATACCCCCGTGAGCGCTGGGGCAAGGACATTACAAAGGAGCAACTTCTCGGCTGGCTGTTCCTGCGACAGGAAGATGAGGAGCCGCAGAATGCCAACATCACCGGGACCCTCTACCGCTACCTCAAGACCATCCGTGGCAAGGCGACTTTGGCTGACAAGGACGAGGCATGGTTTGACTTGGTCGCCCGGGATTTGCTAGAGGGGTTAAAGGATTGTAATTCCGCTAAGGATGGGTATCGTGCGCTCGCGTTCTCGTGGCATACGGAGAGGCTTACCTATTTCCTCGATGAACTTGCGCCCGACATGGTGACCCACCCCCAACTCTTCGAATGTTGGTGGTATAAGCGTTCCAACAGACACTCCACCCACTCCGTCGACCACTATGGACTACAGAATTTTGTGTCGCACATGGAAGCGGATCATCCGGTGCTCTATTGGTCTGATGATGAGTGGCAAGGGCTGTTCGCTGGGAACTAATCTTTGGACCAAGTTGCGACTTTTTATCTTTCGGTTTTTTGTAAAGGGAATCACGTTTTAGATTTCTCATGAATATCACAAATATCATCTCTTTCTAGCCATTTCTCTTCCCCAGTGTTTTTTTTGTTTTTTTTTTTGTCTTTTTTGAAGGGTATTTTCACTGTCCCTCTTTTTTTTCTTTTTTTTTTTTGGCTTCCTTGATCGATTCCTTTTATTATCACTCGACTCCTAGAGATGTGCGAGTGTCTATGTTGTAAGATAGTCAATCGATATAGTCTCAACCAAGAAGCTATTATTCAAATCTCTCCTCTTCCGTGCTACCTTACATCAGTGTTCCGAACCGTCCGGGGTAATACCTTCCAAGAGAACCGGGCTGGATGGGGCAACGGAGTACCGTCTTTAGTAGGAAAATCATATAAGCAGCGGACGGTATAAAGTCCTGTCTAAGAGCTTTGCAAAGATAGCGGCTATGCGGGATGGAAAAAGAAGGAGGAGGGCATATCATACCGGGAGAGGGAAAAAAAAAGACTGAATCGGTAGAACATCCCCGGGGTATTATATATCAGAGGACTGTCTGTAGTGGGCAACGAATAACGATATAAGATAGTAATAAAATGGGTGGAGTATGTGGTAAGTTAGGGGAGATGTAATGCAGTATTATGGTACCCGGTAAATGACGTTAATCCCGTCACAGGCCGTCACTCGCCTAACTTTAATGTTTCAAACTTTTATACTTATCATAGTAGACGCAGCGGGCTACTACCGCATACCACTAAAGTTCAGCCCTCTCTGTATTAATCCAGGTGGTATATAAGCTATACAATAGCAGTTCTTTTCAAAGAACAACTAGAATTAGAATTACGAGTACCCCTAATGCGTTAAGTTAGTCTATATAGACGATCTATGTCTAAGACCAGGAGCGAAAGGCCTGGCTGACAGCGAATATTATGGTGCTCTTAGAGTAGGAGTCATTATAATCTAACAGCTAAAAAACTTCTTACTGTATTAATTAATTTTCCTTGGCTAGCGAGACTATAATAAAAGCGTGGATAGTTTCCCAACCTCACCTTTGAAACCGGGCGCCTAGAGAGCAGTGAGTGGCACGTAAGTTAAGTGTGATCTTCGTTAAACTTTTCTCTACAGCAGGAACAAACCAGTCGTCAGCATGCCAGAGTTGGCAGTTAAGGTTCTGTTCGGTGGACCACTTTTATAGCAATATGAATATATTGCAATAAAAGTTGCAAATGGCATGGCATATATTCTAAAATAAATTTATAGCATATTTCTGAAATATAGGTGTTTGTTTCTGTTATGATATCATACCTCAATATAAATATATTGAGAAAAAAATAATCTCTAACCCTAGGGTTATAGACATGATATCTCACAAAGACTGTATGAAAATTGAATCTTCAGCCAATTTTAAATAAGTATTATGTTTATTATTTATAATAATATTATATAGATAGTCAATCATGTATTATAGTTATTAAAATTTACATTGTAAAAGGTTCTTACACTCAACTCAAGCCCTAAGCCTACATAACTTTGTTCTCAGATTTTTGCTTATAAAAATATATTGTGAAAGTAAAAATATGATATATTGCAATTTTTTTTGTATGCGCCGAACACACCCCAATATATAAAAAGTTTGGGTTTCAAGGATTTATGCCATAAAAAGTCACCTTTATGCTATAAAAGTGGTGCACCGAACAGAGCCTAAGTTAGATTTTACATACATCGCTTTTTACGTGTGTCGGAAATAAATAATTGCACTTCAGATTTTTTTTATCCAGAATCCAAACAATCCTTACGCCTACACTTCATCAAAGAGAAGAGAAGAAAAAAAAGGAAATAAACGAACAAGAAATGCGCAAAAAGGATCTACAACCAGAAAACAATAAAAGTAGACATGATGAAAATTTCAAGCCACACCGGTTTATCTTAACAACTCGCCAATACAAGATTCTAGATTATAAAACAGAAACTCACAAATTCTAACTCGACTACATGAAGAAATCTGTATAGAGGGTTGGATGGGGGATATGGTAGATATGAGCATTCTCATCGCATGTGATTTCCTTCAACAAGAGGGAAGTATTTGAGTTGAGTTTCTACATACTTTAACAGACTTACTCTAGAAGGCGGCAAGCATCGGCACCATAAGGTGGCGTTTGAAACATGGGAGGGCTGTGGTCCTTGCGGAGACTACCCGCACTCGAAGGAGGTACGGGTATGAAGAGCGATGCTCCGCCGCCCTCAGGTCGCGTGGGAGTGACAGATGCTAATAGTCGGGAAAACCGAGTGTGACGCGCCGCTTTTTTTCTTCTTTTTCCAACAGAAGGTTTCACACATCTACCCAAACGAACCAACCCGTGCTTCCAGGCACTGTTACCGTAATCACCTCCTCTACAAGGCCGATCCCCTTCCAGCGATACTAATTCTAATTTCCAGCAACGCCAATTCCCCCAGTTAGGCCAATCCTGCTCCCATGTAAGGCCAATCCTGCCCCCTAGTATGGCCAATCCGGCTCCCCGGTACCGTTAATACTCTCTGACAAGGCCAATCCTTCTCCTCGGTCCTGTCAACTTTGTAGCTTATAAAGTACAGAAATACAGATACCGGGGTGGATTGATAGTATTATTGTCGTTAGAAAAAGTCCTGTCAGTCGAGTTCAACTTCGAGTAAGTAGAGAGAGAGAGTGGGGGCCGGTTTTAAGCCACCAACAAGGCCAGAATAGGAAATTTCAGAAGACTCATCGCTCCACATCCGTCATTTTCTTTGCTTTTAGGGGCCAAAATGACATCAATTGGGCTCTTTTTGGCCTTCTCCGTGTCTCAAACCCGGCCCCCACGCTCACTCTCTACTTACTCGAAGTTGAACTCAACTGACAGGACTTTTTCTAATGATAATATGTAGGCTCCTAAGTGGATATATTGGATTATGTAAGCCAATCTGCACAGAAAAAAAGAGAAAAAAAGAGAAAAAAAGCGGCGCCTCACCCTTGCTTTGAGTAACTCTTGCCTTTCCTGGCAACAAAGTTCACGGGCTATTAGATGCTGTCGCAGCGCTATCATTCTCGGATGGCCTCTCTCGAGAGCCCAACGGGTTGGCATTTGTTCAAATTTTCCCAGCTCTTCGGGGTTGAGGTCGTCACGTCCGAGTAGTACCTCCACCACTCCATTGTGTCCACTCCCAGCAGCACACAGGAGTGGTAGTCGGCCTGATCCGTCCGGCTTGTCGGGGTTGACATCGTCCCGTCCGAGCAGTAGTTTCACCACTCCCTCGTGCCCATATTCAGCAGCCCAACAGAGTGGTGTTTCCCCAGATTCACCCGACTTGTCGGGGTTAACGTCATCCCGTCCAAGCAATATTTTCACCACTCCCTCGTGCCCATTCCTAGCAGCCCAACAGAGTGGTGATTGCCCAAATTGGCCCGGCTTTTCGGGGTCGACGTCGCCCCGCTCGAGAAGTATTTTCACCACTCCCTCATACCCATTCCGGGCAGCACAAGAGAGTGGTGTTTTTCCAAATTCGCCTGGCCTTTTAGGGTCGACGTCGTCCCGTCCGAGTAGTATCCCCACCACTCCCTCGTGCCCATTCTCGGCAGCCCACACAAGAGGCGTATTACCCATGCCGTCTTCTTGGTTGACATTACAATCTCCCACCTCTACCAAACCAGCTACAATCTCGTCAATCCCAAAGATTGATGCCCAGTGTAAGCCACTGAACCGGGGAGGTTCGCTGGAACCAACATCCTAGCTATATAACAGCGCTTGTGCATTTAGGAGAATTTTAGTGGATATGTGGTTATTGCAGTCGTCAAATAACTTCAGCGCAAGCTGTTTCGCACAATCTGAAAGCTCCCTTTTTGCATGGACTCCCCAGTATAAAGAAGAATACTCGAGAAAGGGTGTGTTTTTGAGATCGGGAGAGGGAGTGGCTGAGAGAGCCTTGACTTGCTGCGAATTCAAATAACTTAAGCAGGTTTCTGTCATTGTCGAGTGAGCTATACCAAAAAGCTCAGGATGGGACCGGAGGTACTCTTGAAGGGTAAAATGAATTAACCGGACAGTGGAAGCCTCCTTGTCTATGACAACAAGTCCTTGGCAACAGCTTAGTAATGTCCCCATTGGAGGAATATTGTCACCACTGAGGGTCGGCGACCCTATCTCGACTGATAGGGCGTGAAGCAGTTCATCGGCCTTCAAGGGCCGCTCCGAGTGAGAGATCCACATCAAGGTGGCCATCCCAAGCCTCGCCTTCTCCCCACCCTGGCCCTTTATCCGATCCAGTGTTGCACCATAAGCATCCCCCAGACCCAAGCCATCAGTCATTGCGTTAAGCTTTCGTCGCCTGCGATGGATGGTGGTTTCTTGCAGGATCGCATCGATATTCAGCGAGACAAGCAAGAATCTAGACACGCATCCGTCAGCGGATAACTTGAGGTAGCTTCCAGAGTGTCGTTGCTTCTACATACATTTCTGAAATATCTTCAGGAATTTTCCTCAGAATATCTGCCCCCAGACTACTGTCCATCGCATCAGGGTTTGTGTCCTCCTTCAGCCTAGCCCGAAGATATCCGATGACATCATTTCCCCTGGGAGTAATGGCAATAGTCGCTACTCGTCCAGAAAGGCGCTTCTCGATTTCAGCTTGAATGTGTAGCCTCCCCGTCACGAATAGTCGAGTGCCCGGAGACTTTTGGAGGATCTGGTCAAGCGAATCAAGGAGCTTGACTCGATGTTCTGCCGCACACTCATCCATAGCGTCGATGCATATGAATGTAAGCCTTTCGGAAGAGGTAGTCTGCAGCATCTTCGCAATATCCGAAATTTGCGGTCCCCGTCCACCAATTACCTTCTTCTGGTCTTCATAGACTCGTGCTATTTCCCCCGGTATCTCTTCTAGCCCACTCACAACCTGTTTAAGCAAGGCGCCCAGCACACTCGTCGATGACTGCTCCCTTCGGGCAGCGAAGTCAAAGTAGAAACATGTAACGGAAATATTTTTCCCTCTGGCCTGATCGCATAACCTGTCTATCACCAATGAACTAACATCGCGGCTTGTCAGCACTTTCCCTTTCTCCCCCGTTCCCTGAGGTCCGTCTTTGTTACCTTATAAAAGTCTTGCCGACTCCCGGATCCCCGTAGCAAAACAAAACTGCATTACCGGACTCAGCTCCCCCACTGCCGGCGCACCAACTTCTAAATTCCCCCGTTTGTAAAAGCCATTCCCCCACATCTTCGACTCGGCGCTCTCGGATGTCCTGGTGCCGTAGCCTAGGCTCTAGAGGCGATAACCAGGCCAAGATTTGAGACTGGTCATTTGCAACAGTAAAGTTATTCGTAACGGTGGTGTTCAAAGAGTTGATATTATGACTGAATGATTGCGACATTCTCCGTTTTCGCCACTTAGGATATCGTAGAAGATGGTTGATGGAGTCAGTCGACTATCGGTACTAGAATTCCTGGAGGCTGAAGAAAGCGGGGGCCTTTTGTGAAACCTCACGGATACCTAAGGATGCCCCCAAAAGTTTGCGCCAATAATACAGCTTACCTCGGCTGTATTATCCCTTAGTCTGTCGGGTGCTGCGCCCAAGAAATCTGAGATCTAAGTGAAACAGAGTAGTAAACTATCCTGCTCAAATTAGCATCGCAAAAATATCTCCTTCCCGCTACTGAAGTGGCAGTAGATGAAATGATGGTAAAGTTTATGGGAAAGAGCGCATATACTATTAAGATTAAAAATAAACCAATCAAGCAAGGATATAAAATCTTTGCACTTTGTTGGCGGGGATATACCATAAACTTTACCTATAGTTCCCGGGTTAAGGGAATTGCTGGAGTAGCAAAGATACTAAGAAAACCTGGGGAACCAAAAGCATTAGCACTGACCTATCGTGTTGTTGACTATATCACCTCCTGTTTACCTTATCAGTAATTCCGCTTTAATGTCCATCTCGATAACCTATTTACAAATGTACCATTATTCAACCTACTCCGGGAAAAGTCTATCGGGGCTTGTGGAACCACACGAAGAAATGCAGAAGGCTATCCAAATGCATTCAAAAAGAAAAAAAGAGAAAGGAAAAGCAACATACCCTGAGTGGAATACCCTGGAAGGCGAGGTGTACGGTGGCCTATAAGAACTGAAACCGCCACAACGCTCAAACATTAAACTTTAGATTTTCGAAATGGGAAACCACCACAAGAAACGTTAATTTCACCCTACTCCCATTCATTATGAGAAGGGGACTTCAAGTATGTTTTATCCTCATAGGCATCATTCGCCGTTCAAACAAAGATGAAAAAATAAAAATGAAACAAACCAAAAGAGAGTTGTGAAAAAAGAAAGAACGCAGAAAGAAGTAAGCTTATATGAGCAAGGTGAATAGCAGAGAACATCCCGACTCCTGAGTTGTGAATTCAAAGTGTTTGGTGCTCGGTGTTTCCTTTCGTTTTGCCGCAGCCGTTGCGTTTCGCCTTCGGGGTTTAAAAATATTTTTAGAGCCTGTTTACATATAGACGGCGGTCTAGCACGAGAATGTACCGATCGTCAACGTGGGTTTGACGATTGGGGGGGTACAGGCAAGTACCTGGTGTTTATCTACAGTAACATGCATTTATTGTCTGGTGGGATTTCCTAATACACCTCCATGGCAACGTCATGTTTTGGCCATCTAGCTATAAGAATTTAGGACGGTAGAAAATTAGGTAAACATTTTCGCACCGTCTATTGAGAATTTATGCCAGCTGACTCGGCACCGTCTAGTTTTACCACCCAAATTCGGAGGCTAGAGGGCTAAGCAAACGGGCCTTTCGTTTCTCAGACCAAATACGTACTCAAACATAAAAATCCTGGGTTACTATCATGATCATACCCTATCACTCAAAAGCCTGTAAATATCTGCTGTTGTCGGGAACGTAGGGGGTGGCTGGTTTGATTTCGGTACTGGTATGGGCTGTCTACTGGGAATGATCATTGGCAGGAGAATGGGGGAATGGCGGAATCTCTGGAATGCGAACTGGTATGTGTGCGAGTATGGAAGGTTGGAATTCTGGGGGCTGTGCTGGACTTGGAAACTTGTATATATTGAGTATTGTTGTTGTTATGATGGACGATAGCAATTGAGATGTTATAAAGGTCGATTTCGGATTCAATCTGCAGTCCGGCCAAGCCCGGTCAGATAGGCCCCTGAAGCCGGACCATGGCCCCGGAAATTTCCCATTTCTAGATATTTATTTCTTGTTTTTTTGTTTGCAGGGCTAGAATTTCTGTGATGATAAAATATATTTCAAGTTCCTTTCCGATAACCGCAGGTGAGTTGAATCAATTTTCCTTGCGGCGTTTTCGCTTATCCAAAATTTAAAGTTTAATGTTTGAGCGTTGTGGCGGTTTCAGTTCCTATAGGCCGCCGTAGAGGTGGTCGGAGATGGAAATGTTCTTTCATTATTGTGGATGGACCAAAATCTAGTTATGATGTTAACTACTATTCATGAAGTGAGGTAGACTAAAGGTGTATGCAAATTAGATACTATTGCCACTTAAAGAAGCAGCCCGGCCTACTCCATATGATTTGTTTTCCCTCTTCTGGGAAGATACTGTATTCGAGCTCTTAGCAGTAAATACCAATTTGTATGCGAAGAGTAAGGAGAAACCAAGTCCTACTTCAGCCTAACCAAGAGTCCGTGAATGGAAAGAGACAACTGCGGCTGAGATTCGGATATTTATTGGGTTGACAATAAAAATAGGCTTGCATAAGGAGCCAAGGCTGGGGCTATATTGGTCAAAGAGAGGAAGAAATGGATGGAGGAAGATATCGAAGTGGCCACTAAGAAGGTATTGAGTACAAGCAGCCAAATATCCATACCGGGTTCCCCGCAGCTGCATGTCACTAAACTGCTTCGAACAACTTAAATAATACTTTCATGTATCAGATCCACAGATTCAATTGGATCTAAAGCATTGGTACGCGAAGCTGGAACCCCTGGCATCAGTTCTTCGCCAGCGTTTTCACCAATACTATCTTCCTGGAACTAAAGTTGCTATCGATGAGATGGTTATACGGTTTTGTGGAAGAAGTAGACATACTCTTAAGATACGTAATAAGCCTATAAACAAAGGCTATAAGATCTTTGCCTTATGCGACCATGGTTATACCTATGGCTTCCTTTGGTTCTCCTCTACTGAAGGCATCGCCGTGCTCTCCTCCGCCTCTCCTAGTTTAAGCCCTAGATCGAGAGGAGTTTTGCAATTAGTCCAACTTCTTCCTTCACACCGCCGGTGGAATCTCCTACTAGATAATTACTTTACAAATATTCCTCTATTTGAAAGGTTATTAGAATTAGGAATTGGAGCTGCTGGTACTACTAGAGTTAACTCTGCTGGCTTTCCAACTTGAAGTACATTAAAAATTGAGAAGGAGGAGGCGAGAGAGGTTCTACCATGGGGCCATGTAAGTGGTGAGGTTGTGGGTAATGTGTGTTGTCTAGTATGGCAGGATAATAGTTCAGTGTTGTTCATGACTAGCTATCATGATATAACGAAAAAGATGGAAAGGCTTCGTTGTCGGTCAAAGAAAACTAGCACCAATGCTATGGTAGTTCGCGATATCTTTCAGGACCAATCGCGTAAGGTATTACCAATTCCAGAGTTTATCGATGACTACAACTATCATATGGGTAGTGTGGATATAGCCGACCTGTTAAGGTCCTACTACACTACCCAGCAAAGGTGCCATCGCAATTAGTTCCCCTTATTCTATTGGCTACTAGATACATCATTGGTCAATGCTTATCTAATACAAAAAACTATCAACTCTACTGGATATCAAAAGTTACAGAGCGAACACTTTCGGTTTCGCTCTGAAGTGGCTGACCAACTTATTCATTCAGGTATTACCCAGAGTGAGGAAGTCACAGTTATTCCTTCTGTGAGCCCCATTGATGTATCCCCTCACAAGACCTTTCCTTCCATGCCTGCCCCGGGCCCCCGGGAACCCAAGGTCACCTATATCCGCCGTGCTCAGAGTGCCCACACTACAACTACACCAAACCTTCGACCTCGGCCTACTCCAGTTACCTTTCCACCCCCACCAAGCCATACCTTTGAACATCGTCCGACAAGAACCCTTTGTCTTTTTTGTCATTGGCTGCGTTTAGAGGATTCGTTTTTGGGACAGTTAGAGTGGAAGGTGAGGTCAATCAATACAGGCTACAGGGAGTGTAATTATACATTATGTCGGGAATGTTTTTTTCTCTTTCATGATATTTGTTAATAGCTATGTTCTTTTTTTTCCTTTTTTTTCATGGTCTTCCGCATACCTTACACAGCATTGAATTTGATATCATGTGATGTCGATCATTTCCTTACAAAGTTAGTGTTCAACATTGCAAATGGGCCTGAATGTCTCAGCGGTTTAGGGGATACATTCTGGGTTGAAGGACGGGTAATTACAAAAGATTTCACCCACCAGGTGGTGTAGGAAAACGTGCGGCACTATCTTGGATTTCATGCAGTACTTGTTCAGTGTTTCTTTGTCAGCCAGTATGTTTCACGATTTGGCATACATGGAGGAGTAGTTAGAATCACCGCAGTCCTTCAGGGTATTATTTTTATTTGGATAATGGTTTTTCTACAGTTTTTGCAATTCTAAATGAGTTCCGGAAATATCTGAAGAGCCAAGTGAGACACGTGGAGGTCTGAATTTGGCGTTGGAATGGCTGTGTTACACAGCTTACTCTATTGCGCGATATTTAGCGTCGATTTCTTGGGCGCTCTGACAGACTAAGCAGGAAATGTGACCGCTCTTAAGCGCTATTCTGCGGCACGGTACAGTACTCGCCAAAATCAAAAGTCTGTCCCCCGGATATAGCCGCTACTAGGGGGATTTAGCTGGTTCGGCGCACGGGTTGCTAGGCCAAGAAACACTCTGTAAAGAGTTAGTGAAGATACCCGAACTCTTTTCGTTCACCCTTAGGCGGGTAAATCCCCGCCTAGGCGACGCCTTGTCTTTAAGTACTTCTCGGAAGACAACAAATGGTCTTGTCATATGTAGCTTAAATGGAATACAAAGTAAACAATCTAGGCTGTTTATTGAAGTGGGTTTGGCAAAAAGACATGCAGATTTGAGAAAGTTAGAAGGGAAGTAGAGAAGACGAAAGGTTTTGTTAGGAGACTAATTGAGGTTAGGGTGATTTTGAAGGGTTGCTCATGATAATTATCAACTCCCCCAAATGACGCAAGCCAAACATGGTTGCTAAATCCACCTGGGGCATAATGGGGCACTTTTCCACTTTTGTTACCCTAGCGACTCTCTCTTGCCAGACCAGCTAAATCCCCCTACTGACAACTTTGTTTGTGCAAAGCAAAATTCGGGGATAGACTTTTGATTTTAGCGAGTACTCGAGTACAGCACGAACTTAGCGCCTGGGCCCTGGAGCCGTTGCGGTGGAACCGGGTACTCAAGTAATACTCGTACATACACAAGTACAAGTACTAGTACATTAAGCCGTCGAGTGAATTAGTCGAAAACTTACATATCGCCCAACTTAAAACATCGCAGCAATGCCCTCCGTAATCCCAACGCATGCCAGAAACCTCTTCCGGCAACCTCGTACCAGATTCTATGAGGATGAGGAGCATACTTTTTGGTATTATTCGTGACTGCCAAGTACAGCACTCTTACAGCCCAGCCCAGTGCATTGTTACGGCCAGTTGCTATATTTACCCAACCTACTCGAGTACCCCATCTTCCTGATGCTCAAGGGGCAAGTTCGCTAAAACCCAATACAGTTCCGCAATTAGCCCAAGTAATAATTCAAAGAGTCGTTGAATATGCTGATGGATGGTCTCCTATCAGAAACCAGGGATACTTTGAGGCCCAATATTTATTAATATCACTAAACTAGCCAACTGCGACAGCAAAGAAAATCCCCGGTGAACTCAAAAACATATACCATTTGTGCATCCCCAAAATATTAACAGGGCTACGACTAACATAGTCCGTGCAAACAAAAAGTTAACTCTGCTCCAGCTTATTCATATACACTAAAGTTACTACGCTTAAGTGCCATTACCCTAAAATTAGAAAATTAGACTCACTACTCTTTCCTCAATTTCACAACGCTGTCACTGGCCGTCACTCGCCTAACTTTCGTGCTCAAACTATATTTACATAGGGTACCATACGATACAACTACAATAGCCTCTCAAGACTTCGTAGGAAACCTCCTCTCGTATCCTCCACTATGTGAAAGGTGTCTCTTGACAGTTTTTGCTCTTTTCGTTTATTCTCCCCCGATCTACCAGGCTCTCCCAGTAGGCTAGGTTGTCGGAAGGCCAGATGGGAGGGCAGAATGAAGAAAGGAGTGCCACGAATCTTCGTTCAGGCTTTTTGACCGTCACATCTGACATTTCGTTTTATTGCACGTAGAAGACTTGTAAGGCCCCACTCGAGACCGCGAACCCAGGGGTTTGCTTCTATAGGTGTTGGCTCACTGTAGCAGTGCATTTGCTCCTTCGGGTGTTTTGTATTTAAATTTTCCTTTCTTCCTTTCTTGCGCCCTGCCCCTACTTCCAGGGTTGGTGCACTTCTGGCGGACGGCGGGGGTCTCCCCCCATTAAGTGAGGAAGAAAGTGTGATATTGGGTTGTGGGGATGGGGCAGCCGCCTTATCGGATGATCTAGATAGTACACTTAGGGCCCGTTTACCTATCCGTCACGTTTAGAAATTTTGGTGGGGAAGCTAGACGGTTGCGATTCAACCGGAATTGAGTTCCGATAGACGATCCAAAAGTGTTTACCCACTTTTCTACTTTGGTGCTAGACGGTCAAAACATGACGTTACTGAATAGGTGATATTGCAGCCACCGTGTATCAACATTACCACAATGCCCCTCACCTTTCATGCTGGCAATCACAAAAATGCCTACCGATCTGCTCTATTTTCCCTGCGCACCCAGCGATTACCTGTCCCATAATCTGGGGCCAGTTCAAAGACACAATTCTCATCTCGGGTTTGCGAGGAGGCATTGTTGGTCGGTTCGAGATCTCGGTTGCGGGGCGTTGTTCGGAGCGTTGTTCCAAGCTAAGGTTTCATGGTTACCAACCTCGCGTTAGTTTATTAAAATTTGCACTTTAAACCATAGTAGACGGTATATTAGGTAAACACACACCCATCTATTTTCCCTATACTTGGCGATTCATAAAGTATTCGGATGGCTTGGCGCTAAGGTGTCTATATCACCTAAACACTCGAATCTTGGCGCCAATCCATCCGAATACTTTATGAATCGCCAAGTACACCTTGCACCGTCTAGCCCTCCTTAACGGTCGGCACCGTCTCCGGTTGCTAGACGGCCGTCCATAGGTAAACGGGCCCTAAGTTTTTTGAGGACACTATGATAGATTAGTAACCAAAAAGAAGCAGAAATTACAAGAACAGCTATTGGACCCTATTCAGAGATCAAGCCTACGCAGCGTATTCAAGAAATCAAGCTAAGTATGGGCGGACCAGAGAGATATGCTAGCATACGCAGCGTGCTACTCAGAATTTCGAAGCGCTTTTGAAAGGGGCTAGCAATACATACCACTACTCGAGTAGAATTTACCCCTTCTGCATTAATCTAGGGGCCCGTTTACCTATGGACGGCCGTCTAGCAACCAGAGACAGTACCGACCGTCAAAGAAAGTCAGTTAGATAAACAGGCTTTAAGCTATATACTAAGGGTATTCAAAGTTAAAAACAAGAATTTAGAGTAAAAGTTAGCACGGGATCTTGCATTAGGGTATAGAATTAGCTAATAGTGTTGACAGAATACCCTTACTAGACAATATATCAGCTAAACATGCAACTATTCTGGCTTCTTTACACACCTTCAACTGTCTGTCTATTTCTAAAAATTAAATTTACAATAGAGTCATTTGGCAACTATTTTTTTTATTCGGGGAATCCAAATTCTGAGTTGAAATTTCTAGTTTCTTGGCGTGCACGGACATCGTTTGTATGGGGTGGCGACTCGGAATTTGTGAATTTTCGAATAAAAAAATAGTTGCCAAATGACTCTAATGATGGGTTTTCTCAGCCAAAGCCGCTGGGCCATACCTGGATTAGGAAGGAGCGGAATCTGCATATCTCATCCACTGAAGGACACTAGAGTATGCGCAGTCATGACCAATCACCATACAAACCTGAGTAACCAAGTGATGCCGGTATTATACCGGCACATGAACAGTGTAAAGGGAGTCTACCAACATCTTAAAGACCGACTTCATCGCGATGTTTCAATCCTTCACTGGCACTCTATTTCTACATAGAACTCAATAGATTTAGTTTCCCGCGCATAGGGCCGGAAAGCAGCTAGGAAGATTCCAACCTCATCTCTGAAATATGACAGACCCTTGTGAAAACACAACCATACGCATCCAAGATGACAGCCACACTCAACACCACGATCCATCACTACCCTTCAACCCCACTTCTGCTCTGTTAATAGGAATTTAAAGTTCCTCAGAAACCCTAATCCCGGCTGTCTCCAGGATGCTTCAGGGTAGTATAGGAGCGTTGTCAACAGCCCCGACGTGGAGGGATTCTAGGGAGTCATTGCTGCTGCGGCTCTGTTCGCTGTAGGGCCCTGGGTGCAGGATCCTGTGAGTTCGGCTGGTGTCGCTCTGGTCCGCCATTCCGCTGGAACACTGGGAGAACCCGGAGAACTTTATGTGTAGGAATTCGTTGAAGTGGGTTAAGAGTGGCTTGAGTGCCGGTAGGGAAGCACAAATGATGGCCATGTTGGACTCGATGAGGGAGGGAATCCAGTAGGTCCAACCGTAGCGGTCGAATTGGGGTGGGATGACCTTGCTAAGGGGGCTGGCAGACCCTGAAGGTTTGTGTGTTAGTATATCTATGGGGAGAGTGACGGGGGCAAAGATTGCATCTTGGGTCAATATATGGGTATCTTCTCATTTCAAGAACCCAGAGAGCAATCCTGTATGCGATTCCGATGCATGAGCTTCAGTAATTATCCCTCGTTAGCCCTCGTATTTCTTCCTGTGTCCAAGGGTGAGCATACGAAGAGCCCAACCCGATCAAAACGGAAACCATGACCTTCTCACGCTTCCGCATCTTCAACTCCCAAATCGCTTTCAAAGGCAACACCAAGATGATCACATCAAATACCAAGCTCACAGAGTATAGAGTGATATGCAGCCTGAAGTAGTAGACGTCGCCGCAGTCCGCGTTGCGCTCGAACAGGCTCCAGAAGGAAGACAGGGGCTTGCACATGAAGCCCAAGAGGAGCTCATAGGTGACAGCAAAGGGGATGGTCAAGAGGATGAGGCCCTTGATACAGTACTGGAGTTTCTGAGAGGTAGGCCCAATGAGGCGACGGTAGAAGAGAAGGACTGAGATTCGAACTGCGCTCATCATCACTGGGTAAAGGAAACTACTTGCAAGAGTGCACTGCATTATGTGGTGACATTTGTTAGCCTGTGTTACTCGACCTTGAATATCTCGAGGCTCTGTGGGTCAGGGGCGCCGTGAGAGGACCTTGAACCAAAGCACATACTGCTTTTCGGAAACTGCCCACAGAGGCCTTCCAATACCTGCCCCCAAGTCAGCATAACATGCCATGATGGTGTTGGCCGTTACGAGCAACTATGCATATCAAAGGTTAGCCCCGAACCATTCCTCTTTCGCCCCTGTACCAATACCTCTAATACCGCATTATTTGGGCATATCCGGAATGACGCTAAGGTATTGAGAACACACAGCTTGCTGTCGAAGCATGTAGCATACTCGCCTATTTCACCTTTTCTGCTCTTAGGTCTCCCTAGCGGCGTTCCGGATATGCCCAAATAATGCGGTATGGGATATATGAGAACAATATCTGTGCCGGGGGGGGGAATTATTCACCGTTGCAGGAATAACAAACCAATCGTCAGCGCCGAAAGTTGAGAACTTCCTACGAGCAAATAGCCTCCCACTGACAGCCACCCACACCAGGGTCGTGGCAGTCAGCCCAAAGATAGTGACATAATTCGATTCTTTCCCATCCCAAGGTGGAAGCACGTCGAGATCCGTTGTAGCCTCTGGTGTAGCCATTTTTCCCTACCTCAAATTCTTCATCCTCTTTCTTTCTTCTTTCCCCAGGGATGTACGGAATTGTGCTTGTGCGGGGCGGAGTTCGGGGGGAGAAAGCGGAGTCGAGATCGTACCCCCTTCATAGGTGGAAACTTGAAAAACGGATAGACATTCGCTTCTTAAAACTGTTATTGCTATCAGATGGGCGATGGAATTGCCTCCCCGTGGCTATCCACCACACTCCGTGCCGTTTAGGAATATTTTTCTACTTTGAAGAGAAGCTAGTATCCGACGCTATTGCGGCTCTCAGTACTCACGTCGCCGGATTGCTCTGTCACTCCCTATTATGGAATCGCTCATCCTCGGATATTTTAGCCAATAAAACTTGTTGGGGAGCAATAGTTGCGCCCTGGCCCAGAAAGGGCAGAACCTCAAGAACCAGCAGCCAACCCCCCGACTAACAAGCCAAAAATCCTTCCCGTAAGAGAGTTTATGATGCCACAGGGTCCTGGGTCTGCCACTCGAATTCTGCTTCTAGTATCATTCATGGCGGAAGTAATAACTTTGATGGATAGTATGTGAAATTTACTTTGTGAGCTTCCTGAAATACTCGAGCACATATAATGCAAGTACTTGCCCACGTAACTAGAGTCATGGTCTTGTTTGAAGGTGTCTCATTCCACCATTGATGCAACAGTGATCATCCGGTGGACTTCACCAGCTAAAACATCCGAGGATGAGCGATTCCATAATAGGAAGTGACAGAACAATTCGGCGAGGTCACGCCGAGGTGAGCACGGTTGCGACGGCTTCGGCTTCGGCCCTTATTTTAGTGTTTGCTACTACTATTGCTCGAAGGCTGCCGTAGTATCCGGGGGCTTGACTGCCCCCAACATTGACATCTTCAGATATTTTCCACCGGCTTGGCAGTTTCGATGCAAAATCAAACCAAACACCATGTCTTCAGAAGTTGGGGGGTGGCCAAAGCCCCGAATAGACAACACACCAAGGTAAATCAAAATCAGGCGAAGTACTCGTACTCCTACCATTGTAGGGAGCAAATCTACGCAGAAAACCTGGTTTCCATCATGGCAACACTGAGCGGTACTCACTTAGCACAAAAGTTTTTCATATCACGATTACCCAAATAGGCTAGGTTTTAAGATTTTTGAATTGGGGTGCAGTGAACAGGATACCCGGGCACTTAGCGCCAGTGCTTGAAAACGATCGAAGGGATCGTTACCTTTCGGGCACACAACCATACTTTAGCTTCGCTCTAAACGCGAACTAAAATTGATGTGCCTGGGCTTGAAAAACGGGAACGAACGAAGGGATTGGGTGGATTATCAGGCTAATAAACTTTAAAAAAAAGAAGCTCGAAAGTTTGCCACACAAGAAAGACTACGATTGAGATTCACTACACCTTTCTTATTCTGGTTTTTTGTACCACATGCTTGCTTGTTATCTAGCCAAAGCCGGCCTGTCTATCCCTTACCTTGCGGCCGAAATTCATCCATTCGTGTGCTTTCAAGCACCGCGCTAAGTGCCCTTAGAGGTAGTATTGTCAATGGACGAAATTAACAGCGGATCAACGAAGAGGGAAAAATTTCGGCCATGACAACAACACCCCACCACCAACCCCACTATCATTAAAAACCAAGAAAAAATATCAAAAATGTAGGTACGGGGTAGAATACATAGTAAAAATTAATATTGAGCTAGAGAAGGTTCTTTAGTTGGCGTTGAAAGTGGGGGTGGTGAGGAGGGTTGCCTTGCCACCGATCGTTGGTCCGCGGTTAATTTCGTCCACCGACAAATAGTAGAAGCGATCGGTGGTGAACTAAAGAGAGCAAAGTTAGGAATAATTGTGACAAGCATGATGTAAGTATCATATGATGAACATGAAGGGTGGTACCGGTATCCTGTTCACTGCTTAAATATTGCACCCGCATTCAAAAATCTTAAAACCTAGCTTATTTGGGTAATGCTTCGGAGGTGGTGTAGTGCTCAGAATAGTGCTAAGTGAGTTCTACTCAGTATTGCCATGGTAGAAACCAGGTTTTCTACGTAGATTTTGCTCCCGACCATGGTACTTGTACGAGTAGGAGCACCGTATTTACTCGAGTACTCGTTCGATTCGCTAGCTCCAAATATCCCCGTTGATTGCGACATTGGCTGGGGCAGGCTCCGCTTAGCAAGTTAATAGAATTGCGAAAGCCAGTTAATGAGATCCTTCACAGCCAAATGACCCATACCATACCGTGTCAGGAAAGCACTAATCCTTCTTAAGAGCAGCGGTCTGTAGATCCGGAGATTAGCGACCAGCGGAGCTAGCGAATCGAACGAGTAAATACGGTACTTTACCAGATCTTGACTTATCTCGGTGTGTTGTCTATCGTTACCTTTCTTGCCATAGGACGCTCCTAGGCGCCCCTACTAAAATCACTAAAAGTATGTGAAAACCGAGACGCACGAAGGGATGGCTGCGTAGAGCGTTCGGTTCTCGGCTAACAGGACATTTTCCCGGTGCCCCATCATAGCCAACCCCGTTTAGAATGTTGAACATTAGCCTATTTTAGTACCCGGGAGCAATTCTACACGGCCACTGTAGATTGGGGGAATTGTGGTGAACCCTCGGAAGCTGGACACTACCAATAGTACTCCTTCGTCGCTAGTGAAATCCCCCTATCCCTTCGTTCGTGCCCGAATTTCAGAACCTTTTAGCGTTGCACTAATGGATAGAAAGGACAGGAAGGGTAACGATAGACAACCCATCAAGATAAATTAAAATTAAGCGAAGTACTCGTACTTG
>Ga0307507_10005353_pt1 | contig 21201 bp, 7 predicted proteins | sample 7_EM_MG_FD_207223 | JGI IMG/M metagenome (GOLD analysis project Ga0307507, IMG submission 207223) | Populus trichocarpa ectomycorrhiza microbial communities from riparian zone in the Pacific Northwest, United States - 7_EM | ecosystem: Host-associated > Plants > Roots > Unclassified | place... | reverse complement strand
TATACAGAGCTTCGTGCAGAGCCTCCGTACGCAGAGCTTCGTGCAGAGCCTCCGTACACGGAGCTTCGTGCAGAGCTTCGCGCGGAGCCTCGCGCAGAGCTTCGCGCAGAGCTTCCGCAGAGCTTCGTGCAGAGCTTCCGCAGAGCTTCGTGCAGAGCTTCCGCAGAGCTTCGTGCAGAGCTTCCGCAGAGCTTTTGCGCAGAGCTTCGTGCAGAGCTTCGTGCAGAGCTTCGCGCAGAGCTTCGTGCAGAGCTTTACGCAGAGCTTCGTGCAGAGCTTTACGCAGAGCTTCGTGCAGAGCTTCGTGCGGAGCCTCTGTACACAGAGCTTCCATGCGCAAAGCCAGGTGTAGAGCCATATATAGAGCCACCTACTAAAATTTAAAAGAAAAGGATAATGTTTGTACCAACTTAATGGTACAATTGAGTCGTATCCAGGGGCACGAAATACGTATAGTATCGTATGCTCTTTTGGATGGTGGTGACTGTCGATTGTATAAAGCAGACTACGTAGTCTATATACTAATGCGCCTCCCCCTTGATTAGTCAGTGCTCTAGGAGTGCACCAGACGCGTAAGCGGGTGGTTGGTGCACCGAACGCGTAAACGCGTGGTTGATGTACCGAACGCTTAAGCACGCGGTTGGTACAACAGGTGCTGTAATTATACAGATAATATAACTTTATTTACTGGGTTTAAATTAGTTATTTTTATATAATAATAAAGAAGGAAGCGACTGAAAAATTATTTGGGGTATGCCAAGACTTATCGCGATAATATGTAATGGATATCCTTATTACAATAAGGTTTATCCAAACCCACACTAACTAGTCCTATAACACGTTATATAACTTAGCTACCACTTATTCTATAGTTTAACTAGTTTTAGCGCCTCTTGCGCCTCTACTACTATAGTAAAACCTCTTTAGTACGATACGGTTTGCTCGGCCGAGCATATCGTAATACTAAGGGTATTGTTATATGTCGACCTGAATCGGAGTTCTTTACTACCATCTTACAACTGTCTTTAAGACTAGAACCCTATGTCTTATCGAATATCTTATTGAATGTCTAAATACCTATTTCCATTACCAAATGACGACTATATCGTCATTCTGTTTATTACCTATTTTATATATATAGAGAGCTTCTAGAGCTCTCTTTAATAAACAGAGTTCTTATACCTAATTGTCCGTTCGACATTATATTATATATTTATATATAAAATACGCCTAAAATTAAAATTAGGTAATAATATTATATATCTACGCGCGTGAAGTTGTAATTAAGCGATTAGCTATACTAAAATACATGGCGATCAATTACTGCTTGGTGTTTTAAGGTCGTCGGCCTTAAATTTAACGCTTGTGCCTTAATAGAGTCATAATTACATCTCTATTAGAATCGCTTTGCCACTCCTTATAAAAGCTTTTATAAGACTATAAGCGCTTTATCAAGCTTGATTTAAGGTTACTTAATAACTTCCTTATCTATTTCCGTATCGCAATTAGGCCCTGCGTAGAGCTCTACTATATACTTAATAAGATCCTCTTATAAATCTTCTACTTTCTTACCCGGTAGCTTAATAAATTCCAAATATTTATTATGGCGCGAATTCTTCCTACTATAAGTAGCTGTTCTGCTATTTACTATATTTTATTAACTATAGAAGGATCTAGATAATTTTAAGGGCGAGGCCGTAGGTGTTAAGTGAAACCTAAGCATATAGTTATATAGCTGCAAGGCACAGGCGACTTGTATACAACTCGTCTGTGAGGCACGTGCGCTACACGTGCCTAGGGAAACCCCTTCCTTACCTCGCACCTCAGACTCCTCCTTCTCCCTTAAGGATTCGTCTGTCTATACAATATACCCTATTATTCCATTATTGAGCTCCTTATCCACATCCTTACCTCATAGTAGGCCTATACAAGAGCTAAAAAACGTAGATTTAATAAAGCAATTCTTAATTATCTATAGTGTAACTTCCTTTTAAGCTTTAATTAACTATTAAATTGCCTATAAGACGTGCATCTACTTAATTAGATCCTCGTCTTAAAGCAAGAGCTCCACCGTAAATTATAGCTAGTATTGCCAGTAGAGTAGCTTATAGTTTACAATTATCCCTTAATTAAAAGGCTAATATACTAAGATATAATTGGGAGGAAAGAACTCTATACGCGTATTTTTAAAAGAGTTATTTTTAATAAGTGTTTAAATAGCTGCTTAGTAGGCGCTAAAGCTATTAATTAAGAGCAGTATCTTTTTACTATATATCCTTTTATTAAACTAGGTAAGCCATTTAAGTATAATTACCGTTATTACCTAGGCCTTCTTATTATACCTCTATATAATATTTATTAAGGCAATATTAATATAATTGGCTATAAAGTAATGTGGCTTTAGTAATAAACTAATTATAAGGAGAGGAAGCTTATCTAAGCTATCTATATTAAAGTAATAGCTTAGAGAGATTTATGCCTTTTACTTCTTCGTTTCTAATAAAGCCTTAATAGCTAGTATAGTATTTAGTATAGCCTTCCAAAATAGTCCTGTCTTATCTATATTATAAATATCCTTTAATAAATAAGGCATAATAATTGCTTAAAGCTCTACTATGTAATCTTCCGCTCTGTCTATATTGGCTAAGCCAGCTTTACCATACTACTTCCTCTTATAAATACCGTTACGAAATTTAAAGCTTTCTAACTAGCTAAGCGATTACTTTAGCTTAGTTGTTACCGCCAATATAGGTACTTGTTACTATAATTAAGTGGCAGCAGCATATATAAGGTCGCTAGTAATAGGAATGCGAGAGCTCTATAGGCGTTAGTGCTACTTAAAAAGAGCCTCTTCTAAAAGAGAATGTTTGGCAGCTCTCTTTCGCTTTTATATACTTTATCCATATTATAATTTAACTTAATTAAGGTGTTAGAATTTGTTGCTAGGTATTTCTAATATTAAGAATTAATTAATATTATAACGGAGGAAGTTACTTACTTAGTAAGTAAGCTCTAATTATAGTGGACTAGGGTATTTTTAGTAGTAGGTACGTATTTTCTAATACTTGTATTTAGTAAAGCTATAACAGCATTGCCTTATAAGATTTTAATATCTTACCATAATAAATACGATAGAATTAAGTATAGAGAGTAAGATCTAAGTGTGATTTTAATGGATTTTAATTGTTGTGTAATAGATTTAATTGGTAAACTTATAGTAAGCAAAGGCTAAATCCGACGAATTAAAAACTGGTTATACCGATATTAATAGTAGGTGCTTAACAATATTATTAAAAGTTAGATTATTGTAATATTATAATAAAAAGGCTTAGTTAGGGGGCGTAGATTATAAGATAGAGTATATTATTATATACCCTATATTGTACTAAGGGTTTTTTACTATAGCCTATTTATATTCTCCCTAAGTAGTTATACTACTACTAATATAAGATCTGTAATACTATCCTTTTATAAAGTATATTGCTAAGGTATATAGTAGGGAGTAGGTAAGTCGAGTACAAGTTATAAAAGAGTTAATAGAAGAGGATAATATAGTAAAGAGTAAGTTTGTAAATAAGAAGCCCAGGTTCTATATATGGAAGCTAAAGTAAAAGTAATTAAACTATAAACTTAGAAAATGGAGTTAGAGCTTAGAAAATTAGAATAAGAACTTAGTTAATATTAACTTTTATATTTATAATTATAAGGGGCGGAGGTTATTGTGAGGGCGCGAAGAGGCTTTAGGGAAGATTTAAAGGAATAATATAAATTCTATCTAAATCTAAGGGTATATAGCTCTTGTAGAGTATAAGACGTTGCGTAAAGAAGAGAAAGGAATATAGGAAACTTATAACTAAATATTTAGGGTCTTGGCAGCAGACGCATAGGTATAAGCCCACGCGGATTTTAACAGGTTTTAACTAAATTCCATTACATTAATGGAATTTAGTGGAATTTAATTAAGTCAGCAGAATTTAGCGGAATTTAATTAACTTTAGCAGAATTTGGCAGAATTTAATTAACTTGGTAGAATTTAGCAGAATTTAATTAAAGCGTTGGAATTTATCTATTAAGTGTTTCACTAAGACATTTCTACTGTAACTAGGCTAGTCCCGTTATAGTACCCCCCCCTTTAGCTAAAGGTCCAAAACAATTTAAATTGGTTAAGAATTTATAACTTATTATATTATAAGTGTCGTAATATATTTTAAGTTCTCTTTAAATTTAAGTTTCCTGCTATTATGTTTTATGTCTTTATATTAGGTGGCAGTCGTTTACCTTTATATCGTGTCTATCCAGCTAAAGCAGGCCGCAAAGGATGGTCTTTATAGAATTCTTTTACTAGGGAAGGCACGTCGGCCTTAATCTATTTATAGGTTTCCTAGGTTTATGTTTTATATCCTTTTTACTTAATAAGAAGTTTAAATTGTTTAGATCATGTTTTCTATTATATATTATTAATTAAGTTAATAAAGTAAAAACCGCTACTGTTATTAATAATTATAAAAGGTAGCGGCGGGATTTCGCGAGTTATAGGATTATCTCTTAAAGGTTACAGTAAGCTTATATAAAACATTAAGTGTATTTTTATCTTAGTTGGTAGTTTAAGTTTATAGGCGTATAGGCTTAGTTTCTTCTTAATTTGGTATAGGCCCGCAAACTTCTAATTAAGTTTCTTTAAGGGCCATTAAGTCTTTAGGTTTTATATATTTAGGTAAGCTATATTACCTTCCTTAAAGTCCCATGCGGAAGCTTGTTCTTTATTTATATGCCATTCCTATAATATTTAAGCATATATTAATTTGCTTTATAATAGTTCCGTTAACTGCTTTATTTAATTAGCGAAGTTATATATATTAATTAACTGGATCCGTTTAATCATGGGTCCTATTATATTAATTTTAGGTTATAGTTTAAATCCAAGTTAAGGGTCTTGTCTATAAGTTACGTAAAATAGCGTCACGCCTATTAATATATTTATTATATTATTTGCAGTAAACTTAGCTAAAGGTAGCCATTTTTTCTAGTTGTCTTGCAGGTAGAAGCAGTATATTTATAAGTATTGGTATACTCACTTTATTAACGTGCACGAATATCACTGTATTGCGATACGTATGCGGTGTTGAAGTTAGTAGTTATTGATTGTCTAGAAGTAAGGGGTTGCTCCAAGAACAGGTTAGCTAGCCTCGCTTCGTGGTCTTATAACCACGTCACATAACTAATATTCCGACACTAGAGCAACTCTAAAAGAAGGCTAATCTACACTCTAAAGTCAAGTCTACTTCTAGACTATTTATAGTATATACGCAATAGCTAGAGATCTAATCAATACGTAATAAGGAGAAGAAGAAGAAGAATTATTAGGGGTAGCAGGTCAGTATATCGCGAGGGCCGCTAAGGCGCTAGTAGTAAGCAAGCCAATAGCGATTTTCCATCCCGGGGATAGAAAATCCTAATTAGCTAGTTAAATTTAGGGTCTGCCCCTTTATAATTAGTTATATAGCGCTAAGCTAAATCTAAGTTCGTTCGTTCAACCCATCCTACAACTTGTAGGTCAATTTGGTTCGTATTAATAAGCTATTAAAGAGCCACACAGGGTTTTCCCTTCGTCATAGCGTTAGTAGGGTTGGCCTCTCCATTAATCTATTTTACCTCTATAATCTGTCTCCGTTCATAGGCTTACCGGAGGCACATTACATCAATTATCAGGCGTTTTTCTTAGGTGGTTCCGAGTCGTACTAGACAGTTATATAAGGACTTAGAGTTAGTATAAAGTATAAATAGAAGGTTAATTTGTAGGATCTTATCTACTATAGACTTAATCGCAACGCTGATATTAAAGCTATAGGCCATGCCGTAGAGTTCAGAAGCTAGTACGCTCTAAGTAACTCTTTTGCACTTAACTAAGCTCCAATAGACGATATTAGCCTTCTTTATAGCATTAGCTAGTACAAGGACGTAGCTAATCTATAAAGAGAGGTCCTTATTGTTAGCAAATAACGCGTCTATAAATACCAGTAGCTGTAGGGTTTTAATATCTAACTTAACAAACTTAAGACCTCTATTAGCGTTCTCAATTTGCCAGTTTAAACGCTTATTTAATTATTTTACGTCTTCCTTATTAGGGTTAATTACCTAGGCGGTAAAGAATAAATTAAATAAGGCTTCTAGCTAGTAAACTAAAGCGATATATACACCTCTAGCACGTTAAGCAATATACTAGTCCTTTAGGGTTAAGGTTCTTATAGCTCCTCTTAATCCCGTACTTATAGCAAGTTTAGTGCTAATCGTACTAAGGTTTATACATTGTTGTTCCTAAGTAAGCATAATGCTCCCATTAGTTAGTAGCTAAATAACTCCACCATTAAACTTAATAGGCATATTAACGGTAAGTTATTCCCGTTCCTTAGCCATAAACTTAGCCTTATACAGCTCGTTTTGCTCTACGTTTATAAAGGTCTTATCTACCAGGAATAGAGTATCGTTAGTTTATAGGCCTACAATACTAAAGGGTTCATTGCTCTGTAGGAAACAGGGATTATACGTAAACTGGTCCATATACAGCTGTTAGATATAATGCGAGTAATATATCTTAAATTAGTAGTTACCGGCTTCCAGTACTCCGTAAAGTGGTTTTACAACCTTTAGAATAGAGGCCTCGTTAATCCTAAGTTGCTCAATTAGCTTGTGCGGAGGTCGTACGTAGAACTCTCAATTTAGTGTAGTGGTTGATTATACATAGGCCTATAAAATATCTCAGAGGTAAAGTCGTACCTATAAAAGCTTTATAGCGGTAATATAGAGAATTAGTCATTGGCTAACTCGTTAAATAGTTAGTAATTAGGTAAGAACCAGTTCCTTTTCTAAGTTATTATAAGCTTATACGACTAGTTAGGATTTCTTAAAGGCTTTATTAGTTCCTTTATTCTTAATCTTATTAACAAATCGCAAGTTAAAGAGTTGTACGCCTTATAGTATATCCATAAATCTTACAATCTCAAAAACTCCCTTCTTAAGTAGACTAGTAAGCTCCTTCTATTAAAAGGCACTAAATTAAGTACTAAATTAACTGTTATCCTGTAGGTAGATAGTGATATTAGTTATAGCCATAAGTAGAGGGTATTTGCAAGGGCGTCCTCTGCCTCATTTTAGGGGTTATTACTAAGCTTTAGTAGGTCTCTCTAAGACAGTCTCAAAAAGGGCTAACCCAAGTAGAGGTTTAGGTGGTAATTCTAATCCAACAATTTGCTCCTACAATTCAGTTGCTTAAAGGTAGGGTTTTACAACCATAGATTAAAAGGCTGTAGGTCCGCTAAATAGCTTAACAGTACATATTTTACCCTTAATAGTAAGTAAGGTAAATGGCCTATTCTAATAGCCGCTTTGGCCAGTGTTTTCTTCTCTCCAGACCAAAATAGGTAAATTTAGTGGGAGATCATAAATCGCATTAGCATTAGGTCCGTTTCGCATATTTAGCGCATTAGCGATCTATTGTTTAGCTTATAGCTTCTATATCTCTACCATAGCCTTTTTAATTGCGGTAGCGCGTTATATAACTATAGGGGATAGTATATTGGATTTAACCATTTGGGGGTAGGCTCTAAAGACTAGAAGTATAGGAACTAGTCCTTTAAGGCCAGCTAAATCATTAATTACTTTAAACGCCATTTAGAGTCCTATCTCCTTATTAATTTCGGGCATTTCAGTTATAATAATCTGATAGGCTTGCTGTAATAGACTATAGTAGCGCTCTACTATTCTAATAAAGTTATATGCTTTGACCAGTACTCCCTTTATACTAATTCCCATAATAGTAGCGTATTGCTTAAATTCCTTACTAACGAAGTTCTTTTTAGTGTTATAGGTAATTAGGTCTAGTTGTTACGGACGCTTTAAGTACGGTATTATGACTACTTAGAGAGGAGTCGGCGGAAGCTAGTTAGTTAATACAGGCACAGTCCAGAATAGATCCGGTAGAACTATATGACGAGGAATGGTAAGCGAGTCACATGACGTTGTACGCAGTATACAAGGAGTACGCAGTGTACGCCATGTACAACACATATAACACGTACCTTATGTACAAGAGAGGATTTCTTAGGAGTATGGTTGTGTATTTAAAGGACCTCAGTCCCTACCGTAGATAGTTCTCTCCTTATAGTGAATCTTAGAATATAATTAGAGTTAATCTGTTGGGCAACCACTCCACCAGTTATTATTATATTATTAACTTATTATACCTATATACCCAGCCCATTAACAGAACCCACCGTAGTTCCTACTATAAGGTTTTGTTACACATTCACTACTAAGGTTACAGTATTGGAATAAAATTAAGTAACATACTACCAAGAGCAGTACTAGTCACGACGGCGTTGACGGGAGCTATAACCTTAGGGCTAGGTGATACTAGTATAGATGATAGGGATTCTTAAATGGTTACGCGAGGTTAGTTATAGGAAATAATTAATCACTTATAAGACAACAATAGGATACTTAAAAAACGCATTAATAGAATCAGAGCAGTAAAGATCAAGTTACCTTTAATCAAATAATTCTTAGGAGAAAAGTTGAAGCTTAAAGGATTTCTTATACAGATGCACTTTAAGGTAGTACAGGAAGGAGTGAAGTTAGCAATATTATTGGATTAAGTAGCCTATATAGGATTGTTCCTAATAGGGAGGGCACTTAAGTGGTTTAAACTGTATCTTATGGAACTATAGGCCAATGGCATAACAACTACTAACCAGGATATATGGTATATATTTACCAGTTAGAATGGGTTTATAAAGCGACTAACGCAGATATTTAGAGACCTAGAGGCCATAACCACAGCGGAACGAAAGCTTTAGAACTTAGTATAACGCACTTTAATAATTAAGTATACAACACAGTTTTAAACACTAGCTATGTAGGTTAAGTGGAACAATAGGGCGCTTATGGCACAGTACAAACAGGGACTTAAGGCTAAAGTCTAGGATGCAATCATCCTAATAGAAGATGCGGATACTCTAAGAGAGTTAATAGATTAGTTAATAAAGATTAATAATAGAATCTATTAAAGGGAACAAGCTAAGAGAGGGTAAGATAGAGTTCTATAGTTATATAAGGCGTAAAGTACGCAACGATAGACACAGAGTTAAAAACTATAGAATAGCACGGAGCTAATAGACCTAAGTGGTACTAAAGAAACCTAAAGATAGGAAAAGAAACTATAGAAACCTAGAGGTTAAGGATTAAGTAATTAAAGGACTAAGGAGTAGAGGCTAAACCAGGGATCTTAGTAGCAGAAGATATTTAGGCGGACTCTATAGCAAGAAAGATAGTTCAAAGATAGAGCTTGTATAAATTGCGGAAAATAGGGTCATTTTGCTAGAGACTATAGAGGTGGTCCAAGTAACCACGCAGTAAAGGGAACTAGACCAGCAGACGGCGCGTATATATAGAGGGACTACGGTGCACTATAAGGAACAAAAGAGTATTCAATTAACAGTTTTGCGTATTATTACAACAACGCATGCCGAATTTATGAAGATGCTAAGTACGGCGCAAGCTATTGGCTATAAGAGCCAGAGTTAAAAGGACTCTAAGGAACTAAAGAGTTAGATAAAGAATAAGATCAACTCTATAAGCTAGATTAAGATGTTATAGTAATATATGGATAAAGATTAGCAGTAATGATAATAGAGTTGAAGTACTTATTAATTAACAGCGATGAGGATGAAAAGGAGGCTAACTAGGAGCACTTAAACCTTAATAACGCAATAGAAGTAGAGACTAAGACCATCACCAAATAAGGTTCAGTAACGGGCATAGCGATACTATTAGATACAATTTCCATCGCTTTATAAGACAATAGGAGCAACGTTCAGAAGAAACTAAGTAAGTAAACAACTACTAGTGCTAGCTTATTACTTAGTAAAGGTAAAAGGCCATAGGCTTAAGATTCTTAAAAAGAGATAAGAGAAGCTTAAGATTCTTAAAGTAAGATAAGACACACCCAAGAACCTATAATGGACGAAAACTGATGGGAAAGGGCAGCAACTTAGTTTAGTGATAAATGAATGAGTATAGGACACAAGTTTAAGAACTATAAGTTTGGGGAACAAATAAGAACGTTAGTAATTCTAGGCAAACGTAGTGCTTAGCCTAAAGATTAAAAAGTTAATACTAGGATTAAAAAGTAAGACAACTATAAGAATCCAACTGCAAGACGTAGAAAATAAGAAACTATAGATAAGTTTAGGACAAGAATTATTATATAGCAAGAGCAAAAGCTAGACAAGAGATTAGCTATGCTAGGTTATATAAGGGACAGAGCACCTATATAAAGAGTTATTAATAGGCCAAGTGCAGGGACACCTAGGGCAAAGTAGTTAGATGAACTAAAATAAGAAGAGGATCTAGATATTCTAACTAGGTTTAAAAAAAGGCATACTAAAGGATGTCACAATGCAGCAATAACAAGGTATTTTCTAACGGATAGACTATATACACTAAACCAGTTGTACGGAAAGTGGTATAGGCAACGACACAACAATGAATAGGAAGACTTTTATATATAGCTAAACAAAAAAGTTATCCAAGACTAACCCATTACGGAAAAACGTATAAGTTATATTAAAGGAGCATTAATTATGACGTTAAGGAACCTAAAAGAGGGATCTAGGGACTGGAGAAGTGAGTGGCAAGTCTTAGTACCCGCAGCAGAGATACTAGTGGTTAGGTTAACTAGGTATAGGTTTAAACTTAAGGATAAAGACAAATTAAGAGTTAACCTAAAACATGCAGCGCATTATATACTATCGTGGATAGCTTATATAGATAACATGTATAACATACATAGAGCACCTAAAGACAAGAACCAGAAGTACCCAGTAAGGATATATTAGGCACCAGAGGAAAAGCGGTTCAGAAACGCTAAGTATATATATAGTTAACACCCAGTAGAAGTACAAGGTCAAGGAGACTTAATACTTTAACCAGGAAGATTCCTTACGGAAGAATGCCTAGATAGATAATAGTGGTGGGAGTACCTAGAGAACACTTATCTATGGTATATAGAGGAAAAGAAACAAACTAAGTATTAGCTAAAGTTGGACCAAGTATAGGCAGGATCTAGCAGCCAATAGTTGGGAAAAGGGGAGGCGTATAAAACCAGAGGGAACTAGTGTTAGAGCCTTAGACCCTTAAAGGAATTTAAAGATAATACCTAAACTTAAGAGCTAAGTGGCAAGATCAGCAGTTCGAAGTGTTAGTAGATAGTAGAGTAATAAGGAACCATATATCACCAAAGGCAGTGGAAAGGATAGGGTTACCATACAGATAGAAGGAATACCTGTATTTACTTATAACGATTTTAGGAGACTAGATAGCCTATAGAGGAGGCATTATTAATCTCAAAACAGGACCTATTTAGATAACTATTAAAGGGAGACCAGTTAGAATGTCTTTTAATATCCTACTATTAGGATAGGATAAGGCGATATTAGGAATACCTTAGTTATAGGAGTATAATCTAAAGATCAATTGGGTTATAGGTTAGGTTAATATTAAGAATATACAATAATGTAAAGTACGACAGCAAACCAAGTTGGTATGGTACCAAGTTGGAGCAATATATAAAGAGACTAAGCGAGGCTTAAGTTATATACTAAAAAGATACCACAAGTATGGAAAAAAGTTATGGTCACTAGAAAGTAAGAAGCTGTTAGAGTATATAGCTTAGGACTATAAGATAGAATTAAAAGAGGGAATAAGTCTAAAGTTCTTTCTAATTTATAAGCTTACTAAAATAGAGTTAATAGCGCTTAAGGAGTTTATCTAGGAGAACTTATAAAAGGGATATATTAGACCGTTACAGTTATTAGTAGGATATCCAGTACTATTCATCCCAAAGAAAAACGGAAAACTTAGGATATGTATAGACTATAGACAGTTAAACAGCATTACTAGGAAGGATAGGTATCCTTTACCCTTAATTAGCAAAATTCAAGATAGGATAGGTAACGCAAAGATCTTTACAAAGATAGATCTAAGATAGGCGTACCACCAGATCAGAATTAAGGAAGGCGACAAATAGAAGGCAGCCTTTAGGTCAAAGGAAGGACTATATAAGCCATTAGTTATATAATTTAGGCTTACAAATGCACCAGCAACGTTCCAGAAGCGAATTAACAGTATATTAGGAGAATACCTAGATGAATTTGTTATAGCATACCTTAATAACATTATTATCTACTTAGAAAGTAAGGAAGAACATAGAGAACACATTAAATGGGTCTTAAAGAGACTATAAGAAGAAAAGATGCCAGTAGCAATTAAGAAATGTAAGTTCTTCACCAGGAAAACCAATTTTGTTAGATTTATTATTAAACTAGGCCAACTTAGCATAGATCTAAAAAAGATTGAGGCTATAGTGAATTAGCAAGAACTAGAGAATGTAATATAATTAAGATCATTCCTAGGGTTTTGCAATTACTGCAGAAGGTTTATAGCGCAGTGGTTATAGAATATTAAGCCGTTTACGTAGTTAATAAAGAAAGAAGAACTATGGGCATAGGGGAAGGAATAATAAGAACTATTTAAGAGAGTTAAAGAGTTGTTTACCTAGGAGCCAGTTCTTAAGATCTATTAACTAGGGCTAGAGACGGTTGTAAAGACGGATGCATTAGACTTTACACTAGGGGCGTACTTCCTATAGAAATATTAAGATGGATAGCACCCAGTGGTATACTATAGTCGAAAGATAACACTACTAGAGTTAAACTATGACATCTATAATAAGGAGTTATTAGGTATAGTTACAGCACTTAAGGAATAGAGAGCATTCTTATAAGGCATAGAAAAACCATTTATAGTTAAGACAGACTATAAGAACCTTATAGGATTCCTAATGACGAAGGAACTTAACTAAAGACAGGTTAGATAGGCGGAAATGCTTACAGAATACCATTTTAAAATTCAGCATACTAAGGGTATAGACAATGTATGAGTAGATGCTCTAAGTAGGAAGGCTAAACTATAAAGCGATAAAAAGCTATCGGGAGCTTTGTTACGAAAGGATTAAGACGGATTAATTAGGTATAATTATCCAAAGATTATAGCAACTAAGGAAAGTCAGATCTATAAATTACTAGAGAGTGATTGGACATAGAAGATCTAAGAAGTATAGGTAGAGGATCTAGACTTAAAGCAATACAAAAACAGAGAAGTAATGTATATGCCTAAGTCTATTATAGAAGAATTTATTAAGGAATTCTATAAGGGAATGATATAAGGACATAACAGAGCTATAGGCTTAGTATTAAGACTTTAAGAGGAGTATATTATTTAAGGAATCTGGGGACTAGTAAGACAAGTTATAAAGGAATATCTAGATTGCTAAAGGAACAAACCAATAAGGTATAAGCTGTATGGAGGGCTATAACCTGTTAAGACACTAGGAAGACCATGGGAGGTTATATTATAGGACTTTATTGTTAAGTTACCAAAGTTAAGAGATCCTATTATAGGACAAGATTATGATATAATTTTAGTAATAGTAGATAAGCTAACAAAGTGGGGATACTTTATAGCATGCACTAAAGAGATATTAGTAGAAGATGTCGCTAGAATCTATATAAAGGAAGTGTTTATAAGACATAGAGCACTAGACAAGATTATATTGGATAGAGATTTAAGATTTATAGCAGTATTTTAGGAAGTGTTTCTGGCAGAATAAGGGGTTTGCGTAGTAATGTCTATAGCGTATTATCCGCAGATAGACGGATAAATGGAAAGACTAAACTAGACACTAGAGTAGTATTTAAGGCATTATATCAATTATGTACAGAACAATTAGGTATTATTACTACCAGTTATATAGTTTACATATAATGTAATACCACAAGAAGAAATAGGAACATCACTATTTAAGGCGAACTATGGGTATAAGCTGAGAACATTATTATCGCTATAATAAGTAAAAAAGACGAGTAGCACAGCTAAGTAAAGAATGGAGACATTAATGAATCTTTATGCAGACCTTAAAGAAACAGCTAAACTAGTACAAGAATAAATGAAAAGGTACTACAATGCTAAGAGATCTGAGGGACCAGATCTTAAGGAGGGGGATAAAGTATAGCTACTATACAAAAACTTTAAGAGTTAATGACTAAGCAAGAAGTTGGACTATATTAGACTAGGACCTTTTAAAGTTAAGTAAAGAATTTTATTAGTTATATATAAGTTGAACCTACTAGCTAAAATAAAAATCTACCCTATACAGCATATCGCAATGCTAGAACCAGCACACAGAAATGTTAAGCCACTAGTCTATAAGGCAGATATATATAGAGGATAAGAGGAAGACGAATAGCAAGTTTTAAAGATTATTAGTCATAAGGATGTAGATGACAAAATATAGTATAAAGTAAAGTGGATAGGCTATAATAAGACTACCTAGGAACTACTAAGCAACCTAAGGAACGCTATGGGAAAGGTATAGGAGTATTAAAAGAAAGCAGGTTAGGCAATATTAATAGAGAGAAATTACTAAAAAATGAATCGCCTAAGGGGGACCTAAGAGGAGCAATTGCTGAGCTACTTGGAGTTATTTCCCTTGTAGGAGGAGAGTTAATCCTTTTGTTACCTAGCTTAGATAAACCCTGTTAAACAAGTTTCTATTTCTTAGAACGGACCTTCTTATGGACACGTTTAAGATAAAGAAGATGGGCAGAAGCGGATAGATGGGCTTTAAGGGTATGTTGTTAAGCAGCTATAGCCTCCTGCTCTGCTTCCCGCGAATAATAAAGCTTATTTAAGGCGCTTAAGAGCTTACCGTTAAGTTTTATAGCAGTAGATTAAATATAAGACCCTATAACAAGTTACTTAGGGAACTTAAAAACTGTTAAGAGTTATTAGATATACATACTTAGCGTTAGAAATAGAGCGAACATCGCAGGACAATTAAATATTTACTTTAGTACACTCCGAGCAAGACAAGGGTTGTTAAGATGAAGGACTCGCTAGCGCGATATATACTAACCCCGCCTTTGCGCAATAAGAACATAGAGACGGCATTATCTTACTAAGCAACAGTATGGCAGCCATGGTGCGAGCACGGCGCTACGCTTGTAAGGAAGAAGGAGCTTTAGCTATAATAAGTACAGATATTAACCAGACTAATTAAACGGACATTACACCTCTAGTGGACGACTTGGAGATGTTAGGAATCTTTAAGGATGAAGATAAAGAGGAGGGAGATAGTATTACAGACGCTTTAAGTACAGTGTTATGACTACTTAGAGAGGAGTCAGCGGAAGCTAGTTGGTTAATATAGGCATAGTCTAGAATAGATCTAGTAGAACCATATAATAAGGAATAGTAAGCGAGTTATATAACGTTGTACGCAGTATACAAGGAGTACGCAGTGTACGCTATATATAACACGTATAACACGTACCTTATATATAAGAGAGGATTTCTTAGGAGTACGGTTGTGTATTTAAAGGACCTCAGTCCCTACTATAGATAGTTCTCTCCTTGTAGTGAATCTCAGAATACAATTAGAGTTAATCTGTTGGGCAACCACTCTACCAGTTATTATTACGTTGTTGACTTGTCGTACCTATATACCTAGCCCATTGACAGAACCCACCGTAGTTCCTACTACAAGGTTCCGTTACACTAGTGGCCCTAGGTAAGTATTAATCCAGCACATCTATAGAACGTCCTATATGTGTTTAGCGCTAATGTCTTATAGCTATCTACTGGCTTAGAATCGCGTTCCTTTATTAACAATATATAGGAGGGGTAATCCGCTGATGTATATAATATTAACGATAATATTATAGTTAAAATTAACGTTATCTTATAGGGTGAAGTGGAATCTGCCTAGTGATTTGCTAAACTTCTAACAGTAATAGTAGAACTTGGTTAGTTGCTTAATGGCCATTCTATTAGTTTTATGGCCAGCATAATAGAGTAGCTTTTGCAATTTCTTAACTAAGGGATATTCAAATCGGCGATGTAGGCGCCATAGCTCTACATCTATTAAGTAGCAGGGGTTCGCGTTAAAGGATTCAGATAAATATAACTGTAGTAATAAGCTCTATAGGAGAAATAGGTAGCCAAACCGTCACACTACTAGCACTTTTTTAGTATAAGTGATAACAACGTTTCTAAGGTTGTTGTAGTAGATTTAGAGTCTGTCTATATCCGCTAAACAGAGCAAGAAGGGGGTATCCGCATAGACAATATAAAACTGTATCTTACCTATAGGGGTGACAACATCCGCAGTTTTAATGGAGGTAGCAATTCCAATGCTAAACTACATATTAACTTGTCCTTTGGTTGAGGTATTAAGTCTTACAGATTAGTCCGCGTTCTATAGTGCCTAGAATTATCCATAACCGGCCATAGACTTCTTTAACGCACCGGTATCAATCATAATTCCTATAAATACTATGGAAGTATAGCGTAAAGCAGCGGTTGTTGTATTATAGTTAAACGGGTTAGTTTCCATAGTAGGTTCCGTAAAGATTGCAGTAAGTAAGTAAGCGTAAGCCTTATTAGCTAGTTCTACACTTATAGAGGTTGCTTCGTCTATAGTAAAAGTCCTAAATAATATAAGGTAGTAGCCGTTAGGGTCTTCTAATTCTTCCTCGCTATTATTATTATCAGTATTTTTATTAGCGTCTATATCTAGCACAAGAGCTTCAAAAGTCTTATTACACTTATTATTGTCGTCTCCTTTACAGTAGATAGTATATTGTCTAAAGCGTTTTTTAAAGTTACCGTTGCGGCCCTTATTATTGTTAAAACGTCTTTTATATTTATTTCTAGAACAGTTCCGCTCCTCCTCTATATATTTCCATAAGCGGCAGCTCTCCTTTTGGCAAACATAGCACTTGGCCTTTAGGGATCTGACGGTGTTTTGTCTATAGGAGCGGGTTCAGTCATGGTTGTTACGGATATTACGGCGGTATATACAATCCGTAAAGTAGGCTCCTTAAGACGGTCTTATTGGGGCCTAGGAAGGGTGTTCCTTCTCCTATACAACTATAGAAGATTATAACTTGCTAATCAACTAGGAGAGGTCTTCAGAAGGGTTGGAAATGGCAATATAGCATACTGGTACTCCTTAGCAAGCAGTGACTAGCTTATTCATAAGAAAGAGGTCTATATAAAACTCTAGGTGTAATCCGTGGCAATATTTTAAGAGCTTATTAAGGAGTAGTTGGAAACTCTAATAGATTTACTTATTAGGGTTCTTATTAATAATTCCTTAGAAGTCAGTGGCGTTCCATTTAGTAAGGTTTCTCCGATAGTACTCTGGTCCTTCAAAGAAGTAACGCATATAGTTATATGCCTTAGTAAATAATCTAGTTAAAAGGCTGCTATTATAGTAGTAATCCTAAGCAAGTCCCTTTAGCATAGTTAGGAATGCAGTTATATAGCCTTTAGGAGGTAGACCAGCTCTCTTGCAGATATTATAAAAGATAGTTAACTTAAAGTTAAAGCTATCACTCACTCCATTGTACTTCTGGTCGTCCGTGTAGATCTTAGCAATAGTAGCTACCTCTTTGCTATACATAGGCAGGTGCATAGCAGGGTTAGTATTGGCAGTACTAGGGTGAAGATACTGGGCAGGAGGGGCACCAGGTAGGGTAGGAGCAATTACTAAAGGGAGGGTAAAGGCAGTTGCCACAGGCAATAATTGCTGATTCTACGTCTATAGGAGTTAAGTAAGGAGGGTAAGTAGTTAATCCTAGATAGAGGTAGGTGCAGCTTACTATTAGGTGGCGGTTGGTGCAGTTTACTAGGGTATAGATACAACAGCTAGTTAGGGTATTATAGGGGTAGGTATTTATATTCTAGGTGTTATAGCTATAGCTATAGGCTGGATTATAGGCGTTAGAGGTAGTAGAGGTAGTTAATAGTTTATAGGCATCGGCACCGTATGGGAAGGTAGTAGGCTATAGGGGGGGGTTTATAGGAACTAAAGAGGCTATAACTAACGGGGTTATAGCTTAATTTAATATTAGAGCTGTTTATATTAAGTTAAGTTGTTCTCGTAGTGCCACTGTAATTATAGGGCTAACTTCCTTAAGAGCTCCTGTGATTTCCTTATCTGTCCATTCGTAAGGTTCCTCTTCTATAAGGACATTATATAGAACCTTATAAAGTGGGTATCTGTTGCTATGTGTGGCGACGTATACTCCTCTTTAGAGTAGGTAAGTACGGAGCTTTACTCTAGTAACAGAGCGTATCTTTCTAAAGTCCTTAATAGTAAAGCCTTCAAATTCTTCTTGGAATAGCGACCATAGTGTATAATCCGTAAAGTTCTTATATGTATACTTATAGATTTTCGTTTCTATATATTCTTCCAGGTCTTCCTCTAAGGCAGTTGCTATATCAATCCCGTAACCATATCTGGCAATTCTCTCCTTCCATTTAGGATCTATCTTATTGTGCAAAGCAGTGTACTAGTTCTTATATATGTTGTAGTTTAAGGTTAAGGTTAAGGTTAAGGTTAAGGTTAAAGTCAAGGTTAAGGTCGTCAAGGTAAGGGTGTCAAGGTAAGGGTGTCAAGGTAAGGGTGTCAAGGTAAGGGTGTTTGGGTATATACGTCCTTTACAGCCGTCGGGCCTATAAAGTGTTTTTAGCAAGACTGCGATTCTCTCAGCGATCTATTATATTGGCTATAAGGCCAGTACAAATTCTCTCAAGCTTAAGGGAGGTCGTAATCTTCTCTAAGTAAAGATACAATTCTCTAGGCGATCTAACGCGTCAGCAGTTAAGCTGATACGTGGTCTCGAGCTTTAAGGGTAATATAGCTTTCTCCTTTAACTAAAATAGACAAGGCCAGGCGATTCGTATACTGTTTCTAGTACGGTTCTCAAGCTCTAGCTTATTGCGTATTTCCTAATCTATACGTCTACTAATCAGTGTCGGTATACTCACTTTATCAACGTGCACGAATATCACTGTATTGCGATACGTATGCGGTGTTGAAGTTGGTAGTTATTGATTGTCTAGAAGTAAGGGGTTGCTCCAAGGACAGGTTAGCTAGCCTCGCTTCATGGTCTTATAACCACGTCACATAACTAACATTCCGACAATAAGTATTGTTCTATAATCGCGTTTGCAATTTTAGTTTAACTATTTATCTTTAGATAAAATATAGTTAAGAGTTATATTTAAATGCTGAATTATTTATATAGAGCTTATTAGAAGTCTAAAAAGAACTAGCTTCTATAGTTAGATATTATTATATTAGAAAGTCTATATAGCTTAAAGACATGCTTAATAAAATATTTGGCTACTAATATTGTATTAATTAAGTCTATAGGAATCATATATTGCATTTTTATAAGACAGTTAACTACTACTATAATATTTATAAACCCATTACTACTAGGCAAGTTAACTATAAAGTTAATTAAGATATTGCGCTATCTTTATATTGGGATTAGTAGCGGTTAAAGTACTCCTTACTTCTTTATATAAGAGGGTTTTCCATATATATATATCCTGCATGCTCAAACGTATTTTTATATATAGTTGTGCATTATAGGCTAGTAATATACTTGTTAAACGATTTTATAAGTCTTTATATGGCCAGGATGTCCTACTATAGGGGAGTTATATATAAATTTAAGTATCTTAAATTGTAAAGGTTTAGAATTCAGGACTACCATCTTCTATTAATAGTACAATCAATTATTTTAAATTTTGCATTTAGCGAGTGTGATATCCTTATGCTATTATTTTCCTATTTAAATTGCTTTTATTATATTAATTATCTATACATTATTCTTATATTCGTATTCCATTAACTTATTAATTTCCATTTCCTATTTATTAACTTCTGATTTATTTCTTTTAAGTTCCATATCTAGGAATATAGGACGTAGTTTTTTAAAGCGTTTAGGGGGCAGTAAGATCTATAATTAATTTGCAATCTGTTTATCTAAAGCGTTTATAGGTAGGTCCTATAATCTTTATATTAATATATTAGGCTTCTAATTAAGTTTGCCTAGTCAGTATATAATCTTAAAGTTAAATTGTAAGAGGTATTTAGCCTAATAAATTTGGCGCTGCGTTAATTGCTTTATAGTTATAAAGTACTGCAGGTTCTTATAATCCGTTAATACGCATATTAGGAATATTAATCTTTTAATCTTAGGGCGCTATTGTTTAAAGCACCTAATAATTGCAAGCAGTTCTTTGTTATATATTTTATAGTTTAATTTAGCAGGGGCGAGTTTTTAGGAGAGAAAGGCTACTGGACATAGCTTATTGTTCTTATTATATTGCAATAACACTCCCCCTAGTACATAATTAGATAAGTCTATTTTAATAGTATATTTAAGGCTAGGGTTAAAATAAGTAAGAATTGGAGTAGTTATAAAGTAATATTTTAAGTTATTAAAAGCTTATTTGCATCTAGCGGTCCATTTAAATTTTAAATTTTTCCTTATTAGGTTTACTAATAGCTAGGCAATTTTTAAGAAATAGTTAATAAATTGTTAATAGAAATTTACAAATTCTAGAAATCCTTAAATGTCTTATATATTGCTAGGGCTTTCCTAGTTTATAATTATAGCAACTTTTTTAGGGTCTATCTTAATTCCGTTACGGGATATAATTAAGCCTAGGTATATAACCTTAGACGCGTAGAACTTGCATTTTTTAATATTATATTATAGGCCCGCATCTTATAGGCGTTTAAGGACTATTTTAATATGTTTTTAATATTCTAAAAGCAAGGACAAGTAGATTAAGATATTGTTAATATATACGGTAATAAATATATTAAGGAATTTATAAAGCGTATTATTAATATATTACTAAAATGTACTAGGACTGTTCTTTACACTAAATAGTATTACTAGGTATTTAAAGAGTCCCTATTATATATAAAAAGCTATATACTTCTTATCTCCTTTATATATACAGATTTTATTAAAGGCGGCAACTATATTAAGCTTTATAAAGTACTATACCTTTACTAAATAGTTAAGCGTCTCTTATATTAAAGGAATTGGATATTGGTTTTAAATTATAATTATATTTAGAGCTTAATAATTAATATAGAATTTTAAGCCTCCTTCTAGCTTTTTAATAAACAGTATAGGTAAGGTAAATAGAGATTAACTAGGGCGAATAAATCCTTTTTCTAGATGCTTGTTAAGGTATTGTTATATTATAAGC
>Ga0307507_10005352_pt1 | contig 21204 bp, 16 predicted proteins | sample 7_EM_MG_FD_207223 | JGI IMG/M metagenome (GOLD analysis project Ga0307507, IMG submission 207223) | Populus trichocarpa ectomycorrhiza microbial communities from riparian zone in the Pacific Northwest, United States - 7_EM | ecosystem: Host-associated > Plants > Roots > Unclassified | place... | reverse complement strand
ATCGTGACTAGATTTCCTCTGTTTTTTTCTTTTTTTTTTTGCCACTGATATTCGCTTATTTTCTCATAAGCCTCGCCTAATTTTTATCCCTGCTAGCGTATTCTGGGTTTTCCCAATTTTTACGGTAAGCAATATCCAGCACTACTCGAGCTTGGATAATCAATAGGTAAACTGTGTGGAAAGAAACACTAGATTATAGAAATTAGAAATCCAGCCAGTGTTCCCAAATGGCCTGTCTGTCCGGCTCTGGGTACAGCCGGACTAACCCACGCTTTTTTAGAGGTTAAAGTTAAGGTTGATACACGTGATTCCCGGTGTCGTGATCACGTGGCTTGAAACTTTACTTCTGGGGGTGAACATTTTCGGGAATAATATTTATTTATAACTAACTAAAGGGGGCTATCATGGGATTGGCTCTATTTGTAGTATCGCTAACTTAGCGTTCAACTGAGAAACGTGGGCTCGAATTAGGGCCTGTTCGGTTGGAACGGTTCCATTCCGTTCCCCCATACAAATGGTCCGTTTCCTTCCGTTTCAAAACGGAAAGAACCCTCTTTTTAATATGGAAACGGTCGCCGAACGGAACGGAACCGTTCCAACCGAACAGGCCCTTAATCGTTAGTTAGTAGTGGGGTATCGGCTTTTACAAAATCCGCGACCGCGGCAACCAAATCGCACCTAGCAGATAACTGGAAAGAGAAAAGGGTTTTCTTCAAAAAAAAGAAAAAGGTTATTTGTAGATGGCTTGGCGCCAAGATTCCACTATTGGGGCTATGATAATATTATTATAAGGGAGGCCCCACCTTCCCTTACCACCTCTTTGTTACCCAACATCATCTAACATCCTAAATAACTAAAATAACAACTTGTCAACAGACTACAAGACAGAGTAAGTTGAATTTTGATTGGATTACCTCTTATCTACCACTTTGAACACTAACATATCAGTACAGTTCTGGGAAAAGGGATAAGATTGCTTTGGAGATACTTCAAGTTATACACAGTTTTAGTCTGCATAGCAAGTATCACCTTGTTGAGAAAAGAGAAAGATCACTTTTGAGCAAAGAAATTGGAATAACTCACCAACTAATAGAGTCAGTAGTTAAGAAATAGAAGGTACATAATAGCAATTGCTGTTTGTATAATTCTATCTAAAAGAGAATATATTTTTATATATTATTCTTTCTCAACATTTATTTCATTAGATTTTGCAATAATTATTTTTGATGTCTATACAGCATACGGAATGTGTAGACATTTAAATGTATTTTGTAATAACTAGAAATTATACTTCTGAAAATATTTAAAAACTGGGTATCAGGTATATCTTAAAGTATGCTATCAGTGTATACAGAAAGCTATTTTTTCTGAGCTGTCAAAATAATAGTTGAAGACTCACCCTGCCTCCAGTGTTGAAATCAAATATTTTTTAAAATGCTCACAAGAGATTTTATGATAAACGAGAGAGTCAGAAGTATTACATCAGTTTTGTGCTTGCTATCAATATTTCTGCTTTTTGCTACAAAGAGACTTATGTGAAACTCATAAAAAGAGTTAATGACAACCAGGATGTTGGGCTTTCTCTACATAGACTCATTCAGATTACCTGCTATTTCTTACCCTAGGTAACCATAATCCACCTGATCCCTTAGTCCGTTCTTTTTATGAAAATGATTATGCATTCAGCCAGAAGCAGATATTCAGATGAAATAGCAAACAGATATATTAGACAAACTAGGATTCTCCCAGCTAATAGGATGATCTACCACTGGCAAGTTATACCCACTCTACTTTAGAGTGTTATTGCAAATAACTTAGGCATCATATCTCTAGCAAAGATGACTAATTCAGAACTTTAGTTGAACTCTTGCTCTTATGATTCTCTCCTATTATTACACTACAAGCAATAAGTAGATTCTAACATTAATTGTTTTGCATGTCAGTAACACATATTGGATTTATTTTATTGTTAATAGTTGTTCCCTGACGAGTTTCTTTCTGAATCAACAAATGAACAAAATGTACAAAACCTCGAATGATATAAAAATCCAGTATGGAATAGTTTTGAGTTGCAGCTACTACTAAAAAAATATTGAAACTACAAGAAATCTCTCAGGAAAAGACACCTCTCCAGAGTAAGTCCTGGAAGGGTATTTCCCCTCTCCGGTGAATTTACTTGTTACCATTTTCCACTACCTGAATGGCATTCATCAAATGTGAACTAACCTATTGGAAAAGTTAAATTTGACTTCAAGAGGTGTTGGAATTTTGTGAAAAAGGTTATCTTGTAGTAAGAGATAAGAGATGATTTTATTTTTGCTTCATGCTGTATAGATAACTAATAAATGTTTCTGCAATAGGCAAGTAAGATCAGCGAAAATGTGGGAAAGTGGCTAATAATACTCTGAAGCAGTAAAGTAATTTGAACAAGCTGTTTGAAGCATTATTCTGAACTCCAACAAGTTCTTAACTACAGAATATTAGTATTTTAATTACAGAAACATTATTGGTAGTTAGATTGTGTTAAGAACCCATTCTGGGCTTCATAACTTGAACAGATGACAATATTGTGGACAAGCATCTCGTAACATGCTTCCCTGTATCGTATTAGAACTGTGTCAGGATGGTATCTGAGTCACTCGAGTGAGGAAAAATTGTAGATTGTATTTCAATGGATTCCTAAGCCAGCCATTCCATGCCCTTAGTCTTTAACGTCAATGGCATCCGGGGTCATTAACTAGATCCTTACATGGGCATCTAAACTATACTGTAGCTTAGGCTGGTCTTATCTGGGCTATCATTGTGACAACTGTAACCCTGGTCACTCATACCCTTGAGTCACACAATCTCATGACTCAAGTGAGTCAGACAGTAAATTCAATCAGCTCACTTCTATGAGTTGCTGTCCAATAAGACATTAACTACTAATTATAAAACAATAAACAAATCATACGCCATAAAGGGTCACATGTGTGCAATCTATCACTTATAACTATCAGTCCTGTCGGAAATATAATGAACCACATGACTACTAATGTGGGTTATGTTACGAAACAACCAATCATAATAAACTAATAACAAGCTATCGTCTCGTTATGTGAAAACCTATGAGTCAACCTATCTCCGTGTACGAAAGATAACTAACCTATTACTAATAACTATTAGTCATGTGAAACCTGCCTTGCCTGGTTACCATAGGTGATAAATTGAGTGACCTTATCTTGCATAGTTGACTTTGCCAAATACCACCTGGTTTTAAGTAAGACTCTAAATGAACTATTTACAATAGACTATGATGCCCCACCTCGCTTGCTTCTAACCTTGGTTTATCATGCCAAAATTGCCAGGTCAGGCATTTTACATTCCCTGGTGGTTCGTACTTGCTCTTTGCCTTTGCTTCTACACAATCCCTAATTCTTACCGGAGTCTATAGAAATTAATTCACAAGGGACACGATGTAGACATCAGTCTGTCAGAGGATAACTTCATATTCTTCTATAATTATTACTTCTATCATATCTACATTATTGAATTATCATGATATCACATTTTTCTCAGAATGGCTAACAACATCTTCAGTACTCTTATTCACCACTTGACATATTCTCTTGTTTTTCTTCATATGAAAATCTCTCATAAAACCATATTCTTTCAGCCTATTACTCAATTTACTACCAGTCTGATAAAATATCTTTATATATCTGGATCAACTTCTAGTATTCTAGCAAGAAATATATGACTCATTGAAATCTGGCAGATTCTTTGTTTAGTAAATCTATAAGATAACTCAATTATTCTGTATTTATTTGTGGACAACCTTGAACAGTATAAATATACTAGTCTCATATACCTTTCCAAAAAGCTAAAATCTATCATCATCCACCTGTTAGTAGGCTGAAATCTTGTTTTACCAGTTACGCTGTTACAAGTTGAGAGACTTGGACTTGGGCAATTTCTTCTAGTTCTATTACGATTCCAGTTACGATATTTTTGAGTAGAGTGCCTCATACACTTGGTAGTTACTCTCCTTTTTAGGAAGAGGCCAATATTAAAATATCGATGAGCATAATTTTCCTTCTTACTTCATCATTCTGGTTAACAATAGGTCCTGAACTAGTAATATTAGAGCTTAGAACTACTTAACGTAATTTACATGTAACCAACTATAATAGGGGTTCCGCTCCTCTGTGGTATTCAGTGAAACATGCTACCTACATTTGACTACATCCATGAAAAATGGAGATTGTACTCTGAAAGTTCACCTTGAAGTACTTTGCAATATGGAGAATCTGGAAATCTAGCCTTTCTTTCATATTAATAAAGGGTTACTCCGGTATAATGATGATAAGTTTGCTCCTTGTAAAAGATATTGGATTCTTCGCTAAGATTATAAAATTGAAAATTTTCTAAGAAGTGTATTCTAAATAGAATTCAAGGGTAGTATAACTCTTATATATTCAGAGTAAATTGGTTTTAATTTAATTCTTGGGCATGGTTTTGGGTAGTGGCAATCCAAAGAGGGGATGAAAACTACATGCAAATTGTATCAATTTTGCCAAGTGATATCCACATATCGAGTTGACATATAAGCTTACTTCCTGGGAATATGCTTTGCTATAGTTATCTGTGCAAGAATGCAAAGTTTACAGCAAAATAGATTAGTTTGCCATAATCTCTGCTTTAATTATGATTATGCTTACAGGGATATTAGATATACTTATATTCTATCTGAAATCTAGAATCATAAATCAGTCTTACCAACAAACAATTATTAAATTAGCTTATTGAGTCCAGGAGTCCAAGGTTCATCAGATCTTAGATCAAATTTTTTTTGTTTAATATCAATATTCTGCTTTTCAAAACTTTATATATAAAAATAAACTTCATCAATTGATATACAAATTGACTGTATTGTTCTACTAATACCTGAAAGTTTATAAATAGAGTTATATATTTTGCATATTTTGTTTTAACAATTTTACAGGTAAAAATTCACTTCTCTACAATATAGTATTATTCCTTATAATACAGGAGGAAAAGATATGAACAGCATGTTTTTTTAACTTAAAACACTCTATACTTGCATGAATAGTCATAATGAAGTCCATTGCAATGAAGTGAGTTCAATGTTAACTGAGTATGTAGATATCAAGTGGCAAAATTAATACAATTTGTATGTAGTTTTTAACTCGTCTTGGGATTGCCACTACCCCAAAACATGCCTGCACCAAATTTCTCTCATTACTCTCTTGACTTCTACTCTGGGTCTCAGCAGGCTTGATACAGTTATCTCTGTGAATGAGAAGTGTTTCTCTAAGATATGATAGATACAAACATAGGAAAAGAAATATCTTCCTATTTTCTATTCGTAAGTGGCTAGCTATCTTGCATATTAGCGAAGGCTGAGGCTTCAATCATTCGGTTGTACATTTGAATTGACATTCGAGGGCTAGGGATCGTTACATCAGGAAAATGTCAGAGCGTGGTCCAAGGTGGTCCTGAACGCTCCTGGTCCACCAAGGGGGTTCGTGGTCCCAGTGGTCCACCTGGTCCACTCCGATCCACGCTGATCCACACCTTTGGAAATTTTACCGAAAATGTGGATCAGGGTGGATCAGGGTGGACCAGGAGGACCAGGGGGACCATAACCCCCCTTGGTGGACCAGGAGTGGTGTGTACATTTTGCTGATGCTACTATCAGATCACAAGAATAAATTCTGAGAAAGCAAGGAGAAGAGGTAATGTGGTTTACAGTTTAACTCACCAGGATGGGGTTTCCATTCACCTGTGGCAATCAGTGAAAACTGATACCTATATTTGATTAACTCTATGAATAATAGAGATATTATTCTGAAGGTTTAGCTACAAGTACTTTGGAATATAGTGAATCATGAAACCTAACTTTTATTGCAAATTCATAAAGTCTTACTCTGGTATAATGATGTTAAGAGTGCTTATTTCAAAAGAAATTAAATCCTTTGCTAAGAACATAAAAATGCAAAATCCTCCAAGAAACATATTCTCAAAGTGATAGAAGAGTTGTATAAGTCTTATATATTCAGAGTACGTTAGTTTTAATTTAATTCTTTCACAAATGTTACCCTAGTACTGCATGTTGTTGACTTATAATTACTTCTACTTACAATATGATAAAAACAGCACTCTAACCTGAAAACTAGATATTTACTCAAAGGAAGTTGAATTTTGTCAAGTTTTCAGGGATCACTATACCAAGTTTTCGTAATTAATTCGACTATGGAACTTGAACTTGAGATTTACTTTGAATTATACTAGAAGTCTTGGGTACAGTGGACCTATATGATCCATGCTTCCTACATCTTCCCAGTTATACCACGACCCAGAGCCAAACCCTTTCAGCCCATACTCCCCCCCACAGGGCAGCTTGTTCTAGAAGATTACCAAAAGGATACAGGCCTTGTGTTTCTGTTGGACCCACCAGTGTCTAGTCCCTTGAACGAGGAATATTTGAAAACCATCAACCTTGGGAAGTCTGTCCACTGGAGAAGCCTTCTCATCTGGACCCCCCCTATCAGCAAAAGTACGGATTTGACCCCTACATCTCATAGAGCACCAGGGGCATGGGGGCCAAATTATCAAATATGACTGACTGTAAGTAAATACATGGCTCGGTGGGATGCAGGATAGCGCACTAGGCTTCGATAATAGTAGGTCAGTTGAAGTGTTATGATGGTAAAGGGTGAACGAGTAGCTCAGGGTCCGCTAAGTGGGAAGACAAAGCCCACCAGGAGTACGGAGACCATGTTGCCTACCTCGGGGGAACAGAATCGATAACAGAAACATAGACGAATTCAAGAATAAGTACTGGAGAAATACTTGAGAAATACTGTAAGTGCCTGGAGGTCTTAATTAGCCTTTACCGCACGAGATTTAACCGGAGTAACAGAAGAGTGAGAAATGTTTCAGCTCACAATTTTGTGTCGAAAATACCTATTTAGACTTGTAAAATATCGGATTTATAGACTTGTCGAATATTATTATTTTTAAACATGTATTGATTAAACTCCGGTTAAACTACAAAAGACAATACAGAGCTTGAAAACGTCCTTGATCGGACGCTCAGAAGCTATAAACAATTTTCCCAGTTAGGGGAATCTAATAGTAGTCTCAGCTTAGGGATAGCATGCTGCTAGCTTGTGATAGAAGCCTGAATGCTTAAGCTCAGTGTCAATAGGATGTTTAAAGACTCAGAATAGTGCTCTGGATGCGCGGAATCCATCCCAGCTATCCCCTTAATGCTCGAATGCCTATTGTCTATGTTATCGTGCGGCATTCTGAGTAGCCTTCACAATTCTACCAAGATCTGAAGTGATCTTGAAAATGCTGCAGATTGGTCGTTTGACCGCTCAAATGAAAGCTCTCGCCGAGGGCATTTCAATGCTGGTATTCCTGTTTTGATCTGATGTCTGTAGCCTGAGATACCATGTAGAATGCTACTAATTCCACATAATGTCAGCCCTAGAGAGAGAACTCATACCTGAATGCCTGTTGAAAGTATTCTATTGCTTTCTTATGACTCAGTCATCTCAGATCACTCAGAGTTCTCACTTTTGTAAGGAGTGAATAAAGTACCAAGAGTTTAGATAGCGAGTTGGTTGAAGAAAGAATGGAAAAGGCTTTTCAGAAAGGCAACGGAACGGGAGAACAAGTAATGTGTTTGAAAATCTCGGCACTACTTATGAATTAAGCGAGCCGCCCAGAACCTGATTCATACATGGCAGAGTCCTACTCAGGCCCTGAGTGTCCTAGTGCGGACTTTCAGAGCCTTTGCTAACCAGTATGACACCTAGTTGAGAAAAGCCCTAAGTGAAACGTAAAATGTAATTTGGGTGAAGGGCAAAAGTCTCGGCTCTTCTGAACTCCTACCCTCGTAATATAGGTGGGAACTGCTTCCTGCATGGTACTCCAAGAGACAACTGTCTACACCTGACAAACTGAGGAATGGAACAACTATACTGGAACAACAGCGAGAAACAAGGGTTATATCACATTCCACATGGGATGCTAGGCAGTACTCTACAACACACCCAGAACTCAGAAGCTCTTGAGTATAGAACCCACTAGATTGGCAACCCATCCAAATTGTAGTGTCACCAGTATCTTCTTGAATCTTGGGGTAATCATGATAATACTTAACCTGGGGTAACTGCGTAACTTTTTCGTAGGGCCTTATGTCTTAGGAAGGCTATGAGGTATAGGGGTACCTGGCCATGTCACTTGCTAGGAGAAGGTTTGTATAATATACATAAGGGGAAATTCCTTTGCGGATGCCCGGCACTCAAGGGCTCTTGTAGGGGAAATGTGCAGTAGTGGAGTAAAGAGCTTCAGGGAGTCTTGTTTGGATCTTTGGTCGATCTGGTTGAGGTCGAGGGGACAGGATTGCTTCCTATTGATCTCTGTATCAATAGCGTCTTGCATTGCCCCTTGCTATGGGTTATGCGGTGGGAGGGCTCATTGGCAAAAATTGTACATTGCGTCAGGTATGTATGTGCCTCTGAGAGATCAGGCATTCCAGACGCGAATGGTTATTGTGAATGCAAGGTTGCGGGTGTATTCCATCTGAGTACTAACATTATGCTTCCGAGGGCACCAGGCGCAGCAAGCACGAAAGAGCAAACATCAGGCGCAAAGGGGCAAAGGTCGGCTGAACCCGAAGCAAGTCATATGCGACTGGGGTGACCTATTGCCACCGGGCACCATGGCTCCTATATTGAGATCTCACGGAAGGCCCCTGAATTTGTTCAGAAAACTAATGAAGAACTGAGAGAAGTTCACATAGCTTTTGAAGGGTTAGAGATAAAAGGGTAAGTCGAAATAGGAGGAAGAAAGGAGAATTCTCATCAAGGCAGGTACTTATAGTGAATGACTACAACTATGAAACCTATAGATTAAAGCAATGTTAATAGTATGTAGAAGAGGTATTGGAGAAACATGTGATGTAAGAGGCTTAGAGGGCTGGTACGTGTTGAGGTGGTAGCAAGAGAGACAGATTTAAAAAGAAAGGCGGCTCTACAACAAGCTCAGGGATCAGGTCGGGAGACACCTAATGTGAATCTGCTCACTAAGACAAATGGAATGGTATAAGGCTCAAGGGGGTAGCATATCGGTAGCCCTCTGTAGCCATAATTCTAGGTGCAGGTGCCCGCGTAGCCAGAGTCAGGAATCATGTCAGTTTAAAGGCCTGCTGTCGGATTGAGGCAGGAAGCACCTCATGTGAATGCCCTCGCTGAGACAAATCGAATACGGTGGGCCTCAACGTGCTGGGCTGTCTGTAGCTGTCAGCAGAGGAAAAAGAATGAAAGCTCTCCAGCTAGGCCTCCGTAAAGGTCGGGAATAAACTCATTCAAATCTGCTCGCTGAGACTAATCGACAGGGATATGGCCTGAGCAAGTCGCATATGTGTAGCTCTCCGTAGGCATAATTCTGGGTCGAGGTGGGCAGGGGGCCAGAGATAGGAAAGATTTCAGCTCCGCAACCTGCAGTCGGATCACATTCGGAAGGCTCCCAATTGAATCTGGTGGGCAAGACAAATTGAACGATATTGGGCTCGAGGCTGTGGCATCTGTGTTCTCTGTTCTAGCTATAATGCTGGAGGTAGGCGCCTGTGTCACCAGAGTCAGGCAGGATGTGAGGTTCCCAGCGAGCAGTCAGATCAAGTTGCCGGGCATCATATTTGAATCCGCTGGCCGAGATGTATCGAATGACATCTCTCTTGCTGCGGTGGCACATCTGTCGCTATCTGAGGCTATAATCCTAGGTGCACCTGCCCGGGTCGCCCCAGTCAGGAAGAATGTCAGCTTTACAGCCAGCAGTCAGATCGCCATGGGCAGGAGCACCTCATTTGGCCCGCTTGCCGAGACATCTCAAATGCCACATGGCTTGTCCCCATTTTAATCGCGTACTTGGTGGTGGTGGGAATTGATGATGTAATGATATTATTTTTAGATTTAGGTGTGGTAACTAACAAGACCAAGTACTGGAGGCTTAGACCAAGTTGTTGTAACAAATTTCTTACAATATCGCAAATACCAAGTTGTTCCTAATAGCGAAGTATGTTCGGTTTGGATTCTCAAATCGAACGGAACTAGCAATTGTTCAACCAAGCATATTGAAAACTCAGTCTGCCGCACTCTGCCTTCTCTAAGTCTGGAGAATAGCAGGTATTAAATATAGTTGTCAGGCTAATCGGCGCCTTGTAAACAATAATTATAAAGACTCCAAAATGGTTGCTTTGAAAAATTAGATAAAATATATCAAGTATCAAACGATATCTTGACACAATAAATAAAAGATACTAAGTATCAAATGATACTCCATTTGTGGTTTGAAATCCTTCGCTCGTCCCGTTGCTAGGCCCAGAGTGGCCTGCTACGTATCCCAAAAGTTTCTGCAAGAAGTTGCAGTATGACAGTACCATTCTTTCCCCCATAAACAGACGACTTAATGCCTTTAGATGTTTTTACTCCGGAAGGCTGTTTAGGCACAAAGTTCCCTCGTGTTAGGATTGGCAACTCATATGCCAGACCACCCCCCCCACCCCCCTACTCAGGTTCCACCAAGTCATCCCTCTTGGGCCGCGAGTACCCATATGTAGTCGCAGGCGATTTGAACATCAAAGATTCAGCAACCGACCCTTCCAGGCTCCTCTCCTCGAAAGAAGAAAGAGAATCCGCCCCATACTTTGACCGTGCCGCAGATTAAGGCTTCACCCTCCTCAAGACCCCAGGCATTTACACCCAGTTTCCGTTCACAGGAACCCACAGACCAAGTGCGATCAACCTGGCCTTCGCCAACCCCAATATCTTTCCCCCCTTTTGGTCTTGGGACGCGTTGTCCCTCCCCTTTACGGGATCTGACCATGGTCCCATTTGGATTTCCATTCGCCCCCCTTCCCTCTATAATAGCAAACCTAGACCACGCTGGCAGGAAGGCAAATGGTCAAGCCTTACGGATCGACTCAAAGACTGGCTAGTCCGTCTCCCCCCGGATGCTCCCTCCCCCAACCAACTTGACACATGGTTTGCCTTAGCCCTTCCTGGACTCACGACAACAATTGAAGCCACAGCACCCAGCTCACGCCCCTCCCCAATGTCCAATGCTTGATGGACCCCACTTCTGACCACCCTCCGAAAGCAATTCACCAAAGCCACCCAGGGGGCTAAGAAACTACGAAACCCGGACACCTACATCATAGCAAGACAGTCCCAGCTTGGCTACTTCAAACCCATCAAAAGGGCAAAAGCCTTCTACTGGGCAAATTTCCTTGCAAAGACCTCTCCAAACAACATCTGGAGGTCCAAAAAACTGGTCGCCCCAAGCAAGACCACCAGATTTCCCTCCCTCCCTGACGTCTCGGGCCCGGTCACAATCAACAAAGCCCTACTCGACTACTGCTTGCCCCCCAAGAGCCCTCTGCCTAGCAGAGCTCACCTGACGAAGAACCCCTCAGCTGTCCCCCTCACCAAAGAGGAGATTAAACTCCCCCTGTCCAAATCTTCCCCGTACTCGGCCCCTGGCCCCGACAGGATTCCCTACTCCGTATGGACAAGGATTAACCTTATCAATCCCACAATCAGCCTCAAACTCCTCTCCCCCTTGGTGGCATTGGGCTACCACCCCCCCTTGCTGAAAACCGCAAACGGAGTAGTACTTGAAAAGTCCGGCAAGGCCTCCTACGACTCCCGCACCTCCTTCCGCATCCTCATCCTTCCCAAAACATTATAAAAGATCCTCGAAGGGGTAATGGCGGTCAGACAGTCCGCCATTGCCAGATCCAAGGGTCTACTCCAGCTGAACCAGTGTGGCTCCCTGCCAGAACTCAGCTCCTCCAACGTCTGCCTCGCCGTCACACATGAGGTAAAGACTCTCCAAAGACCTAAATTGAAGCTCTCCCCTCTTTTCCTGGACATTAAAGCTGGCTTCGACAAAGTCAATGCCTCCACCCTCAAAGCCAGACTCCTGCCCTCCGACGTACCCTCCTATATGGTCCACTGTGTATCTTCCTTCCTGTCTGAGAGGGCCTGTACTCTGGTCTTCCAAGGCTCCCCCAACCTCCCCTCCCTGGTTTCTGTGGGCACCCCCCAAGGATCCCCTATCTCCCCCCTCCTCTTCCGCCTATACGTCGCCCCCCTACACATCTCGATACCCAAGGGTCTCATGAGCTCCTATGTCGATGACTTTTCGATCACTGTGGCTTCCCCCTCGCATAGGCGAAACATACGCCATCAGCAAAGAGTTTTTTCCACCATCCCTTCCACTCCTAGAAATTCCTCTAATTGATTCTTATATCTAGGGGTAGTCCATGCTTCAATTCTCTCAATCTTCGCTTGTGATACTCAGCCTCTTAACACTTGATGATCAATACTCTACTCCAGCACATCCATGCTTTGAGCAAAGAATTGGGACGTCTTCCTGCTAGCTTAAAACTTGCCTTGTTTTAGCTTATCTGACACAATTGCGGGTACCTGGCAACTTCACTTACTATACGGAGATAAGTGTAATATACATGAGGTCGATTATGTTTTGCTGATCCCTCATTCCTTTTAGACTTTCAAAAAACTTGCCCATGAGGAATCCTTACTTGCTTCCTTACCCTCTCAAATCCCTCCACTCACTAAGACCAACTCCACCCTCCTCAGCCACTTTGCTCACCAGAGTCCGATCATCATCTTCCACAAATTCCATAATCTCACTGGTGATGCTCTCGACCATACTCCTGAAGAGACCACTACAGCTGTCTTAAAGGAGTTTCCCTACTCAGCCCCTGAACGAGACACCATCCCCTACTCACTTAGGTAAGCCGTTTATCCCGCTGCATTCTCCCTGCTCACCTAACTGTTTTTCACTCTTATTTGATATGGCCATCATCTCAGCTTTCTCAAAGAGGGAGCAGCATGGTTCTCAGCATCCCTGACAAATTCTCCTACCACTAACTAATCTTTTTCAGAATATTCCTCCTCCTCTAAAGAGTTTCTAACATTCTTAACAGCCAATTCCGTTTTCATCTCAGAGTTGCAGCTATCGGAGCTTACTCCCACTTTCCAAATTTTAACTAATCGTGTTCTCTCCTCTCAGTCTCCTGTTTTCATAAATGTATAGCCTCTATAGACATCGACAATGCCCTCGAAGATCCTTCACTAATGGCTTGTTCTCTGTTCCTATATATCAAAGGTGGTTTCAATAATGTTGACTCCAAGATCCTATACTATGACCAGTTAGTTCAGGGGATCAACCATTCACTCGTTACTTGGATTCAATTTTCTCTGATAGACTGCCTTTACCAACTCATTTTTCCAGGCTTCTAATAAATCTTTTCTCTTATTTCTGTAGAGACTCTCTACGCCTCCCCTTTTTCTCCTCTTCTTTTTAGTATTTATATTTATCTTTTACACATTTCTGACCACCTGAGTTTCATTCTATCCTCTGTGAATCACTATGCTCTCACTGTTTCCTCTTTCTCCTACCACTGTATACCAAGAGACTTTTAAAGATGATTGAGAAGGATACACGCCCACCCCAATTCCAGAAAGGAAATCCGTTGGCGGAGGGTTCCCAGATAAGTCACAAACTCCTTCCTTTCAACTCCTACTTCTACTTTTTTTACCTGAGTCCTCTCTTTTCCATATTTCTTTCTCCTCACAACCCAGCACACTCTGGCCATCCTTTGACATTACTGCCCTCCTCCCACTATCAACCTAGGCTCCACTATCAAGCTAGCCTCTACCCCTCTTCGCCAAACCTCTTCCTCCCTCCTATCTGCCCTGCCTCTACATTGACACAGAGGTTTTATCATTCCACTTGATCCATATATCATACCTCCCAAGTGGGATCTTCCTGTTCCTGTCCCTTCACTTTGCACCCACCCCCCTGTGGATGCTCTTGCTCACACCACTCACTTGCCTGTCAAGAGTCTGACTTTCGTGAGCATTATCACCACATTCCGCCTGATAGAATCTTTCCTTCCTCCTTTATATAAATCCATGTTCTGAGATCTACCAAGCTCTCAAATGGAAGCCTCCAAGCCTGTTGCTGGATTATTAGTTTATATACACCCTCTCTTCTCACAACTATATCTTTCATACCTTACTCTGCTCATATTCCTTTATGGGGATAGGGGCCTTAAGAGCTAGGCAATATCAGCAAAAAGGATTTCATCTCACGTATATTATACTTAACTCCCTGTAGCCATTGTCAGAGCTAGGTACCTCTATACCTCCTAGCCCTTCTAAGTCATAAGCGTATGCCAAAGAGCTGTGAAGATCCCCAGGGTGAGGAATATCCCAGCAAGATTAAGGAAGATACTAGTGACCTTAAAGGATAGATTGGGCAGCGATAGAATGGGTGCTATGATCGAGTATTCACAAGTTCCCAGTAGGTCATAGAGCACTGCTTAGCGTCCGGTGTGGAATGCGTTGTAAACAAAATTTCGGAGAGTCTTTCCTGTAGTGTTGGTGTATTCATCACTTTTTCCGTTGTGGACTGTTGCTTCCTGTTTTTCCCTGGTGAACTCTATCTATGCTAAATTGCCTGTGTGAGAAGACAAATGTAGAGACATTGTTAGTGTAGCCTTGAGTTTTTCGCTTGTGGCTAGTTGCCACCTGGGGTATCCTATAAGAGGCTGTTCACTCAATTTTACAAGTATGGGAGCACATAAGTGCCAAGACTCTAGCCTCCACTTAAATGAGATTTTACATTGTGCATGGCCCTTTTGACAAAAAAATGCCAGACTAGTGAGGATAGTGCTGGCAAGTGCGAAATAGAAGGCTGCAAGGCCTGAATAGTATGGTAACCGCCTCCTCGGTGGTGGCGGGAATCAAAAGGGTCAGGATACTATCTCTATACCAAAGTGTGGTATATACCGAGTATAAGTCCCGGAGGCTTGGCATAAGTTGTGGTAACAAACTTCTTACTATATTGCAACTACCAAGTAGTTCATAATAGCTAAGTATGTTTGTGTTAGGGTTAGCCGGTATGGTAAGTAGTCGTACCGGACTAGACCTTATACTCGAATGGTTCTATATATGGAGAATCTTGTCTAGGCAGGCTCGTAGTAATGTGTAATTAAGTTACTCGTGTGATGTAAAGATAGTGAGGACATAATGGTTTTCTAACTTATTATATTGATAAGATCTCTTGTCCGGTGCTTAATGATTCTGTTTAACCGAGAGAGGCACTTTAATATTTATATTCCGCGTCTGAGTCTTCGCGGGCTACATGTTCTAACCATGCTAACTAAGTATTGCACGTACTAATTTCTCTGAACTCGTAAGTGCGAACACCTCGGGACTCTGACCACTGTTCAACTCCAGGCTCACATTATGAAGACGTAGACTACGATATTATTGTGAGGGTATGTTAGTTGTGTGGATAATAGGTCAGTCTAGAGTACACGTAGGCGACCAATGCCAAGGTATGAATATTTCTTCACCCAACGTGTATGGAGCAGCCAATTTCGAAGGCGTCAGACCATGCAATGCGCGAGTCGCTGTCACTGTCTGCATATCAGGTTCCCGAACTGACTTGTGGTAGCACTCGCTCAAATCGCAATTTGCGCTCACTATTTTACTGTTAGTACTGACTGATTCTGCGCAGGCCCGGAGGTCTCCGCTATGTGTCTTCTTGTATCGTCATACACTATTTTACTTAAGTGTTTTATATTCTGATTCCGTCTGTCATCTTAGGGAACTCTCGTTCCTACCTTATGGGCATCATAAAATGGGAATTGACACTTAAATCTCTCGGACATCTTTGCTCAATTATCGCCGTCATTTATGACTTGTTGCATAATTATATTTTAACTAATAATAATTAGGACGCAGCTGTGAATCGAACACGTGCCCTTATAGTCGGAGGCATGTGACTTTCATTTTAAGCTAGACTGTGATGTATCTCTTGCACTTTTTACTTTGACTGATTGGTACGCAGGGGTCTGTGCGTGAGTCTTATGGGTTGGCACTCTCGGTATGCCTAACACGAGCTCCCTCCTTTTTAGGTCTCGTTCCTGAATACCCATTTTTCAATTCCTTTTGGAACTTGAAGCATTAGGGTAATAAACCTGATGCGTTTGCTTGGCCATATGAGGAAAACGTTTCCTCTTTATTCGACCGCCGCCTATCTGGGCATCTCCGGATTTTGCCTGTGAATGTCTTCAACTACCTCCCGGGCGTTTCCTGCTCCTTCTGATGGCTCGCATGTATTTTCCTCCTCTGAGCATCTTTTCCATATAATGAAGTAACGAAGTTCCTTGAACTCTTTGTTTTGTCTTCGAACTTTCCTCAGGTAAGTGATAACTTCACTCTTTACTATTTTTTGTACCTCCCATTTGAGGTCTCCTTTGATATCTTCCGGAACTCACAAAGGCTATTCTCTTCCTTCTCGTACTGATAATCAGTAAGGTTCCAACAACGAAACATGAAATATTGGGTGAATTGTCCACCTCGGCCCAATTTCCAGTTTGAATGTGGGCTCTCCTTTCTTGACTTCCAATACTTTAAATGGGCTGTGCATTCTTGGACTTAATCTTTTCGTTGGTTGCTTGGTGCCAATGTTTTTTGCATCGAACATTACCAAGTCTCCAACCTTAATGTCCGGTGGTTGACGGGCTCTCCGATCGTAGTATCCGCTCATTTCTTGTTCAGTTTGTTCTAGCGCTTCCCTTGCATGAGGGTGAGTTATCTGTATCCAGTGCGCGTACAGTCCTAATCGAGGGTTTTGGGCTTCTCGTTCCTTCATCTATTCTCTCTGTAGATGGAACCCGTAGTCGGTGTAGAAAGGTGACACTCCATATGGGTTGGTGGTGGAATTATTGTACGGGTGTTCGGCTAGTGGAAATAGCTGATACCCATCGTTCTGGCTGTAATTTACAAATTTGCGTAGGTATCGTTCCGCGTTTGGTTGATCCTCTCCGTCTAGCCATCTGTTTGGGGGTAATATGCAGTAGACACTTTTGTTTTATGCCTAGCAACTGGCATAAAGACTCCCAGAATTCCCCTGAAAATATGGCATCCATATCGGAAATAATTTGGCTGGGTAGACAGTGAAGTTGCCAGACTTTTCGTAAGAATGCAATGTCCACATCTTTCGCGGTCGCATTTTCATTCAGACCGATAACATGTGCCCTCTTTGTCAACCGATCTACAACCACCATGATCTGTGTGTGCCCTTCTGATTCTGGTAGATGGGTTATGAAGTCTGTCGAGATTGAAGTCCATGCCGGGAAGGGCATCTGTACTGGTTGTAGTAGTCCGCATCGGGCATGCCTTGGTCCCTTATTGTCTTGGCATTCGTCACATGACCTTACGTAGTGGTTTATCCATGCCATAAGTCCCTTCCAGTAAGAATCCCTGGTGACGATTTCAACAGTTTTTTCCTGTCCGAAATGCCCTGCCACTCATGAATGGTGACATCCTTCTGCGATGGTTGTTTGTAATCCTTCTTGATTCAGGATGTATTGTCGATTTATATAGTAGAGCGGTCTATATCTACTCATCCACTTTCTTGGGAACCCCGTTCCTTCGTTTTCTAGTCTATCGAGTTCTCTTTTCCTCTCTGTCCATTCCTGGTCTCTTCCGCTTGCCGCTATCACCATTGATGTCATATCGGCCTCGAATACTTGCATTTCTACTTGTGAATTCATGGCGCTTGACATCAGGACATGCTCCTGTCTTAGTCTAGGGTGGTTGCCAATATCTTGGACGTCAAAGTATTCGTTGTTACTGGGCTCTGCTTGCAGAAAGCTTATTATCGGCAGGGCCTCTGTGATGAATATTGTACGTTTTGGAGAGATGTCCTTGCTTCCAGAACCACTATCCGCTCGTTTCGTCAACTGCAACTTGTCCACTTCCATTATGGCGGATGTGTTGATTTTTTCCTTCAGGAGTTGGGCTATTCGGTCTCCTTCCTGGATTCTGCAATCTGCATTGGCTTGGTTAATCAGAATAACCGTTATTTCACCGGGGTAGTCTGTGTCGATTACGCCTCCATTGGTTGCTATGCCTTTCCTGCTCGCTAGTCCACTCCCTGAGGCAATCCGGGCATAGATTCTTTTTGGTAGTCCAATGGCTATCCCAGTTTCCGCTATGACTTGTCCTTGAGCTGGAATAGTGAATGCGCTTATCGCGTAGATGTCTTGTCCCGCCGCTAGTCTTGATCCTTTAGTTGGTCGAATAGCTTTGTTTGACAGTCGCTTAACTCTGACTCCGTTTCTTATTAAGGGTTCAGGCTCAGACATGTAACCTTCGTCTTCGTCATCTTCGTGGATGAGTGATATTTGGATGTGTTCAGGCTTCAATATTGACGGTTCGCCATGCTTAGCTCGCTCCTCAGGACGGTACTCCGGCCGTCCCCTCCGTGCATCTGGTTTTTCTCCTCTTTTCCCCAGCCTGTATACAATTTTGAAATAGTAATCTGCCAACCTCAGTGCCCACCTGATTTGCCTCTGATTCCAAACCTTGCTTGTAAGCAAGTTTTGTTGGTTTTGGTGGTCAGTATTTACCGTCACCGGTTTATCCACTTGAACCAGATAGTGGTTCCATTTGTTAAATGCTTCCAGTATTGCGAGTAATTCCTTGTCGTGAATGTCATAGTTTCTTTCTGCAGGGTTTAGCCTTCTGGAGTGGAACGCCACTGGATGTAGCCTTTTTTCCTTCTACTGCAATAGCACGCATTGGAGTGCAAAATCGCTCGCGTCCGGTTCAACCACTGCTTCTCCATCGGGATAGAAGTGTTCCAGTATAAGGGCTGTAACAAATCGCTTGTTTTAGTTGTGTAAAACCTTTCTTTTACTTAGGGCTCTCGTCAAACTTCGCTTTGTCTTCTTTCCGTGTTTCTGTTATGGGCGTGCATATTTTTGAAAAGTCTTTGATAAACAGTGGGTAGATATTTGCAAAACCGATAAATATTTGTACCCCTTTAACCGATCGCGGGCTCTTCAGTTTATTACGAATTCGACTTTTCTCTCGCTTATTGTGACTCCGTTGATCCCTACTATGTATCCTAGGAACTCAACAGATTTGACATAGAAAACCGATTTGGTTACCGATAATGCCAGTTGGTGCTCCTCCATCTTCGTTAGGACTTTTTAACTAATTCAATATGTTCTTCCTCACTTTCCGGGTATATTAGAATATCGTCTACCTAGACAACTCCCTCGCGAGTGAGAAAGTCCCGAAGGATTTCGTTCATCATTGCTTGGAATGTGACAAGGGCGTAGACAAGTCTAAATGGCATGACTTTGTATTCGAAGTGAGGGTATCGGGTTCTGAATGCGGTTTTCCATTCCTCTCCTGCCTGTATCCTTAACAGGTGGAATCCGTCTTTTAAGTCCAACTTGGTGAATATCCTAGGTCCTGCTACTTAGCCTTTTAGTTCCCCCATTGATGGTAGTGGGTAAGTGTTTAGAATCGTGAGTTTATTGAGATTTTGGTAGTCAACACATAGTCGTAACTTTCCATCAGGTTTGGGGACGAATAGGATTGGTGCTACAGAGGGTGATTGACTGTGGACAATCTTGCCTTGTTTCTGCATTTCTTTTAGATATTTGTCCAGCATATCTAGCTGCAATGCCGACATGAGGTAGATTGGTCCCCAGGGGGGTTCGGCACCTGGGTTAAGGTCGATTGCATGATTGAACGTTCTTCACTCTGGTAATTTCTCTGCTGTCGTAGTGAGAAATAGTATGCGATAATCGTCGTAGTATTGTGGTATCTTGTCCAGCAATGCTTGGTTTGGGTTCTCTTGTCGACATATCCTGCCCACATAGTGAGCCTCTTGGTCAAAGGCCACTGTCTCATTGCCAGTCCTGCTCTTGCCGCTATGGCGTTTAGAAAGGCATTATTGTCCTTTGGCTTCGGTGATCCTTGGCTTTTGCCGGATCCCCAGTCTTTAATTCTTGCACCAATCCCTAGTACTGATCCTTGTGGGTATGGGGACCCAGTCCTCCTCGGTACTTTGTCTGAATGGAGTAGTCCCTCATTACTCGAGATTACCGATCCCTCAGTAATGCGTTCTAACGGGTGTCACAAACGGTGACTAAGCAAGGCTGCCTTGCACATGACTAATAGTTAGTAGTCATTGGTTTGTTATCTTTCACACTATGAGATCAGGTGATTGAGCGGATTTTACATGTGGACGCAATAGCGTGTCATTGGTTTATTATAATTGGTTGATATTTGACATGATGTTACAATCCTCTGTTGTCTCGGGTGATACTTGCAGCAGGTAACCGATAGTCTTCTAACGATCACTTCTCCCTTGCCCTATAGCTGTTGCGATAGCTAAGTCCGTTGACTCCTATCTAGCAACTTCGCTCGCTCGGCTCATATACGACGGTCCCGTCGTGATTCCCGAATATTGTGATAGATAAAGATCTTTGTATTGAAAGTAAAGTGTATGAAAGAACTTAGATGGTTGCGTGAAGAACCCAAATCCCATGTCTTTTTTTTTTTTTTCTTTTTTTCTTTTTTTTTATCATGCGTTCATTGTTTTTAGGTACAAGAAGCTTCGTGCAGCGCTAGCTATGGAAAGAACAAAACCTATAAATCAAAACAAAAAACAAAAGAAACCATATCTTCCCGTCCTCCGCGTTTGCTGAATGTATTTGGGCTAAAAAACCATTTGCCCGTCGTTCCCTACGGAATCAAAAATATAAGGAAGTTACAACGCTGAAACTACTTCTCGTATCCGCGTTTTTTGGCGGGATGGGCTGTATAAAAGGAAAAAAAAAAAGAAAAAAATAACTACTTAACCACAAAGCCAAAAAAACAAAACCTTCGCGGGAAAACCAGTTATCTAGGTATGGGAGAGGGGGTGGAGGGGGGGCTAAATTGGTCGGGGAGCATGTCCGGGGGGAAACCGGTCTTCGTGTCTGTGATGTACTCGCCTAAAGCTCGTATGAGGGTGGGGTCGGACCATATCGGTGCGTCGTGCGCTAGAGAGCAGACCTCCTTCAGCTGGAGGTTTCGGGCTCCTGTGCGGGCGGGGCAGGTGAGGACGGCGTGCTGGAAGGATTCTGGTCCCGTTTCGCAGCGTGGGCAGGTTGGGTCTGGGTTCTCATCAGACCAAGAGGGGTGGGCGGTTAGATAGCTCTTTGCCGATCGCATCTGGTGGATTCTACCCGCCACAACCTTGCCAAGCCCCATAAAGGGGTGTGGGGAGAGGGAGGGGGGG
>Ga0307507_10005351_pt1 | contig 21204 bp, 4 predicted proteins | sample 7_EM_MG_FD_207223 | JGI IMG/M metagenome (GOLD analysis project Ga0307507, IMG submission 207223) | Populus trichocarpa ectomycorrhiza microbial communities from riparian zone in the Pacific Northwest, United States - 7_EM | ecosystem: Host-associated > Plants > Roots > Unclassified | place... | reverse complement strand
TTAGTATGCTAAGCAATATTGCAATATTATCCGAATATTGCCAATATTGGCAATACCGATATTTTATTGGTTCGTATTGGATAAGATTTTATTGGTGCCAGCACTGAGGTGATTATATCATCAGGTGCACGGTCCTTACTTTATATTTGTATGGAGGCTTGGCAAAATATTGAATGCGTGTTCAATATCAATATCAATACGGCCTTATATTGATATTGAATATTGATTAAAGCACTGGGAACTACCAAGGAGTTGGCCCTATAAATAACCGTAAAAGCTATAAACGACATAGCTGGCCCAGACAGTCTAGTCCCAACTCTTCTTACCTTAGACGCCTACCCCCAAATAAGCAAACTCGACCTACTACCCCCCTCTACTATATAGCAGGCAACAGTAATACAGTGGGTAATGGAAGTATCAAAGATCGGAACCATAAGACAACTCAACGGTGTACTAAACCAACTCAACGGTCCATCTGTCACCATAATCCACAACCCCCCCCTTAACTCAGACGTACTCATATAGCGTAAAGGCAATACTAAACAAAGCAGTAAATGGACTAGCCTCTTTCAGTTGCTTAAAATCAACGGAGAGACCTGTAGGGTATAGCCCCCTAGCGGACCTACTGGATCTTAGGCTATGGCAGTAAAACTACACCTAATAACCACAGAACTCCGCCAGACCCACTATCGCTTTAGACATCCGTCCGCAGACAGACTACATAGGGTATTAGAGCACTCTGGCTACAATGTTAACGAACAGGCCATCAACCACCTTACCAAGTACTGCCCCTACTGCTAAAAGCACGGAAAATTACCTTGTAGGTTTAAGTTCATCTTACAACCATACTAGACCGACACCTATACTAGACCCCCTAATTATACTACCTACGACAGTAGTGCCTACTTTAAATCTTCTGATACCTTAACCGGCCTAATTAATAACCTATGATCTTCCATTATAATATTTAAAAAGTTAAACAGTTTCCTAAGTACCCCCAGTACTCTGCATATCCAAGACCTCCTGAATATCCATAACACCCAAATATCCGCAGTACCTAAAATCTGCAGCAACCAAATATCCGCAGCAGCCACAATAACCGCAGCAGCTTTAGCAATCTTAGTAGCTAAAGCCCCTAGAATCAACATAATTACGGTTAAGCTACAGATTACTAAGTAGGCAGAGAGAGAGAAGACATTAAAGCAGGAACAGAGAGCGCGAAGATGCAAGGCCAGCCGCCAAGGCGCTAGTACTAAGCGAGCCAATAGCGATTTTCCATCCCGGGGATGGAAAATCGTAATTGGTTACTTTAACCACCTGGCAGAATTTGGCAGAACTTAATAGAATTTGGTGGAACATGGCGGAATTTGGTAGAACTTAATGGAATTTGGTAGAATATGGCAGAATTCGGCAGAACTCGATGGGACCTGGCAGAACTTGGCAGAATTTGGCAGAAGGCGTGCTCAGGCACCATTAAAAACTAAATACTCCCAGTGTCTGAATGAGGTTGTCTGTAACTAATTGGGTTAGTTATATAAGCTAAGCGAGCTCAGGAAATCCACCAAATTCTACCTGTAGAATAGAAGAATCAAAATAAGCATCAATCAAAATCAGTTACCACCTATACTATTGCAATAGCATTACGTATCACTGGAAGTGATACCGACAATAAGGAAATACTGGCTATTATATAATTATTGTCCTAGTGGCGTATAGAGCTTAAAAGCATAGACTCTTGGATTAAAGTCTATACTAATTATAAAGCCCTTAAGTATTTTATAATAATAAAGCAGCTTACCAGTTAATAGGCTAAATAGGCTAAAATACTCTCCTAATTCTTTTTTACTATTATATACCGCCATAATAGGTAAAATTCTAAAGCTAATACTTTTACCTAAAGAGAACAGGACGTAGAACTATAGGATAAGCTAAAGGCTTAGCACTAGACACATGCCCTCCTCTGTCCTAAATAGCTTAACCTATATATCTTTAAGAAACTAAGCTCTAAATAGAATAAACTAGCGTTTATAGAAGGAGAGATCCTAGATAAACTAATAGAACTAATTAATCGCATCCTAATCGCGAACTATATAGCTAAATCCCTAAAAGCCCTCCGTGACTAAGCTATAGAAGATAGCCCTAATTTAGAAATAGAAGACGGACTGCTTTTATACTAAGAACGGCTTATAGTTCTAGATGTTAATAACCTATAAATAGAGCTAATCTGTAAAGCCCACTATTAAGTCTCTATAGCGTACCCTGGCTAAGATAAGACCCATTAACTACTAGTGCCTTACTACTACTAGTAAGGACTCCTATCTAATATAAAATGATTTATTAGGAATTATTATACTTATAAATGGGTAGAAGCCCCTAGGAATTAAACCTTTAGATAGTTATAACTACTACTAGTTCCTAAACGCCGTTAGCAGCATATTATAATGGACTTTAAATTATTCCTAAAGGATAAATATAGCTATAATATGGCCTTTATAATAGTTGACTAAGTAAGTAAGTAAGCTATTTCCCTTCCCTGCTTTAAGACTATAACTATAAAGGATATGGCCTGTATATATATTAATAATATTTACTAGATTTATAGCACTCCTAAGTTAATTGTCTCTAACTATAGACCCTAATTTATATTGGACTTCTAGGATAAATTCTACCATATCCTTAGGATTAAGATTAAGCTCTCTACCATATTCTACCTTTAGATTAACGGCTAAACCAAGATTATAAACTAATACCTTAACTAGCGACTTTGCCCCTTTATTAATTATTACTAAAATAACTTATTAGAACTACTGCCTATAATAGACTACGCATAGCTTACGCTCCCTTATAATAGTATAGGAATGTCGCTATTTAAGTTACTCTATGGATATAAGCCATGAATATCCTTTGATTCGGATAGACCTATAGGACCTATAATGGCCTGCCAACGCCTTAGCTATAAAGAGGCTTAGATATTCGCTAAAAGGATATATAAAGCCTAGGAGACTGCCTAAGTAATTATAAAGAAGGCAGAAGAGAAAAAAGAGGCCAATATAAACCAATATTATTATAAGGTAGACTTCTATATAGGAGATAAGATATAGGTGTTAACAAAGAACTAGAAAACCTAGAGGCCGAGCCATAAGCTAAATCACTAAATAGCTAGCCCCTATAAGATCCCTAAGAAGGTAGGGCACTTTTTTAAAGTTAAGCTATTAGAGTTAATAAAGATCCACCTTATTTTCTCTCTAGACTAACTATAGAAGGCCGCGGATAACCTATTACCTAGATAGTATAACAACCCCCTACCACTAATTTAGATTATAAAGGACGAAGAGTAGGAAGTTAAAGAGATCTTAGCAGTTAAGAAGGACCGTGGTACTTTAAAATACTATATAAGCTAGGTAGGTTATAACGAAGATCTAAAATGGTACCCCGCATCTAATTTTAAGTACTCTTCTATAAGCTATAAGATTTCTACCTAGCCTACCTAGACCTCCCTAGACTATTACGCAAATTAGATAGCTAGATTAAATGCTAAAAAGAGGGGTTAGATAACTATAATAATTTAAACAATAATAAAGAACTTGGATAAAGCCTAAGGGTAGGCTTTTTTAAAAGAGAAGGGGGGGGGGTTAATATAATGGTGCTAGAGCATATTACCTGCTATATTACTATTTCTGGGGCAATTTGCCGCATTTTTAGGCGATCTGCCAGATTCTACCATACTCTATAAGCACTACTCATAGAGCTAACTAATTAGGATTTTCCATGCCCGGTATGGAAAATCGCCATTAGCTTGCTTGCCACTAGCACCTTAGCGACCACTTATATCTTATTAGTCTTTAATAGTCTTCTTTTCCTTCTTCTCCTTAGCTTAGTATTCTTATATAGTAGCAATCTATAAGCTTTGGTTTAGAAGCATTTATATAAGCCTATTATAAGTTAGGCAGATCTAAAAACTAGTAAGAGGTACTATATAGCTAAAAGGATAAAAGGTTATAAGTCCTAAATTAATTCCTAAGATAATTATCTTTCTTTATACCAAAAATTATATTTATAGGTATATAAATACTATCCGTTTATAGCTTATAACTAAGGGCTATACTATTAAGTAGGCTAAAATAGTAGTGCGGAGTTATTACGCGATATTATCTAAACGTAATAAGAGTAGGGAGTATTGAAATTTCTATATAGAAGACTTACCTACCCGCATTCTTATTACGTTGGACGCCCTAGCCTATAGTATAGATATTGCGGATATTATCCATTTTATTATATATAGTTATTATCCTAATAAAAGCCTAAATATAATGTTGCAGCAATTTAGATAGGCCGCCTAACGTAATAGTGTTACTAAATATATAATTATTCTTATTAAAGACTAGTATAAGGGCGTTCTTGCGGATATTATATTGTAAAAGCAAAAGTCTTAAATATCTATAGCCCCTTTATCTACCCAACTTAACTGTAACTTTATTATTGCTAAGATAGCAATATAGGAGGATAGGATAGTGGATTTCGCTAGCGATCTAGCTTTATTTATTATAATTAAAAGTAATATTATCTTGTAGGTATCTGCTTAGGAGAAGGAGAATTAAATACTCAATAAAAATATAATATTATTAGGCCTACTAATTAAGTATATAGAAAAATAGAAGAGGGTAAAGACTAATATAGAGAAATAGATAGTACTTTTAGATATATTATACAAGCTTATAAATAAACCTATTAGATATTTATATAATATTCTACTTAAGCTATATAAGGAGATAAGTCTATTATCTAAAGGTCTATACTATTGCTCTAATTGCGATAATTTGTTATAGGCTTATAAGGAGTATAATATTATTATACTATATACTAGGAATATTGCAAAGAGTAAGTACTTAAAAAATCTATTTATAAGTATCAAGAAGTAGATTAAAGGATGGCTTAATATAATATACTAGGATTTTTTTTAATCCTTTGTATTATACTACGTACAATACTACGAATACAGCCTCTAGGCTATAGCGCTATAGTTCTATATACATAAATCCTTTCTAGGTAGCTTAATATATACTAGTAGCTATGTCCTAGTAGTTCATAAACCTCTAAACTAGGGGTTTACCGCTTCCTAGTAAAATACTAGGTTGCTAACAACTAATAGGGGGTTTGAAAACAATAGAAAAGACTATAAGAAATTAAGAAACCCTAACGCCTATCTATGTCCAATTTGTAGTTTATTTCTATCCTTTTGCTCTCTATAGTCTATCTACTAGAAATCTAGCAAGAGTTGCCTCCTTCTAGAGATCCTACTGCTTTAGCCACTTTCTAGTAACTATTTTTGTCCTACTTAGGAATTAAAAAAGCGCCTCTCTTCCTTTCTTTGTGCAAAAAAGCTTCTCTAAGGAGAGAGAAGAGCCTATTTATCTTTGCATTTCCTTTCTATCTTCCCAATATACTAGGATATAGTTTAGAGTCTAATTTCTAGTTATATTATATCTAATAAATAAATCCATATACTCTATATATAACCTTTATTAGGCCGTCGAAAACGGACTCTGCACCTGTACGTGGTGACGGCTACGAACCTGGGTCTTTGAAGTTTAGACTTAGAGCCAACGCAGAGACGTCGCACAGCGTGCGATACGACTGGTGGTGGTGGTTGTGAGCGTTAGGGCGGTAGTGAAAAGTTTTTACATGGGATGGTAAGATTTCGAAAACCACCACTGTTAGTACCCCTTTATAATAACAGCTACTACTACGCTGCTCTATCAGGGCACCTATACAATCCAATATAGATATGCGGTATTCAATAACATCTCCCAACCCCCAGTTAAAAGCATTAATGACCTTACATTAACAAACGGCGAACGCAAACAAACGAATAAATGAGTAAATATACAGCCCCTCCTAACCCCTAGGGCGGTCGCCCGCGGAGTATACGGTCACTTACCATCAACTACCAAATACCTAGTAGCCTGGATTGCGACCCACGGCTCTCCTTATCTCCTTTTAACGGAGTAGTAACCCTTAAAAAGGGCCTAGCTGGGGCCTAGGCATAAAAGATACCCAAAATACAACACAATATATCCCGCTGTTGGTATTGCAGTAGTTAGAACAGATAAATCCCCCTTACGCCTTTAATAGCTCTAAGGGGGGGAGGAAGCAAGGCGTATATGGCAATACAAAGTATATAGCAATTAATTGGCAAGGCCTAGCTAGGACGTTGTAAACCCTAGCTTTAGATAAGCTAGAGAAGGAAGCAGTAGTTCCTATAGAGTTTAAATATTTAAGGAGGATAGGACGTAGCTATAGGCCGTAGGGCCGCTGCTATAGACAAACATGGCAAATTAGGGGTTTTTCATCCTACTGAGGTGGCTCATAGGGTTTTTCCGTCCCCTACACAGCAGGGTTTTCTTCCTGTCAATTTACAAGTTTTCCCCCCTGCGACGGCAAGTATCTACGTGGGCCTAGATAGGATCCGTATCAGACGTTAATTAAAGAACTTACTACTATAACCTTTATTAACTTATAAGGGCCTTAAGTAAATATTGCCTAAATGGGATTATAGCTTCTTAGGAGATAAAGTAGACGCGCTTAGCCGCTTTATTTATAAGGAAGAAACGTAATACTTTAGTACTAGTATCTTACTGTTAGATAGTTTATATAGAGCTATTTATTAATAAAATATAATGGGACTAGCCCAGTTACAGTAGGAATGACTTAGTAAAACACTTAATAGATAACTATCTGTAACTATCTGCAACTATCTGCAATTATTAGCTACAATCCACCGTTTTCTACCAGCGCCATAATACCAAAGTCCGTTAAAGACCGCGTATATATATATGCACACATTAACCACCAAGATCCCTAACTATTTAATTATGTAATTCTCTTATTATTCCTTTCTCTTCTTTATATAATATCTTATTCTCTATAAGAGCTATATATCCTTAAATTTAGATAGAATTTATATTATTCCTTTAAATCTTCCCTAAAGCCTCTTCGCGCCCTTATACTACGTTGCGTTAAAATAACTATTATTAAAATAGCAAACAAACCTAAATCTCGTTTAATAACTATAAGTATTATATACCTAGTTAGGGAACAGTTAACTATAATACAATAATCCTTTATAGACGCCTTAGCTTAGCATTAGGCTATACTAGAAGCCTAGTATTAGCAATTAATAGAAGCACTCCATAAAGAACTCTATAATATTAAGGCACTTTTGTTAGAGACCCTAATAGAAATACCTATAAATAAGATTAAAATAACTGTATCTAAGCCTAGCCCCTTAAACACGAACCTTAAACTAGTAACTTAACCCATATCTATAATAAATTTAATACCTGTTATAAAATCTAAAAAGCTCTCTAACCCTTTAATATTTAATAGAAATTAAAATAACCTATATCCCTTTATAACTAAGCTCCGTCTTAAACTTTTAATAAACTATAACTAATACCCTACTAAAGCTAGCAAGTGTTAGCGACTCAGTCAATTAAGGCACGAGCACAGCAAGAGGGACGCGCAAGCCTGTACAATTAGTAGTCTATAAACGAGGATCCAAAGCTAGAGAAAGAAAAGGAAAGGAAGGGTAGCGCCGCTTGAGGTTTTATACGATCGTCTAGTCACATAGACTGCGACTGTCTGAAACAGTAAGGAACTGTCTGCGATTATCTGCCATAATCCACCATTTTCCACCAGCGCCGTAACATTACCCCCCCCTCCAAAAAAGCCTGCCCTTAGGCTTTGTATGTCCGTATTATGTCCGTAGGGTATTCTTATCTTTATGCTTAACAGGTAGCTTATCATCTTCGCTATACTAGCACTCCATCTACTCGTCTAGATACTTTGGGGGTCCTAGCTCGTTAGGGTATTAGTTATAGAATTCTTTAAGCTTTTAGGGGCAACCTATAAAGTTCCAGGCAGGGTACTAGGTTGGGTCTAGATTATAACCTTTCCATTAAATATGGTATTTTAGCGTTCCTCATACTAGTTTATAGGCTAGTATTTCATTAACTTCCCATTTATCGTCGCCATTAACTTAAATCGGCAGTGGAGGCTTATTCTTTTGTCCAGGTAGTAGGTTATTTACAGCTTTCCGTAGCTTATCTAGTAAGAAAACAGGGTGGACTTTAATTGAGTCTGGGAGCTTAACCTTATACAAGTTGCCTTCTTTATTAAAGATCTTATATGGTCCTGCTATCTTATAGTCTAGCTTATAGCTAGGCCATTCTGTTTTCTAGTTCTTTGTTATAACCCAGACCTTATCGCCTATAGTAAAGTCGGGCTCGCGCCTGTGCTTATTTGCCTACTATTCCATTAATCTCTGGGCCTTTTTTAGATTTATATAGGCTACCGCCCAGGCTTTTTCTAGGCGTTTGGCGTATTGCTAGGCTTTCTTATAAGACAGTTTTTCGCGTATAGTCTATAGGCCTTCCGGTCTATTCCAGTTAAAGCTAGTATGGGGTAAATATCCTATTTCTAGCTGAATAGGTGCAAATTCTATAGAGTCGTGGGGTAGGGTCGCCTGGGCGTAGTCTATTAAGGGTAGCAGTTCGCCCTAGTTGTCCTAAAAGTAGTTAACAAAGGGCCGGAGTCTCTAGTCTAAGTATTAATTTATAATCTCCGTCTAACCGTCTGTCTAGGGGTGGTATGCTGTAGAAAGCTTTAACCTAATACCTAGGATCCGGGTAAACTTATTCTAGAAGGCTAATATAAACTACAGCCCTTAATCAGATACAATAGTATCTGGTAGTCCATAAATTCGGTAGATATAATAGATATATAGTTAGGCCACCTCTTTAGCATTAATATCCTTGTGACAGGGGATTAAGAATGGGCGCTTACTAAAGCGGTTAACTAGAATTATAACCATATTATATCTATCGCGGTCTATAGGTAGCTTATAGAAGTCTATAGAGATATGCTACTAGGGGCGTTCTAGTATTAGGAGTGGTTTTAATAGCCCTAGGGTCTTATCTCGCGGAATTATAAACCTATGGCAGTCATCACAGTTCCGTATATAGCGGTTAATATCCGTAACCATTCTAGGCCAGTAATAGCGGTCGCTAATAATCCTACGGGTCTTATTTTTTCTAGGGTAGGCTATAGAGACCTAGGCATGTGCTTTAGTAATAAGTTAAGTTTATAAGTTCTATTCCTCTGCTACTACTAGCCGTTTCTAATGCTTAAGTAATCTATTTTTGAGGGACTATGGGCTGGTAACGTTCTTTGCCTTTTTACGGTACTCCTGTAAAGAAGGGGCCGTACAATTTGTCTACAGCAATTTATTAATTAAGTCAAGTCCTAAAGGGTTAATAAGATATATCTTGGCGCCTAGGGAGTCTATACTTAGTTCTACCTGTATCTAGGGGTTAAGGTGCTCTAGTTATAGTAGTGTTTAAGTCCGTAATAAGATCTTCGCAGCCGTCTAGTCACCTAGGTCTTGTTTACGCCTTATAAGAGTATCCGCACGGTTTGTAGCGCCTAGTCTATATATAATTAAGAAGTTAAACTGAGATAGGATATCCGCCTAGCGTGCCTGCTAGGCCATAAGGGCCTTAGTTGTTATAAAGTATTCTAGGGCCTTATAATCCAAAACTACCTTAATAGGCTTAGGGGTCCCCTCTAGCTATACACACTAGTGCTAAAAGCTAGAGATAATAGCCAGCATTTCTTTATTATAGATGTGGTAGTTTAGCTTGGTATCTATTATAGTCTTTAAATAGTATACAATAGGGTACTATTCTCCGTCCAGTTGCTTCTAGGAAAAAACACCGGCTATTACGCTATCTAAGGCATTAGTTTCTAGCATTAAGGGCTATTCCGGGTTAAAGTGGGCGAGTAGGGGAGCTAATACTAGCCGTTTTTTAAGCTTATTAAAGGCCTGCGTACATATAGCGTCAAAATAGAAGGGCTGGTCTTTCCTAGTAAGACGGTTAAGAGGTCAGGCAATCCTACTATAGTTCTTAATAAAGCGTCGGTAGAAGTTACAGAAGCCTAAAAATGATTATACCCCCTTTACAGTCCGTGGGGGTGCCCACTGGTTAATTATGGCCGTTTTCTCTGGGTTAACCTCAACTCTATTTATACTAATAATAAAACCTAGGTACTTTATACGCTTAACACCAAATTCTAACTTTTTAATATCGGCCTGGAGGCCAGCCTCGTGGAGCCATTGTAGGACTTTATGGACGTGCTCCTTGTGTTCTAGCTCGTTCTTAAAGTAAATTATAATATTATCTAGGTAGGCCGTATAGAAGTTATTAAGGTAGTTAAAGAGTACATCGTTTATATACCGCTGGTACGTAGCCGGTCCGTTAGTCAGTCTAAAAGGAAGTACTTTGCATTTATATATTCCGTAATGGGTCCGAAATGTAGTAAGATCTTCTAATCCAGGGTCTATCCTAATTCGGTAAAAAGCCTAACGGATATTGAGCTTAGTAAAGATTTTAGCTCTACTTATTTGGGCTAAAGTCTCCTTAAGTAAGGGCAGTAGATAGCGGTCCTTGTGGGTTATATTATTAAGTTTACGGTAGTTAATGCAGAAACAAAGTCCTCCATTTGGCTTTTTGGCAAAGAGAATAGGCGAGTTAAAAGGGGCTTAACTAGGCTTAATAAAGCCCTTATTCAGGTTATTAATAAGGTACTACTTTATAGCCTATAATTCGGCAGTAGACTACTGATAAAGGGGGCTATAACTAAGGGTGTCTTCCTTGTCTGGCTCAATCTCAATCTTATAGTCGTACAGTTGGTGAGGTGGGAGTATATTAGACGCTGCCTTAGAGAATACGTCCTTAAATTTCTAGTGTTAATGGGGCAGTTTCTGTTCTACCAGCTCCTTATCTATAAGCTTACTTTCCTGTCTACTAAGCTCGCTTTCCTTTTCCTTAATTATTCAATCAATTTTATATAAGCTAGTAGTAAAGGCAACGGTATTAGGTTAGACTAAGTTCTGGTAGAATTCTACGGCGCTAATGCAGCAGATATTAACTAGGGGAAGATCCGTAGGTTTCTTTATAAACTTTTGTTGGGCCGTATTTTGCGGTATAGGGTTTATAGTCTTCCTTAGCTTACGTTCCATTTTCCATAAGTTGTCCTTCCAGTCTATTAGTTTAGTATGGCGTCTGGTATTCCTAGCCTTCCTTTGTAGCTGTATAGGGCCTAAGTTCTCCGCGGGGGACTTAGCTAGGTTACTACTAATTTCCTAGATCTCTGGTACGGGTGGCGTAATATAGGTGGTCTAGGGGCGGTATAGTATACAAATCCGTTGCGGATTAAGCTGTATATCTTTCTTAAAGGCCTAGTCCCTACGCATAGTATCGGCCTAGTAAATAGTATCAATCTAGGGCCGTATAAGGTTCTCTATTATAATACTAATTTCTTTTATAAAGGAAGGGGTTAGGGGTAGAGATTTAGGCCAGATAAGCCATCTACTCTATACGTTAAGCTGTAAGCCTAAATAGGCTAGCCATTTTCTTTTTAAGATTATATCGTAGCTTCCTAGGTCTATAATAAGAAAGGGGACGTTATACTGCCTTTATCCATTAACACGGAGGTGGATCCGTAAGATAGTTATAATAGGTAGTCCTATCCGTCTATTATACCCGCGAATAGGGACTGGTTTAGGCAGTTCTTTAAGAGGCGTATTTAAAAACTTAGCTAGCTTTATAGCGCACTAGGTATCTATTAAGGTAAAGGCATTCGCTCTAGAGTTAGCTAAAGTGGAGGTTAAAACTTAATATCTATTGCGAAATAAAGTATAAGGGATAGTGTAGCTTCTTCTACTAACTAGCTAACTCAGATTAATATATAATATGTTAATTCCTTTTAACCCTAAAGAGGAGTCTTTCTCTAGGGTTCCTCTTTTTCTGGCTCTATACTATCCTCCTAAATTAACAGAACCTCGCCTGTTTTTACCTTCGTCTGGCAATTCTTTGCAAAGTGGTCTTTCTAGCTGTATAAAAAGCAAGCTCCTTAATTGCTAAAGGCCTGTTTACGGGGGTTATTGTACGTGGGCCGAGTATGCGCCGGACCCGTAGTAGGACTAGCTGCTGAATTAACGGCAGGCTGTATGGCTGGTGCTGTAGGAGTTGCAGATCGTGCTAGAGTGTTATAGGCCGTTTGTATAGTGCTTGTAGTTTGGTTTAGAGAGTTTCTAGCCTTATACCGCTTAGCTTATGCCTTAATTCGACAGAGGCCTTGGTTAATAGATAGGCAATAGTCTATAAGTACTTTTAGCATCTGTATAGTAGTAAAAACTGGCAGTACCGCGCGTTATAGGTCTAGGGTAAGCTTGTTAAAGAGGTCTAGTATCAGGTCTTTATAGGGAATTTAGGCCTAGCCGGCTAGGTGCAGAAAGCGGGTCTAAAAGGCTAAAAAGGTCTCTATCGTCTTTATATTAAGAGCTTTATAATTAAGGCGGGCATTCTGTACCTTAAAGGGGTCCTTATAGATGGAAGATAAGTGGTTAATTATCTTGTCTTTAGAGAGGAAGGGATCTGCCAAGTCCTAGGCGTATCGCGGACGTAGGTGCATCTGTGCGTCTTTACCAGTACGGCCGAAGACGTAGGCCATCTTAGCTTAAGTAGTGGGGAAGTGGTCCGCATTAACTTTAAGCTTATCCTGCAATTAAAGCTTCTAGTTATTGAATGTAGGGTTAGTTCCGTCTGTAAGTAATAGAGGGTCTGCAACCTTCGCGGACCGCGACAAAGCTAATACTGTACGTTAGGCTAGGGCCTTAAGAACTATAACAAGTCTTTAGGTGTCTAATAACTCCTTACTAGGTGTAGGGGTGTCCCTGGTTTTAAGTAGCTCTTAAAGCCGTTTAATTTTGGCATTAGCTGCTGCAAGCTCTTCCTGGGGGGTTAAGACGGCGACTATTTTACCATTAGAGGTATTTATAGGTCCTACAGCGGCTTTACTAGCTGCTGTATTTCTTGGCATAGTAGTAAGGGTTTTAGGTAATTTCCGGTGTTTATTTATTTTCTAGGGGTTCTGGTCCGTGCGTGTCCTATTCTTAGGTTTCGCGTTCTGTTTGTGTTCTTTTGGTTCTTAGGTCTGTCCTATCCTTATAGTCCTAGTAATATCCTTAGGGTCCTATTCTATATCCTTATCCTATTCGTGGTCTTGTAGATAGATATATTTAAGTTCCTTCTCAGGAAGAAAGAGTAATAAAGAGCTTTAGATAATGTTAGCAACTTAGTTAATTAAGGTATAAGCACGGCAAGAGGGACGCGCAAGCCTATATAATTGGTAGTCTATAAACGAGGATCCAAAGCTAGAGAAAGGAAAGGAAAGGAAGGGTAGCGCCGCTCGAGGTTTTATACGATCGTCTGGTCACGTGGACTGCGACTGTCTAAAACAGTAAGGAACTGTCTGCGATTGTCCACCACAATCCACCGTTTTCCACCAGCGCCGTAACAGCAAGGTTAGCTATAGAATGTCTTATTTAAGTAAAGACGCTATATAAACCATAGATCCATTCTTCCGTAATAGTACCTTTATTAACTTTAAAACCTTTATCTCTCTGCTATAATAAATATATAATAACGCTAGCCGTGAACATATAGCTGTTACTAAACTTAAAAACCTATAATAATGGAACCAAAACTTTACTAGCTTCTTTTTGGAATTTTTAGGCCTTATTAGCGAACTAGATTAGAATAAAGCCGCTAAAGTTGCTGCCCTTTATTAAGCTATTTTAGATAAAATTAGAGCCTAGCTAGTAGGTAGGGAACTACTAAAAAACCTATCCAAATTTGCTATAATATATTAATAAATTAACAAGGACCTTTAATATAATAAATAGACTTGTTCTCTAAGGCTAACTACACCTTATATTTAAAACTCTATAAAACCGATATATGCCCTAAAGCATGATCCTTCTCTAAAACCTAAAAGCCCTATATATAACCCTATAGACCTTAATGCCACCTAATCCTATATGCCCTTAGAAACTAATAAATAAAGAACTTAAGCCGTAAATAGAGAATGCTTTAGATGTGGTAAGAAGGGATATATTTAAAGGAATTATCAAACTTACCCTTTTAAGAAGGTCCGCCGTAGTTCCTCCCAATCCTTAAATTATACCCATTTTATAAATTATACTTAGTTGCCATAAAGTATTTCGCCTCTAGTTAACTTGGAAAATATACTATCCTAGGGCTAAGTTGCGCCTTAGGACAAGAAGTAGAAGAGTATAAGTGTTTAGACTCTTCTAGCGCTAATATACAACACAACTCCCTTAATATACTTAGTAAAATTTAAATATTTAGAAAGTAGAAGGAAGTATAAATCCTTATAAATAGCGGAGATACTAGTATAGGCTTTATTAATATAAACTACGCGAAAAATTAACGCCTAAATTTAAAGAAACTTAATAAGCCCTAAGGCCTATAAGACTTTAACGGCAAACCCTTAATATATAGTAAACTAATATACTACGCTTTTATAAAATTGCAAATAGGCAAATACCTTAAATACATTTCCCTATTTGTAATACCTTTAAAGCATTATAAGGTAATACTTAGACACAGATAGCTAAAATAACATAACCCTTTAATTAGCTGGGTTAAAGAAATACTAAAGTTCTGTACAACGTACTGCCAAAGTTATTATTTAAAAAACCATTTAACTTACAAATATGTATATAACTATTTAAATTTAATATAATATAAATTACCCTTACTATAAGCCTTAAACTAAAATAATAAAGCTATAACTACTAATTACGGTAAAGAATGTAAAGATGTTACGCTAAAACCTTTTAAAATTTATATAATATAGGCCGTACCTTCTATCTTATTAGCAAAAAGATAAGATTATAAAATCTTTACTACAACTATAGAAGATATTAAGAAAGCACTAAAACTAAAATAATATACTAATCCTCAATCTCTTATACCTAAAGAGTATTATACTCTAATTAACAAGTTTAAAAAATAATTTATAGACTAACTAGCCCTGCACTAAGATAAGCACAATTTTAAGATAGAATTTAAGCTTAGTATAATACTAAAGTTCGGTCTGTTATACGGTATATTATAAGAAGAACTACTTATAATATAATAATACCTTAACGAGCATCTAGAAAAAGAATTTATTTATTTTAATTGATCTCTATTTGCCGTACCTATACTATTTATTAAAAAGCTAGAAGAAGACTTGAGATTCTATATTAATTATTAAGCTCTAAATATAATTATAATTTAAAACTAATATCTAATTCCCCTAATTTAAGAGACGCTTAATTATTTAGTAAAGGTATAATACTTTATAAAGCTTAATATAGTTGCTACCTTTAATAAAATCCGTATATATAAAGAAGATAAGAAGTATATAGCTTTTTATATATAATAGGGACTCTTTAAATACCTAGTGTTGGAATCACGGTAGGGGGGTTTTGGTTTCAATCGATTTCTTCTTCTTTTTCCTTTCTACTTCTATAGGTGGAATTTGATGGATCTCCTAAGCTTGCTTAGCTTATGTAATTAACCCAATTAGTTACAAGCAACGGTGTCCACTGTATTATAGAACCTTATTCTAATACTAGCAACAACTAGGGAATAAGAAAAATAAAAAGAGCACTGGTAAATGAGTCCGTAGTCCCTATTCCTATTCCTTTACAAATTTGGTTGGTTGTACCCGTGCCCCGATTAACAGTTGCTTATATTACCCTCCTTATATCCTGTTCTCTTTACCCATTTAGTAACCTATGGCTTAATTATATTCGTGTTGTTTCTGGGGGCTTTGGCTACTAAAATTGCTAAAGCTGCTATGGTTGTGGCTGTTTAGGAGGTCTTGTATATATAAAGTACTAGGGGTACTTAGGAAACCTATTTAAATTCTTAAGAAGGTTAAGATCTTTAAGGTAGGTATAGTAGTATTTAACTTCATCTGCGTAGAGCTTAGTTAAATTGGTAATCTCCCTTCTAAAGCTTCCTTGTAGGGCGAGCTGGTCTATGGCTTAGGTAATTTAGGTTAGAGTTAGGGTTGGAGTTGCCTAAGTTGATAGGGTATTTAATGGCTGAATAATTTGAACGGGGGCAGTCGATAGTGATGGTAGAGCTGGGGTAGGATCGTCGGTAAGGTCATTGGTAGGGTCATCAGTAGGGTCGTCAGTAGGGCCGTCAGTAGGGCTGTCGGTAGGGCCGTCGGTAGGGTCGTCAGTGGGGTCGTCGGTAGGGTCGTCGGTAAGGTCGTCGGTAGGGTCGTCGGTAGGGTCGTTGGTAGGCCATTTTGAGGGGGTTGGCTTATAAATAACTCCTAAAAGACCGTCTGCAATTGACTTCCTTGCCTCCTTCCGTATGTATATGCCATTTTTGCGGAGGTAATCCCTAATCTTTTTCAATTGATCCTTACTAAGGTTATTAAGTATATCCTTTGTAAACGACTCGAAATTGTTAATAAAGCTCTCCTATAAGTTAAATCCCTTCCATCCCTTCTTCTTATATATTGATAAACGCCAATTAACGAATGCTTTGACTTCCTTAATGTTGGTTACGGTCGCGTTGATTCCAGTCTCCCATTTTTCGGTATCCATCGCGGAGGTAGCTATCTTTTGGTTCCGCAGTTGATTCGACAGTTGGACTAGAAGCGTGGAAATACCCACAAACTAATTGTTCTGAAGGCGTGATAGACGCAGGTTAGAAGCGCGAGTAACCTTACAAACTGGCCTTTAGGCTTAGCAAGCAATACCTTAATTCTTAGCCTTTGACGAGAGGTCTAGAGAATCAGACAGTGCCTCTCTTTGTTATACCTTGCTGATCTATACGGCACTAATCAGTATTGGAATCACGGTAGAGGGGTTTTGGTTTTAATTGATTTCTTCTTCTTTTTCCTTTCTACTTCTATAGGTGGAATTTGATGGATCTCCTGAGCTTGCTTAGCTCACGTGATCAACCTAATTAGTTATAAGTAATGGTGTCCACTGTATTATAGAACCTTATTCCGACACCTAGTAATACCATTTAGCATAAAAAACGGTCCTAGTATATATTAGCAATATATTAATAATACGCTTTATAAATTCCTTAATATATTTATTGCCATATATATTAACAATATCTTAATTTACTTATCCTCGCTTTCTAAATATTAGAAATATATTAAAATGGTTCTTAAACGCTTATAAGATATAGGCTTATAATATAACATTAAGAAATATAAGTTTTACGCATCTAAAGTTACGTACTTAGGCTTAATTATATCCTGTAATAGAATTAAAATAAACCCTAAGAAAGTTGCTGCAATTATAAACTAGAAAAGCACTAGCAATATATAAGATATTTAAGGACTTTTAGAATTCGTAAATTTCTATTATTAATTTATTAACTACTTCTTAGAAATTGCCTAGCTATTAGTAAACCTAATAAAGAAGAACATAAAATTAAAATAAACCGCTAAATATAAATAAGCTTTTAATAACTTAAAACATTGCTTTATAATTACTCTAATTCTTACCTACTTTAACTTTAACCATAAATATATTGTTAAAATAGACTTATCTAATTATGCGCTAGGGGGAGTATTGTCGCAATATAATAAAAACAGTAAGCTATATCTAGTAGCCTTTCTCTCCTAGAAACTCGCCCCTACTAAATTAAACTATAAAATATATAATAAGAAACTGCTTATAATTATTAAATGCTTTAAATAATGGCGTCCTAAGTTTAAAGGATTGTTATTTTTAATATGCGTATTAACGGACTATAAGAACCTATAGTACTTCATAACTATAAAGCAATTAATATAGTGCCAAATTTATTAGGCTAAATACCTCTTATAATTTAACTTTAAAATTCTATACTAACTAGGTAAACTTAATTAAAAGCCTAATATATTAATATAAAGATTATAGAACCTACCTACAAATGCTTTAAACAAATGGATTAAAAATAGATTATGGATCTTATTGCCCCCTAAATACTTTAAAAAACTATATCCTATATTCCTAAATATAGAACTTAGCAGAAATAAATTAGAAGTTAATAAATAGGAAATAGAAATTAATAAGCTAATAGAATATAAATATAGGAACAATATATAGGTAATAGATATAATAAAAGCAATTTAAATAGGAAAACGACAGTATAAGGATATTATACTTACTAAATGCGAAATTTAAAACAATTAATTATACTATTAATAGAAGATGGTAGTCCTAAATTCCAAATCTTTATAATTTAAAATACTTAAATTTATATATAACTCCCTTATAGTAGGGGATTCTAGCCATATAAAGACTTATAAAATTATTTAATAAGTATATTACTAGTCTATAATGTACAACTATATATAAAAATACGTTTAAGTATATAGGATATATATGCGTGGAAAGACCTCTTATATAAAGAAGTAAGGAGTACTTTAACTACTACTAATTCTAATATAAAGATGGCGCGATATCTTAATTAATTTTATAGTTGACTTGCCTAGCAGTAATAGGTTTATAAATATTATAGTAGTTATTAACCGCCTTATAAAAATGCAATATATAATTCCTATGGACTTAATTAATGCAATATTAGTAGCCGAATGTTTTATTAAGCACGTCTTTAAGCTATATAGACTCCCTAACTTAATAATATCCAACTATAAAAGCCAGTATATTTTAGACTTCTAGTAAGCTCTATATAAATAATTAAGCATTTAAATATAACTCTTAACTATATTTTATCTAAAGATAGATAGATAAACTAAACTTGTAAACATGATTATAGAACAATATCTATAAATATACTGCTCCTACCTATAAGACAACTAGAAAAAATAGCTGCCTTTAGCTAAGTTTACTATAAACAATACAATAAATATATTAATAGGCGTAACGCTATTCTACGTAACCTATAGACAAGACCCGTAACTTGGATTTAAACTATAACCTAAAATCAATATAATAGGACCTATAATTAAACGGATCTAGTTAATTAATATATATAACTTCGCTAATTAAATAAAGTAGTTAACAGAACTATTATAAAGTAAATTAACGTATACTTAAATGGTATAGGAATAGCATGCAAATAAAGGACAAGCTCCTGTATAGAACTTTAAGGAAGGTAATATAGTTTACCTAAATACACAAAACCTATAGACTTAACAGCCCTTGAAGAAACTCAATTAGAAGTTTACGGACCTATACTAAATTAAGAAGAAACTAAGCCCGTATGCCTATAAGCTTAAACTACTAACTAAAATAAAAATACACCTAATGTTTTATGTAAGCTTATTATAATCCTTAAAAAATAACCCTATAACTTATAAAATTCCGACGCTACCTCCTATAATTATTAACAATAGTAACAGTTCTTACTTTATTAACTTAATTAATAATATATAATGGAAAACACGATCTAAATAATTTAAACTTCTTATTAAGTAGGAAGGATATAAAATATAAACCTAGGAAACCTATAACTAAATTAAGGCTAACTATTAGCGACTTAGTTAACTGAGGTATAAGTACGGCAAGAGGGTCGCGCAAGCCTATATAATTAGATTGTCTATAAACGAGGATCTAAAGCTAGAGAAAGGAAAGGGGAAGGATGGAAGCACTGCTTAAAGTTATATACAATTCTCCAGTCATATAATGGCACTTTACTATTATATAACGGCAATCTGCGGCAATCTAACGGCAATATGCTAGTACTATAACATTACCCCCCCTCTAAAAAAGCCTGCCCTTAGGCTTTATATATCCGTATTATACCTATAGGGCATTTTTGTCTTTATACTCTATAGGTAACCTATTATCCTTACTATACTAGCATTCTATTTACTTATCTAAGTACTTTAGTGGTCTAGGTTTATTAGGGTAATAGCTATAGAACTCTTATAACTTATAGGGACTACTTATAAAATTCTATATAGGGTACTAGGTAGGGTCTAGATTATATCCTTTCCAACTTACGCGGTACTTTAGTATTCCCCTTATAAGTTTATAGGCTAGTATTTCTTTAATTTCCTATTTGCTATTGCTATTAACTTAAATTAGTAGGGGCGGTTTATTCTTTTGTCTAGGTAATAGGTTATTTATAGCTTTTTATAGCTTATCTAGTAAGAAAATAGGATAGACCTTAATTAAATCTGGGAGCTTTACTTTATATAAGTTGCCTCTCTTTTTAAGGACCTTATATAGTCCTACTATCTAATAGTCTAGCTTATGGCTAGGCCGTTCTACTTTCTAGTTCTTTATTATAACCTAGACCTTATTACCTACGGTAAAGTCGGGCTTACATCTATACTTATTTGCCTACTATTTTATTAATTTCTAGGCCTTTTCTAGATTTATATAGGCTACTTTCTAGGCTTATTCTAAGCGTTTAACGTAATACCTTATAAGATAGTTTTTTGTATATAGTCTATAGCCCTTCTGGTCTTTTCTAGTTAAAGCTTATATAAAGTAAATACCCTATTTCTAGCTAAATAGGTGCAAACCCTATAGAGTTATAGGGTAGGGTTGCCTAAGTATAGTCTATTAGGGGTAGCAGTTTAGCCTAGTTATCTTAGAAGTAGTTAATAAAAGGCCGAAGTCTTTAGTCTATGTATTAATTTATAATCTCTATCTAACCATTTATCTAGGAGTAGTATGCTGTAGAAAGCTTTAGCCTAATACCTAAGATCTAGGTAAACTTATTCTAGAAAGCCGATATAAATTGCGGCCTATAATTGGATATAATAGTATCTGGTAATCTATAAATTTAGTAGACATAATAGATATATAGTTAGGCCGCCTCTTTAGTATTAATATTCTTATAATAAGGGATTAAGAATAGGCGCTTGCTAAAGCGGTTAACTATAACCATAGCTATATTATATCTGTTACAGTCTATAGGTAGCTTATAGAAATCTATAGAGATATATTGCTAGCGGCGCTCTAGTATTAAAAGTAGTTTTAATAGTCCTAGGGTTTTATTTTATAGAATTATAGACCTATAGCAGTTGTAATAGTTTTATATATAGCAATTAATATCTATAACTATTTTAGGCCAGTATTAATAGTCGCTAATAATTTTATAAGTCTTATTTTTTCTAGGGTAGGCTATAGAGACCTAGGTATACGCTTCTGTAATAAGCTAAGTGTTAGCGACTCAGTCAATCGAGGCACGAGCACGGCAAGAGGGACGCGCAAGCCTGTACAATTGGTAGTCTATAAACGAGGATCCAAAGCTAGAGAAAGGAAAGGAAAGGAAGGGTAGCGCCGCT
>Ga0307507_10005350_pt1 | contig 21207 bp, 23 predicted proteins | sample 7_EM_MG_FD_207223 | JGI IMG/M metagenome (GOLD analysis project Ga0307507, IMG submission 207223) | Populus trichocarpa ectomycorrhiza microbial communities from riparian zone in the Pacific Northwest, United States - 7_EM | ecosystem: Host-associated > Plants > Roots > Unclassified | place... | reverse complement strand
ACGACGAAGCGCAGCACGCCGGAGCGGGACTTCTTGTCGCCCTTCATGCTCTCCAGCAGCTGGGGCAGCGCGTCGGCGTCGTACGTGGTCGGCAGGCCCAGCAGCTTCAGCACGGCCGCGTGGCGCTCCGCCGTGGCATCGTCGAGCCGCCCGGCCAAGCGCCCCAGCTCGGCGGCGAACACCAGGCCGACGCTCACCGCGGCGCCGTGACGCCACCGGTAGCGCTCGCGGCGCTCGATCGCGTGGCCGAGGGTGTGGCCGTAGTTGAGGATCTCCCGCAGGTCCGATTCGCGCAGGTCGGCGGCGACCACGTCGGCCTTGACCTGGATGGACCGGGTGACCAGCTCCGCGATGACGTCACCGGTGGCGTCGACGGCCGCGGCGGGATCGGCCTCGATCAGCTCGAGGATCCGCGGGTCGGCGATGAACCCGGTCTTGACGACCTCGGCCATCCCGGCGACCAGCTCGTTCGGCGGCAGCGTCTCGAGGGTGGCCAGGTCCGCGAACACCGCGGACGGCTCGTGGAACACCCCGACCAGGTTCTTGCCCGCGTCGGTGTTGATCCCGGTCTTGCCGCCGACCGCCGCGTCGACCATGCCGAGCAGCGTGGTCGGCACGTTGACCAGCCGGACGCCGCGCATCCAGGTGGCGGCGACGAACCCGGCGAGGTCGGTGACCGCGCCACCGCCGAGGCCGACGACCACGCCACGCCGGTCCAGCCCGATCCGGCCGAGCACGTCCCAGCAGAAGCTCGCCACGGTGAGCGCCTTGCCGTCCTCGGCGTCCGGGATCTCGACGCGGTGCGCGTCCAGCCCGGCGGCGATGAGCTCCTCGCGGATGGCCTCGGCGGTGGTGGTGAGCGTCGGCGGGTGGATCAACGCGATCTTCGACGCGTCGGCGAGCTGCGCCGTGAGGTCGCCGAGCAGGCCGCGGCCGACCACGACGTCGTAGGGGCGGTCGGTGGCGACTCGGATACGCACCGGGTCGGACATGGGGCTACTCCTGGGCTTCGGTCAGGCGCCCGGCGAGCGCCGCGACGATCTCGCGGGGGCTGCGCTCGTCGGTGTCGATCTCGACGGTCGCGACCTCGCGGTAGACCGGCAGCCGGTCGTCGAGCAGTTTCTTGTAGGTGGCGCGGGGGTTCACCCCGGCCAGCAGCGGCCGCGCGCCGGACAGCCCGGTGCGCTGCACGCCCGCGGCCATCCCGACGTTGAGGAACACGACGGTGTGCGTCTTGAGCAGGACGCGGGTGCCGGGCGTGATCGGCGCGCCGCCGCCGAGCGACAGCACGCCTTCGTGCTCCTCAAGCGCCTTCGCGACGGCTTCTTCTTCGAGCTTCCGGAAAACGGGCTCGCCGTCGTCGGCGAAGATGTCGGCGATCGACCGGCCTTGCTCGGCGACGATGTCGGCGTCGACGTCGCGGAACGGCACGCCGAGCGCCGCGGCCAGGAGCGGCCCGACGGTGCTCTTGCCGGAGCCCGGGGGCCCGACGATCACCGCGCGGGGACTCACCACCGCTCCTCGAGCGCCTTCAGGTAGCCCTCGGCGTTGCGCTTGCTCTCCACCAGGGAGTCGCCACCGAACTTCTCGAGCGCGGCGTCGGCGAGGACCAGCGCGACGACCGACTCCAGCACGACCCCGGCGCGCGGCACCGCGCAGACGTCCGAACGCTGGTGGATCGCGACGGCGGGTTCGCCGGTGGTGACGTCCACAGTGGCCAGTGCTTTGGGGACGGTCGAAATCGGCTTCATGGCAACCCGGACTCGCAGCGGCTCGCCGTTGGTGATGCCGCCTTCGAGCCCGCCCGCGCGGTTGGACCGGCGGGTGACGCCGACCGGGCCGGTGCCGCGGTCGATCTCGTCGTGCGCCTGGCTGCCCCAGCGGCGGGCGGTGGTGAAGCCGTCGCCGACCTCCACGCCCTTCATCGCCTGGACACCCATGAGCGCGCCCGCGAGCCGCGCGTCGAGCCGGCGGTCCCAGTGGACGTGGGAGCCGAGGCCCGGCGGCAGCCCGTAGGCGATCACCTCGATGACGCCGCCGACGGTGTCGCCGGCCTTCCGCACAGCGTCGACCTCGGCGACCATGGCGTCGGTGCCTTCCTGGCTGAAGGCGCGCACCGGGCTCTCGTCGATCGCGGGCAAGTCCGCGGCGACCGGCAGCGGGCCGTCGGGCGCGTCGGCGCCGCCGATGGACACGACGTGGCTGAGGATCTCCACACCGAGCAGCTGCTTGAGGTAGTTGCGGGCGACCGTGCCGAGCGCGGTCCGGCTCGCCGTCTCGCGGGCGGACGCGCGTTCGAGGACCGGGCGGGCCTCCGGGAAGCCGTACTTCTGCATGCCCGGCAGATCGGCGTGGCCGGGCCGCGGCCGGGTCAGCGGCTCGTTGCGCGCGAGATCCTTGAGCTCCTCGGGGTCCACGGGATCGGCCGACATGACCTTCTCCCACTTCGGCCACTCGGCGTTCTCGATGTGCACCGCGACCGGGCCACCCTGGGTGAGCCCGTGCCGCACTCCACCGGTGAACTCGACGTGGTCGGTCTCGAACCCCATCCGCGGGCTCCGGCCGAACCCGAGCCGGCGGCGGGCAAGCTGTTCGGACACGTCCGCGGTCGTGACGCTGACCCCGGCGACCATGCCTTCGAGCACGGCGGCCAGCGACGGCCCGTGCGATTCCCCTGCGGTAATCCAACGCAACACGTACACGATCCTGTCACGAGGCGGTCGGTCACCGCTCGACGCCCTGGTCTCGGGTCAGCTGATCGCGGCCAGCCAGGTCGCCAGGAGGAGCGACGGGCCGTGCGGGGCGGGGCCGCCCCGGCGGGCGAGCGCCAGCAGCGCAGTGAACACCGCCGCCGCGAACGCGGCCAGGAGCAGCGCGGGCCAGCTCACCGCGGCGAGCACTGCGCCCAGCGGCGGTGCCAGCTTCACGTCGCCGAGGCCCAGCGAGTCCGGGGCCAGCCAGTGGATCAGCACGTGCAGGCCGCCGAAGAGCACCGCACCCGCCACCGCACGGGGCAGGGCCGCCGGACTCGACAGGGCCAGGGCCGCGGCCAAGGCCGGGTACGCGGGCAGCGTCAGGACGTCCGGAAGCCGGAGATGCCGCAGATCCGCCAGCGCGAGAGGCACCGCGAACACCGTCAGCACGCACGGAACCGGCAGCCACCACGACGGCGAGCGCCAGGCGACCACCGCCATGCCGAGGGCGGCCAGCGCGGCCGCGCGCGGCACCGGGATCGGGGCCGCGGCGCGGCGGAGCAGGACGGCGGCCGCCGGGGCGGTAAGGGCTCCGGCGAGCGGGATGAGGATCTTCCACGTCACGTCCGCCAGCCTGGAACCTTACCCTGACCAGGGCAAACTTCCGGCCGCACGAACGGACCGCTCGCCCCGAACCGCCCGGAGTTCACCCGATCGAGGCTCGGCGGGAAAGTCGGCGGAGCCAAGTCCGTGAAGGCCACCTTGAGGGACTTGTCGAGGGGCAGCCAAAGCCGGCCTCCCCCTCCTGGCCGGAGGCCGTAAGTGATCAGAAGGGTCACTGAGGGGTGGTGCGGACGTGACGTCTTCGGGCGTCCGGAACGTCCCGAATGACGCGTTGGAGGACGTCCAGTGATGCGCAATGGTCGGACGCGGGAATTGACCAAACAGCATCGTCCAGTGTCCCGAACGCGCAAGGCCGGGTAGTTAAGCGCCGAGGCCCGGTGTCCAAGGGTGCGGCAAAGGGGTGTCGGGACTGGTCGGGACGATGAGTGGCCCGCCGGATTAGTGACTGAACAACCGATTTGCCCGGATCGCGCACGTCCGTGAGGGGCAAAGGTGCAGCGCGACTTGACGTCAGCACGGAATCCTTAACTACCCGGCATTGGTCGTTCGGGGCATCTGCGGCAGCGACAGCGCCCGGGCAAGGTTGTGAATGACGAGCCAGGACGCTGGGCGGTGCTGTTGGTTTATTCACGGCGCAGGCGTTGTCCAGGTGCGAACTCGCAACTGTCCACACGGGAGGTTGCCGCGGTGAAGGACGCCTTCAGTGCGCTGGATCCGCTGAAGGCGTCCCTCATCAGATCACCGATTCGGGCAAGTCGCGTGAAATCGGGCCAGATCGAGGGTTCTGCGATGTGATGAAGGGGGCCCTTCAGCCCGCCAGACGGAATGAAAGTCCCCTTCATCACACCGAGTCCTTAAAGGACGCTCACTGCCCGAGTCACCACCTGCGCAAACACCAGCTACACAGATTTACCAACAGCATCGCTGGGCGTCCCCAACGCGTCATTCACAACCTTCGAAAGACAGCGCCGCCTTCACGACAGCGACAGGCGCAGCAGCGGGGTGCCCTTGGTGGAGCGGATCTCCAGGGCCTGGATGTCCGCCGGTTTCATCGTGGTGCCGACCACGATCCGCGCGGTGTTGCTCGGCAGCGCCAGCCAGGTCGCCAGGTTGGCGACCGTGCCGTCGCGACCCACCACCACCAGGACGTAGTCGCGGCCTTCGTGGCTTTCCCGGGTCTCCCCGGCGTCGTAGCTGCACGACATGTCGACCTGGGTGCCCCAGTCCTCCTGCACCAGCCGCGCGGCGGCCTGCACCGGGAACTGCCCGAGCAACGTCATGGCGGTCGAGGGTGGTGCGGGCGGTGACGTGGGCGCCGGGAGAGCAGCCACCACCCCGAGTGCCACACAGGCGGCGACGGCCACCCCCGCCGATGTGGCCGTGATGGCGTTGCGGAGCCGTCGTCCCCGGCGCACCCGCCGGAGCACGTCCGGCAGCAGCTCCTGAGGCGGCTGGCCGGCCTGCGGGAAACCGCTCACCGGCGGGTCGACCTGGGCCAGCAGCCCCGGCATCCCGGCCAGTTCGCGGACCGCGGACGCGCACGCGTCGCAGTCGCGCAGGTGTTTTTCGTAGTCCGCCCGCTCCTCCGGTGACAGCGCACCGAGCACGTAGGCAGCGTCGTAGGTGATGAACGGGTCGTTCACTGTCACTGGGTCACCCCCTTCTCTTCGAGCACGAGACGGAGGGCGCGCAGCGCGTAGTGCGTGCGCGACTTGACCGTCCCCTCGGCCACTCCCAGCCGCACCGCCGCGTCCGCGACGGAGTAGCCCTGGAAGTAGCACAGCACCAGCACCTCGCGGTGCCGTACCGACAGCTCGCCCAGCGCCTCGGCGACGAGCCAGCCCTGCACCGCCCGGTCGGTCCCGTCGGCGACCGCCCGCTCCGGCGGGGCCGCGGTGACCACCTCCGAGCGGGCCGACGCCGAGCGCCAGCCGTCGATGGCGATCCGGCGGGCCACGGTGAACAGCCACGCCCTGGCCGAGCCTTGCGACTGGTCCAGCACGTCACCTGAGCGCCAGGCCCGCAGCAGCGTCTCCTGGACGACGTCCTCGGCGCGGATCCGGTCGCCCGAGGTCAGATAGAGCGCATACGACCAGAGCGCGGCCGCGTGCTCCTCGTGCAGCGCGCGCATCAGCGCGTCTTCGGCGACTTCCTTCACGGGTGGCTGCTCAGGCCGACACGGAGGCCTTCTTCCGGTCCCGGACGAACAGGAGCGCCAGACCGCCCACGATGCAGACGGCCTCGGTGATGACGCCCCAGTACTCCGGCTGGCTGTTGAACTGGTCGTGCACCCCGAGGAAGCCGACCGTCGCCGCCAGGATGTACGGGACGAGCGTCGCCACGCCGAAGCCGGCCGCCAGCAGCGGCGGCAGCCAGTGCCGCCAGGCCAGCACACCGATCGCGATCACCAAGCCGGCGATGGCGTTGAGCAGGAACAACGGGCCGACGATGCCCGAGTAGCCCTGCGTCCACAGGAAGTAGTGCACCCCCGCCGAGCCCAGCAACGCGGCCGCGACGACGACACGCAAAATCCAGCCCACCATGATCTTTCCTCCGCTCCACACCCACTCTCGGTAATTACACGAGACAGTGGCCGTTCAGGTTCACAGGATCCACGCCCGGGTGAACCCCAGCGGTCACGATCTCGTATACAAGGGCATGACTGCCGAACTGCACTCCCGTCGTACCGTCCTGGGCACGGGCGCCGCCGTCGCCGGCGCGGCCGTCGGCGCCGTGGCCCTGTCCGCCTGCGGCTCCGAGAGCTCCTCGACCGGGACCAACCAGCCCGTCCAGGCCCCGGCGGCGGGCACACCGCTGGTCGCCCTCGCCGACATCCCGGTCGGCCAGGCCAAGGCCACCAAGGCCCCGGACGGCACGGACGTCATCGTGTCCCGGACCGCCGACGCCACCGCGGTCTGCTTCAGCGCCGTGTGCACCCACCAGGGCTGCGCCGTGGCGCCGAAGGGCGCGGACCTCGTCTGCCCGTGCCACGGGTCGGTGTTCGACGCGCTCACCGGCGCGGTCAAGACCGGTCCGGCCAAGAAACCGCTTCCCTCGGTCGCGGTCAAGGTCCAGAACGGCCAGGTCGTCACCGGATAGCCCACCCACGCGAAAGGGCCCTTTGTGGACATTCCACAAAGGGCCCTTCTACGTCCGCGGGACCGCCCTCAGGCGTCCCAGCTGAACAGCACGCCGCCGGCGGCGATGTCCCCGCCGGTGTCCAAACCGGACAGCACGTCGGCGTTCGCGTCGAGCGCGACCACGGGCACGATCGCCGAGTACCCCGCCTCGGCCACCGCCGCCGGGTCCCAGCTCACGATGGGCTGACCGGCCCGCACCTGCTCGCCCTTGACGACGTGCAGGGTGAAGCCCTCGCCCTTCTCCTTCACCGTGTCGATGCCCAGGTGGACGAGCACCGCGCGGCCGTCCTCTGTGGCCACCACGTAGGCGTGCGGGTGCAGCGTGACCACGGTTCCGTCGACCGGCGCCACCGCGTCCGACCGCCCGCCGGTGGGCTCAACGGCGATGCCGGGACCCACCATGGCCTGGGCGAACACCGGGTCGGGGACCTCGGTGATCGCCACCGTCCGCCCGGCGACCGGGCTCAGGATCTCAAGGCTCACAGCAGATCCTCGATGTCGCTCGCGATCGTGTCGGCCTCCGGCCCGACGATCACCTGCAGCGCCGTCTTGCCCATCTTGACCACGCCCATCGCGCCGGCCTTCTTCAGCGCCGCGTCGTCGACGAGACTCATGTCCTCGACCTCGCAGCGCAGCCGGGTGATGCACCCCTCGATCTCGGTCAGATTGTCCGCACCGCCGAGCGCCGCGAGAATCTTTTCCGGCCTGTCATCCGCCATCGCGGTCTCCTTGATCGCTGTTTGTTCCCAACACCGGGCGAACTGCGTTGATCCAGCTCTACTACGCCGTTCGTCGGCTTGCACCCCCGCCGAGGGCCACGAACGGATAACGGTGGTTGACACCCGTCCGCGCGGCGGAGCATCCTGCCCCATCATCAATGGTCTAGACCGGAACGTACCAATGTTCCGACCAGGATGCGAGCACCGGCCCCCGGAGCTCGAACGAAGGAGGAGGGTGACGCCGATGAGCGCGGCAGCGCACGTCCCGCCACCCGACAAGGTGGTCAACGGGCCCACGCCCAAGCACGCCCAGCTGCGGGAGATCCTGCGGCGCACGGTGGAGCGCGAGCTCCCGCCGGGCGCCCCGATCCCGTCCGAACGGGAGCTCGCGCAGCGCTACGGCGTCTCGCGGCTGACCGTGCGGTCGGCGATCGGGAAGCTGGTCGAGGAGGGTTTGCTGGCCCGTGTCCGCGGCAAGGGGACGTTCACCGCGGCCCGCCGGATGGAGCTCCAGCTCTACCTGATGTCGTTCACCGACGACATGCGGCGCCGTGGCCTCGTCCCGACCACCGAGGTGGTGTCGGCCATGACCGAGGTGCCCCCGATCGCCTCGGCCCACGCCCTCGGCCTCGCCGAGGGCGTTTCCGCACACCACCTGGTGCGGCTGCGCCACGCCGACGGCGTGCCACTGGCCGTCGAACGTGGCTGGTACCACGCGGGCCGGGCTCCCGGCCTGCTCGAGCTCGACCTGACCCAGTCGCTCTACGCCCAGCTCGCCGAGACGTACGACGTACGTCCCGACCGGGCCTGGCAGACCGTCTGGGCCGAAGCCGCGGACCGCGAAACGGCGCGCCTGCTCGGCATGCGCACCGGCAGCCCGCTGCTCGTCTTCCGCCGGGTCTCCACCGCCAACGGGGACCCGATCGAGGACATCACGTCCTGGTACCGGGGCGACCATTACCAGGTGACCATGCAACTGGACCGGAACACCCCGGATTCCGGTCCTGAACCCCACTATGGAGGTACCCGATGACCGCCAGCACCGCGGAGGGGGCTACGAAGGGCGGCGGAGGTCTCGCCGGCCTTCAGCGCTTCGGCCGCAGCCTCATGCTTCCCATCGCAACCCTGCCTGCGGCCGGTCTGCTGAGCAGGCTGGGCCAGGACGACGTCCTCGGCAAAGACGGCCTCGGCTGGGACAAGGTCGCCGCCGTCATCGGCGGGGCCGGTGGTGGCCTGTTCGACTGGCTGCCCCTGCTGTTCGCGATCGGTATCGCGGTCGGCTTCGCCCGCAAGGGTGACGGCTCCACGGCCGTCGCCGCAGCCGTCGGCTGGGTCGTGTTCAACAAGGTCATCCAGGCGATCGCGCCGATCAGCAGCCAGGACGGCTACAAGCCCGGCTGGGACCTGGCGCCGATCCACTGGCCCTACAGCGTCCTGACCGGCATCGTTTCCGGCATCGTCGCGGCGCTGCTGTGGCAGCGCTACTACCGCATCAAGCTGCCCGCGTGGCTGGCGTTCTTCGGCGGCCGCCGGTTCGTCCCGATCGTCACCGCGTTCGCGATGATCATCCTGGGCGTCATCTTCGGCATCGTCTTCAAGTGGGTCGACGCCGGCATCCACAACATCGGCGAGGTCGTAGTCGGCTCGCCGGTCGTCGGTGGCGGCATCTACGGCACGCTGAACCGCCTGCTCATCCCGGTCGGTCTGCACCAGCTGCTGAACGTGCCGGTGTGGTTCATCTTCGGCGGTGGCGACCTGACCAACTTCTTCCACCACGTGCAGGGCTCCGGCACGTTCATGACCGGCTTCTTCCCGATCTTCATGTTCGCCCTGCCCGCTGCGGCGCTGGCGATCTGGCAGACCGCGAAGCCGAGCCAGAAGAAGGTCGTCGGCGGTGTGATGATCGCCGCGGCGCTGACCTCGTTCATCACCGGTGTGACCGAGCCGATCGAGTTCTCGTTCATGTTCATCGCGTGGCCGCTCTACATCTTCCACGCGATCATGACCGGTATCTCGCTGGCGCTGGTGAACGCCCTGGGCATCCACCTGGGCTTCTCCTTCTCCGGTGGCGCGATCGACTTCGCGCTGAACTCGACCCTGGACACCGCCCAGAAGGCGTGGCTGCTCATCCCGATCGGCCTGGTCTTCGCGGTGATCTACTACTTCGTGTTCCGCATCGTCATCACCAAGTGGAACCTGAAGACCCCGGGCCGCGAGGACGACTCGATCGATGCGGACCTCGACCGGTCGGCCGCGAAGTAACATCGGCTCGACAGCACACATTTCGGAATTTCGAGAGGACGAACATGCCGGAGAAACGCGTCGCCGTGGCGAGCAAGGTGGGCCTGCACGCCAGGCCGGCCGCGCTGGTCGCCAAGGCGGCCGCGGCGCAGCCCGTCGCGGTGCAGATCGCCAAGGCGGGCGGGAGCCCCGTCGCCGCCGGCAGCGTGCTCAACCTGATGACCCTGGCCGCCGGCTACGGCGACGAGGTCATCATCAGCGCCGAGGGTGAGGGTGCGGAGGCCGCGATCGAAGCGGTCGCCGAGCTGGTCGCCACCGACCTCGACGCCTGAGCAGTCCTGTTGGTCCGTTGAAGGCCCCCTTACCGGCTGTAAGAGCCGGTAAGGGGGCCTTCACGGCGTTCAGGGCCCGGATGTCCGTGAATGGCACATTCACGGCCTTTAAGACCCTCAATGTGCCATTCACGGACTTACGGCCAGGGCCTCCGCAGGGGCGCCAAACCAGGCGGAGAGCGCCTCTGCGAGGCCCTCTGAGCCCGCCCAGGCGACGTAGCCGTCGGGACGCACGAGAAGCGCCGTGTCGCCGTCCACCGCCCGCACGCGGTCCTCGTAGCCCGGCGGGAGCTCGGCGCCGATCAGCACCGCCCGGCCGTCGGCCAGGTCGACCGGCACCGGGGTGAACCGCCCGACCGGCGAGTCACCCGGCGTGTAGTCGATGTCGAGGCCGTTGGCCATGTCCACGAACCGCGCCTTGACCTCCGGGATCGCCAGGGTCTCCGCCATCACCTCGCGCAGCGCGTCGACCTGCGGGCCCGGCCGCATCAGCGCCACCTGCGCCCGGGTGTTGCGCAGCACGCGCTCCCCCACCGGATGCCGCTCGGCGGTGTAGGTGTCCAAAAGGGACTCCGGCGCCGCGCCGCGGACGACCAGGCCCAGCTTCCAGCCGAGGTTCGCCGCGTCCTGCAGCCCGAGGTTGAGCCCCTGCCCGCCGATCGGCGAATGCACGTGGGCCGCGTCCCCGGCCAGCAGCACGCGCCCGCGCCGGTAGGTCTGGGCCTGCCGGGTGTTGTCGCTGTAGCGGATCGCCACCCCGATCTTCGCGACCTCCGCGGCGACCCCGCCGGCCCGCCGGATGCTCCCCGCCAGCTCGTCGGCCGTCATGGGCGTGTCGCGCTCGGCCGGGCCGCCGTCGAACTCGATGGTCGCGATCTCACCGGGCACCAGCGACAGGTTCACCAGCCCGCCGGGCCCGCGCAGCGACGACGTCACCGCGCCCGGGTCGGCGAGTTCGGCGACCGCCGTCCGGCCCGTCATCGTCGGATCCGTACCCGGGAAGGCGATGCCCGCGAGCTTGCGGACGGCGCTGCGGCCGCCGTCGCAGCCCACCAGGTAGTCCGCCCGCTCGGTGCGCCCGTCCGCCGCGATCGCGACGACGCCGTCGTCCTCTTCGACGAGGTCGACGACCTCCCAGCCGGTCTCGATCCGCACACCCAGCGAGCGCGCGTGCGCTGCCAGGACGTCCTCCAGCAGCGACTGCTTGAGCAGCATGTTCCGCGGCCCCCGCCCTTCGTCGACCAGCGGCAACCCGGCGAAGTGCCCGCGCGCCGCTCCCCCGTGCAGCAGCGCCACCAGACCGTCGACCTGGTCGGTCGCCGTGCTCGGGAGCGCCTCGAACATCGCCCACTGCGCCTTGCGCAGCGGCTCCTCCAGGCCGCGCAGCGCGAGTGTCTGGACGCTGCGGCCGTTGACGCCACGCAGGCCCAGCGCGCGCAGCGGCCGGCCGGCCTCCGGCGACGCCTCCAGCACCAGCGGGTCCGCCCCGGCCAGCTTCAGCTCGCTCGCCAGCAGCAGCCCGGTCGGCCCGCCGCCCACGACGATCACGTCCGTCATGTCCCCTCCTCGGATACTTACACTGTAAATGTACGCTGTAAGTATGTACATGTACGGTGTAAGTTCGTCAACTGTCGAAGGGAAACGGATGGCCGCGCGCGAGCCGCTGAACCGGGAGAAGATCCTGGACGCAGCGCTGGTCATCGCCGACGAGGTGGGTCTGGGCGGGCTGTCCATGCGACGGCTCGCGAAGGCACTCAGCGTCGAGGCGATGGCGCTGTACAACCACGTTGCGAACAAGACCGCGATCCTCGACGGGCTCGCCGAGCGCGTGTTCGCCGAGGTCGAGACGCCCGATCCGGCACTGCCGTGGCCTGAGCGCGTGCGCGCCTTGGCGATGAGCATGCACACCGTGTTCGGCCGCCACCCCGTGGTGCCGCTGGCGCTGGTCACCGACCAGGCCAACCCGACGACGCTGGCCGCGCTGCGCCCGCTCGAGGCGCTGATCGGCGCGTTCGCCGACGCCGGCTTCGACGACGACGGTTTGCGGCGCGCGCTCAGCTCGGTCAACGCGCTCGTCTACGGCACGCTCGCGCTCACCACGGTCGGGTTCGGCAAGGAGCCGGGCGGGTCCGCGGGCCCCGAGCAGCTGGACGTGTTCGTGCGCAAGGTGGACCCGGCGAAGCTGCCGCACTTCAGCCGTCTGCTCGCCGCGATACCCGCCGCCGACCCCGAGAGGGACTTCGCGTGGGCGCTGGACCGGCTGATCGCGGGCCTGGAGGCCGCCGCGCCCGCGCGGGAGGGCGCTTCGTAGGCTGGGCGGCATGGAAAGCGTGCGCCTGATCGAGGAATGGCCGGTGGACAACGCCGCGACGGCCGTGGTGAGCTCCGCCGGGAACATCCTGGCCACGCACGGCGATACCGCCCGGCCCTTCCGCCTCGCCTCGGTGACCAAGCTGCTCACCGCCTACACCGCGCTGATCGCCGTCGAGGAGGGCGTCGCCGAGCTCGACACCCCGGCCGGGCCCGAGGGCTCGACGATCCGGCATCTGCTGGCCCACACCTCCGGGCTCGCCTTCGACGCGCACAAGGCGATGGCGGCGCCGGACACCCGGCGGCTCTACTCCAACGCCGGGTTCGAGCAGCTCGCGCAGGCGTTGTCCGAGCACTCCGGGATCCCGTTCGCGCAGTACCAGGCCGAGGCGCTGTTCGGCCCGCTCGGCATGAGCGGCACCAGCCTGCCCGGCTCGCCCGCGGCCGGCGGAGTGTCCACTGTGGACGACCTGGCGGCGTTCGCCGCCGAGCTTCAGGCGCCGAAGCTGCTCGACCCGGCCACCGTCGCCGAGGCGACGAACGTCGTGTTCCCCGGGCTTTCCGGGGTACTGCCGGGCTTCGGGCACCAGAAGCCCAACGACTGGGGCCTGGGCTTCGAGATCCGTGACCACAAGAGTCCACATTGGACGAGCGCGAACAGCTCGCCGCGGACGTTCGGCCACTTCGGACAGTCCGGCACGTTCCTGTGGGTCGACCCCGTCGCGGGCGCTGCCTGCGTCGCGCTGACCGACCGCGACTTCGGGCCATGGGCGGCCGAGGTCTGGCCCCGCTACACCGACGCCGTCCTGACCGACCTGGCCACGTGAAGCGCGTTCTCTTCGCGGCTCTGCTGCTGATCACCGCCTGCAGCGCCCCCGCCGCTTCACCCGATCCTGCCGCGCATTCCGCCCGGCTGGCGGACGCTCCCCCGGCGCTCGGCACCAACGGCGCCGCCGTGCCCGCGCTCCATTGGACGCCGTGCCACGGGACGTTCCAGTGCGCGAGCGCGCCGGTCCCCCTGAGCTACCGCGACCCGCACGGGCCCGCGATCACCCTCTCCGTGATCAAGCTCCCGGCGTCGGACCCGGCACACCGGATCGGCTCATTGTTCTTCAACTTCGGCGGCCCCGGCACCGACGGCGTCGGCGAGCTGATCCGCTTCGGCCCGCGTTATCCGGACGCGCTGCGCGCCCGGTTCGACCTGGTGAGCTTCGATCCGCGCGGGATCGGCGGCTCGGCCCCGATCTCCTGCCCCGGCGCGGACCACGCGCCTGCCGGAGGCTCGCCGCTGCGCGCGCGTGACACGTTCTTCACAGCCAGCGCGGCACCCGGCAAGGCGTGCGCGGCGGGGTCGGGCGCGCTGCTGAGCCATTTGTCGACCGCGAACGTGGCGCGGGACCTGGACCTGCTGCGTCAGGCCGTCGGCGAGAAGACGCTGAACTTCTACGGCTATTCCTACGGCACCTATCTCGGCGGCACATACGCGAACCTGTTCGGCGACAAGCTGCGTGCGATGGTCCTGGACGGCACGCTCGACCTCGTCGCGAACGCCACCGGCAAACCAGGCCAGGAGCACCAGCCGGTCGACGTCCGCGCCGACGTCGCCGCCGCCCAGCAGCAGGAGCTGGACCAGTTCTTCACCGTCTGCGCGGCGGCCGGGCCGAAGTGCGCGTTCGCCGCCGGCGACCCGAAGAAACGGTTCGCGGACCTGTTCGCCCGGCTGAGCCACGGCCCGGCCGGCGGCACGACGATGGCGTCGCTGTTCAAGACGATCGACAGCGCGCTCTACCAGTCGGGCCGTTGGAAGCGCCTCGGCGAGACGCTGAACGCGCTCCCGGCCGGGCCTGGCATCGCTTTGCCGGTACTGGATCCTTACGTGCCAACGCATTCGCCGGGCTTCCTCGCCGTCCAGTGCGTCGACAGCGACAACCCGTCCTCGCCCGCGGACTACGAAACCCTTGCCGCGCCGGAACGTTCCCGCCAGCCGTATTTCGGGCTGGGCGCGGTGTTTTCGATGGCACAGTGCGTCGGCTGGCCCGCCCGCGACGAGGACCGCTACACCGGTCCGTGGAACCGGCCGCGGCCGAATCCCGTGCTGGTGTTGAACAATCGCTACGACCCAGCGACACCGCTGCACAACGCGCAGGCGACCGCTTCGGAACTGGGCGACGGCCACGTGCTGGTCGTCGAGGGCTACGGGCACACCTCGCTGAACGTGCACAGCGCGTGCGCGTCGGCCGCGGTGGTGGCCTATCTGACTGCCCTCACCGTGCCCGGTCAGGGCGCCACGTGCACGCCCGACACCGTCCCGTTCCCCTGAGCGCTGGGCCGATCGGCCCAGCCCGTGACCGGGCCGAAAGACCCTGGTCGCCGGGTTGCCCGGCTGGTGTCATATGAGTGCGCGCCCGCCGGGGCCTGGTTTGCGGGGAGGCCGACTTGGCGGGCCGCACCTATTCCATCAGGCGGATCGGCTCGCCCGCCTGGAAGGCGGCGATGTCCTCGACGGCGTCGCCGTAGAAGATCTCGTAGACCTCGCGGGCCACGAACCCGATGTGCGGGCTGAGGACGGCGTTGTCGAGTGTCCTCAGTGGATGGTCGGCGGGCAGCGGCTCGATGTCGTAGACGTCCAGCGCCGCGGCGCGGATCTCCTTGCGGCGCAAGGCGTCGACCAGTGCGGCCTCGTCGACGATCGGACCGCGCGAGGTGTTCACCAGCAGCGCGGTGTGCTTCATCGCGGCGAGCTCGGCGGCGCCGACCAGGCCGCGGCTGCGTTCGCTGAGCACGAGGTGGACCGACAGTACGTCGGCGCGGGCGAACAGCTCGTCCTTCGACACCGCCGTCACACCGTGCGGTTCGGCCTTCTCCTGGGTGAGGTTCTGGCTCCAGGCGATGGTCTCCATCCCGAAGGCCTGCCCGATCTTCGCCGCCCCCGCGCCGAGCCGGCCGAGACCGAGCAGCCCGAGCGTCTTGCCGTGCAGCATGGTGCCGACGCCGGTCTGCCAGCCGCCTTCACGCATGGAGCGGAACTCCTGCGGCAGGTTGCGCGAGGCGGCGAGGATGAGCGCCCAGGTGTGCTCGGCGGTCGGCGCGCCGAGGTAGCCGGTGGCGGACACGACGACACCGTTGCGGCGGGCGGCCGCCACGTCGATGGCGGCGTTGCGCACGCCGGTGCTGACCAGCAGTTTCAGGTCGGGCAGCTGGTCGAGCACCTCGGCCGGGAACCGCGTGCGCTCGCGCATCGCGACGATCGCGTCGAAGCCCTGCAGCTGCTTGACGACGTCGGTCAGGGGCTCGGTGAACACCGTGATGTCGGCGTCCAGCGAGTCCCAGCCGCCGAACGTGAGGGCGACGTCCTGGTAGTCGTCGAGGATGGCGATCCGCATGAAGGTCACGGTAGTCGGTGGCCCGGTCGTCGTGAGTGGTAAGTGTCGTTCTAACGACACTTACCACTCACGACGACCTCAGCAGCCGGGGACGAGGACGTCCACCCGCACCAGGTGGTGGTCGGTGGCGTCGTTCAGCCGGGACAGCGGGTCCGAGGGCACCGGCCAGAACACCTCGGCGTGCCGCGGCAGCAGGCCCCGCGACGGCAGTACGTAGTCCGTCCGCAGGTTCCCCGGCGCGACGTCGCTGAAGTCGCCCGTGTCGAAGAACGGGTCGCCCTTCTGCCCGGCGTTCGCCCCGCCCTGGGCCTGCGCCGCGAGCACCGCGCCCTGGCTGCCCGGGTCCGTCTCGAGCACACGCGGCGCGTGAAGCAGTTGCTGGATCGCGCCCGGCACGCTGTCGCCGTCGATCGGGTCGGAGTTGTTGTCGCCCGCAATCACGAACCGCTCCCCCGCGCCCAGACCGCCGCGACGGCCGCGATCGTCGTAGAGGTAGCCACCCTTGCCAGGGGTCACGTAGTCCGCCCACAGCCGGATCTCGTCGTGGTTGCGGGTGCCGTTGCGGTCCTCCGGGCCGTCGAAGCTCGGCGGCGTCGGGTGCGAGACCAGGAAGTGCACCGTCGAGCGGCCGATCTTCAGCGGCAGGTCCCAGTGCGACTTCGAGGACAGCCTCAGCACGTTCAGGATCGCGGGTGAGTACCAGTCGCGCGGGGCCGGGGTGGCCGGGTCGTCCGGCAGCAGCGCGCCCGGCATGTCCTTCCACAGGAAGTTCTGGAACGTCCGCACGTGGGCCACGTCGATCGGGTACTTCGAGAGCACGAGCATGCCGTACTGGCCCTCGAACAGCCCGAAGCCCTGCGCGTCGTTGCCGCCGCCGACCGTGCCGCTGTGGTCGAGGTCGAACCCGGTCGGCACGCCGGTGTTGGACGGCGCGGTGTAGGCGTACGGGTAGTCGATCGGCTGGGCGCCGTTCTGGCCGATCCGCAGGTAGTTCCGGCGGAACGCATCCGCGGCGGCGTTGCCCGGCACGTAGTCGAACTCGTTGATCAGCTGCACGTCGGCGCGGTTGCGCTGGATGACCTCGGCGACCTTCTGCGCCTGCGCGTTGCCCGGCGTCGACAGGTCGCTCATCAGCTGCCCGGCGGACGCGCGGTTCAGCGAAGCGTTGAAGGTGGCGAAGCGCACGTTGCGGCCGAAGCTCGCGTCGGCCGGCGCCGGGACCAGTAGCGCGCCCATCAGGAGCGCGGCGAGTCCCACGACGATTCGTCGCACGGCGATACCTCCCAGTTCCGGCGGCCACCCTACGCGACCCAGGTCACCCGGATCCGGACTTGAACGTGTTCAAACAGAGGGCTACCGTCTCTCTTGAACACGTTCAAAATAGGAGGTCCCCATGGAACCCGTCGTAGTCGCCTACGCGCTCTACCTGCTGGTGAGCATCCCGCTCACGGTCCTGGTCGCGCGCACCCTGTCCAAGCACGGCCGCACCTTCCTCGACCAGGTCTTCGAGGACAGCCCCGGCCTCGCCAACGCCGTCAACCAGCTGCTGGTGGTCGGCTTCTACCTGATCAGCCTCGGCTTCGTGACGCTCTTCCTGACCAGCAGCAAACAGGTCGACGACGCCCGCCAGGTGTTCGAGCTGCTGTCGGTGAAGGTCGGCACGGTCGCGCTCGTGCTCGGCGCGATGCACCTGTTCAACGTGCTGGTCTTCAACGGCATCCGGCGCCGCCACCTCAGCGACAAGCGCGTCGTGGCCCAGCCGCCGCAGCCCGCGCTCGCCGGCCGCCCGCTGCCCTACCCCGGCACGCAGGCGCCGCCCTTCCCCGCCCCGTGACGTGGGCAGCGATAGCGTGCAGCGCGTGGCGAAGAGCGCGGAGACCCGGTCCCTCATCGTGACGACCGCGATGCGGTTGTTCACCGAGAACGGCTACGACCGCACGACGATGCGGGCGATCGCGACCGAGGCCGGGGTTTCGGTCGGCAACGCGTACTACTACTTCTCGTCCAAGGAGCAGCTCATCCAGGGCTTCTACGACGAGATCGCGCGGGAGCACCTCGGGGCCGCGCGGGACCGGATCGCCGGCGAGACGGACTTCGGGGCCCGGCTGGAGGCGGTGCTGCTGTGCTGGCTCGACATCGCCGAGCCCTACCACCGGTTCGGGACGCAGTTCTTCGTCAACGCGGCCGACCCGGAGTCGCCGCTGAGCCCGTTCAGCGACGACTCCTCGGCCGCGCGTGAGTCCTCGATCGGGCTCATGCGCGAGGTGATCGAGGACTCGGACGTCAAGATCGACCCGGAGCTGCGCGACCAGCTGCCGGAGCTGCTGTGGCTCTACCAGATGGGGATCGTGCTGTTCTGGGTGCACGACCGCTCCGCGCGCACGAAGCGGAGCCGGATGCTGGTGGAGCGCAGCGTGCCGCTGATCGCGAAGCTGGCCGGGCTCTCGCGGCTGCGGGTGTTCCGGCCCGTCAGCCGCGAGATCGTCAGCCTCATCCAGGACCTGGCCAAGCGGGACTCGTGAGTGGCGTTGCCGGTTAGGGCCAACACTTACTGGGTGGCCTACGGCGGTGGGGTGGATGGGGGACCGTCGAAGTCCGTGAATGGCACATTCACGGACTTAACGACCCTCAATGTGCCATTCACGGACTTCCGCATGGGCCTGAGGGCAGGGCCGCGGGCCAAGGACTCGTGAGTGGCAACGCCGGTCAGAACCGGCAACGCCACTCACGAGTCCTTGCTCGCCCGCACGTACAGGAACCGCGGCTTGGTCCGCAGGTTCTTCGCCCACTTCGGATCCGCTTCGTCCGCCTCGGGCACCGGCATCGGTTCCTCGAGCCGGTCCACGGCGAACCCGGCCTCGCGCACCGCGTTGAACGTCCAGCTCAGCGGCCGCCGGTAGAACTGGACCCGATGCCCCGGCGGGAACTCGTCGTCGAGCAGCTCGAGCTGGAAGTAGTCGTCCTTCTCGAACCACCGCCAGTCCTCGCCGGGATGGTGCACCGAGAACACCAGCAGCCCGCCCGGCCGCAGCACCCGCCGGAACTCGGTCAGGGTGACCGACCAGTCCTTCAGATAGTGCAGCACCAGCGACGCCGTGATGACGTCGACCGAGGCGTCCTCCAGCGACAACGGCTCGGTGACATCCGCGCGCTCGAAGGCCGCGACATCCCCGAACCGATCGCGTGCGATGGCCACCATGGCTTCGCTCGCGTCGACGCCGAGGACGTCCGCCCCGCCAGAGGCAAGCAACGCCGAGAGGTGCCCCGCCGCGCAGCCGACGTCGAGCACCCGCTTTCCCGAGACGTCCCCAGCCAGCGCGACGATCGCGGGCCGGTCGTACAGCGCGTTCGTGACATTCGTGGCGGCGTGGTCGGCGTAGGCCGCGCTGAAGCCGTCGTACTGCGCCGCGCGCGCCCGCTCGATGATCTCGTCGATCACCTCGGTCTTGGCGTCCGCGTAGTTCTGGATGTACTTCCACGTGCGCGCGGCCAGCTCACGCTTCTTGCTCTCGTAGAGCGCAAGTTCCTCCGGGTGCGCGCGCAGCCGGTCGCGGAAGAGCCGGTAGCGCTCGGTCTGGCCGTTGCCCGGCGAGTAGACGTGCAGGTTGATGTTGGTGTCCGGGCCCTTGAACATCCGGTGCCGCTCCCAGTCCGGCTCGCGGATGGTCAGCAGGTAGCCCACCGCCTCCAGCGCGGGGACGTAGGCGTCCTCGTCGTCGGAGTCGGGCACGACGAGCAGGATGTCGATGATCGGCTTCGCGCACAGGCCCGGGATCGAGGTCGAGCCGACGTGCTCGATGATCAGCACGCGCTCCCCCAGGACAGCGCGGATCCGCTCGGCCTCGCGCCCGAAGAGCTTCGGCCATTCCGGGTCGTACTCGGCCAACGTGACCGTCGAATTCATTTTCGGCGCACCACCGACGAACGCGGCGTCGATGTCCTCGTCGGTGTAGTCCTCGCGATCCGGTTTCGGCATGGCAATCCCCCTGGACTGTCGGAAAATGGGCAGTCGGCCAGGATATCAGCCGGGACGATCTTCGCGCGCGGTTATCCGGGCTTCGATGCCGTCGAGGAGGAAGCCGAGGCCCATCCGGAAGGTCTGGTCGGCGTCCAGGTGGACGGCATCGTGCACCACCGTGGCCAGCGCCGGGAACCGGCCGGTGGCGAAGGTCCGCATCAGATAGGGCCCGCGTGAGGCCTGCCAATCCTTCTGGTCCATCCCCGTGGCTCGTTCGGCACGCCGCTCAGCGATCTCCCGGCGCACCGCGCCGATCACATACGCGTTGACCGCCGCGGCCACCGGCATGACGTCATCCACGTCGATGCCGCCCAGCGCGGCCACCACGGTCTCCCCGTTGGCCAGCGCGTGGGGTCCGAGCTGAGGCCGGCCACCCAGGAGGTCCGCGAGCCATTCGTGCTCGCGAACGGCGCGCCGAGTGGCTTCCGCGTGAGAACGCAGCACCTCCCGCCAACCCTCTCCGGCCGGCCGGATCCCGGCGTAGGCCGCATCGAGCATCAGGTCGAGCAACTCCTCCTTGGTGGCGATGTAGCCGTACAGCCGCATCGGCCCGACGTCCAGCGCACCGGCGACCTTGCGCAGCGACACCGCCTCCAGACCGTCCGCGTCAGCCAGCCGGATCGCCGCTTGGACGATCCGCTCCCGGCTCAGCGGGGCCAGGACCGGTCGCTCCGGCGGCTCCGGCCGCTCCCACACCAACACGTCGCTGACAATACAACGCTTGACGCGATACAGTGTATCGACAAGTACGGTGTATCGAAGGGGAGACCACCATGACCATCGCCATCGTCGGAGCGGGCCTCGGCGGCCTGGCTCTCGCCCGGGTGCTGCACGTGAACGGCATCGACGCCGTCGTGTACGAACGTGAATCGTCACGCGACGCACGCGGTCAGGGCGGCATGCTCGACATCCACTCCGGCCAGCGGGCGCTGCGCGAGGCCGGCCTGATCGACCAGTTCCACGCGATTGCCCGCCCTGAAGGCCAGGACATGCGGCTCCTCGAGCCGGACGGCACCCTGCTGCTCCAGGAGGACACACCCGACGACGCCCCGTCCCTGCGCCCCGAGGTCGACCGCGCCGATCTGCGCGGCCTGCTGCTGGATTCTCTCCCTGAACACGCGGTGCGCTGGGGGCATGCGTTCGAGTCCGCCGACAACGGCGTGCTGCACTTCACCAACGGGCGCAGTGCGACGTATGACCTGCTGGTCGGCGCGGACGGCGCGCAGTCCCGGGTCCGCGCGCTGCTCACCGACGCCCGGCCGGCGCATCTCGGCCAGAACGTCGTCGAGGTCGGCATTCCCGACATCGACCGCACCCACCCTGACCTCGCGGCGATGGTCGGGCGCGGCAACTACTGGGTGCTCGGCGACGGAAAATCGCTGGCGGCACAGCGCAACGGCGACGGCCGCGTACGCATCGGCGTCAGCTTCTACAACACCGCCGAGGACTGGTTCGCCACCAGCGGGATCCCGTTCGACGACACGGCCGCCGCCAAGGCGCGGCTGATCGACCTGCTCGCCGGCTGGGATTCACGGTTCACCGCACTCATCGCCGCCTGCGACGACACGGTCGTGCCGCGGTCGATCACCACTCTCCCGGTCGGCCTGACCTGGCCATCGAAGCCAGACGTCACACTGCTCGGGGACGCCGCGCACCTGATGCCGCCGACCGGAGAGGGCGCCAACATGGCACTGCTCGACGGCGCCCTGCTCGGTCTCGCACTGGCCGCGCACCCGGACGACTATCC
>Ga0307507_10005349_pt1 | contig 21212 bp, 23 predicted proteins | sample 7_EM_MG_FD_207223 | JGI IMG/M metagenome (GOLD analysis project Ga0307507, IMG submission 207223) | Populus trichocarpa ectomycorrhiza microbial communities from riparian zone in the Pacific Northwest, United States - 7_EM | ecosystem: Host-associated > Plants > Roots > Unclassified | place... | reverse complement strand
ACCCCCCCCCCATCCTGATGGGGGGGGGGGGTAGGATCTCCTCGATATTGGCTGCTCGATTCCCTTTCAGGACCGGCAACTCCTTGGTAAATGTTCTTTGTCCCTGCTGGCATGATTTGCTCTGATCCCCCCCGGATCCACTGTAGAGTGGAAGAGGTTACGTAGGATGTGTATGGGGTTTACGATCGCGAGCTGGAGTTTCGTAGTGGTTTATCGGGGGGGTAGAGAGGGATGGGGATGGCAAGGTAAGGGGGGTTTGTCGAGGGGCAAGAAGGGCTTGATCTGTGCTCTAAGATACGGTGCACAGTATTATACTCTGTGGCTGGGGGAAGCGCGATGGCGGAGTTATAAGCCGCGAGGCATCAGACGCCTTTGGATTAGGGGTTTTGTGTGGTTAGAGGAGGTGGATGACAGACTAATGGTGATGCCAAGTAGAGATGCTGAGACCTGGAGATTGCATTTGCTTAATGGGCCAATGATGGCATCTAAGTCACTAGAGAACATCCTCTGAGATAAGGTATGTTAAGTGGTTGAACAGTTTGTAGCGAAATTGTGCTAGTGGGGAAGGATTAGGAGGTAGACTAAGGGTTGATATGGAAAGGGCTCGTTGACGGGGGCTTTTCAGTTAAGCTTTTCATATAACGTGCCTTTCCTGAGAGAGTTATGTATCTTGTATGTGATGGAGGTGCTCTGATCGTGCGCAGGTGTTTACGGGAGGAAGGTTCGATGTGGTTGTATTCGCTACGGAGGCTGCCAGCTAAAGATCACTCTAAGTAGTGAAAACTCTGCTCGTGCATGTTGAGCCCTATATCTCCGCTCATGCCCTATACCTCCATACATGCCCTAAAGTGTTCCTCCAGCGTAACGTTCTACGACTGGGATTATTATACCATCAGTATGTTGGCTAATCCCTTTGAGAAAAAGGATACTAGGCTCTTACTCATACCACTGCCTGGGACTCTGTTCCCTAGGAAGAGGGATATGTGTTTATCGGTTTCTTTTTGTCTAAGATCTCCATCAAGTTACAATATCCTATATATACAGTGGTTAATCGAGTCCCCACTACATGAGCGGACATGCACCGGAAACCTAGCTGCTGCTAGCGTAGGATATAAAGCCACCCCAACAAAGAAACGAGCCAATGATCAACTACTCCAAAGCCGAGCTAAGTCGTCAATCCCCAACCCCCAGGCGTAAACTTACTATATAGCAAATCAACGTTTCCCCTGAAACATCGTTCAAGTATTACCCCTGCAGAAATATCCAGTCACCCAGATGACCCGTCCAACATCCGGGATCTGCGCTCAATATCAGCAATCACGGTGAGTGGTTACCAAGAGCCCAGGCAACCACCATCGAGCGAGCGGGTGAGCACAGTAAGCTGTAGCCGAGCACAGTATCAAGCTTAGTATGAGTTTTCCTAGACTAAGCATTATACCTCGCGGATTCCCCACAACCTTCATCAGAATCTAGAGAATTATTTATGGAATACAGCATAGCAAAATGAAGGTTTTGACTGATAAGGGTTTGAGTTGCCCTGACAAAGGCCCCCCCGCTTTACTCGGGTGACCTGCGGGCAAGGGTTTTATTTTTATTTTTTCGTACCTAGCGAGGAATTGAAGTTTAAGCCGGAGGTGTCTGAGATCCGCACTATACCGTACGCCATGGGGGTGGCCTTTATGAAATATGGGATGGAATAACGGCCTATTCGTGGGCAGGGTATTTGCTCAGCACTTCCCTTATCTACCACGCATTGCTTGGGAGAAGAGAGGTCAGCGGAATGGAGAATAGACTAGGTGTGTGGGTGGGAATTGCTTGTTGGCCACGTAAGCGCCGGGTACGGTACAGGTGTGGGCTCCCTCCCCTTGAAGTGCTAGATCCTTGAGAATTGTTGGGCCTTTTTGGCGAGTGAGACTCTGTGAATACGAATTGGCTTCACGATTGCACATACTGGGACCAGGGGTAAAGTATTAGGACAACCGGTTGTCGGAGTGTAATCATTTTACTTGGAGAATGAGGATCGAGTTAGGTATAATAGCTGATTAGTAACGAGCATCTTGTATATATAAGCAAGAATGAAAGTTGGTAAAGGGTATCTCAACCTTTCTGAATACTAAGTTGTTATTAGGACTAGGAAGGAAAGTTGTAGCGTTTCCTATTCCTGCTTACTTTTGTTATTAAAGTTATTGAGAAGGATGTTTGGTTGGTTTCATACCAGAGAGACTGCAGGATTGAGGATATTGAACAAGGATAATTTCCTTTGTTTAGGAGATTAAACCATACCTGAGAGTGAATACTACGAATTTCCTTATATCTATACTAGCAATGAATAAACTGGGCTTCACTAAAACAAAAATGGTAGACAATAGGAGCCATATTTTTTATTTTTACCCCTGGTATCAGACTCCTTTCCCTACCTTATTTGTTTCCCTTTTTTAGTTGTAAAATATCAGCACTGTGTCCACCATAGTTCAGTTTAGCCAGTGGTAATGCCTCTCATGTGGGCTAATGTAAGTCCGGTTGTGTTCGCAAACGTATTACGAGTACTTGCCAGTTACCTGCAATAGCTTAGCTAGAACTGATGCATGCGTCTTATTTGCCAAGAGAGCTTTGAAAGTTCGAGAGGATGACGACGCGTTTCGCTTGCACGCTTGCAAGACTGTCAACGGTTTTCTCCGCTGTGCTCAATCACCATGCCGTGCTACGCCCGTAATAAAATTGATCGAAGAAACCAGGGGCTCAGCAATGATCGTCCATTGGAACATGGTACAGTTTGTACGGTTGAGAATTTCTCCTGCATGCTCCTGGTGCTTGTAATTTTACTAGCCATTTTATGTGTCTCTGGAATGTGATGTAAATACCGGTAAGTGATTTAGTTATGGTATATTATATAGTTCTTGGACAAAAGTCATCGTTGGTGGCCCCAAGTACGGCTGAAAACACACCAAAACAAGCGAAATACTTAGACTTTGAAATCCTGATTTCCACCCCCACCTCTTAATCAATTAACATAGGGGAAATATGAAGAGATAGCTAAAGATCTAGTGAATCTGGAATTCCTACTTCTATAGCAATTTATTTTGTTCCATGTGCAGCACTCATCAATTGGTGGGCCCCATCCTCAAACTGGAGGTAAAGCGCCAAGAATTTGTATGTGCTCCCATAGAAAAAGATACATGTTTTGAAAATCGCCAATTTCATATAGCTATAGTTCATCCAATATCCCTCCATATGCCACAATACTACAATATTACAACTGGAATACCAGGGCCACTATTTTACCAAGAATTAATTTACTTGCCCTGCTGGTGGTTGAGTTCTGGTGTGCTGAAAAACATCATTTTTGGTGTAAAAGGGGCCACCAACGATGACTTTTGTCAGGGTACTGTATAATTGACGGCCTCACGCGCACCTGAGTTCGCAGAAACTACAGTACTCTGGGCTCAGGGAGATGTAACCCACGTTCCAGGAACTTTGGAAAAGGACTGGCCCTTGAATTATGGTTTTGGCGTTGAGGCCTTTTCGCTCGCACACGAATTTGGTGGGCTTGAATGTGTCTTGATCGTCAACACAAGCTTTCCGATGAACACTCAACCGCCTGAAGAGCATTTAACGGGTGGTCACAGATGCAGTCAGCATACCGGTATGTTAGCGGAAGCGAATGAGAAAATTACCCTCAACAGTTGTCCTGGGTGGTCTAGATAGGGAGGATTATCATGCTTCTCATTTTGTGCCGACAAAGGGAAATTGACCAACTCTGGATAGGAGTGTCTAGAATTCGACGGGGGGTTGCATGCACAGAGAGAGACGACCGGAAAGTAAGTTTGGCGTGACCCTGCCTTTTGGCAAAAAGGAATGAGGAATGCAGGATCTTAGATCTATGATGCCTGACAGATTGAGGCGATAAGGAGGTTGCTATGCCGGGCTATTTTTCCTGGGACTGTACCCGTACCGTACGCGTACTCGAGTACACTGCACTTTTCTATTGTTCGAGTACCGGGGTAGTACGAGTATAGTATGATACAGGGATTAAGCATGAGGTTTCCCTTGCGCTCTCGGTCTCCCAACCATCGCAATCTACTATACAAATACCGTATCCCACGACAGGCTTCAAGTTAAGGAGTGTGGGATAAAAGGTGTGCTTGTGTCACTGGACGGATTGTGGGTTTGGGGGTAGCTGCTGGTGCTGACAAGCCACGTCCGGCCGATTGCAGGGGTGAGCCTCTTCAAAGATTCTTCACCTGGAAGAAGCTCCAACAAATTCCGAAGTTATCTTTGGGCTGTATTTTTTTTCTTTTCTTTTTTTCTTTCAGCTGCCCTATGTGTTGAGCCGCCTCTCCTTTACTCGCTCTGAATGGTCTGGAGCTCAAGTCACACCTTTCTTTCTCTTGATCTTTAATGATTATTTTTTTCCTTTTCCTTTTCCTTTCCCTATTCCTCTCCCTCCCGCCTCTCCTCCCCTTGCGCCTCCACGACGCTCGCTCACCGGTTCATTACTTACAACACCTCCCCCGCTCTTCACGAACTACAGCTCTCACCAATTGTGGTTACCTGACATCTGGCTCTTCTAGTCACCACCACAGTCTTTAATGACTTCTAATAGCCGCAATCCGAGCAAACCCCCTTCTCCTGAGCCGATACCCCTGCAAGACCTTTCACGGCCTCCTGGTGCCCAGCAATCGGATTCTAGCGGCATCGGCTTAAGCTCTGGCGTTGGGAGGTCGCGGTCCTTGTTACGGGGAACAGCCAATTTGGGAGCTGAGATTGGGAGGAGGATTTCATTGCATAGACATGGTAGGAGCTATGATAGAGTGCCGGAGGACAGATTGTCGCCAAGGCCGGAGGTTCCCGATTTACAGCTTCCACAATACGACGATGGGGAAAGGGAGATGCCGAACGTTGTTGAGTTTGCGGAAGGATTTGTGGATGCTTCGGGGGGGCGAAGCGGTGGGAGGAGGGGTAGCTGGCTACCCCCTCGGAATTTGGAGCAAACAATATCACCATGGGCAGTATCGGACGACGATGAGCCTCTACCAGTTCGTCGATATCACGGCGCCGACGATGATGACACCGCTGGACTGACGGACCCAAGCAATGTGCAACCGATAAGTGGATCTGATTTGAATGTTGGGCATAGGAGGCAGCAATCGAGTCGATCAATCAGGTTTGGGCCAGGACCGTCATTAGGCGATGGTTTACTTTCCGCGGAAGAGGGTATAGGCCCGGGTGCAAGCAGAGGGAAGGGGGGGACACGCTCAAGGTCTGGGTCGGTTGCTGGCGGGATTCCATCTAGGTCTGGATCGTTGTCGAAGAGCCGATCCCTATCACCTGGAGCGTCCCCGGTGAGGCGGGTTTCCGTCGCTGTCCAGAACATGTCGCAGCGAGTAGTTAATCTTAGCAATGATCCGGAAGCTGTTCCTCAAGCTCTTCGTCGGAGGAGTTCTTCAAAATCCCATGCCGATGGGCCAGTCCGCCCTAATATACCTGCCATCCAAGTCCACCCTCATGATGACTTTGATACCTCTGATGCTGAGGAGAAGCCCACCACTCCTCTTAGAAGGCCAGCACCTAGCCCAGGCGAGGGCCCATGGCATGTCAATTCCAACCCGCTGAGGGGAAATACCTTGCGAATTTTTTCTCCGACCAATCGTCTACGACTCTTCTTATGTGATGTCCTAGTTCACCCGTAAGCCACCTGTCTTAGACCGTAGCTTTAACACCTAGCTGTAACTTACATAAACTTAGTGTTACCGAACCCTTAATTCTGCTTTTAATCTTAATCCAAACCATTCTCCTCACCGTTGACGCTGCGCCCAGTATTTATAATGATCCTCGAACTAAACATTGGGGAACTTCGAATATCGACTATGCTTTACTTGTGCTTTTTAGTATCTACACGTAAGGAACGACTCCTCATTTGCCGCCATGAAAGCTGTCTAATGTCATCAAGGGTTGAAATTATCGCTCGGTGCATTGTTTCGGGGGTGTTCCTAAATCCCCGGGCAGAAAATGACCCGAAAGGGAGGGGTGAGCTTCGCCGGCGAATAATGGAAAACACCCACAAGCTACTATCCCCCAGAAGGAAGTCGTCTGTCAGAGCCCCATCGCCATCGCGGCTTGAGCAACCTCCGTCTCTTCTCCGGTCACTCACGAGCAACTTACAACTCGCTGATAGTGCTATTCAGGTAGATGGTCAGTGCCAAGCCCGGCTTCGAATGGCACGGCGTGCATTTCTGCGTCACTCTTTCAATCGCTTGGATTTTGTTGCCGTCGTTTCGTATTGGATTTCATTATGGCTCTTTATAACTGGTGTAGAGGCGGAACGACATTTGTATGTCTTTCGGATGATGAGTTGTCTTCGTATTCTTAGGCTGTTGGGGATCACTAGTGGTACTTCAGTGATTCTAAGGAGTTTAAAGAAGGCTGCTCCTCTGCTTGTCAACGTGGCATTGCTCATCGGGTTCTTCTGGCTTATATTTGCTATTATTGGTGTTCAGAGCTTCAAGAGTTCTTTTAGGAGAAGTTGTGTATGGGTTGATCCGGAAGGAGTTCAGGGAAACTTTACGCAAAAATTCCAATTTTGTGGAGGTCACCGAAATAGGCTCACTGGGCTGGAGGAGCCTTACGTCTATGAGGATGGCACGCCCGGGGCTATATTCCCGAAAGGATATATATGCCCTATCAATTCAGTCTGTGTTTCCAGTAACAATCCTTATGGAGGAACGGTTAGCTTTGACAACATTGCCCAGTCCTTGGAATTGGTTTTTGTAGTCATGACTGCGAATACCTTTTCAAACTTGCTCTACTATATGGCTGATAGCGACTACTTGACGTCCGCTCTATGTAAGTCCCTTAATAGCCGGTATACTGGTTTGGATGTGGTGCTGATTGCGTAATCCAGTCTTTGCTTGCGGGTATGATTATTTCTCACCTGTTTGGCTATATGCTCACGCTAACCTCAGACCAGTGTTGTTATCTTGGCGTTTTGGTTGGCAAATTTGGTATGTTATTAGGGATCTTATATCGTCGTTGATTTCATTGCTAATATATCGAATCCATTAGTTAATCGCCGTCATCACATCATCCTTCCAGGTTATTCGTGAGGAGTCAAGGAAGAGTGCATTTGCTGCTGAAGAAGAGTAAGGGGCTCTCAGGTTGTTTTCTGTGCCGCCGCTAATGAGGATTGTCTAGCTCCTCGTCCAAAGTGGATGAAGAGGAGTTTGTTCGGAAACCTAACTCCTTGAAAAGGGCATACGATCGGACATTTTATGTATGGATCACGGTTATCTCTGTCGGCATCTTTGCCCAAGCTTTCCGTAGCTCAGATATGGGTCACGGGCGGGAAATCGTTATAGGTACGTCGATGGTTGGCCACAAGAGGGGAGATGCTAATTGTAATGGAAGACGCTGTGGAACTTGTTGTCACCTTGGCACTGTTACTCGAGATTTTATTTAGGTTTATGGCAGATTGGCGCAACTTCCACAAGAAAACCCGGAATCTGGTTGATCTCGCCCTAGCTCTCATCACATGCGCTATCCAAATCCCATCTATTCACAGATCTGGGAGAATCTACGACTGGTTCACGCTCTTTCAAATCCTTCGAGTATATCGTGTTGTTTGGGCCATCCCTGTCACTCGTAACCTTTTGGTAAGAAACGTATTGTCCGATTCTATGATCGCAGTTATTAATCTAGTGTCGTTTAGTCCAAAGTCATTGGTAATGTATCCGGTTTAACCAATTTGATCATGTTCGTGTTGCTCCTCACATTTTTGTGCGCTATCTTTGCTGTCCAAATTGTTCGTGGGGACCTTCCGGAAGAGTACCAGGGTCAAACTACTGCAGCCTCATTTCACACCATTTTCAACGCTTTCTTGGGCATGTACCAGATCTTCTCCAGCGAGGACTGGACGACGATTCTCTATATGGCTACTGATGTGCAAAGGCCCTATAACGTTGGATGGATAACCGCGATATTCTTTATTGGGTGGTTCATCCTCGGGAATTGTGAGTTCGTATTGGCCTCTCTGGATTGGCATTTACTGATATATTCTCAAGTCATTGTGTTGAACATGTTTATTGCTGTCGTCCAAGAGAATTTTGACGTTACAGAAGACGAGAAGCGGATTTATCAGGTTAAGGCTTTCCTGCAAAACAAGGATTACTCGGCCCCATCACAGGGAATATCGCTGTCGAGCATATTTGGATTTGGGAAGCAGAAAACCAAAGAGCCCCATTCGCGACAGGTTGCGTTTGAGATGTTAACGAAGCCAGCTGTTGTTGAATCCTTCCTGGACGAAGGGGCGCAACACCCCCGTCAGCTATTTGCCAGAGCCCAGCCTCTGTATGCTGCTGCTGAGGGCGCTCGCCGCACCGAAGAAGTAAAACAAAGGCCATGGGAGAGAATGAAGAACAGATTATTGGGGGTTTTAGGTGAAAAGGAGCCTAACCCATTCTACTCATTCACGTATGGATTCTACCTCAGTCTGCCTCGTGGCACATGCTAATGTACACTTAGCTCGTCACGATCCATTGCCGATCTGACCCCAACAGCCATGGCACAACAAGTAGTAACGGAGCAGGAACGGCGAAGAAAGGCCCAGCGAGAATATTTGAAGAAATACCCCAACTACAATGTCTCATTGCATATCTTTAGGCCATCCAATCCGATAAGACGTCTTTGCCAGAGGATGGTAGGGCCTAGTCGTGCTAATATTCGTTACGATGGATTACAGCCTTACACGCCTTTCAGTTATGCATTTTCAATCTTGGTCTACTGTGCCATCGTTTCTATGGTCATCATAGCCTGCGTAACAACACCCCTATATCAGAAAGAATACTTCGAAAAGAATGGCAGTTCCTTAAGGAATTGGTTCACATTCGCCGATGCTGGATTTGTTGCCCTCTTCACAATTGAGTCTCTCATAAAAATCATCGCCGACGGGTTAATATGGACACCAAACGCATATCTTCGGGGATCCTGGGGTGTGATAGATTGTGTTGTGTTGATTACCCTCTGGATTAGTGTCATCACCTCCTTTAGAAATCAAGGCGAGATCTCTCGAGCTGTCGGAGCTTTCAAGGCGCTTCGTGCCCTACGATTACTGAACATCAGCGGCGCTGCCCAGAATACGTTTCATTCCGTCGTTGTCCTTGGTGGGCGAAAAATTCTTTCCGCAGCATTTGTCTCACTCAGTTTGATTATCCCGTTCGCTATCTACGGAGTAAACCTATTTTCGGGATTATTGGATACTTGTAATGACGACTCTAAAGAAATTGTCAACCTAACATCTTGCGTTCATGAATATTCTAGCAAACCTTACGATTGGGAGGTTTTGGCACCAAGGGCTGTGGACAACCCCTACTTCAATTTCGACAACTTTGGAAGCTCGTTGTTTATTCTCTTCCAAATTGTGTCCCAGGAAGGATGGACGGGCGTCATGTTCGATGCCCAAGCTATTGTCGGGAAAGGTATGATATTTTTGTTGATGTTATAATCTTGGCATCACTGATTGCGGTCTCTAGGCAAACAACCTCAGCCATTTTCTTCACAGGTCAACTCGATATTCTTTCTTGCGTTCAATTTGCTTGGTGCTGTCTTCGTCTTGGTAAGTACTAGTAAACCCTCTGGACAAGTTTGATCACTTATTAATATTGTTAGACATTGTTTGTCTCTGTGTTTATGAGAAACTACACGGAGCAAACGGGGGTTGCGTTCTTGACATCTGATCAGCGTTCCTGGCTAGAGCTTAGAAAGCTCCTCCGCCAGATCAGGCCTTCGAGGCGCCCTAAGGACAGTCCTGACTTGGACTGGAAGAGTTGGTGCTACAAGAGGGCCACCCATAAACACGGTTGGTGGCAAAGAACATACACAGTCGTATTGGTGTTGCATGCAATACTTCTATTATTGGAGTACCACCCCGCGCCCCCGGCTTTGGACCGTACGAGAGATTGGATCTTCTTGGGGTTCACTGGTATCTTTGTTGGAAACTTGGTTGTCCGAGTGATCGGTTTGACATGGTCCAATTTTCTAAAAAGCAGATGGGATATCTATGCAATCATCTCGGTTAATGGGACCTTTGTTACGACCCTACTGCTCCTTGCTGGATACCAGGAGAGAACCTTCATCCAGTTGCAGAAGCTTTTCCTTGTCTCTGTGAGTGCGGCCTTATGATCCTTTTCGCATCGTCATCTCTAAGTTCTAACCGATTGATAGATTGTGATGATGCTGATCCCGCGAAACGACGACCTCGACCACCTTTTCAAAACTGCCGCGTAAGTGACGACCCTTTATGCTTGGTGACACAGTTCTAACGATCGCCCGCAGAGCGAGTTTGACTGCTATTGGTAACTTGATGGCAACTTGGTTTGTGCTTTTTTTGGTCTATGCCATTGCGCTCACCCAAACATTCGGTCTCACAAGGATTGGGCCCAACGGGAATGGGAACATGAATTTTAGAACAGTGCCTAAGGCGTTAATCTTATTATTCAGGATGACCTGCGGGTAGGTCTCGATTTGTTTCCCACGCGATAGGTAGGCGACTAACCGAAATTAGCGAGGGTTGGAACCAGATCATGAGCGACTTCGAAGTCACCCATCCTGGTTGTGTTCACGGAAAAAATTTCTACCAGAGTGACTGTGGCAGCCAAGGATATGCGCGTGCACTATTCGTATCATGGAACATCCTGAGCATGTATATCTTCGTGAGCATGGTATGCATGGTTTCCCAAACTACAGAAAAGCTATTATTAACCTGCACTAGTTTATCTCACTTATCTTCGAAAGTTTTAGTTACGTCTATCAACGCTCCGGAGGTTCTTCGGTAGTTTCTAGGCCAGAAATAAGAAAGTTTAAACAAGCATGGCAACGGTTCGATCCCGACGGAACCGGGTATATTTCGAAGGAGAACTTTCCGAGGCTGTTAGGGGTAAGTGGTGGATTAAGCAAATTCCGAGCCCCCGAGACCAGTAGTGTTAAGCACTAACGAACCGCTAAGACCCTAACCGGCATCTTTGCCATGAGAGTTTACGAAGAACCGTTCACAGTGCCTGATATCTTGGATGATTGTAGAGTGGATCCTCAAAGTCATGGTAGCAGCGAAACTCACGGGATCATAGAGGGCGTGGACTTGGATGCATTGAATAGACGCATTGCAATGATCCCTATTCACAAGATCCGGAGACAACGCCACATCTACACTCTATTCTACGAAGAGTGTCTAGTGTCGGCTAATAAAGAATACGGGGTGTCTTTCACATCTGTTTTGCTTATACTCGCGCACTATAAAATTATCAACGATAATAAGAGCTTGAGGTATTACCTGTCCTTGCGTGTAACAGTCATTCGAGTTTCTAATGTATCCTAGATTGGAGGAATATCTTCGTCGCCGTTATCGGTTGCAAAGAGTAGAAGAGCAAGTGCAGAGGAATATCGTTACAAACTTCTTCTTAACTCTGTCAGTATCGCTTAATATTGAACACGTGTCTCCGTGGGACACTGCTAACTGCTATGTAGATACTGGAATAAGAGGTTCAAAGATCGACGTAGGGCCCAATCCGGCGCGCCTCAGGTTCCTCAGATATTTGTCGACGACGCGAGTTCCAGCAGGTCAAACGCCAGTCCAAACGTGCCGCAGATATTGGTAGACGATGCGGAGGTGTCACCAAACACCAGCTCTGCATCAGCAGCTCTTAGCGAGGGGCCAGTAACCCCAAAAAGGCAAGCGCTACCCCCCTTGGACTTGAACTACCATGCGGGCAATAGCCAAACTCCTGAGACATTCGGGACCTCGGGTACGCCGCAGTTTGGTGATTCTGATCCCTTCGTGTCGCCTTTCTCTGGGGAGGAGTCTCCTTCTGTTCTGCGACAGAGACCTGGAAGAGGAAGATCTACAGACGGTTCTCCTTCTCTCTCACCGAACGAGAGCCCAAACATGAGCCCGAGCGGAAGTCCGGTGGGGAGTCCTCGGCTAAGCCCTATAGCAACTACAAGCGGATGGATCAGTCGAGCAGGGAGTGTTTCGGCAGGTGGTGGATCACCATCAAGAAGTAGGGCGGGTAGCGACGTCGTGCCCCAAAACGTTCTGGAAGTTCTGGGAAGTTCGGAATGGGGAGATCAGATCCGTTCATATATGGAGAGGTCTGGAGACCAGTCGCCTACTCGTTCGAACTAGGGAGGTAGTGCAACCCCTCGCTAAGAACGGAGGGACGTTATGAAATAGTTTAGCATGATAAGTGTATCATAGTGCATGAGTGGCGTTTGTGTGGTTCGTCCATGATGGGAAAAAAGGCTGCTGGGGAATCAATGCTCTCTACGATGTAAAGGGGAAAGGAGAGTAAAAAAAAAAACACTACAAAAAAACGGGGAAATATCATAAAAGACAAATGGAGCAAGGTGGCACGAAGTGGATTAGGGACCTGCGTCCTTTTAGGAGTTAATACTTGTAGAATCATAGAACGCAATGTCAAGCGAGGCACTCGATCCTTGATAAATAATCACAAGTGAATGGAAACGGGTTGAAATGGGTGGTGAAGGTGCGCGGTGTGACCGTGTGTGGCACCCAATATACTAGTACTAGTACAACATCCGTGACAGACGAACCGTTTCATACCCATGCATTTTTTCGTCCCCTGAGTTTGTGATAGCGGTCCTCGCTCCGTGGCTTCAGTTACCTTATAAGAGGTGGTGATTTTCTTCTTGGATTCTGTTCTGACTTGTTCTGTCCGTCGGTCGCCATTCCTCCCCCAATTCCCCAATCCCCCATTCCCTACCTTCTCCGCTCAGGAGACACTTGCTGGTCATAGTTGCCGTAATATCATAATCCCTCCCTTCACTCATTTATCGCCCTTTCGCTCATTACGCAGTTGTCTTACCCTGACTCCTCACCACTACCACCAATAAGCCAATAAAGGGAAGGCAGCGCCTTCTTCACCCAAACTATCAAAACTATCAAACATCAGCCTCGACAGTCCACCAAAAATCAAGATGCGCATCCCATCACTAACCTCCCTCTCCCCCAAATCCGTCTACACGCGCTTCGGCAACCGCCGCCGAACGTCCTCCACGAGCTCCGCTTCCACTACCGCTTCTAGCACAAGCGCAAATGGAAGCAAGCCCATGCTACAAAGAAGACCCAGTGGGTTGAGCCTTTATGAGTTGTTGTATTCCGGGAGTGGGGGGGGAACGAGGAGGACTCCATTGTCATCGGTTGGATATTGGTCCGATGAGGTAGAGCGGGGGCGGGAGGAGTGGGAGGAGGAGGAGGAGGAGGGGTTGAGTGTGTTGGAGCCGAGGCCCAGGCACTGTGTAGGCCTGTTTGAGGTTTTGGAGCTGTAGGACGGCTGAGAGGCGAGGAGTCCTTACTTCTTTTTTATTTTTTTACGCATTCGAATCTTGGAGGTTATTATATGTATGCATGTAAGGAAGCAATGGGTTATACCGATGCGAACCGCAGAGCGGGTTGGTTAGGTGGAGTTTGGAAAGGAAAGAAAGAGAAGGGGGATTTATTGTTCTATATCTCCTGCTTCCTAGATTCTGGGTGTAATTATTGGGCATATCAGATCATTCTCTGTAAGTGCTTGAAGAAGGTGCCATGACAAAGGGCTCACGCTCCTTCGCTCTGGTGATTCCCATTTTCTCCCAAAATATCACTATGGTAGGGGTTCCATTCCATTGAAGACCGATAAATTGGTACGGCATAGAACATGGATTGAATATCCCCGAGTGAGATGCGGTGAGCAAGAATGTCTCAATAACGTTCTGGTTGATATTAATACCCCAGATACTCTAAAACGCTGGTAAGCATGAGACATCAACGGTACGAGGGCGTTTATCTAAGATCTAAGGCGATAGATTAGCTTGCAATGTCTTAATTACTCAGGAAGCTGTTTTTCGAGAAGTGATGGGTTTCCTTGTCGAAGTCGCCTTTCTGGTGAATTTTGGCTACACCGTCTCTGGTGTACGGGTTTTTAATCTTAATAGGAGTACCGATTGACCGCAAACCAGGAAATTGCGCTGCAAGAGAATATGTGCTGTGCGTTCGATGAAGTGTGCATTGGAGGCAACGGGGCCAATAGAGTCATTTGGCAACCATTTTTTTATTTGAAAATTTCAAATTCTGAGTTCAAATTCTGAGTTCCTTGGCGGAGCTAAAGAAGTGAACTAACTGTAAATATGGTAGCGAGTGTCATGATGATGCAACAGGATCCTCTTGCCAAGAAGTATGTATGCGCTAAAGATATCAAAGTTTGAGCTGTGGCTGGCAGAGGGGCAGTAAACGGTACTTTCAAAGTATCCATGAGAATGGAGGATTGGACTCGACTGGATCGTGACGCGCTTTGGGCACTGGAAAAGTGCAGTGAGGAGGAAGTCTTTCTCTATCTTGTTCAAAACTTTAATCTTCGGAAATCGGAACGCAAGCGTATCGAACTCTACACCTTAACCGACGATGATTTTATCACTTGACTCGATTCAGTTCCACCGACATCTCACAGATATCTAAGCTTTTGAGTCTTCTAGATACGATAGTGACCCCTTCTCGATATATTTTTACAAAAGAGGAGGCTTTCTTTCTCCTCTGCTGTCAATTTGCATGGCCTAACCGGTTGAAGACTCTGGGGCTACTGTTGGGATATAGTAGCTCTATGATCTCAGAGTGTGTGAATTGGATTTCAAAATTCATACATGATCATTGGGATTTCGTCCTTCAAGACTTTAACTCCAATCTCCTCTCTTCGAACTGATTAAGCCAATTTAGCAAGGCAGTCAATCAGAAAACGGGAGCCTTAACGAACTGCTGGGGTTTTCTGGACTGTACGATACGGGGAATATGTCGACCAGGGGTTTAGCAACAAACTCTCTATAGTGGGCATAAAAATTCCATGCTGTCAAGTACTTGGCTGTTAAGGCTCCGGATGGAGTAATATATCACCTATATGGACCATATGAAGGGCGAAGAAATGATAATGCTTTACTGAAGGATAGTGGGCTGCTGGAACGCTGTATGAAGTCTGCACAGGAGTTTTGTTTATATGGTGACCCTGCCTACCCAATTAGTTCTGTATTGCTTTCCCCATTTCCCCGTCTTGATATCATACCAGATCAGTTGAATTTTAACAAAGTTATGTCTTCTGCCCGGGAGTGTGTTGAGTGGGGCTTTGCTGATATTATTCGCCTTTGGGGGTTTTTGAACCATTCGCTCTCTCATAAACTCCTTCACTCACCTGTAGGAGTACATTATCGTATTGGTGTATTTTTAACCAATATTCATATATGTATATATAGATCAGAAACAAGTATCTAGTTCAACTGCGCACCCCCAACTCTTGAAGAATATCTGACACCAAAGATATGACGCTACCCACAGCCTTCTAATGATTCCCACTCATGTCTGCCTTCTTCTACACATGGCTCCTTATCCTTTTGTCTCTCCCGCACTAGCATAGTAGCAAAATTGAGAAAAAATATTAGATGTCCATTTACAAAAGAAAAGTATCACAAAACTTCCCCTTCCCGCTTTCCTTAACCTTTGATCCAAATGTCTTGATCCAAATGTCTGACTCTTGTTCTGTCTTCACTACCATACCCTTTACACTCTTCTTTGACTCCAAGGCCCCACTGGGCCTAGTAGGGGATTGCCAAAAGCTCCAGATGGGACAAGAGGGCTATTCGTAGTATGTCCGGGTGCGCTTCGGAGAGGATGGCCGTCTTTATACAGGACAGCTGGCACTACAGGGTGAGACATATTAGTACATGTCTGGAGGGGTGGACAGCGGGGGACATTGATAAACTGGAGGGTGAACAAGGTACTCATAATCCTTCACGTACGGCAAGACCCTACTCTGCAAAAGGTTCACAACCTGATCAAAGGGATCTTTGGTAAATTCCCCTATGCGGACCGGGCGGAAGAAGCCCGGAGTCAGACTGTCGTTGCACAAGTGTCAGACCAGCCTGTCCAAGGGTCTGGCGGCAAGTCGAGGAGGATTTTGGTGAAGATTTCGAGTAGGAGGGAAACAATTGTCTAATCCTGCCCTGCTCTAATATACATGTGTTGTTGCATGTACGTCTTGGGCCAGATGGTAGGAATGGTTGCGGATGGCCAGGAGCTACTGAGAACGGTCGAGGCAGGATGAGGACGGCGGTGGGAATTGTTTGCTAAATGATTAGTACTGAGGGTAGTAGTTTTGAATTCTACTTCATGAAGGCAATGCGTTCAAGCGGTAATAAGGAAGAAAAAAAAACAACAGGAGAAGTAGAATTTAGAATAAAATAATTAACTTACAGCTTATTGTTTATTGTGGGAAACTTGCAACCGTAAGAGATCTCGGATATCTCCAAGAATACTAACAGTTTCCTGAATTCCATTTCTAAGATCCTTCATCTCAGTGCTTATATTTTCTAGTCCTAGCTGTAATTTAGCCATTTCTGATTGATGGCGTTGCTCACGCTCCTCCGTTAAGCTAAAGAACATGCTCGGAAGTAATGTAATGTCCAGATTATTTTTTGTGGCTGATTCTCCTGATCCTGAAGCAGAATTTGCATGTGGGGCGGAAGTGGGGGTAGCGTGCAAAATGGGAGTTGAAAGAGGAGTTCCAGATATTGCTCTTGCTTGCGGAAGAGGGGACAGGCTATAAAGAGAAGATGGCGATATATATGATGAAGAAGTGGATAGAGGTTGGATACTACCACTAGTAGTTCTTTGAAGCTTCCGTGGACGGCCGCGAGGACGCTTTTCCTCTCCTAAATGCTGCTTTCTTTGATATTTTCTTTTCCGCTGGGGATCAATGAAAATCTGCCTATTTTCTGCCTGCCTTGGGATCGAGGGAGCTGCTTGATGTGTTTCTGCATCCTCTAGCCGACTTTCCCCACTTGTATTCTCTCCCTCAGCCTCACTCGATTGCGGACCCTGAGTCGCCTCTCCGCTCTCATCTGATCGCATCGTAGAAGCTAACATAGTTACTGCTTGCTGGCTTCGTACCATCCCCTCCATTGCAATCTGCCGCATAATCATTCCTTGATTTTCTTCCCGTAAAAGGGCATTCCGCCGTGTTTCTGTTTGATTAATCTTATTGCTTTCAAATTCATTTATCTCCCAGATGACCCTCTCCATAATTCCTGCTAGCTGTATTAACTATTTACATAATATTAGTAGTTAGTTGAAGATAAAACAATGATGGTAGTACAGTAGATAAAACAAGTACTTGCTTAAGTAGAGAGTGATTATACTTACACCATGACTATCAATCCCAAATCTTTTCTCTGGGCCTTCGCCTGTACAGTCTTCTGGATTTAAATCCTTCAATTTCAGTAAACTATCAAGACGAGCTCGAATATAAGTAATTTTCTTTCCCTTAAACCTATAGGAATAATATCAGTGTCAGCTCCCAGTGGCTGAGTTATCTCTAAGTTTTAACATACCAGCCATGCTCCTGTAATCGCTCAAGCACTTGCTCCCATGCCTTAGTAACATTGCCATGTGTAGCTGTATATGGCTTTACTTTAGCTACGACATGGATCAAATCACTGCACTCCTGGAAAGCTGTAGATCGGGAAAGTTGACTATTTATTTCGGACTCATTGGAAACCGCATGAACTTGAAGTGAAGGGTGCGTTTCAGTGAGATTGAACTCTGGATTGCTGGCCATATCTCGTATATCGGACATCTGGAACACCTTGAGGAAGATGTGCAGAACTTTGTATACTCAACCGGTCTAAGTGTTGATATTGATCAACCTTTTTTTTACTGAAGTTTGGGTGACGTTGCCTATGACTTAGCTACAGCATACTATCATAAATTGGTTAGCTGCCAAGCACACCACCATTTCAGCTCACCACACTCAAAATTTGAGCATTTATTCATTTAAAAAATCGTTGCCAAATGACTCTAATACCGGTAGATTATTTTTATGATATTCTCGGGAAGATGGCGGGCCTGTTGCAGTGCAAGGGCTTTCCACCTGACGGTACAACCCTAAGGTTCCTAAAACAAAAAAAAGCAGTCCTCCACACTTGTCTTAGCCGCACACAAAAAAACTAAAGCAAATGAATTTCCCAATTCTCAACTTCAAGAACTTTGATCAGAAACAACAGCTTGCAATCAACTCTCCTCCTCAATAACGACCGGCCGCCCACGGAAATCGCCAAAATGCCCAACACGTATGATACCCTAATTTCCTTCATCTTCCTCATTGGCCTTCGCCCGTTGGTGATTGCTTTTCTCGAGAATTGCATTCCAGCTCGATCTCATCTCTGTTGGCAAATCTGTGCGCAGATGATGCCTTGAGGTTCTGGGCTGGAGTTAGTTATTACTGATTCCTCCCTTAAATAAATGCTGCTGCTAGGAATTGATTCTTCGCTCCTGATTCTTTGCCCTCGGGTAAGATATCGGGTATCGCGATTTTCATTCCTACCAGTATGTTTCCCTCCTGAATTTATTTTCAGGGTCTTGTCGGATACGCTTGCAGAGTTCTCCGATCCTTTCTTTTCGAAGAAATAGATATATGAGAACCAAGTCTTTCTTACCGATTAAATCCATGTCGTCGAGTGCACCAGCATAGCAACAGAATAATGACAGTTGTCACTTCTGTGCTCGGCGCTGTTATACCTGCTTGCACGGCCACTGACCATGCTGGCATAGTACCGTTCCCACTGCCGACCAAATCCTTGTTCCAGAGACTCTTCTTAAGAAGCGCAAAGCTCAGCAGAAGACTGCTGAGGAGCGTGCCGCGGCCGCCGAAGAAAAAAAGAAGGTAATTTCTCACTCTTCCATTATTCGTGAAAGAATAAGAGGGGGACTATTCGATGATGATACCTACAATACACGCAACTAGCTACGGCAATGCTGTTGCTTCGTTAACCATCTTTCGGGACTGAGAATTCCTCTTTTCTCCTCCATGCATTCACCCGGCTGCCAATTGAACCTGTGCTGATTGTAGGAAATCACAGGACAGCAAGGCGAAGCGTGAAGTAATCTTCAAGCGTGCCGAGAAGTATGTGAAAGAATACCGTGAGGCCGAGCGTGAGAAGATCAGCCTTGCTCGCGATGCCAAGAAGGAGGGCAGCTTCTATGTCCCTGCTCAGCCGAAGCTTGTCTTTGTTGTCCGTATCAAGGGGTTTGTATTTGATCACCTCAAGCCATTAGAACATCAGACTTATGGTTAAGAACAGTATCAACAAGATTGCGCCTAAGCCTCGCAAGATTCTTCAACTCCTCCGTCTCCTCCAGATCAACAACGGTGTCTTCGTTCGCCTTACCAAGGCCACCGCTGAGATGCTCCGTGTCGTTGAGCCATGGATCGCCTACGGTGAACCTAACCTTAAGTCCGTTCGTGAGCTGATCTACAAGCGTGGTTACGGAAAGATCGACCGCCAGAGAATCCCCTTGGTATATTCCCTCTCGCCGTCCTTTCCGCCCTAGCGTCGAACTAACAATACCCTAGACCGATAATAAGCTCATTGAGGAGAGCTTGGGCAAGTACGGTATTATCTCTATCGAGGATCTTATTCACGAGATCTACACTGTCGGCCCCAACTTCAAGCAAGCCTCCAACTTTCTCTGGCCCTTCAAGCTCTCTTCGCCTAACGGCGGTTTCCGCACTCGCAAATTCAAGCATTTTGTTGAGGGTGGTGACCTAGGCGACCGTGAGCAGTTCATTAACCAGCTCATCCGCAAGATGAACTAGAAGCCGGAGGCTGTCATGGGGTGTGATTTTTTTTCCTTTTGGGGTTCCAATAAAAAATGCCTTTTCTTACCTGTCTCTACACAATTCCCCTAGGTGATAATGATTTTTAAATTCAGTCATGGTTCTCCTTTGCGCCATTGTGATATATCTAGTTGGGCGCTTGGTAAAGTGGAACTAGGAAGCTTCTTATGTTATCGTGTGGTAGTGGTGATTCTATAATATCAAACCTGCCTCGGTGTATTATTCGTACCTGTAATTCGCCCTTGAATTCCATTGTTCCGACGAATTGGATGGATGATATCCGTAGATAGCTGTTCTCTGCGAGCATCTCCCTAAATTTAATACATCTAAACAAATCTCTCGAATCACAACAAAACGCGTCGAGCCACCCCGCAACGATTCACAAAATGCACCTGTCGAGTACGGTACTAGTTCTCTGGCGTTAAACTTCTCCAAAGACGGTATATAGTACAAACACTACTCCCCCTGTTGGGAATATCGCTGACGCAAGATGGTATTCGTACTGAAATTAAGGGCAAAGAACCGCTAAAGAAAAGATAAAAAAGAGAGAAACTAAGGTAATAGAAAGAGAAGCAAACGTTCCCGGGTGACCTCACAGATGTTCAACAAAAGATATGCAAGCAGACTGTAGGTAGAAGTATGATGAAGGACCGATTGATCGCGATCCTGAACTTCGTTGAGTATCATACCAGTAAAACACTAGAAAAAAAACCTATCCATTATTGACTCAAGGGGGAAAGGTAGGCCCTCGGTTCCTCCTGACTGATCAGTCAAATCAACAAGAGAAGGCAAGCTTGGAAGAATAGTAGAAGAGACAAGTGTAATACATTTCATGAAACCAATTATAGTAAGAAAGGGTAGATAGAGCATATCAGGAAGAAGCTTTGTGAGTACATGGATGTCAGCAAAAAATATTTTATACGTTCTGAATGCCTGGTTCTTCTGAGGCTTGAGATACTCCAAACGCTAAACACAATTATAGATACAACATCTGGCTCAGGGCCCATTCGGACGTCGCCATCTTGTCACCTGATGTCCTGACGGCATCTCAATGGCAATCCCTGCATGCTCAGGGTTTTTAGGACATAGAATGCTAAGGGTGCGTCTGGTTGTCACCTCAAAACCTCATTTTGACCCTGATTATAGAGGTTTGCAGCAAAACTCTATTTTGCTCTCGAGTGGTGTGTCTGGTTGACAATGAATCATAGTATCCAAAATGCTATAATGAGCCCAAAATGAAGGTATCTAAAAAATGTGTTGAATCAGTTTTTTACAAAATTACATAATGAAAAACCTCTCAAGCACACAATCAAACCACTGTGAATTCCAACAATTGGCAACAAAAAAGCGTAAGAGTAAAAAATAGTCATCCATGCCCAGGGACTCATCAGCAAAATGTAAAAACCAGTCCTGGTCCACCAAGGGGGGTTATGGTCCCCCTGGTCCTCCTGGTCCACCCTGATCCACCCTGGTCCACATTTTTGGTAAAATTTCAAAAAGTGTGGATCAGAA
>Ga0307507_10005348_pt1 | contig 21212 bp, 18 predicted proteins | sample 7_EM_MG_FD_207223 | JGI IMG/M metagenome (GOLD analysis project Ga0307507, IMG submission 207223) | Populus trichocarpa ectomycorrhiza microbial communities from riparian zone in the Pacific Northwest, United States - 7_EM | ecosystem: Host-associated > Plants > Roots > Unclassified | place... | reverse complement strand
AAAAAGTGGCGTTTGTTTAGGCGGAGACTAGTGATACTTTAGTATTAGTGAGTGCGCCTTTAGTTTGCCCTTGCTGTCTGAGTCGCTTACTGAGATAACCTTAATCTATTGTATATAGAGACTCCTCCCATTAAGAAACCAGTACTACACCACAAGATTCTAAATATTCAACTTTTGGATAGAGCTCTACGGCTTTAAAATCACGGTCCTGGCAAATCTGGCGTTGAGGTAGGCCCTATTCGTTGAGTTGGTCGGCACTTACCGGAGGTGAGTGTATTTGCGACAGCGGCACGGTATGCACACGCCAAATAACGTCTTCAGATCTCACCGCAACAGCCAATTTTTTGGTTGTCCGACAGGCTTTCGTGCAGATTCAATGCAGATATGTCAGTTGTTAAACATGCAGCAACAAATGGTCATCTCCAGCTTCCAAAGGTTGTCGCCTCGTCAATTGATTAATATATTAAGGAGACTGCTAATAACTAATATAATCCTAGTTCGTTGTTATAAGAAGTGCTCCATCCACTGACGTTGATACGCCAACTTTAAGTCTTTCTATATCTACAAAGGGCTCTGGCACGTAGGTCGTTCGCTCAATCCACCTACTGTGAATGGTAGAACGTAGATAACGTACTCAGCTTTCCTTTTTCCCTTCTCATAAAGTACTACAAACTACCAAGGCGGCTTATAATGTTCAATCGGTCGTGCGATACGCGTTTCTTTGGTCTATTTAGAGGCTCTAGTCGATAGCAACGTCTATGACTGTCTACACCGGATTGCTCAAATATGCCTCCACGCAGGTTGCCCACATCCGTGTCATCGGCATTGGCCGTACTACCAAGTTTCTCGGAGAGTTCGATGGGTGCATGGACGACGGACTTGCTGTGATTGGTGTGAAACATGGCGCAGTCTTTATCCAGAATATGTGTAAATATATAGAACTCAACCACAACCAGTCGAAGCTGGTAATATCTACATCACAGCACAAAGACCCTGTTTACGAAATTTGACAAACAGTTTCACTCAATCCATCAATACTACAGGGGTGAAGTGCGCAAGAACCCCTACGACGTTGCTCGACAGATCGACAACTTGTGAGGAGCCCTTGCACCTTTACAAATTAACCCTCACGAAAGATAGCAGACAGCAGCACTCTCTAGCTCATTGAACGATATGTCTAAGAATATTGTCATTAGGCCACCGCGCACTTTGTATTACAAGCTACCGCACCTTCTTCCTGCTTATTAGAGTTTTGCATGTAGCAGGATATGTTTCCGGGACATTGAATCCCGGTTTAGATCATTTCCGCAGTATGCTGTGTGGGTTTTAATTTTTATTTCACAAAAAAAAGATATATTGATTGTATTGCGTTAATGAGAGATATGGTTCAAATCCTGCAATCTGCCGCGATAAGTAGCTACTAACGTTAATAACTAAAGAGGCCAATTTTTAGTACCGGAGAGGAAATAAACGCTGATTCAAGTATGTCGTCTCATGGCCTCCGCCATGCCATAGCATTCCTATATTACCTACTGTGAAGCAAAATTTTCCAGTCTCATTTTCTTGACGCATCATAAACGGCTTTTTCATTTACCCACCAAAGGCCTTTCCCATTCAATCAATAAGCCACCACTTGGGCTCCACATATTCGCCCTTAAGCCAGCATTTATTTTCTGCGACATCACCAAAATCACCAGTCCTACTGGTCCTTTCTACAAACATCGGCTCCCTGTACTCAATCATCGGTACTTGCTTGAAACTAAGCCTCTTACTTTTTACGGCCGGGTCTCTCGCCTTTCCCACTACTTCAGCTAAAATGCCTTTCTGCTCCAGGTTAAACCCGCGGCACTCGTCATGAAAGAACATTGCGAGAAGTATGACGAAATTCCGTTTACCCAGCCCTAAAATCCTTTGCTTGCCCCCCGCCCTGTCCCTATTCTGCAAGAAAAACCCCACCCGAAGGACCTCTCCGTCGGACAAATCGATCAAGAATCGATCTTTTGAGAAATCAATCCTTGCCACAGCGACAGCCGGCAAATATGCCATAAGGCCCTTTCCGCTAGGATGCAAGTAGTTTAGAGGCCTAATGGTCATCTCCATCCCTTCAGCATTCATAGACGCCGATGCTGGAACACGTTCTGGAACCGGCTGACCAGCCATCCCATGGGGTTGAAGGAGACTCGTAGGCGCCCAACGATAGCCCTGTTCCGCCAGTCGCGGGCCAGCGCTAAATAGGAGATTAGCTGGAATGGCAGGGAGGAGGGAGAGCAGGATTTTCATTCTGTCCTCTGGCGGCGATTGGAGAAAGGGGGAGACATCGAGGTCGAGGAATGAGGCAATGCAAATTGTTTCATCTCCAGGGCAACTGGTGGTGCGTTTGGAGATTGCGCAGAGCATGTCCTGTATACCCCTGTCGGAGTCGTTGTGTAGAGTTTCGGATGTTTTGCGAACAATTAAGACGCGGAATGAAGCCGCGGCAAACATATTTAGGGAGTGTGAGATTGGGTCTTGGAATTCGCCTTCGAGGAGGCGCTGCTGAAGGGTTTCGATGTGAAAAGTAGTATCATTGCCTAGGATATAGAGACGGGGAGGAAGAGCACTTTCTTCGTATGTCCATAGCCGCGTGTTCCATCCACTAATACAGATTCTCGTAATGACTTCGGCGTAGCTAGCATAAGCGGTGAGTAGTTTGAGATCAGGGTCTAGAATTAAGACGCCGTGAGAGTATTTATATATTTGGTGCATTCGTTGGATGGAGAGGTTGCGGAGGGACTGGTGTTTGGGGTCTGCGGGTATGCAGAGTGTATCGAGCCAGAAGAACATCGGTTGTTGCTGTTCGCTGTTGGCGATGCTCTGTATACCTCTGGTAATTTCCATGAGCTGGCACCTACGAATAGAATTGGTTGAAGGATTTCCGAGGCTATCAATATAAACGTGACTAAGTGCAATATATGGTGTTGCCCTATCACCCTCATGTACCTGGAGGGTGAGGGTTTCGGATGCCGTATTGTCACTGGGTAATCTAAGGAGAGGGATGTTGCCCTTACGAAGCACTTCTATGATTTCTCTGGTTGGAGGACTGATGAGTTCGCAGTCGCAGTCATCTTGTAGATGTCGTTCTTGATGTAATTCGCCAACCTGATTTGCTACACAATACTGATAAGTGCAACGGCCATGGTCCTGTTTCACTCTGACCGTCCCAAGGCCTAAAATATACGCCTGCATATCATTCGGGAAATCCGTGGAAAGCCGGGAAACAATGTAGGGACACCAACCAGCGCCTCGCATTCGCCGCTCCAGTAAAGGGATCCGTGTCTGACCCATCCGGAAGACGTTGGGATGTCGCCCAAGAGCCTGCTCTGAGGCGACAGACAAGGCTCTGATCAACAGCGCTACGCAGAAATGGACACCTTCCAGTTGCTCTAGATACGGAGACGAGCACTTCCCATAAACGATGATGCGGAAAAGATTTTCGTTGATGGCTTGAGCGTGGGCTATGTTTTCCGCTATCATGGCTAACATGCCTGTATTTTCTAGCACAGGTGAGTAAGGTGATGTGCTATGGTGAACTCGGAGCTCCCAGTCTTCGAGGTACCTTGTAAGTTCAGCCGTGGTAATGTAGTTTCGGCCATCTAAATCCTTGCGCACAAAGTCCTCTAGAGGAACCGCATACTCGATAACGGAAGCCATCAAGCCAAAGAAGAGCCACGTCTGTAAAAACGCGGGTAGTTCATCCACCGTTCTACCATTGAAAGCCAGCCAGCTCTCAAGATCCAGCGAGGTTCCAGAGGTATCAAAGGCTTGCCACAGTGAGAAGTCCCAGCCTGACCTCTGGGGGTATTCGAGAAAGTTACCTCCATCGAATATATCGGCGGGAATGTATGGCACAGAGATAGGCGCTTTGTCACCCTTTAGAGGAAGATGCTCCATTATTCTTACAGACCCACAAAAATATCCATGAAGGATAGAGGATGAAAGGTGGATCCTGTGTGTGCTAGCCTGGTCTCGATATTAAGGTGGCACAGCTGCGCTAGCATGCAGCTTGATGTAGCTCTCTAGGGCCGTCGCCTGAAAAATCGAAAGAGATTACAATGCAGATTGTCCTAGAAACGCTATTAAAAGGCAATAGTGAAACATCACACATGGCCATTTTCTGCTGCTCATATTTTGCTGGTGAGAATCTTCATCCTAAGGCAACTTGGTTTCGAACGAGGGCATGGGTCACAGCCATCCAAACAACGCTCATTTTTCACTTCTGAAGTTCTCGGGTACCCCTTATGAGCCTAGGATGATAGAGAGGTATATTTTAAGATTTTCCCCACTGAACATAATTTCTGTGGAAGCATAAGCCGTATTTCTAGAAGCCAGTAAAGCCACTTAAACGGCGATCAGATTTTCCATTTCTCACGAAAGTCGTGTTATAAGCTACGTAATTAACCAAACCACATATCCTCAACTTTGCCAAGACGAGGTCGCCGGAGGGCTAGGAGCATCTGGCGGCATCTGGATAATTTGCGGGCGAGCCTTGTCATGGAAAACATATACATCAATCTTTTCATGCGTAGTCTCCTCATCGCCGGGGATTTGAAGTACAGTCCGGCTCCCAATAATGAACCCAGACTCGGACATCAAATCAAAGAAAACAGCCTCGCTAGAGTGTCGCACTTTCATAGCTACCACCACAATAGCTTTGGACGACCTCTTCACCAGCACGGCCAGTGTGCGAACTAGAGCAGGACTGCTATCTGGGTTATAAGTACAATCGGCCACAAGGATGAGGTCGAATAGTCTATCCCTAATGGGTAAAGGTAAAGGATTCTCCCAATCCAGAGTGTTAAATGAAACCTCGGATGATATTGCCGCGTTCATACCATTGATGTTCTTCATAGCAAGTTCTTCAGCTTCAGGTAAATCGGTCAGGATAACTTCACAGTCTGGAACCGTCTGTGCCAGTCCAATTCCAACAATGCCACATCCGCTTCCAAGCTCTAAGACTTTGAGCCTTTTATATGTGGCAGAGCTGAGAACTTCCTCCAGCAGTGGTAAGCCTTCTGCTTGTAGAGTTACCATGCGGTCTAGAAAGGCTGAGAGAGCCATGCCAGCATCCCTAATATTAAATTCAGTTTGTGTTTTCTAGTCGTCAAGAGGCAGACAATGAATACCATAGATGGCAAGCTATACTCTCGCCAGTCTCCTCCCATATGCTGAGAGTGCGATTACTCAATGGTGTGAACCGCCTCTCTACTTTTTTCTCGGCTTCATTTATGCCTTTGGGAACATCTACCAGTCCACTCCAAGCAGATATTATGCTTGGCGGTTCTGCATTATGGTGCTTCTCAAAATGATCTGAGTTAGGGCTTCCTTTGGTTCCCACGTGCACTCGTACAGGCCAATCCAAGTCGGTAAATGCCAGGTCAAAGACAACAGAAAGGGACCGCATGCCGCCTGTCCATTTCAGGGTTTTGCGCAGATAGATATCTCCTTCGGGATCGTCTGAACGAAGGGTAGCAGTGAGAGTTACGTCATCCGGAAGAAATGTCTCTCCTAAATCGGAGGTGATGGTGATGAGTGTTTTCAGGGTGTTTCTTTCGACTCGAGGTGGTTTGAGGAAGCGAATGTATCGCATATTGGGCCCGCGGCGATGGAAGACAGCATTCAAAATTAAGGAGCAACAAGGCAAGGCCCGCCACAAGCGGCAGCAGACGATAGAACTTTTCAATGCATGGCAGTTGTTTGGTAGGGTGAGTAGCTGCTTCAATCCCGAGTTCTAGACCAGCTCTTGCTGGAGGCTCGAGGCTGAGACGTCAACCCTCCTGACTCCCACCTTACTGTAGTGCATGCGAGGGTCGCAGAGCAACATCCCGCCATCCCACCATCGCAACATCGCAACATTGCAATCTCCATGTCCTTTTGGACAGCGGCCAGCACCCGCTGCACCTCTATCTATCTGATCTATCTGAATTCGTTACTCTTAGCGCGTCGGTGAAATGTATCGTCGCAACGATCCTCGTTTTACCCGCACTCTACAGAACGTCGTCCACAACATCGAATCCGCAAATGAATCGGCACAAGCCAGTCTCTTCACCTTTGCACACGACTATATCAATCCGTGCGTTTCCTCCATTGGGAACTGCTTTCAGTCCTGCTTTGCGCCATGCTTCCCTTCACGCGAGGACCGCCTCCGTCGCAATCGTGGTAGGTCGCGGGGAAGGGCCGAACTAAGCTTCGACTTTTACGACGATTGGGAAGATGATGAAAACGATGGGTTGTTAGGATGGGGGAACGACGGACTGGACAGGTTACTCGCAGGCTCGAGGAGCTATGGAGGCGCGACTCAGCCTAGCCGTCAGCGAACCATGAGCTATGGCACACGCCGTGACCGGGATGGAAGATTCCCCAGCGGTCGAAGAAAGAGCGCTGTACAGCCTCACGATGGCGGACCTGATCCAACAATCATTCCGAGCAGCTCTTATTTCGGATTTCTAGGCCGGCTACCTTGGAAGATCGGCGGAAAAGGACTGAGGTACAAACCTTCGGCAGCAGACCTTACGGAGCATCCTGGCGCATCACGCAGAGCAAGGTTAGAGGAGCAGCCATTGATCGAAGATAGCGGTGAGGATGAGGTGCGTGGTGAGCGAAGGAAGGGCCACAGACGGAATAGAAGCCATACAACAGGGTCGGGCCACACCACAGATTCACTAAGTTCACGAGGAGATATATTCCCTAGTGAAGATGAAGATGATGCAGTACCGTTGGATGATGAGTTCGCAACGGTCCTGGAGCGACGGACAACAGGACTAGGTGCTGATGACACCAATAGCGGGAAAACACGTTCTGGAAAGAGGTCAACAGGCTCACGAATGTCGGCCAGGACGGCCTCCTCACGAAGCACTCACGAGTCTGGGAGAAAGTCAGGAGGCAATTCGCAAGTGAAGCGCTCGGAATCGGTCATTGAGGCTGCTCCTACATTGTCAGATCTAAAGCACGAAGAGGAGCGTGTACAACAGGAGGAGGAAGCAGAAGTGGAAAGGAAGCGCCGGGAAGCTCGCCAGCTAGCTGCGAAACGTGGGCTGAGCGCTGAACAATCTATAGTGAGTGATCTCAAAGACTTCACTTAGCAAGTTCTGGCAAATTAATAGCACAACCAGTCCCCCACCACCGAGAGCAAAACAGAACCTCCCATCTCATCCTCCCCCATACCACCCTCACAAATGATTTCCATCCTTCCTTCAGCATCTCCCTTACTCTCGCCATCTAATGCCGAAACTTCATTCACAACCGAAACGGTTCCTTTCCCAACCTTCGATCCTCAGACCACACCAGAAAGTGGGGCGTTCGATGTGGATGGCTCCGAGCTCGAAAGCGCCGCCCATACACCTAAGAGGCCATTGTCAGTGGGAAGCGGACAGACTGGACTTGATAGCAAGCCGGCGTCGGCGTCTACGTTCGTTCCCGCCCGTCTACCGCATTTTGAAGGCAGACCGGATTGAGCACCCTTCCCCGCTGTTTTGGTCTTGAATTTTATTAGCTTGCTAATTAAAAGGCGTTCTATGATGCTCTCATGAGAACAGAAAGGCTGGAATTGCCTGGAACACCTCGCTCCAAGGTCATTTTCGTCGTTCCGCAAACCTTCAGCACAATCTAGGATTGTGGTGGAGCACAGTAGGGGAGCTCGGGCTGCAAAGCTTGCTAGGAGCATTCAAAGACACATACTCCCCAGTCTGTGTACTGGTAAACTTTGTCCCTGCTGTTCTCAGCACATTCAAAGTTCCTGCCACCTCAATAACGTTGGAGATTCTTCCCCAAGTAATACGATGCAGGGGCCTCAGTAAAATAGTCGGACTTGAAGTTCCTAAATTTGTGTAAGACAGGGTACACACTAGCATTACGCTCTCCTGAGCTTCTCTGCCTCGTAATTAGAAGGAATGATGTCTGCATCAATTGCGGGCTCAGATGAGAGGCACAGGAAGGGCAGGGGCAGAAATCACATGCAACCAATAGCTTTTCCTATGCATCCCCTTTTAATTTTGGAATTTCTTTCTAGACTAAGAATGAATGTCATTTAAGGACGGGCACCCAACTCCGGACACTTTGCCACTTCTCTTCAGTGGAGTCATGTATATGTGTTACTAAAATTATCCACTGTGAGGTAGGCTTTAAGAAGGTCGTATCTCTACTTTTAAAAATAGTCCACTGCTAGTACATATATGAAAATTATTCGATGCATTAAAATCCGAAACAGCCATCGCGCAATCAACCCATCATCACAACAACTAAATGCAACCAACCATCGGCATAAGTTGCTGCTCTAACGAGGTCTTCGAAGTTCGCGCTTAGAGGTACCACAGCTCCGTGAAGCACAGCATGAGCAAGCAGGGGGCTGCGTCTACTTGGGAATAAAGTGGGGAGGATGGAATTAAGAGCCGTGCCGAGTGTTTGTGGTTGTCCTGCAGTATTCCTATAAGTGTTAAAAACGTGAACTGCCGAATAATGAGGACTCACGAGATGAGAGAGCAGGAGTGACTAGAGCTTGCACAACTCGTAGTGACCCTGGCGTGGGTCTTTCTTCAGTGGTGCCGGGAGCGGCGTGGGGGAGGTAAAGCTTCACTGGCAAGTGCCGCAGAGTTGAACCCTGCGGGTTTAGTAGTTTCTGATTGACGGCGTTGAACATTGGGAGGTCGTGCTTTTCGACTGATTGCCAAAGCTGTGTTGAATCATCTTTGCTGAGGGACATGACGACTTTGGCAGTGCCGTTACGAAGAAAATCAGCCTTGTACTCGTTAGATATCTCCATTACAGATACCCCCTTGCGTGGGCCGAATTTTGAGACAGCTTCACACTCCATACCTCTTTAACGCTATTGATAAACGAATCATGCAAAACCCTGCCTTCAGCATCTAGCTTAAAGAGTTGTTCAACTGGCCATTCGGTGAAATGAACCGTTAACCTCCAAGGCAGTATATCATCTTCAGTCTTCATTTCTTCATTTCCCATGCTTGGCTCTTTCGTTCCGAGACCGTCACGGCTAGTTGGATAGGTTGGCTCACTGCCAGAGTACAGATCATAGAGAAGGCCTACTGGATAATGCCATTTCAAAGGCACGCCTTCGTATGAGAGCCAACCCTCGGAGAAGGAGACATCTGGGTCTATTAGGAATGATGAGAAGAAGGCGAGCAGACGGGGTAGAAGGAAAGGCAGGTAAGAAAGGCGGGGAAATTGGATCTGTCACAATTATGAGTGTTGATATTCTGAGGTTGTAAACGAAATAGCATTCCTAGCAACGCTAATGAACTCGTGGGAATACCAGATAAGGATCTGAATGATCAAACGTCCTGCACTCCGAGCTCGCCAGTCTAATCTCTAGTGGTATAGAGCCATTCCAGACCTTCTTCTGCAGGCTGCTGAGATTGCGAGGACTACTCATCGCCGCAGGAGGGTTGCACACGGGAAGCTTGGCCTGCAAGCGGAATGCCAAAGAAGCATCGTTGACAAGGCTAATGTTTCTTCTGAAGGCTTCCGTTATGTGGGAACATGTTTCGTTAGCGTCTGCCTAATGAGGTCTAGCGGGAAAATCGAGTGCGCAGAGGGCTGAGACACGAAGGCCCGTTCACTATTTATTTCGTTGTTATGACAGCCCAGCATGAATCTCTCACTGTTTAACCTGTACATAGCCACTTTGCTGCAGTCTCTGACTTCTATCTTATACTCCGATATCATTCCTCAATGGTAGGTAGCTCCATTCTCCAGCCTGCTCTCCAGGCGCCCTGGACGATGGATCTTGCCTTTACCCGCCCACGAAAACGCTCCGCAAGCACTCCTGAGCTAGAAGAATATGACCGAGGCTCTCCCTCAGACCCTTTCGGCGAGCCATTGAAACGGACAAAGACAGATAACGAACTCGATGCCGTGGACATCATTCCTATCGCCGAAGCCTGGCCCGTCGATATTGCTAGCATACTCAGTTCGCCAACCTTAATGAAGCCAGTAGAGACTGGGTTACAGGCACATAACAACTTTGGAAATTATAGAGAGGGGAGCAGCATGTTTGTGTTGTGCGTACAGGGAGATTATCAATTGCATTACGACTTGTTGTGGTAGGAACAGAGCTCCTTACGTTCTATACAACATCTTTTTTTCCAAGTTTCAGAACCTCTGACATTTGTTGTCTAGCTCCATTCTCCCAGATCTATACTCAATCTCTCCGAGTCTTCAAGCCCTGGTTCTCTGTCGCAATCCTTTCTCGCATAGTCCTTCCGACTCTGCGTCCTTTTCGCTACCATTAGTACAGGCCGTGGGGCCTTCATATAATCATTTTGTTAGACTGGGACTTTTACACCCTTTGGGTGGAGGTCAATGTCCATTAGATGCATTGGTTTTGGTAGACTCTAGAGGACGTCGGAGGCTGTTGCTTCCCTTTGGGTGGGGCGCAGGCCGACACGTAGCCGATATAGGTGGCGGGAAAACAGTTCAAGATAGGTTGATGAACTTATTAACAAAAGCCGTTGGAGAGCTGCAGAAGGAAACTTAATAGGAGAGAAGTGGAGAAGGATGCCACCTTTAGCTTAAATTTTATATTGCATGGTCACCACTACCGTAGCTCAGATATGAGCTCGTATTGTCTGTGCCTTCCGCAACTATGCTCTACCAAACAAATGCCATTGAAAATTAGTCAGTTAAATGACAAGTTAGGCCTTGCAGATGGTGCCCACTCAACACCCTTCAACTAAACCTAGTCTCCTTGTCCTTAATCGGGATATCCTTTCCGGTTGCGTTCTTGTACTGACTACGAATGAAATCCGAGATCTGCTCGTCCTTTGCCTGTTCTACCGCCGACTCGTTATCCTGCGGGCCTTGGCCGAAAATCTTCTCCTGAACTAGATCAATGCCTGTAGTTATCCACATGTTAGTATACTCTACATGTTCACATAGACCAATACATTGTTGGATTTTCCGTTAGGTGAAAGGAATTTCAGGAGGATGAGAGAGGGAAACTCACCCTTATCTAGATAATCCTCATTCTTCTCACTCTCCCTACCACCTCCAGCTGCACTGTTGAGCTTGTTGCCAAGACCGCCGAGAAGCCCGCCAGCCCTCTCTGGTTTGTGCTCGTTGGAGGGGTTTTGACTTCCCTCGTTACGCTGTTGCATGTCGCCGGCGAATTTCTTGACAAAATCCATGACGATCAGTTGATCGAGTAATCTTGGAGTAGTTGTGATGCAGCTGAAAAGTTGTTAGATAATTGTTTGTTGATGAGGCTTCAGGAAGAGAGGAGGCAGGACAATGATGGATTGCGTCAGAGAGTAGCTACCCTGTTTCTTAAATACACAACTTCCAAGTTAGCTGCATTGCGCAGTAAGGCGTGTTAGTCGGTCATTCCGATCCACATTATCATTGGCGGCCTTGGCAGATGGAAGAAGAAAGCTGAAAAGAAGGTTCGGACTGGATGGAAGAGTAACGAGATGCTTGGGCGCGAGAGGTGAATATTTTGTAGCTACAAACAGTCACAGTGGTGTGGGCTTCGGAAGAGACTGAAGCTGTTCTTCGAGAGAGCCCCATCTCTCGTGTTTATAGAACGGCTAATTACATCTACTCATTTGACTCTTAAGAGCTTCGTGTGAACCCTGATATCATACTCAGATCCGGACTACCCCTCCTGCCCCGCCATGCCCGATAAGCGATGCAAGAAAAGAGTATGTGGCGTTGTGGCCGATGCTGATCCCACGTCGATAAAATTTTGGCTTGCATTTCTCGGCGAGAACCGCTCTGGTGTGTATATGCGCCTGCGAAGGAAAAAGAAACACCACACATTTTTCTTTTCCGTAACACCCTTCTTCCTCACTACGAACAGATGCTACTAAGTCAAATCGACCCTGTACCATTATTGGAACTGACTTCAATCTTGCCTTGAAATGCCTACTTCTATCCGCCCAATTCCTATCACCATTATAACCGGTTTCCTAGGTTCTGGAAAAACAAGTACAATCCCATTTGCACTCCTTACAAATTTTCAGAGTCATTCTAAAGTTTCGCAGCACTTATCCTCAACCTAATCCCTCAGCTCCCTAAGTCTTACAAACTTGCTCTCCTTAAGAATGAATTTGGGGATATAGCTGTAGATTCGCAATTGGCCTCGTCTAGCGCCATCTCCGGGGTCCAAGAACTTCTTAATGGTTGCATCTGCTGCAACCTCGTCGGGCAACTCTCCGACGCCCTAGATGCTCTGGCCCATGACGTATCGCCTGACCGCATCGTCGTCGAAACATCTGGCTCTGCCTTCCCGGCAACTCTGGCTATGGAGGTGAATCGTATTGCTCAGAAGACAGGCGGATATGTCCTTGATGGTGTGATGTCAGTCATCGATGTGGAGAATTGGAATGGTTACGAGGATACGAGTTACACAGCTAAGATGCAGGCACGGTATACGGATCTCATTGTATTGAATAAGTGGGAGCTGGTTGATGGAAGAAAGCTCGAAGATTGTGAAGATCGCATCTTAGCGCTAGAAGTCGATCCGCCGACGCCACGGACGAAGAGTGATAAGGGCTGGGTTGACAAAGATATTGTGTTTGGTCTGGACGCGAAGCTGGCTAAGGACATTGGTGAAGGCCAGAGGCATGTGCGTGGACACGAACATGGACACCATAGCGAGGTTGAGGTGCTATCGATAACGCTATCATCGCCAACGGAGAGTAGTGGTGTTGATTTGGTGAAGCTGGAGAAGCTCCTTGAGGAATCGTCTAAAGATGAGATTTATCGTATCAAAGGGATACTTTACACCGCCTCACCCCCTAGATCTTCAACAGAGAATAAAGCAACACCGTCTGAAGTTAGTCTTGTTCCGGATGCTCTTTCGAGATACATCCTTAACTGGGCATTTGGGCGCTGGACTTTTACACCTGTCTCGTTAGACTCGACGCATACGACCCCAATGACTTCTAGATCTGCAACCCCACTGACGTCCGGCCAGACGACACCGTTCAGTGCAGTTGACGAACCCACGTTAAGGATGACAATCATCACGGCAAGGTATGAATCTACTAAGTGGCAGAAAAGGATTCAGGCGGGGGAGTTCATTGCTTTGGAGAATGTCATCGAAGGATCTCTAAGCGTGAAACGAGTCTCATAATGATCTCATATGCACGGTTGAATTTTTTCTGTGCCGAATGTGGACGTGACAAAGGAAAGTCTGAATTTGAGTGTCTATTGTGGACTTTTCCATATCACTTTACCTCTGAAGCTATCCCGGGGACCATGGGTGGAGAGGTGTCAACCGGAAGTCCGTGCGCAGGTTCAGAATGAGAAGTCCGTCTATTGAATGTGGCTCTAGGGCCTCTATATATACATGAAAAGAGTAACTGAGTCGGAGACCGAGTTAAGGGGTCGGAGACCGAGTCAAGTGGTCGGTGACCGAGTCAAGGTGGCAAAGAAATCCGATTTAGGTTGACACACCCCCTTAGATTTAGCCGTAGGGTAAATCTAAAACGTTATTATATCTTGCTGTAGCTCCTTCCTTATCCGTTCTTATTCCGTCTAAACCTGCGTCTTTAATTATAGATACTTCTCTAGTTTTGCCTTAATGCGTTCTTAAAATTTTAAATCTAGGTTCTACCTAGGTATATAAAGGCTTTAAATTAGATATAGACATTCCTTAAATTAATAAATCTCTCTGTATACGTAATCCTACCGTGGAAGGGGTACCCCTTAAAATATAGTAAATAAGTAAAATTCCTTTAACTCTTCCGTAAGTATCCGCTTATAATTCCAAAATTCTTTAAAAAGTTTAGACATTATAAGAAGAGGCTTTAATTTTACGGTGTTTTGGTTAAGTCTAATAAAGTATATATCTAAAAATGTAGCATTATTGCTTTTAATTGCCCTTAGGAAGTTATAGAGGGGTCGTTTATATTTAATATCTGGAAGCTTTAGGGCGACAGCATGCTAATAGGTTATCTCCCAGTCTTATAGCTAAGTTATAAGGTTAGTGTCCTTAAGGCTATACTAAAGAGCCTAGTATTTATGTAAGACCTTAAGCTACCGTACTCTATCTATCAGAATAAGGTATTCTTTAAGTTTACAAAGGATCTCCTATATGCTCGTACAGTCCTTAATATATACAAGGTTCTTATAAAAGACCGTACTAAGGATATAGGTATAGATTTCTTTAAGGAGAGCTATTTATTCGCGATAGTCCTTTATACCTTAACACAATAACTCCATTAACGTTTTTAGTTATATTAATTTAGCAGTAGAAAGATTAAGAAGGGTAGCTCCTTCCTTAACTTATAAAGGAAGAGGTGCTAGGTTAGCTAGTACCCCTAGAGAAACCATTTGGTCTGGGTCTAGATACTTCCACATATCCAACGGCTGCGCTCTAATCTTAACTATAAAAATCCATTCCTCCTGTTACGGCGCTGGCACATTGCCGCAGATTGCCGCAAATTGCCGTCACGTGACCAGAGAATTGTATATAACTTTAAGCGGTGCTTCCGTTCTTCCCCTTTCCTTTCTCTAGCTTTGGATCCTCGTTTATAGATAATCTAATTATATAGGCTTGCGCGACCTTCTTGCTATGCTTATGCCTTAATTAACCAAGTTGCTAACATTATTTAAAGCTCGTTACTACTCTTTCTTCCTAAAAAGGAACTTAAATATATCTATCTATAAGACCATAAACAGGATAAGGACATAGAATAGGACCCTAAGGACATCACCAGGACTACAAGGATAGGACAGACCTAAGAACTAAAAGAATATAAATGGAACGCGAAACCTAAGAATAGGACATATATAGACCAGAACCCCTAGAAAATAAACAAATACTGGAAATTACCTAAAACCCTTACCACTATGCCAAGAAATACAGTAGCTGGTAAAGCTGCTATAGGACCCGTAAATACCTCTAATAGCGAAATAGTCGCCGTTTTAACCCCCTAGAAAGAGCTTGCAGTAGCTAATACTGAAATTAAACGGCTTTAAGAGCTGCTTAAAACCAGAGACACCCCTATACCTAGTAAGGAGTTATTAGACACCTAGAGACTTGCTACAGTCCTTAAGGCCCTAGTACAACGTATAGTATTAGTATTATCGCAGTCCGCGAAGGTTATAGACCCCCTATTACTTATAGACGGAACTAGCCCTATATTTAATAACTGGAAGCTTTAATTATAGAATAAGCTTAAAGTTAATACAGACCACTTCCCTACTACTTAAGCTAAGATGGCCTACGTCTTCGGCCGTACTAGTAGAGACGTACAGATGCACCTACGTCCGCGATATGCCTAGGACTTAGCAGATCCCTTCCTCTCTAGAGACAAGATAATTAACTACTTATCTTCCATCTATAAGGACCCCTTTAAGGTACAAAACGCCCGCCTTAATTATAAAGCTCTTAACATAAAGATAATAAAGACCTTTTTAGCCTTCTAAACCCGCTTTCTGCACCTAGCCGGCTAAGCCTAAATTCCCTATAAAGACCTAATGCTAGACCTCTTTAATAAGCTTACCCTAGACCTACAGCGTGCTATACTGCCAGTTTTTACTACTATATAAACGCTAAAGGTACTTATGGACCACTGCCTATCTATTAACTAAGGCCTCTATTAGATTAAGGCATAAGCTAAGTGGTATAAAGCTAGAAACTCTCTAAACTAAACTATAAGCACTATATAAATAGCCTATAACACTTTAGCACGATCTATAACTCCTACAGCACTAGCCATACAGCCCGCCATTAATTTAGCAGCTAGCTATATAGCTAGTCCTACTACAGGTCCAGCGCATACTTAACCTATATATAATGACCCCTATAAATAGGCCCTTAGCAATTAAGGAGCTTGCTTCTTATATAGCTAGAAAGACCACTTTGTAAAGGATTACTAGACAAAGGCAAAAATAGGCAAGGTTCTGTTAATTTAAGAGAATAGTATAGAGCTAGAAAAAAAGGAACCTTAGAGAAAGACTCCTTTCTAGGGTTAAAAGGAATTAATATGTTATATATTAATCTAGGTTGGCTAGTTAGTGGAAGAAGCTGCACTATCCCTTATACTTTATTCTGTAATAGATATTAAGTTTTAACCTCTGCTTTAGCTGACTCTAAAGTAAATACCTTTGCCTTAATAGATACCCAGTATGCTATAAAGCTAGCTAATTTTCTAAATGCACCCCTTAAAGAACTACCTAAACTAATTCCTATTTATGGATATAACGGATAGATAGGGCTACCTATTATAACTATCTTGCAGATTTAACTCTGTGTTAACAAACAAAGGCAGTATAACATCCCCTTGCTTATTACGGACCTAGGAAGCCACAATATAATTTTAAAAAGAAAATAGCTAGCCTATTTAGGCTTATAGCTTAATATATAGAGCAGACGGCTAATTTGGCCTAAAACCCTACCCCTAACCCCTTCCTTTATAAAAGAAATTAGCATTATAATAAAAAACCTTATACGGCTATAGATAGATACCGTTTATTAGGCCGACGCTATACATAGGGACCAGGCCTTTAAGAAAGATATACAGCTTAATCTACAACGGATTCGTATACTATACCACCCCTAGACTACCTATATTATACCACCTGCACCAGAGATCTAGGAAATTAGTAGTGACCTAGCTAAGTCCCCCACGGAGAATGTAGGCCCTATATAGCTATAAAGGAAGGCCAGGAATACCAGACGCTATACTAAACTAATAGACTGGAAGGATAACTTATAGAAAATAGAATGTAAGCTAAGGAAGACTATAAACCCTATACTGCAAAATACGGCCTAATAAAAGTCTATAAAGAAACCTATAGACCTTCCCCTAGTTAATATCTACTGTATTGGCGCTGTAGGATTCTACCGGAACTTAGTCCAATCTAATACTATTACCTTTACCACCAGCTTATATGAAATTAATTGAATAGTTAAGGAAAAGGAAAGCAAGCTTAGCGGATAGGAAAGTAAGCTTATAGATAAGAAGCTAGTAGAACAGAAATTACCCCGTTAACACTAGAAATTTAAGGACATATTCTTTAAGGCAGCGTCTAATATACTCCCACCTTACCAACCGTATAACCATAAGATTAAAATTGAGCTAGATAAGGAAGACACCCTTAGTTATAGCCCCCTTTATTAGCAGTCTATAGCTGAATTATAGGCTATAAAGTAGTACCTTATTAATAACCTAAATAAGGGCTTTATTAAGCCTAGTTAAGCCCCTTTTAACTCGCCTATTCTCTTTGCTAAGAAGCCAAATAGAGGACTTTGTTTCTGCATCAATTATCGCAAACTTAATAATATAACCTATAAGGACCGCTACTCCCTGCCCTTACTTAATAAGACTCTAGCCTAAATAAGTAGAGCTAAAATCTTTACTAAGCTTAATATCCGTTAGGCTTTTTACTGGATTAGAATAGACCCTAGATTAAAAGACCTTACTATATTTTAGACCCGTTACGGAATATATAAATATAAAGTACTTCCCTTTAGACTAACTAACGGACTAGCTATATACCAGCGATATATAAATAATATACTCTTTAACTACCTTAATAACTTCTATACAGCCTACCTAGATAATATTATGATTTACTCTAAGAATAAGTTAGAATATAAGGAGCATATCTATAAAGTTTTATAATAACTCCGCAAGGCTGGCCTCCAGGCCGATATTAGGAAATTGGAATTTAGTATTAAGCGCATAAAGTACTTAGGGTTTATTATTAGTATAAACGGAATTAAGGCAGACCTAGAAAAGATAGCTATAATTAACTAATAGATACCCCTAAGGACTATAAAGGGGGTGCAGTTATTCTTAGAGTTCTACAACTTTTACTAACGCTTTATTAAGAACTATAGTAGAATTACCTAGCCCATAAGCCAACTTACCTATAAGGACCGGCCCTTTTACTTTAATACTATATGTAGGCAGGCCTTTAATAAGCTTAAGAAACAACTGGTCTCTGCTCCTTTACTCGCCCACTTTAACCTAGAATGGCCCTTAATGCTAAAAACTGATGCCTTAAATAGTGTTATAGCTAGCATTTACTCCTAGAAGCAGACAGACGGAAAATGGCACCCTATTACTTACTATTTGAAGACTATAATAGATGCTGAGCTAAACTACCCAATTCACGATAAAGAAATGCTAGCTATTATCTCTAGCTTTTAATACTAGTAAATAAAGTTAGAAGGAGCCCCTAAGCCTATTTAAGTAGTTTTGGACCATAAAGCCCTAGAATATTTTATAATAATAAAGGCCCTTATAGCCTGGCAGGTATGCTAGGCAGAGGTCCTATCCTAGTTTAACTTCCTAATTATATATAGGCTAAGTGCTACTAACCATACAGATGCTCTTATAAGGCGTAAATAGGACCTAAATAACTAGGCAGCTGCGAAGATCTCATTACAGACTTAGATGCTACTATAACTAGAATGCCTTAATCCCTAAATATGGGCAGAACTAAATACGGACCCTTTAAGCGCTAAAATATATCCTATTAATTCTATAGAACTTAACCTTATTAATAAACTGCTATAGGCCAACCATACAGCCCCTTCTTTATAGGAGTACTGTAAAAGGCAAAGGATTTTACTAGCCTATAGTCCCTAGAAAACGGACTGCTTAAGTACTAAGAATAGCTAGTAGTAGTAGAGGAACAGAACTTATAGACTTAGCTTATTGCTAAAGCACATATTTAGGTCTCTATAGCCTACCCTAGAAAGAACAAGACCTATAAGATTATTAGTAACTGTTACTACTAGCCCGGAATAGTTATAGATATTAACTGCTATATATAAAACTGCAACAACTGCTATAGGTCTATAATTCTATAAAATAAGACCTTAGGGCTATTAAAGCCACTCCCAATACCAGAACGCCCCTGGTAGCATATCTCTATAGACTTCTATAAGTTACCTACGGACCGCGACGGATATAATATAGTTATAATCCTAATTAACTACTTTAGCAAGCGCCCGTTCTTAATCCCCTATTATAAGAATATTAATGCTAAAGAGGCGGCCTAATTATATATCTACTATATCTACTAAATTTACGGACTACTAGATACTATCATATCCAACTATAGGCCGTAGTTTATATTAGCCTTCTGGAACGAGTTCACCTAGATCCTAGGTATTAGGCTAAAGCTCTCTATAGTATACTACCCCTAGATAGACTGTTAGACGGAGATTATAAATTAATACTTAGACTAGAGACTCTAGCCCTTTATTAACTACTTTTAGGATAACTAGGGCGAACTACTACCTATAATAGATTACGCCCAGGCAACCCTACCCCATAACTTTATAGGGTTTGCACCTATTTAGCTAGAAATAGGATACTTACCCTATATAAGCTTTAACTAGGAGAGACCGGAAGGACTATAAACCATACGCGAAAAACTATCTTATAAGGAAGCATAGTAGTATGCTAGACGCTTAGAAGAAGTATGTGAAGGCTTAGTCAAAAGAACAGAATCTATTGGTAGCCAGTGAACGAGAATTCCAAGACGAGGACTGGAAGAAGGTCGAGGAAAGGACACGTCTATATACATGGGCCAAGGCTCTAAGCGAGGAGCCCCTGACTAGGGTCTGTATCAGTGCCGTAACAAAGTATAGGCGGTAGCCTATAAGAACCTAAAGAAGGCCTAGAAATTAATAAAACAGCAGGCAAATAAGCATAGGCGCGAGCCTAACTTTACTATAGGTAATAAGGTCTGGGTTATAACAAAGAACTAGAAGACAGAACGGCCTAGCTATAAGCTAGACTATAAAATGGTAGGACTGTATAAGATCCTTAATAAAGAAGGCAACTTATACAAGGTTAAACTCCTAGACTTAATTAAAGTCCACCTTATTTTCTTACTAGATAAGCTATAGAAAGCTGCAAATAACCTACTACCTAGATAAAAGAATGAGCCTCCACTGCCAATTTAAGTTAATAGCGATAATAAATAGGAAGTTAATAAAATACTAGCCTATAAACTAGTACAAGGAACACTAAAATACCATGTTTAATGGAAAGGTTATAATCTAGACCTAACCTAGTACCCCGCCTAGAACTTTATAGGTTGCCCCTAGAAGCTTAAAGAGTTCTATAACCAATACCCTAACAAGCCAGGACCCCCAAAGTATCTAGATAAGTAAATAAAGTGCTAATATAGCAAAGACAATAAGCTACCTATTAAGCATATAGATAAGAACACCCTATAGATATAATACGGACATACAAAGCCTAAGGACAGGCTTTTTTGGAGGGGGGGAGTAATGTTACGGCGCTGGCACATTGCCGCAGATTGCCGCAAATTGCCGTCACGTGACTAGAGAATTGTATATAACTTCGAGCGGTGCTTCCGTTCTTCCCCTTTCCTTTCTCTAGCTTTGGATCCTCGTTTATAGACAATCCAATTGTACAGGCTTGCACGACCTTCTTGCCGTGCTCGTGCCTCGATTGACCGAGTCGCTAACACCTCCCAGTCAGAGGGCTCGTTAAGGATAACGACATGAGACTTGTATGTATCAGGCATTGCGTATAAAGATAAGTTAAATAGGGGCAATACGGCAAGACACCTAGGCTTATAACTGTCAACCGGAAGTCCGTGCGCAGGTTCAGAATAAGAAGTCCGTCTATTAAATGTGGCTCTAGGGCCTCTATATATACATAAAAAGAGTGACTGAGTCAGAGACCGAGTCAAGGGGTTGGAGACCGAGTCAAGTGGTCGGTGACCGAGTCAAGGTGGCAAAGAAATCCGATTCAGGTCGACAAGAGGACCCTCCGTTGTTTGATAAGCGATCCGCTAGCCAATCGCCAAGACAAAATCATCGAGAAGGGCAAAGATAATTATAATTATCTCAGTAAGCGACTCAGACGGCAAACCAGACAGTAAATCCTCTAATACCTAAATGGTATAGCTTTATAATAATCCCTACTAGCTTTATAAAACCCCTGTTAGCGTTATTTAACCCCTGTCTTTCGGATTCCTGTCTAGTTTGCCGTCTGAGGGCCTTTGGTGCGAAAATGTATAAGTGCCGACTCATCAATCAAACGCGACGCTACTAAAGAGTAATATATCTCCACCAGTCAACTAGTTAACCACTTTAAAAGGTAATCAATTATATTTTAAGGGCCGCTTTATTTATTTATGTACTTATTTATGTATTTTAGCTAATATAAAGTTCTAAAATTACAGGTCGAAATTTCTCGATGCGTCTTATTGTGCCG
>Ga0307507_10005347_pt1 | contig 21213 bp, 23 predicted proteins | sample 7_EM_MG_FD_207223 | JGI IMG/M metagenome (GOLD analysis project Ga0307507, IMG submission 207223) | Populus trichocarpa ectomycorrhiza microbial communities from riparian zone in the Pacific Northwest, United States - 7_EM | ecosystem: Host-associated > Plants > Roots > Unclassified | place... | reverse complement strand
GTGTAAATTTTCAGAAGGTTCATTCGTAACAGCGAGGTTCCCGTACAAAGCGTTTCGTTATAGCGAGGTGCGACTGTACTCGTACAGTACTAGTGTACATGTACATCCAACAACCTAGCCAAAGGCGGACAGGGAAGAACGATGTTAAATTCCAGGTGCAGCATCAGCCCAACCTTCAAGGTGATGAACCTTCAAACATGTTCATATCAGGGCATCGGCGTAGTGCCCGCTACCGCACATGCGGAAACTCCTAAGGCTGAACCCTAATCCTACGCCCCACAGTCCCATGTCGTCCATGCCCACTCCTACCTCACCGTCCTCATTTTGCCGGATTGGAGTTGCGTTCCCTTTAGTGCACCATCACTAAAAAAAGGCGACTTCAATTCTGAGATATTGATGCACATTTATAGTTTCTCTGGGCAGTGGAAGCGCATATAGCGGAGGACCGACACCCATTGCTTAGCAACCCGCGTTAGCCTGTGCCCAATGCGGTTTACCACAATTTAGGCTCTGTTCGGCGGACCACGTTTATAGCATAAAAGTGCCTTTTTATGGCATAAATTGTGAAAACTAAAACTTTTAGTTTTGGGGTGTGTTTGGTGAGTACAAAAATATTGCAATATATTTTTATTTTCATAATATTTTTTATAGCATAAATATGAGAATATAGTATGTAGGTTAAGGGCTTGAATGTAAGAACCTTTTACAATGTAAATTTTAATAACTATAATACATGATTGACCATCTATATAATATTATTATAAATAATAACATAATACTTATTTAAAATTGACTGAAGATTCGATTTTCATACAGTCTTTGCCAGATATCACGTCTATAACCCTAATATATTTATATTGAAGTAACAGAAACGAACACCTATATTTCAGAAATATGCTATAAATTCATATTACAATATACACCATTTACAACTTTTATTGCAATATATTTTTATTGTGACCCGCCGAACGGAGCCTTAATTTGGGATACTAACCGTACCTCTTGGCAGTTTTAACAGCGAGCACTTCTGGAACCTCTCTGCTCCAGGTATGGTACCGGTATGCCGGCAGTCCACCCTTTTGTAGTAGCTGTTTGAACAACTCCCGATGAGGCTATCAAGCTATATATTTACCGTATTCTCTTAAACCAAATATTTCGAGTTGAAGTAAACGCTTTGAATCTACCCAATAACCCTTACGTAGTTCACACAGCCAAGAGAAGAGCGGTGCTTGCCCCGCCTCCCCTCGGTATATGAAAGTATTTTCTACGAATATCTCCCGAGAGGGGTTAAAAGATAGTCCAGGCTACTTGTCCCAGGGAAGTGACCAAACATTAAAGATATAATTGTGTTTGTGCGGAGATAGACTTGTACACCGATAGTTGGCTGTATACTCCTCTAATTCCTATGTTCTAGTAGAGTACGGCATAGATTATTATAAGTGCTCGAGTACATACGGCCCACCGTAGAAATAATCGGAAAACAGGGGTTAGAGATACGGAAAATCGATTGCCTCGAGCCACCTAACCCTCAAATCAGTACTCTAGGATCCTCTATCACGTTTTCCGATTCTTTTGCCGCAGGCCGTAACCACCAGACGGTTGCCCGGGAGCGGCCAGGGGAAAGCTTTATCTCCTGCGTTTGATAGAATCAACCCTACCGCCACCATTAGAGAATACAATAACCCGCACTGCACTGGTGTTGTATTGCACAAATGGCAATTCCTGTGGCATTACCTTAGACATTCCTTAATACCAAGAGTTTTCACTCAACGCTAGGTCAATTATAATCACTACGCCAAGTGATCGTTCAAGTAGAGTACTCACATTGAAGGGGCTTTAGGGAAATACCCTCAGAAAGCGTGTTACAGGAAACCCTTAATGATACCGGCCGGCGCCATGCCCGAGGTGTGTCCTGGATACCTCTTTTGGATCGCTCAGGTACCGGTGCTCTAGCAGCTTACTTTACAGTCAGGATAGTGTGAGCTAGTCACTAGTCCTATTTCCTAATAAGATAGCCTCACAATCCCCTCTTTGTATCGGAGTAAATTTATGGTCACACAAAGAATTTATTTCAGAAAGTCTGATGAGGTGCATGAGATACCAAGTATTCCTGGCAGGTTCTTTGCCAGCGTTTTCTGGGGACTTCGAGCTGTACCCGTCCTCGCTAGTTGGCATCTGCTTTCATGCCTTATGGAGATTACGCGTTCCTCCTAGCGGTTGAACGGAAGCGATATACAAAACCCTACCCGGCCGTGACTGGGACAGTCTGAACTTTTCTTCATCCTAGTAGTAAAGCGACCCACTTTGTGAAGGGGATAGCTGCTTGACCCAAAAAATTTCTTAACAAGTGGGGCGGAACATACACACCACTGCGATCTTGACAGAAACCGCATACTAACCAACACTTCATATAGTTCTCTAAGCAAACAGTACTAGTACACCCCATGTACCCTAGGCACTCTCCATCACAGGGGAACGAAATCAGTGCTCTCCAGGCTTCTAGTCCTTCTAAGACGGGGAGGAGCAGGACGATAGGAGAGGAGACATGGCTCGTCTTTGGGCAGAGCAGACTGCCGTCAACCATGGGCAACTGGAATTGACCAATGCATCCAGTCAAACTCACACAATTTTTTGATGTTATCCGGCTTTTCGCCAAGATAGGGGGGTTGCTTAAGGTTAGATGATGCCCGGAGTCTGAAATCGTCCCTTACAATATCGGTACGAGTACTGTGCTAGTACTCGAGTACTCGTAGCAAACATGGGAACCAGCTACGTGATTTTACTCGTACTCGTACAGTACTAGTACTTGTCAAGAGGTACAGTATCCGAAAACAGGGGTTGAGGACTTGCACGGGCGCGCAGATACGCACTGGCCTTTAGTAATACGCTCCGTGAATCCCTGTCTTCGGATGCTTCTCGCCTAGGGCAAGTGCCCCGCCCAATGCATGGCACTTGTTTGAATACCATGCTAACCCCTGTAAGATAAGTCATTGTAACACACTCAGGCAGTGTTGCAAAGAAGCCCTTCGGTAATCGAACCCGGGGGGTTAGAAGGGGGGGGTTCTTTAATGTCTTAGTAAGTAAAAATAGTAGGAACTTTTATGTTATGGGAATTTCTACCTTCAGCCCAGCTGCCAGAGCATTTATTGCTAAGAAGCAGGGCAAGTGGAGTGCCAGTGCTAGTTTATTTGCTTCTCCTGCTAAAATTTGCTTCCTCTCCCTATCACTTTATTTGTTTCCTTGCTTCCAACTGCCTTCAAATGTCACTGTCTACCATTTTGTTAGAAGGGATTCTATCTTATAACCCCCCGGTTCGAAAAAGCGCGTTCAGGTCCTTCGATCACTTTTTGATCCAACCCCCCCCCTTCGTTGCAACATTGCACTCAGGTGCGTTGTTGTCCAACCTTTAAGTCTTGGTCCCAAACCGGATAATAGTAAATAATACGGTACCGGTACTCCGACATGCCGAGGTATGAATAAAGACACAATAAAAACAAAATACTAAGACAAAATAGACTACAGTTATACGGTTACACCTCGCTCTACAATCCGGATACCTCACTGTCCCCTATGAACTTCCGAAGGTTCTAAATATCTCAATACCAAAACCTGTCCTGCTGTCATGGATCACCCGCTGTACCGATTCTTTGGGTTTTTGCCGTCCGGGGTAGCGGGGCGCAGCTGTACTCATACTATGGCAATTATTGTATAAAAAATAGTGGGGAATTTTTAATACTAGTATCATCCCCGTCCTCGTCGTCGTTTAGACGGCTTTAGTATCGTCCAGTCTAGGGCAGGCATACGGTAACGCATTCGGACTGCCGGAGCACCGAACAAAATAGATAGACGAAGAGTTAACCTACCGGTATGCTCAAACAAATACTGGCACCGTAAAATTCTGTGAAATCCACTACCGGTGCCTCCGTAAGCCCGTACGAGTAATCTCCGGATTCATAAACAAAGGCTCCTGAAGGGGATCAGCGCTTTCCTAATACAGTATAAGATCAACCCTCAGGACTTTTCGGATCCGGCTAACTGGTATTCGAAATTCTGTTAATTTGTCATACTGTACTAAACTTACCCCTGGCTGACGGGCTGTCTAGCCGATAGTCTGATAAGTTAGTGGATTGCTATCGTTTTCGGCAGGGAATTTTTTTTTCTTTTTCACTGGTGGACTTGTGGGTCTGGAGAAGTGGGTCCTCAGTGGGGGAATACTCCCGGTAGTATCAAGATGCAGCAAACCCGGCAGTCGAAATTCGTTTGCTCGGGAGGTGGTTTACATTGTGGCTGGGCGAAGGGGAATCTGTCCTAACGGGCATGTTACTGAACGCGGACTGTACATAATGTTGATAGTGCCCATTAATCGCACTTCTCTATATCATGAATTCAAAGAGGAAGATGCCCAATTCCTAGCGAGAGGGCTTTTCTCTGGAGGGTGAGATCAATACCATTGGAGTGATTCACATGATGCTTCTCTCTACTGTGCAGCAGAGGCAAATTACTATTCCCCTAGGTCAAGGAGAACAAGACCCGTGAGAGAAGAAAAAATCCCCACTCTTACCCCTACTGCGCGCTGATGGTCGAGAGGATAGTCTAAATTACTAGTAAAGCGCTAGATCAAAACGCTTTTCACACCCTACTTTGAGAACGCCGATGCCTATAGAAGCCTACCAAAAATTCTGATGCATTACCGGACCCATCAGTAACATTAAATTTTTTTACAGAGCTCGCAAATAATATAAGCCGGTGGAGAAAAATTTGGTCAAGAGTGAAGCCTGCAGTCGTCATATACCTTTTTATTATAATAATATTATAATATAGAGCCCATGCAAAATTTCAAGCCACTTACAATCATAAACTACAAGCCCAATTCTAACCCCTTTATTCACGTTTTGGAGCTGTTAAGCACAAATCGATCCCCTAGCTAACATCAAAATTCTTAACTACTTTCACTCCGAGGGGTGATCCTATGATGAGTTTTGGGAAAAATGCAATTGCCTTGTCAAAAGTTTTCCCTCGGTCCCCCCTCGAAAAGGAGGTTGTTGTATGATAGTTTTGTAGACCATTCGGGTCATTTCCCATTTCCGGAAACCGAGCTTCCCTACCGGAACCTGCGGAGCGGGGATGAACGCTGTCATAAGGTACGATCGTACAGTACAGTACCAAGCATACATATAACGTTCCGGCATCAATTTCTTTGGCACCGAATTTAGGGAGAGAGATAAATGGAGGGGGGGTTTTCAAAGTGATAACTACCGGCACTACCTTGCTAAAAGTTGCTTAAAGACAAAGATTGGCTGCTGTGTCTACTACCGGTACCCCGCAGCTCTCAGTCAACCAATACCCAATTCAAAGTGTAGTGATGCCAGAGAGGTTGTTTGCTCTTAGTAAAAAACATAGTAAGCATCAAATAATTTTTTTACTAGCAAGCCAGGCTATTCAAGCTAGTGCCCTTCTTGCTCATCATCGGGCCAGCGGCGGGGGAGATGGCAGAGAGTAACTCCAAGTAACAAATAACTAGACAGTACTCAGGCTGTACAAGGCTATCCCCATCATGGCCAATACCCATTATGATCATGCAATGCTGGAAAAAGCAAATAAATCGACAACCACCAATTTAGTCAGTCATCCCTTCTCATCTCGCATATCCATCATATCATACCACCCACCTCCAGACCCTTCCATAAACTATAAGACCTCATTTATTCCATCCCCTTTATTCCCGATCGAGATCTCGAACGAGTCTCATAATAAATAATTCCCACAAGTATTATGCCTCACCTATAGGAGCCAAGAGCCAACCCAGTCCAACCTGAGCTCGCGCAAGCTCATGAGAAGCACTACCTGTTAGATATCATGGGCTGTACGCCGGGAGCGTGGTTGCTTAATCATAGAGCTGTCTCGGTCGTCATTGGTAGCGGGTCTCTCGCGTCTTTCCAAATATTCTTTTCTCTCTCTTCTCTTACACATAAGTCTTCTTCCTCCCGTAACAAAAAAAAGCCGATCAAACTGGTCTTACCTCAACTCTTATTTTACTTTCTTTTCTTTTCTCTCTTGTTCTCACATTCAGTAAAGCTACTCTTAGACGCCTTTTGTACCCAATCGGCGGCTGTGCAAACGTTCAGTTCCGCCCCCGCTCCTTATTGACCCCCCTCGCTGCGCACCGCTTCTAACACTCACCTAAAGTCTATAAATCACGGCTCAGCACTCGTTCCATTCCTTCCGTCTTGGCCCCTTCTCCAGATGAGTTTAGGCTCCTAGATCTAGCGCAGAATGCTAGGGCCCAGGAACCAGGAGTGCGAGCCTTTCATAAGCTAGTCGCAGGCCCCTCCGCCATTCATAAGCTCAGAAATGCCTTCGGTATTAGTGTATACGCCTATATCATACCCTGACAAGAGCTAAGAGAGAGAAGTCCTCTATTGGCTCGAGGTATCATAATATTATGATCTCTCGATACAACTCTACTGAAGTGATTCGTAGGCTACCCGGGGATATATGACATGAGCCCTATGAAACTGGGAGCTATCGCCTCCATACTATCTCAGAGTTTTTATCCCGCTAAACGCTCCATCTGATCTATGATAGAAGTTGGTACATAGTGTCCCCCGATGCCCCCGCACACAGCTAGAGCTCATCACTACCGGTCACGTTACGGTTGACTTCTAGTTTGTAGTTCACGATCACCCCCTAGGATGTATAGTATTTCCCTCGTGATCAGAGGTACGTGGTATGTTTGATAGGTAGAGTTCACGAAATCTTACTTTCTGGATGAGAAGTAAGCCATCGGTATTATCCTGTGACACCACGATACACCCTGGATGAAACTTTAACTTATCACTCCCCCGCGGCATCCGGGGTGTCAAGACGACTCCAAGCATTGCTGCTAGCTCTCCCGAAATCGGTTCCCTACTCTATTCACAGATCACAAGATGTCCGTGCACGGACATACTCTCGCACAGCCACGCAATTCTTTTCATTTTAACGCACACAAACTATCCATCCGTCCGTCTGTAACCTACATGAAAAACCGTCTTCCCAAACCCATCTTAATGCAAGCAAACAAGGAAGCGAAAAAAGGAAAAGAGATATAATAATCAGAGAAAGGAAGAAACACATTCGCCGACACAAAAAAGGAAAAAACCTTTAAAAACCATCGTCATAAGAGTGACACATGAAAAAGAAAAAAGAAACAAGACAAAGGAAAAGATGCAAAGCCCCCAGAAAATGCCCACACATCCGCATAAAAATAAAAAGGAATCTCCCACTCATCCAATACATGCACTCCCACACTAGTTATTCACAAACGCACCTCCGTCGACCGTGATCTGTGCTCCACTGACGTACTTTGCCCCGTCGCTTGCAAGCCAGACCGCCGGCCCGACAACATCACTCGGGACACCTAATCTACCGAGAGGGACCTTCTTCTCGAGTCTACCGCGCTTTTCCATATCTTGTAGCTCCTCTCTGTTCATCTTGGTCTGTACGACTCCCGGTAGCAACGCGTTGCAACGGACGCCGTAGGGGCCTAGGGAAATAGTTGTGCTCTGCATCAGTGAAAGAACACCGGCAGAGGTGGGATTGTAGTGTGATTGGTGTCCGTTGCCTGAAAGTGCACTCGCCGAGGAGATGAAGATTATAGAGTAGTCTGGGATTGGATCGGGGCGGGGTTCAATGGGCATGGCGTGGAACTGCTCCTTGAATTGCCGAGCACAGGCTTGGACAAAGTAAAAGTTGCCGTTCAGATTAACATCCACATGACGGCGGAGGAGTTCAGGGGTGACCTGTCCATGTTATTTTTTGATCACTTAAAAGGGGGATAAAAGTGGGCACACATACATCCAAGAATTCTCTATACCAGCACATTCCAGCGTTGCCGACGGCAACGTCTAGTCTTCCATAGGTCTCTACCGCTCGCTTGACGATGTTATCACTCGTTCGGGGGTCGGAGATATCGCCGAACACAATTGTACAGCCTTGTCCCATGGATCTAATCTCTACGCACAAAGATACAATCTCTTCATTGGCAGGATCACTCTTAGTACCCCAGTAGTGCGCGATAATGTTTGCACCCTCCTTGGCGAATCCTAGGGCAATAGCCCGACCGATTCCCCGTGAGGCTCCGGTGATGGCACAGATCTTGCCCTCAAGTAGCCGAGGCCGAAGAACTGGCTGGGAAGGGGCCGTCAACAAAGCGTCACCGGTAACGGTGGATTCATCAACCTCGCTGGAGGCAACCTCAACAAGTGCTTGGGAATTATCGTGTCTACCATCTGATTGGGGGGATGGCTGTCTGATCAGTTCAAGGACTGGGGGCTCGGCCTCGATGACATGGACACCATCGCGATGGCGAGACCTTTCACGATCGTGGTGCTGGGTTCGATGGTCCCTGGGGATTCGATGATCACGTTCATCTCGATCACTCCGGTAAGCATCACGGTCGTCCGGGTGGTAGTCACGGTCATGGTAGTCTCTATCCCTTGGCGAATCCGGCAGGGAGCCTTCGTGCATGCCGTGTTGTGGAGGTGGAGTGTCAATGGTAGCCTTGATCTCCTTCTTCCTCTTTCGCGGCTTGTTGTTGTCCGTGATCTGAAGAACGATTTGTCCGCCGCCATTACCAGCAGGATTGATAGCGATGGATGTCTTCGTCTCTTGGACCAGCCTCTCACGTTCCGATACTGGCTCATTGGGTGGGGTAGGTGCTGCAGGAGGGTTATAGTGGGAAGAGCCCCCTCGCGGGATGAGTGCATTCGAAACGATATCGGATGGAGTGATCATCTCTGCAGGGTCCCCATCAGATTCCGAAGGAGGGGGCAGTGAGTGTGACCGCATAGGTTGCCTGAGATTACCATGCGGGGAAGTATTAGTGGCACCCCATCGGTCCAAGAAAGCAGTCCTGAGGTAGTCGAAAGACATCGAGTCGTGTTTGCCTTTAGATAGTCATACGTTAGCAGAGTTGACGGATAGGTTAGGGTATAGTGAGGGGAGCAAAGCAAATAAAGACTTACAGTCAGTACAGTCTGGTTGACTGCAGTGTGGATTCTTCCTCAGCCAGTCCTCACCTGGAATATATGTCAGCAAAAGATTGGTGGGGTAAGAGCAAAGTGGCCAAGGGCCGCTGTTGGTGCATATATCTAAACTACTGCAACCCCCTCACCCAGCCCAGCTCGGCGAAAAGGGGGGGGCGGGAGGGTAACGAATAGGGTGCAACCAGCCAGGTCACGAATGGCAGGGATATGTAACGTACTCAAATCCATAAGCCACCGACCAGGCGTCATTCCCCTGCCAGTGCCCCATACATTCGTCGTATCAATCGTCTTAACGAACAGACTCCTATATAACACGTATAACATTAGAACCTCTTAGAATAACTGCAAACAAAACACCAAAACATCCTGTGAGCCTCACCATTTTCCAGCATCAGTAGCTCGAGGGTATGCCAGAGAACAAAGTCTCTCAAAACGTTGCATGTGCTTCCATGCTGAAGTTCGGGGAGTGAACTTCAAATGTTTCAATTCTGTAGCCGCATCCATCACAGACATCACTCGAATGGTAGAATATCTTTCTCAATTGATTGCCGTCTCGGCTTCCCTAATTTAGTAGAGTGGAAATATGTGTCTGAAGTCAAGTAAGCTTCAATGAAAATGGATGAGTATCGATGCTTTATGAAGAGTAAGGAGTGATGAAAGGTAAAAAAGGTGGATATATAACGGGAAAAAAAGGGAAGAAGGGAGAAGAAAAAAGTGTGGGATGAGTGGAATGACAACGAGATGAGGAGAAAAAAGCAAGGACGAAGGGAGAGGCTGTGTGTGTATACTTCAAGGGTTTTCCTTTTCCGTGGGCTTCCAGAAGGCAGCACTTCTTTGGACTCTCCCAGGCGAGAGCAAAGATGAAGGGAAAGAAAAGGAAATTTCGAAGCAAAAAAATGCACAGCCAGGCTGCACGGCAGACTAAAGCAGTGATGTGATAGGACAATAGTTTTTACCTTAGACAGAAGACCTACGAACACAGTACTCGCACTCAGAGTTGGTGGTGGTGAGGAGGAGACAACGAAGAAAGGCGTAAGACGCTTGGTTCCCGTCGGTTGTTGGCAGGGATGGATATTCCTGGACGGGGTGCTGTGAAAAATGAGGGGTGTGGTTGGCTCAGAGTCAAGTTCAATGTTTCCCTCAGGCGCTGGAGCATTCACCGGTGGCAAAAAATCAAGGTTGAGAAGGGAGAAAAGTAGTGCCGGTAGGGGGATGTGGTGATGATGGTGGTTATAGACCGAGCGGAGTTGTTGTGTTGCCGTTGTCGACCTTCTGGTGTGGTCTTGAGATCAAACTGCCCTTGAAGCAGCCCGTCAAGCCTATCCTAGTCAAGCCACCCCCGCCAACGAATCACGAGAGGACCCAGAAACAGAAGGAGGCGGCAATAGGAAAGAAAGTGGAAAAAGACTCGGTCCTCAGTCCTCAGTTGAGAGGAATGGAGGGGAAAGGAAGATTCGATTCGACCCTCTGGTCCCTCCTTGTGGTTGTGGTGCTGCTGCAGTGCTACCGGTAGTGTGCTTTGCTTGCCTCTTCTTCGTTTATTTTTCTTTGTTTATCTCCTTCTTTCTTTCTTTCTTTTTTTTTTTTGCCCTTTTGCTCATACGCTATTTTTTTTTCTTTTTCTGCTCTTCTAGGCTATATATGAAGCAGGTAATCTAGAGTAAAGTAGGGTGCTGGGAAGGACCAGTTGGGCTCAACAGATCTTGACGGTTGAAGGGGAATCTGAGGTTGAAGAGCAGAGAGATGCAGCATTCTTTTTCACATATTTTTGCGATATGAAGAGGGGACGGCTCCTCCGTCCACTCCGGATAGTGACCGCCCCGCCCCCTCCACGAGCCAGATTGGCTGCTGGCTGACGGCAGTGACCCTGGTTGGCAATCTCGACGTGTCAACAGGGGGGTTGTTTGTTTTGTGCATCCCGAGAGTTCGGGTTGGCGCTAGAGTTTTGTTACAGAATATCCATTCTCAGTCCACCATATCCCCCCGGCTGGGAGCACGGCGTGATGGAAGGGGGAGAATTTCATGCTTTAGCCCATATTTCTCGTATCTCGTGAGCATTAAAATTTCTCATTTACACGGCGCAGAGCACATACCGGCACGATACCTCAGTGGTACAGTACTCTGCATCCGTCTTATACTTTAGGTTACCTGTAGCATTTGCCTGAGGCCAATCGAGACAACCAACGTTGCAGCGAAAAAACCTCGAGTCGCCAAGCCGGCGTGTCCCGCATGGCCAATCAGGGCTCACCACGCACGAAATCCCTAAGCTAGCCCAGAGTACTGAGCACAGTGCCGGTACTACCATAATAGGCGCCAATTTACTTGTAGCACAGGGCCCTTATCGGGGAGAGTTGATGCTTATTGATGTGTGATGTCTCTTGGTGAGGCGAGTGACGTCACAAAATCAGACGGACATCTCGAAAGGGGCAGCATTCTTGGTGCTGCCCCCCCAAAGCAGAGAAGAGATTCCATGAGGCAGACGGAGAAGAGATGAGTGAATCTCTTGTTTGCCGCAGGGAACTGCAGTCCGCCCCCCTTCACTCTTGCCGCACTCGGAGTGCCGTAGGAATTAAGCTTATCAATCTGACAATCTCAATCTTATCCGCCGTGACACCCTTAGGACCCTCGGGTTAGATACCGGCTTTCCCCCGGCGACCCATCATGTTTTCAAAGCCTTGTGCACGGCACTGTGACACCGGCCCGGCATCCTGTTTTTCCACCAAGAAAAATCGTGTAAAAAGCCCTTTAGTCCCCCTCGTCTCTCACCTCTCACCATCCCCTGGATCCCCCAGCTTCTGTATCATACCGGTAGACCGTTACATACGAAAACATGCCTCGAGTAGCCTTCAGGCCACCGCTCTTCAATTCTGCAAGCCCCTGGGCTACAACAAAGACTGACCTACAGGATCTCTACAACTCTCCCTTCACCGGTGCCGTGACCACCCGCACTTCACTCCTTGCAGGATTTCCCCACAACCCCTCAATCCACCAACACACCCTTTTCGATTCCCCCACAATTAGCCTTAATACGTACGGCTATTCGCCGTACCCTCTGAAGTTCTACCTCGATACCGTAAAATCTGTAATTGCGGACACTGGCAAGCCACAGACGAAGCCCTTCATTATATCGATCACTGGCACTCCTGAGGAAGTTGCGGAGGCTGTGGCCGTCGTTAACGACGTTGCCAAGACTGGCTACGATCTTCTTGTTGAGGCTAATCTGTCCTGCCCGAACATTCCCGATAAGCCGCCTCCCGCGTATTCCCTACCGGAGTTGAAGGCGTACTTGGATTTGTTGTCAAAGCTGAAGGCGGGCGTTCCGATTGGACTCAAAATGCCACCCTACACATATGATGCTCAATTCCAGGTCCTTTTATCTGCGTTGAAAGCATATCCTTCGCTCGTATCCTTCATCACCTCAACAAATACTCTGGGATCTTCCTTACACCTTTCCTCGCAGCCTTCACTGGTTGTATCCGGGGGCAGGCGAGCTACGTACCAGCCTACTTTGTCGTCTCCCTCTGGGACGGGGATAGGTGGACTGGGTGGTGCGTCGATTCATTGGTTGAGCTTGGGGAACGTCAGCACTATTCGACGGATGTTGGATCAGGCGCAGGAGCTGAAGGATATAGCGGTTATTGGTGTCGGTGGAGTGGGTGATAGAGATGGGTGGGAGAGGATGTTGAGCGTTGGAGCAGAAGGCGTGGGGGTTGCTACAGCGCTCGGAAAGAATGGCGTTGGTGTGTTTGCAAAGATTTTGAGCGAGGATTAGTGGTACGTATGTATGTTGGGGTGTTTGCGTAGTCTGACCTAGGTGGGAGCTATCGGTAGTGTTACCAAAGGTTGCCGCTCGCATCAAGAGCCGACATATTTCTGGTTTCTCAGACTCGGTTCCTTCGAGATGTCATGCAGTAGCTAATTCTCGGGATCCTGAAACCACTCTTGTTAAAATTATACCCAAAGAGCACCGCTGCATACCTTCATGGAAGGCATAAGGGCATGGTTGAAGTCGGAATTTGGGCCCTCAGTTCCTGGTCCAAATTTCTTGGTTTTTACACCTCGATCGGGCGGGATCAAGGAACTAGGTTGCCAAGCTTTGTGGTTAGTTTGTGTTAACAGCGCCTAAATAGGGTCTCTGGCAAACCCCTCTGTTTCCCCAGGTTTGTTTGAGCTGGTGAAATCCCTGGAAATTACATCGGGGGGCTAGTGCATCTGTGACGTACTCGTATATGGTTGCATTTGTCGAGATAACAATGCTCCGGGGCGCTGCACCATATTATGTGAAGGTGGTTTCCTAATCTCCGACTATGTCAATATTCATAATACCATTCCAAAGTTGAAGAAACACTACTCGAGTACAATATCACGTAAACCCAACAATCAGTCACGCTTTCTCATTAAACCCTTCCAAACCATCGGGCCCAATAAATCGCGAAATATCAACAAGAGTAATCCACAAGTGAGACAATCGTAGAATCCTAGGAGCGATCCCATAACCATAGTACCAGCCTGGAGCAAAAAGTGATCGGAAAAAAATCTGGTTGCAACCAACCACTTTTTTTCCGATCACTTACCCACACACCCAAGTACACCCCCTTCGAGGACACCGTATCATACCTCGGACTACCTACCTAACGTACCGGACCGGGAAGCGGGTCTGAGTCGCCTTTGGGCGGACCCTGGGAAAACCAAAACCCATGAACTCAGCCCCACGAAAGAATTAGATGAACATATATATCCAATCCTCTCCTGAATTTTCGCTCGCTCTTCTTGGACAGTAATTCGGAAGAAATCGTACTTAGACGAGTTAGGGCTATTCTGAGCATTATCGTGGGTTTCGATAAATTCGCCACGATCATTGGCCTTTTGTTAGCATCCGACCGACAGGGGGCAGGTGTCACAGGAGAAGCGTTGAGAGATAACTTACCGGTAATACCATACCGGTATCATAGCTTGGAGGCCAATGTAGGGTGTTACCCAGTCTAGATCTGGCATGATGCAGAGCCATCTAGAAGCGAAGCCCGGATCCAGGAACAGCCTTGAATAGCGGCTGCGGGGTGTTGAAACATGTTTGTTATCATGACTTTTGTTTGCTCGGCAAACTCAAAGCGGGAAAGCTGTGGGAAGGGAACACTGACTCGGCCGCAAGAGACGTCCCGTACGACCTGCCAGGTTCCAAGCGACAGCGCTGGAGAGGGCTGACTAACCTCAGTATCGGTATTTGAGTGCTGGAAGGATCAGCAGTGGGTAGGTGGCGATATACTGTGCTTAAATGGGTCGAATAGAACCATTTAACAGCTCTATTGAGATTCCCGAACTACGTTTAGGGAGCTATTACTGTTTGATCCACTGTTTTTTCTCTAGAGTTTTCTGGCGGTTGGTCTTCACCGATTACATTATTCCCTCCCACTGTTTTACCGGAGAACTTTAAGCTAGGCCTTGCTCATTAACACTCATTCCCGAAGTCTTGGGATCTTCTCCTTTAGGGCAAACGCCTTCCTGGCACAAGCTTCCAATCCAATAACACTAGATGGCCTTGCAATAATAGGTTAAAACGCTATCAAAAGGCCCCTAAGAGACAATCCGGGTACTGTTTGTGGATATGTTATCTATATCGTTCCAGACAGCAGGGAGCAAAAACAATCTAAGACAGAAGCTAGTATCCTCTTCTTCGAATATCCACCAGTAATTCAGTGTGCAACGCGTACTGGCGTACCCCTCCCACGAGTGCAAGTTTGCCTTCTCTGGAGCTTACATTGTGCATAAAACACCATGCCGCCCTGCCCCCCTTGTGACTTTCTTCCCTTCCACCAAGAATGACTATGTGACACTTTGTTGGATCAAGCATCCTTCTCTTCGCACCATTCAGAATCGCTAGGTTTTGTGCCCTCCTCCATCTAATCACCTTCATTGCTCGTTCTCAGAAATGTGCCCCCTTCCCTTATGTCTCAGTGTTCTGACACCCACAGAGTTCAAGCACATTCGTGGAATAAGTTATCCATTGGTATCGGGAACTGCAACAGTTGATTTAATATTATGTGGTGGGGGGTGGCAGGGGCTTAACGGGATTCAGGATATGCTAAGCCTGGTTCTATAGGTCGGTTCCTCTTCCTCTTCGCAATGTCTTTGGTTGCAAGTTGATAAGTTAGATTGTGACGGACAATTGGGGCGTTTTTAGGGTTGAGGTTTAGGTGGTCTATGGGGAGTCTCGATAGTATCATACTTGCTAACACTTGGGGTTGGTTCCAGATGGCTGATTTCACGGCACATTACGAAAGCAGGGATGAATGGAGAGGGACAGTGTTCCCGAAGGTAAGCCCCAATCACAAAACATATTCACAGCAATCGGTCTATAGTTTCTTCAAGCAGAGATCGAACGATACAGATCGGAATTTCACAGAGTTTTCTATCCACGAAAGTACACTAGAGATTGTATGTTTTAAAAAAGTGAGAAAACAACCCAACTATAAAGCTCAGTCATCTTCCCTCTGAGCCCTAGTAGCGTTAACAGCAATTCCACCATTTCCTCCCCATTGCCCTGTCTCATTCTTGGCATTGAGAGCCGATTCGCTAACCCCCTTCGGACCCTGCTCGGTCCCCTTCTGCCGAACAACGTCCTCCTCGTCGGTCGAATACATCTCATCGGCAAGCGTGTCCCTAGTAACCTTACGCTCAACCTTATGTTTGATGTGTTTGGTCTCGGCCTCGGCCTCGTCGGCACATTCGGGGCATCCGCATCTAAGTCTGAGACGATACCACATTCCGTCCATGGGGTCCTTATACACGTTCATGAAGACCTTACGGACAGGACACATATAGGCATAGATGTACTCGGCCGGGATATAACCCTTTCCAAAGGGGCCGCCGCTTCCGGTATCGCCGGGCCCATGGGTGTCAACGTGTGGGGAATTAATCTTAATGCAGACTTCGGCTATTGTTACCATCGCAACCTTAAAGTCAGTACATATCCACTTGATTGCTACAGAAGAGTGGACAGGGAAGGGGGGTAGGGTGCGAACCATTGAGAAGAAGGCCGAGATGATGACGCATGACATGCTCGGTAAGAGTTGAGAGACAAGACCCAGCTTCACTTGGAGCGAGAGGGAATGCGATGACCTGGGGACACCAGGGGCAGTACTGAATGTTCGGTGATGCTGATCTAGGGAAGGGCATTTCGGAGATTTTATAGTGGTGGTGGTGGTTGTTAGATGTGTTTGATTTTTGATGAAAGTGGGTCAAGAGTCGAAGAAGTTGAGTAGACGGAGCGGATTAGTTGCAGAGTAAGAATTTCAGCGATGGTATTGCCCGCCGGTCATAGAAAGTTAAGCGTTAGATGAAAATAGAATTGGAGAAATTAGGGAAGCAAGCGAGGCGGGGTGCAGAACTAATAAATGAATTTATCGTGGAGGGGAGAGATAAGGAAACGAGTGAGAGTCACCCCCCATATCAATTGAGCCATAGTGACTGTGTTCCATAATAACTAGCAGACATACACTATCAAAGCTACCTATATGGCATAAGAACTACAGTAAATCCAGAATTGAAACAACAAAACCAGTCCAATGCACCTTCCAAGCAAGTTGAGGCCACCTCTCCATAGGGGGGCGATAGCCATACCACCAATCTAACATCGCGTACAGCTAGGCCAACAAACAAACCGTAATTCAGGTTCCTCTACAATATCGTGCTCGCACGACCCGAGCAACCCATCTCCCCCAGCAAAGAGAAATAGGTGAATTATCAGTCTACGATACTAGAGGATATCGTATACTGAAGACTACGTGAATAAAACTACCAATTCCAATTGCACATTTACATAGGCGCTGATATGGTGGATCCTGGGAATGATTGGGAATGCGGGTTCCTTTTCTTCGTCTATTTGCTTGTTTGATTAGGGTGAGGCTTCAACAAGCTTGAGATTTCAGGGACGACCGGAGGGCGGGTAGAGTTGAAGGCGAATTAACCGACCTTGGTATGGATGTGTTTGAAGTTGCCGCGAGAGGGTAAGAAGTGCTCTATTAATTGATTGATTGAAGATGGCGCCGTCCGATCACGATCTTAGGTAGAGCCAGTCCGCCGGCAAGAGAATGTCTCAGAGAAGAGATATACCCCGTAGTATTTCTACGGGACCTAGGCCGGACTAATATATTAGCAATTAACGATCCTTGAGCACTAAGTTAAGCAGCGGGTACCTGGAGTCTTGAGACTTAAGGTTGTCTCAGCTCTATTTGCCACGTGTACTAGAATATCAGAGAATCAGATATGTTTTCTCGAATTTAGGCACCCATCCCAATCCCTGATGACGAATCTAATAACGGGCCCCGGACCGGGGGTCCAACGACCCAAGCGAATTTTGCTCTTTCAATGGGTCACGCATAGAATATCATTCGCCGTCCGCATTCTAAAGAACCCGAAACAATTTCTATTCACAAGTTCTCACTCTGGGAAAGAGAGTGGAAAGTCGAGATTTCCGCTCTTGGCATGGCCATGACGACAGGAACTTTGTTGGCTTCAGGCGTCGTCTATAACCGCCCGCACCCAGTGCCGAATTTTGGTGTTTGTCCGCTTTACTGATGTGACTGGTTTTTAATTCTCCGCAGTCATTTCCTCTATCACATTCCCCTATCCCCCTCTCGACCCTGCACCCAGCTCTCACGCGGCTTCCTGTCCTTTATCACCACATCAATCGATAAACGCACACCGGTTTAACAAAACGCCCTTCTCCCCTACGACCTTTTAAGAATGCTTTATTACACTGCAGCAGTTTTTATAGCCTCTGCTGTGCTCACCATAATGCACATGTCCCCCCTATGTGATCAGCACTCACGTCTGTATTATATACCTACTGGTGCCCGGGGGTTCTCAAACCGGCTCGAGCAAAACTTTCCATATCCTTGAACAAGCCGGGCTCTTGGAAACGAGTACCCTGTGATTCTTACCAAACACTAAGTTTGTCCCCCTGAATTTGACCCAAAACAATACAAAGCTCCCTTGATGTATTGCGCCATCAGAAAAATCCACTACTCTACTAGATTCTCTCTATCGTTGCACGTCGATTGAGATTCCCAAAACCCATCCGTTTTTACTCTTTCGCTCGCCCTTCTAAACGGCCCACTCCGAACCCCCGCCCAACACGCTCTGAGCCTTCCCTACTACGGTATTGAGGACAGATGTCTCATCCACCGCCTTAACCTAGCAAACCTTGTTCGCCAGGAACCTCTAAGATGCATTCTCACTGTGATGTAAGTTTATCATTCATACTAATCGTTAGGAGTTAACTTATATTGATTCCGGGCGGCCCGGGTGAAGTCTTCCACCACAAATCCATGCGCTGGGTAGGTAATGGAAGAACCCCCTAGCAAACCCTAAACCTGTATATATGATACTCCGCCTAGCCGGGCTACTACCCTCCGCGTCTAAATTACCCACGCTCAGCCTGATAATTAGTAGCCCCCAGACATTTTGGTGTTTCTGGGAATTGGGTGATAAGGCGCCTACCCTCTAGAATACGATTATAAGGACGCGGCCACTCTGATTAAAAGTCGATTCTTTTGTGCTAGGATTCCTAGATGGTGAGGCTGTGGCTAGGTGCATATCCGGTTGGTATGGTATGTAGTTTTCTTGACGGGATAGCCATTGTCCTGAAGTTTATTGACAAACGGATTTGCTTACCTAAGCGAAGAATCTGTGTGTGTGTGTCAGCACAGCAGGCCCAGCATAACCTGCTCAGTTACACCATCGCCCTCACCAAACATTCATCGCTCAATCAACCAACTGTTTCTTAACCGACAATAATCCTATAGATTCACGGAGAAGACCTGAGATTGCACTACGTGAACCTTGTCGATCTACTATAGGATTATCTTTATTGATTCTGCCCACTCTTTTTTTCTTCATATTATTATCCCATTTGTTACCTTCTCCACGAGGTGGTTGACGTCGAGAAGGTAACACCTGGCAGTCTATCGCGAGAAAAGTTAGGGTTAAGCCCTACGCCCTAAAGTCTGCTTTTTAGGGTCCGTTAGACGACTTAATTATATAAGCAGGGAAGGGGGGGCTTTTGTCAGTGAAGGTGCATGGGCGGTGGGCTACTGGTATTCAATTTTGTGAGTCAAATCGATATTTTTAAAAAAATTCCCTCTTGCTCAACTGTCCTTTCACAGGCGCTGACGGCAGAAGCGTGCTGTTCAGAGAATTGTATTTAGAAGGCCTTATCCCTTGGTGATATGATTATGGATCTTTGGAAGAGTCCTCTTTAACCTCACTAAATGTTTATCTATACATTGCGAACGAAATTGCGGTTGTCCCTAATGGCCTGAGGGTCCGACTGCGAGCATGAGCAGTACCCCAGTGATATCTTGGACTTTCTTCTTCAGAATTTTACCGCGAGTTGCACGCTAGTATTACCAGCAGCAGCTCTGGATGCAGCCCCCATATCCGCTGCTTTACCAGTACTCCCTTCTCTCCCCCCCCTAACCACATTATATACTAACTCGCTCTACTATGTAGTGTCCGAAAAAGCTCAATAGCAGGGAGAGCTTCCTAAGCAAGCACCTCCTTCCTTCTAACCTTCACCATCTTCCAAGCAATTTTCTCTACCCTCTCTCATGCATTTGACCCAAAGCCACTAATCCTAACAGCCCTAACCCTCTTCGCCGGCGTTATAATCCGCGGTCCGGCAGACAGCTTCACGACCATCCTAGCAGGACCTAGCATATGCTAGCCCTTAGTCAAACCCTAGTAGCCGATACAGCCCCGTTGAGCGGGCGGGAGAAGTATCTGGGCCTTCTAGCGATGATGTGGGCACTAAGTTCGGTCTCTTGGCCGGTCGCCGGAGGCGCGTTCATGCAAGAGGTCAGCTGGCGGTGGGTTTTCTACCTGAGCCTCCCATTCTATGGAGCAGGGTTTGTTTTGCTTAGTTTCGTTTCTCGATTTGTGTCGGGAGAGAGGCGAGGTTGAGGATATGTTTGCCCGTGTGGATTAGATTGGCTCGGCGGTGTTTGTGAGGAACGTTGCTAGGATACTAGAGAACATTGGTGCCCCCGATAGTGGGAGCTTTGGTTGTTGATGGGTTCGAGGGGCAAAAGTGAATAGTACCGGAGAATCCGGTAATCTAGTTGGAGATTTCGGGGACAGAACAGCAGCTATTACTTATATTAGCACGGCGATTCATAAGATAGTTGTAGGTTCCTATCTACCGTACTACATCCCATTCTATGATACTTCGAAAAGCGTGAAGGGTGCCTCACTAACCATTGCCAGGGTCCCCGTATTCCCGCCAATTTTGCGCGTTATCCCTTTCTCTATCCCCGTTTCCCCCCCATCATTCCTAACCTAGTGCGGCACGGCGGCTCCAACCTTGGGCATAATTGGTGTAGTAACCAAAACCGGACACCCCCACCGGGCAATCTGCGTCCGGTGGGCCCTGACAATTCTCCACGCCGGCGGGCTCGCATTTCTAGATACACATACTCCCACAGTAGCCTAAACCTTCTTTTGTAGTCCTAGGCATCGGTACTAGTCTCTTATTCTCTAGCGGCTCCTTTACCGTGCAAGCTCCAATCATGAGCGAGAACCAGGCATACACGACCCCAACACCCACCCCTTCCGATTGTTTAGTGAAACGTTAGCATCGCCATTTGAGGTGTGGTCTTTTGGGGTCCGGTAGGAAAGCGGTTTAACAAAGTATCAGGGCTGCAGGATTAGTCAGGAGTGTATCCGTGATGCGGTTAGGTTGGTAGAAGTGCCCAATGAGATGAACGATGGGGTAATGATGGAGAGTTATGTTGAGGCGTTCAATGTGGTTTGGTCGGGGATGATTGGGCTTTCAGCTGTGCGTTCACTGACGAATCTTGCAACGGGGGGCGGGGGGGGGTTGAAGCTGGACGGGAGGCTGCAGAGTGACTATCCCCTGCAGTGTTGATAGTGCCGAATTTCCCTACACCGTGTTAAAGACCCACTAGCGGAATTAGCGTATTTCTTTGATTGGTAGATTCGTCCTCATAGAGGGCAATGTTGCCACATAATCCCGGATGTTGGTTAGTAAATATCAACAAGTTTATTACCGGTAACATCATTCTCATATTAGGTTTAGTGCTCCTGTTAACGGAAAAAGATCTGTACCAAAACTTGACCTGAAGTGTTTTTGATATCACTTGATTGACATTTCTGGAAAAGTGCGAAGCTA
>Ga0307507_10005346_pt1 | contig 21214 bp, 22 predicted proteins | sample 7_EM_MG_FD_207223 | JGI IMG/M metagenome (GOLD analysis project Ga0307507, IMG submission 207223) | Populus trichocarpa ectomycorrhiza microbial communities from riparian zone in the Pacific Northwest, United States - 7_EM | ecosystem: Host-associated > Plants > Roots > Unclassified | place... | reverse complement strand
GGCCAGCTCGCGCCGTCGCGAAGCAGCGCGTACACGGTTTCGGCGGACGCGGACGTCCGGCCTCGCACCGAAATGCTGTGAACCATCTGGTACATGTACCATTTGGTACATGATCGAAGCAAGCGCTCGCGACAAGCTCCTCGCCGCCGCGGTCGACCACATCGCCCGCCACGGAGGCGCTGAGAAGAGTCTGCGCGCGCTCGCCACCGAGCTCGGCACGAGCCACCGGATGCTCATCTACCACTTCGGGTCCAAGGAAGGCCTGCTCACCGCCGTCGCGCGGGAGGTCGAAGCACGCCAGCGCGCGGTGCTCGAAGACGTTCAAGACGGGCGTGAGTTCTGGCGCCGTCTGACCGACGAATCCCTGCGCCACAACGAAAGGCTCTTCTTCCAGCTCTACGGCCAGGCTCTCGGCGGAACACCGGGGACGACGGAGCTGCTCGACGGCGTCATCGACGACTGGCTGGCCCCCATCGAAGAACTACTGGCGCAGCTGGGTGTCCCCGAAGCGTCCCGGCCCGCGCAGGCGCGGCTCGGCCTCGCCGTCGCCCGGGGCCTGCTGCTCGACCTCGTGACCACCGGCGACCGGGAGGCCGTCGACGCGGCCATGGCGGAGTTCCTCGCGATGTACGAGGGCCTTACGTAACCCGAACATTCGACGGACACCCTCCGAACACCGCCGGGCGAAAGTAGTGCCGTACCCCGGAAACGGAAACCACGAGGGAGTCACCATGCGAGGATCCACCTGGACGCGGCGGCTGGCGCTGGCGGGCTGCGGCAGCGCGGCCTGCCTGCTGGCCCTGGCGCCGCTGGCCTCGGCCCAGACCACGTCCCCGGCGCCCGTCGCGCCGATCACGCTCAGCCCCGAGGAGTCGGCCCAGGTCTGCAACGACTGGGTGCCGCGGCTGCAGAAGCGGGCGGACAACCTGACCCAGCGGATCAACGGCGGCGCCGAGATCACCGGCTCGGTCGCCAACCTCAAGGCCCGCGCCGCCGACCAGCGCGCGAAGGGCCACACCCAGCGCGCCGACCAGCTCGACCAGCGCGCGACCAAGCGTCAGGGCCGGATCTCCGAGCTGGCCACCGCGAAGCAGAAGCTCGACGCCTTCGCGTCGGCGCACTGCAAGCCCGCCGGGCCGACGAAGTGAGGGCCGCCCGGGTTCTCGCCGCGCTGTCCGCCGCCGCGCTGATCACGCTCGGCTGCGCGGGCTGCCGGGACAACCTCACCGACTCGGTGAGCGGGGACAACGGCAGCGCGCAGGTCAACGGTGAGCTGAACGGCATCCAGTCCACCTTGGACGGGATCGACTCCGACATGGCGGGCGACGGCGCGCCCTGACGCCGCGTAGCGTCTCCCCCGACGTGACGGCCGGAGACGGGAGCAGGGATGGGCTCAGCGGGGCGCGGCCTTGTCCTGGTGGTGGAGGACGAGGCCGCGATCGCCGAACTCGCCGCGATGTACCTCAAGCGCGACGGGTTCGGCGTGCACGTCGAAGCCGACGGCGGCGCCGCACTGGCGGCCGTCCGGCGGCTCAAGCCGGTGGCGATCGTGCTCGACATCGGACTGTCCGGAATGGACGGTATCGAGATCTGCAAGACGTTGCGCGCGGCCGGGGACTGGACCCCGGTGCTGTTCGTCACCGCGCGCGACGACGAGCTGGACCGCTTGCTGGGCCTGGAGATCGGCGCGGACGACTACCTCACGAAGCCGTTCAGTCCGCGCGAACTGGCCGCCCGCGTGCGCACCGTGCTGCGGCGGGCGTCGGGGGCCACGCCGGTGGCGGAGAAGTTCACCGTGGGCGGGGCCACGGTGGACGTCTCCCGCCGCCGGGCGTGGGCAGGCGAGGCCGAGATCCCCTTGACCTCCACCGAGTTCGACCTGCTTACCCACCTGCTGCGCCACCCCGGCCAGGTGCTCTCGCGGGAGCAGCTGCTCAGTGCGGTCTGGGGGTACGCGGCGGCCGCGGGCACGCGCACGGTGGACGTCCACGTGGCGCAGCTGCGGGCGAAACTCGGCGAGCACAGTCCGATCAGGACGGTCCGCGGCATCGGCTATGCGGCGGATCCCTCATGAAGCGCCGGGGTTCGCTGGCCATGCGGATCACGCTGGTCTGCCTGGCCGTCGCCGGGATCGCGGTGATCGTGGCCGGGCTGGTCGCGTCGCGGCTGATCCGCACCACGGCCAACAACGTCCAGCAGGCGTCGCTGTCCGCGCAGGCCGACGTCGTGGCGAGCCAGCTCGACGAAACCGGCATCGGCAACCGGCTCGGCGTCGGCAAGGTCGCGGATGTCGTGCGGGGGCAGGGTATTTCGGTGGTCGTGCGGCGTGCGGGCGGTCAGGACGTCGGCGACGCGACCTCCGTGCAGGCGGCGGAGAAGGCCGGGCTCTCCAGCGGCGTCAACCACTCCGAGCGTGTGACCGTCGCCGGGACGCAGTACCTGGTCGAGTCCCGCACGGTCGGCGCGCGGGGGGCGGCGTTCGGGCTGGTCCTGCCGGCTCGCAACGCCGAGGCCACCCAACGCGCGCTGGTCCGCAACATCCTTTTGGCGCTGGGCATCGGGTTGCTGGTCGCCGCTGTGGCGGGATTCGTGTCCGGGCGGCTGCTCGGCCGTCCGCTGCGGCGGGCGGCCGCGGTGGCTTCGAGCCTGCGCGCGGGCCGGCGCGATGTGCGGGTCCCGGTGGAGGGCCCCAAGGAGGTCGCCGAGGTCGCCGGTTCACTGAACTCGCTGGCCGACGCGCTGGCCCAGAGCGAGGCCCGGCAGCGCGACTTCCTGCTTTCGGTCTCGCACGAACTGCGCACGCCGCTGACCGCGGTGACCGGCTTCGCCGAGGCCGTCGCGGACGGCGTGGCCGAAGGCGAGGACGCCCGCCGCGCCGGGCAGACCATCCAGCGCGAGGCCCAGCGGCTGGAACGCCTGGTCACCGACCTGCTGGAGCTCGCGCGCCTGGGCGCCGACGAGTTCCGCCTCGACGTCGCCGAACTGGACCTGGCCGCGCTGGTCCGCGACTGTGCCGAGGTGTGGCAGCTGCGATGCGCCCGCGAGAACGTCCAACTGCACGTGGAGGCCCCCGCCGGACCGGTGCCGATCGCCGCGGACGCCCGGCGCCTGCACCAGGTGGTCGACGGCCTGGCCGAGAACGCCCTGCGCGTCACCCCGGCGGGCGCGCCCATCGTGTTCGCGCTGGTCACGGACGGGGTCGCGGCCCGGCTCTCGGTCCGCGACGGCGGCCCGGGCCTCGCGCCGGAGGACTACCCGGTGGCCTTCGAACGCGGTGTCCTCAACGCCCGCTACCGCGACCGGCGCCCGGTCGGCTCCGGCATCGGCCTGGCCCTGGTCCACGGCCTGGTCACGCGGATGGGCGGCACCCTGACCGCGGGCCCGGCGCCCGAAGGCGGTGCCGCGTTCACCATCACCTTCCCGCTCGGACCTTCCGCGGACACGGTTCCGCTGCGGCTCCCGGCCGCAAGTCCGTGAAGGCCACCTTGAGGGAGACTAAGTCCCTCAAGGTGGCCTTCAAGGACTTGGGCTAGTCCTCGATCTGGTCCGCCGCGCCCTGTCACCGCGGCTAGGGTGATCATCGTGGAGATGCTGCACCTGCGCTATTTCGTCGCCGTCGCCGAGGAATTGAACTTCTCCGCGGCCGCGCGGAAGCTACACATGGCGGCGTCGCCGCTGAGCCAGCGGATCAAGGATCTCGAGCACGAGCTCGGCCAGCAGCTGTTCGACCGCAGCACGCACCACGTCACGCTCACCCCGGCCGGAACCGCGTTGCTGCCCCTCGCGCGGGACGTCCTGGAGCAGGTCAACGCCATTCCGTGGCGGCTGAAAGAAGCGACGAAACCCCAGCGCAGCACCGTTTTCCTCGGCATGCCCGCCGGAGTGCACCCCGACCTCCGGGAGCGGGTCAACGCGCTCGCCGAGCGCGTCCGCGACCGGTTCGAGCTCAAGCGCTGGCCCGGCACCACCATGGACCTCGTCACCGGCGTCCACGAGGGAAAACTAGCGCTCACGCTGGCCCGGTTGCCGGTCACCGACGCCGCGCTCGAGCAGCTCCCGGTGATGTCGGAACGGCTCGGCGCGGTGGTCCCGGCCGACCAGTTCGCCGGGCGGGACTCGGTCGCGCTGGCCGAACTCGGCGAGTTCTCCTACGTCGCCTCGCCCGAGGAAATCACCCCCGCCTATTTCGACCAGCTCGACCACCAATTGAACGAGCTCGGGGTCAAGAAACGCATCCGGCTGTCCAACACCGGATACGGCGGGGTTTCCGAAATCATTTCCAGCGGAATGGCGTTCTCCATCTCGATGCTCGACGAGAAGAGCCCGATGCAGGGCTACCGGCTGGACAACGTGATCATCCTGCCGTTTTCGGACTTCAGCCCCCAACTGGACACCGGCCTGCTCTGGCGCCGCGACCGCGGCACCGACGGGGACCTCGCACTCCTGGTCGACGCGGCCAAAGACATCTTCGCCGGGCCGCTGAATACCTGATAAATGGTATGACCACTGTGGTCACACCATTGTTCGTGACATGATCATTCCCTTTCCGCGCCACCGCTACTAACTTCGGAAGCAGAGCAACGAAGCAAAGGTGCGAAAGGACGAAAGATGATGGACGTCACCGAAACCGCCGGCCCGCTGGACGGCGTGCGCGTGATCGACCTCTCGACCGTGGTCATGGGCCCGTACGCCGCCCAGATCCTCGGCGACCTGGGCGCCGACGTGATCAAGATCGAGTCCCCCGCCGACACCGTGCGCGTGGGCCAGTACCGCACCACGCCGGGCATGACCCCGCTGAACCTCAACGTCAACCGCAACAAGCGCAGTGTCGCGCTGAACCTCAAGGACGAGGACCAGCGCGCCAAGGCCCTCGAACTGATCGACACCGCGGACGTGCTGATCACCAACATGCGTCCCGGCGCGCTCAGCCGCCTCGGCCTGAACTACGCCGACGTCGCCGAGCGCAACCCCGGCCTGATCTACGCCCACGCGCAGGGCTTCCGCAGCGACTCCGACCGCGCCGGCAATGCCGCCTACGACGAGACCGTGCAGGCCGCGTCCGGCCTGGTGGACATCGCCAACCGCGCGCTCGGCAAGCCGGTCTACCTGCCGACCATCCTCGGCGACAAGGTCTCCTCGCTGACCATCACCTACAGCGTGCTCGCCGCGCTGGTGCACCGGAACAAAACCGGGCAGGGCCAGCAGATCGAGATCCCGATGACCGACACGCTGATCGCGTTCAACCTGGTCGAGCACCTCGCCGGGCACGCCTTCGAGCCCGCGCAGGGCCCCACCGGATTCGCGCTGTCGATGACCAAGGGCCACAAGGCGGTGCCCACCAAGGACGGCCTCGCCTGCGTGATCCCCTACAACCCGCAGAACTTCCGGGACTTCTTCTCGGCTGCTGGGCGCCCCGACCTCGCCGAGGACCCGCGCGTGAACGGCGACGCCATCGACAGCGCCGACCACGAAGCCCTGTCCGCGCTGATCGACGAGTGCGCCCCGGCACTGACCACCGAAGAGTGGGCCGAGGTGTGCGCGAAGCACAGCATCCCGATGGCCCCGGTCCTGGAGCTGGACAACGCCCACGAGGACACCTACGTCCGCGAAGGCCACCTGCTCGACACCGTGCAGCACCCGAGCGAGGGCGCGATCCGCACCGTCGGCATCCCGGTGCGCTTCTCCGCGACCCCCGGGTCGATCCGCCGTTTGGCCCCGGTGGCCGGGCAGGACACCGCCGACGTGCTCGCCGAGCTCGCCACCCGCTGAAACCCCTTCCGGGAAAGAAGAAAGTCATGAGCACCACCGAAGTGCGCACCGAGCGGATCGGCTCGACGCTGCTGATCACGATCGACCGGCCCCAGGCGCGCAACGCCGTGAACGCGGCGGTCGCCACCGGCCTTGCCGCCGCGCTGGACGAACTGGAGGCCGACCCCGCGCTCCGCGTCGGCGTCCTGACCGGCGCCGAAGGGACCTTCAGCGCCGGCATGGACCTGAAGGCCGCCCTGCAGGGTGAATCGCCCGAGATCCCGGGCCGCGGGTTCGGCGGCCTCACCGAAGCCGAGCTGACCAAGCCGCTGATCGCGGCGGTCGAGGGCTTCGCGATGGGCGGCGGGTTCGAGCTCGCGCTCGGCTGCGACCTGATCGTCGCCAGTGAAAACAGCCGCTTCGGCCTCCCCGAGGTCAAGCGCGGGCTGGTCGCCGCGGGCGGCGGCGTGATCCGGCTGCCGAAGCGGATCCCGCACCACCTGGCGATGGAGTTCCTGCTGACCGGCGAGCCGGTGACCGGCCGCCGCGCGGGCGAGCTGGGCCTGGCCAACCGCGTCACCCCGACCGGTGAGACCACCGCGGTCGCCTTGCAGCTGGCCGAAAAGCTCGCCGAGAACGCGCCGCTCGCGCTGGCCGCGGTGAAGAAGATCGTGCGCGCCGCCGACGGCGTGCCGGACGCCGATGCGTTTACCGCGCAGCGTAAGGAAATGCAGCACCTGATGGCCTCGGCCGACGTCCGCGAAGGCATGACCGCCTTCGCCGAGCGCCGCGCTCCTCAGTGGACGGGTAAGTGATCATGAAGATCGAAGAAGTACGGCAGCACATCACCACTCCCCTGACCGCCCCGGCGTTCGCTCCGGTGGTCCCGAGGTTCACGAACCGCGAGTACCTCAACATCGTGTACCGCACCGACGCAGACGCGCTGCGCGCCGTCGTCCCGGAGCCGCTGAAGGTCGAAGAACCGTTGGTGCGCTTCGAGGTCATGAAGATGGGCGACGTCTCCGGCTACGGGCCCTACACCGAGTCCGGCCAGGCGATCGAGGTCAGCCTCGACGGCGAGCGCGGCGAGTACTTGCACGCGATGTACCTCGACAACTTCCCGGCCACCGCGTCCGGACGCGAGGTCAGCGCGTACCCGAAAACCGTTGGCGCGCCGAACCTCTACGTCGACCACGGCGTCCTAGTGGGCACTTTGGACTACGGCACGCTGCGGGTCGCCACCGCGACCATGGGCTACAAGCACCACGAGCTGGACCGGCGCGAGGCCGAGGCACAGATCACCGTGCCGACGTTCATGCTCAAGACGGTCCCGAACTACGACGGATCGCCGCGGGTCCAGGAACTGGTCCGCACCGAGATCACGGACGTCGTGGTCAAGGAGGCCTACACCGGACCCGCGCGGCTGCAGCTGTTCCAGCACGTTCTGGCCCCACTGGCGGATCTGCCGGTGCTGGAGGTCGTCAGCGCGAGTCACATCCTCACCGACCTGACGCTCGCCCCGGTCAAGCCGGTCTTCGACTACCTGAAGGGAGCCCAGTCATGACGCAGGATTTCCGCACCGCCGCGGTGATCGGCGCGGGCACCATCGGACTGTCCTGGACGGCGTTGTTCGCCGGCCACGGGATGACGATCCGGGTGAGCGACCCGCGGCCGGACCTCGCCGAGGCCGTCGCCACCGCACTGGCCGAGTTCGCCCCGCACCTCGGCGTTCCCGCCGAGGACCTGGCCGCCCGGGTCCACATCGCCGCTGACGTCGCCGAAGCGGTCCGCGACGCGGATGTCGTGCAGGAGAACGGACCCGAGAACGTCGAGTTCAAAAAGGACCTGTTCGCGACGCTCCTCGCAGAGGCGCCGAAGCACGCGCTGCTGCTCAGCTCGTCGTCGGCGATCCCGTCGACCGCCTTCACCGGCCCGCTTGAAGACGCGTCACGTGTCCTGATCGGACACCCGTTCAACCCGCCGCACCTGATCCCGCTGGTCGAGGTCGTCCCCGGCGAGCGCACCAGCGAAGAGTCGGTGCAGGCCGCGGTGGACTTCTACACCTTCGTCGGTCGCACGCCGGTGGTGGAGCGCAAGGAGATCCCCGGCTTCGTAGGGAACCGCCTGCAGAACGCGCTGTCGCGCGAGGCGATCTACCTCGTCGAGCAGGGCGTCGTGACACCGTCCGAACTGGACACCGTGATGACGAACTCGCTCGGCATCCGCTGGGCCACGGTCGGGCCGTTCCTCGGCTCGCACCTGGGCGGCGGCCCCGGCGGCTACCGCCACATGGCCGAGCACATCGGCAAGTCCATGAAGCAGATGTGGGCCGGCCTCGGCCAGCCCTCGCAAAGCCCCGAAGAGCAGGAACGGCTCATCGAAGCCGTCGAAAAGGCTTACGGCTCCTCCACGTACTCGGAACTCGCCGAGACGCGCGACCGCAAGCAGCTCGCAGTGTTGAACGCAGTGGAGGAGAACTGAAATGACCAACATGGAAGCACTCGAAGGCCAGCTGACCGCCGACTTCTACAACTACGAGACGCTGCTCTCGGACGAGGAGCGCAAGATCCTCGTCAAGGCGCGTGATTTCATGCGCACCGACGTCAAGCCGCTGGTGAACGAGAACTGGGCCAAGGGCGAATTCCCGAAGGAGCTCATCGGGATGTTCCGCGAGAGCGGGCTGGCCGGGCTGCCCTACGAGGGCTATGGCGAGCACCGCGGCGCGGTCAGCAACCTGCTCACCGGGATGCTGTCGATGGAGATGACCCGCACGGACGCTTCCGTGGCCACGTTCTTCGGTGTCCACAACGGACTCGCGATGTACTCGATCTACGCCGGCGGCAGCCAGGAGCAGCGCGACCGCTGGCTCCCGGAAATGGCCGCGATGGACAAGATCGGCGCCTTCGCGATGACCGAGCCGCTCGGCGGCTCCGACGTCGCGGGCGGCATGCGCACCACGGCCAAGCGCGATGGCGACACCTGGATCCTCAATGGCGCCAAGAAGTGGATCGGCAACGCGACCTTCGCCGACTACGTCGTCGTGTGGGCGCGGGACGTCGATGACAACCACGTCAAGGGTTTCGTCGTCGAGAAGGACATGCCGGGCTTCGACCCGCAGAAGATCGAGGGCAAGATCGCGTTCCGGATCGTCGAGAACGCCGAGATCACCCTGACCGACGTGCGAGTGCCGGAGGCGAACCGCCTGCAAGGCATCAACGGCTTCCGCGACATCGCGGAGATCCTGCGTGCCACCCGCGGCGGCGTCGCGTGGCAGGCGCTGGGCGTGATGATCGGCGCGTACGAGCTGGCGCTGGACTACGCCAAGGAGCGCAAGCAGTTCGGCCGTCCGATCGCGCGCTTCCAGCTGGTGCAGGACCTGCTGGTGAAGAGCCTCGGCAACATCACCGCTTCGTGGGGCATGCTGATCCAGCTGGCCCGCCTGCAGGATGCCGGGATCTTCCGCGACGAGCACTCCTCCCTGGCCAAGGCGTTCGTGACCTCGCGGATGCGTGAGGTCGTGGCCTGGAGCCGCGAGATCTTCGGCGGCAACGGGATCGTGCTCGACTACGACATCGCGCGGTTCTTCGCCGACGCGGAGGCGATCTACTCCTTCGAGGGCACCCGCGAGATGAACACCCTCATCGTGGGCAAGGCGATCACCGGCGAAAGCGCCTTCGTCTGAGGTGAAGACTCGTGAGCGTTCCGGGCGGGTCTAACCGCCCGGAACGCTCACGAGTCAGTTCACGCAGCCGGGGGTGGTCGGCGCGGTGGAGGAGGTCGAGGTCGGAGGCGTCTTCGTGCCCGTGGCCGCGACCGGGCGGACGCCGCCGGAGCCGTCCGACTCCGCCGAAGCCGACACCACGGGCGTCGCGATCGCCGTCCGGACGAACTGCTGCACCTGCGCCGGGTCGACCTTCACCGCGTCGCCGTCCGACGGCGTCTGCAGCGAGATGCTCTGCACCGGGATGGTCAGGAAGCCGATCGCCCCCGAGCTCATCCCCCGCAGCTGCTGGGCGAAGCTCACGATGTCCCAGCCCTTGTCCAGCACGACCGAGCCCTGTACCGCGCTCACCAGCGCGTTCAGCTTGCCGAGGTCGGTGAACGTCCCGGCGCTCAGGATGTTCTTGGCCATCCCGGACAGGAAGGCCTGCTGCCGGGCGATCCGGTCGAGGTCGCCACCCTGCAGCCCGTGACGCTGCCGGACGAACGCGAGCGCCTGCGCGCCGGACAGCGTCTGCGTGCCGGCCGCGAAGTTCGCGCCCGAGTAGCTGTCGTGCACCGGCTCATTCAGGCAGACCTGGACGCCGCCGACGGCCTCGGACAGCGCGGCGAATCCGGCGAGGTTGATCGCGGCATAGTGGTTGATGGTCAGCCCGGTGAATTTCTCGACCGTCTGGATCGCCGCCTTGGCCCCGGCCGCGTTGGCCGCGACCTCGAGCTCGGCACCGGAGAGGCCCTGGGCGCGCAGCCCGGACATCGCGGCGTTCTTGCCGCGACTGTAGGCTGAGTTGATCTTGTGCTTGCCGTACCCTCCCGCGATGTCCACGTAGGAGTCGCGCGGAATGGAGATCGCGGTGGCCGCGGCCCCGCCCGCCGGGATGTGCACCACGATCATGGTGTCCGTGGTGTCGCCGCCGTCGTCGCCACTGCCCGCGTGGAGGGCGTTGAGGACGTCCTGGGGCAGCGGGTTGCCGTAGGTGTCCGTGCGCGAGTCGATCCCGACCAGCAGGATGTTCTGCGCGACCTTGAGCGGCTCGCCGACCGGGGTGTCTTCGTCCGGGATCTGCGCCGAGGGCGCGATGACGTCCGCGGTGACCAGGCCCGCGTCCAGCCTGGCCAGCTGTGACCACGCGTAGCCGGTGGCACCGAGTACGGTGGCCGCCACCACGCCGATCGCGACGCGACCGCCGATGCGACGCCCCCGAGACGTGAGCAGCACGACATTCCCCTTGCTTCCCTGGTGAACCCGACCCCACGTTCGAGGATCACCGCATTAGCTGGGAATCACCTGAGAAAGTTGTCGTGAAGCTGTCATGGTCCCGTTCGGGCGAGCCCGAACGGGCGAACATGAGGGAAATCGCAGCGCTGCGTAACCGCCGGAGCGCGATCAGTCAGGCCGGCCACCTCACCCACCGCCATCGCGCCGCTACATCCGCGATCTTAATTCGCGCACCCATCGTGACGGCGAGGGCCGGAGGTGGCAGGATGGACCCCGAGATCGGGTCCGCATGGGACCCGGCTCGGAATGAAGAGTAGGTAAAAGTATGGCTCAGGGCAGTGTCAAGTGGTTCAACGGTGAGAAGGGCTTCGGGTTCATCGCCCAGGACGGCGGCGGTCCCGACGTCTTCGTGCACTACTCGGAGATCCAGGGCAGCGGCTTCAAGTCGTTGGACGAAGGCCAGCGCGTGGAGTTCGAGATCGGCCAGGGCCAGAAGGGTCCGCAGGCCCAGCGAGTCAACGTTATCTGAGCTTGCTGAAACGAAGGCCCTCGCCCTGCCGGGCGGGGGCCTTCCGCTTGTCCGCGTCCGTTGTGGACGCGGTTTTTCCTTGTCGCCAAAGGATCTTCGCCGGCCCCCGGACCGTCGGCCGATCGGCCGGTGCCGCCGGGTCGTGTAGGGTGGGCCTCGACGGGAGCACCCGCAAGTCGACCAGGAGTCGGTTTCGCTCCCGGCGCAGAGCGCCGGATGCACAGGCCAGGCGACGGGCCCGTCACCCCCGCACAGACCCCGCCGGGTGGATCGCGCGTCCCCGCCGCGCCCGGCGTCCGCGCCGTGTCCCCGACCCGCGGGCAAACCCTCGAAGCGAGGTCGCATTGACCGTTACGCCCACGCGCCCGGCGCCGAAACCGGTGCTGTCCGGACGGCAGACACTGGCCGAGCTGATCACCATCCGGGCCTTCCTGATCGTCCCGTTCGTCGTCCTCGTCGCCGCGATCCCGGTCTTTTGGGGCTGGGGAGTCAGCTGGCTGGACCTGACCATCGGCGGCGGGTTTTTCATCGTGTCGACACTCGGAGTCACCGTCGGTTACCACCGGTACTTCACCCACGGGTCGTTCCGCGCCAAGCGCGCGCTGCGGATCGCGCTCGCCGTGGCCGGCGGGCTCGCCGCGCAGGGGCCGGTGATCGGCTGGGTCGCCGACCACCGCCGCCACCACGCCTTCTCCGACCGCGAGGGTGACCCGCACTCGCCCTGGCTGTTCGGCACGTCGCCGGTCGCGCTGATGCGCGGGTTCTGGCACGCCCACATGGGCTGGCTGTTCGGCCGCGACAAGACCAACGTCGACCGGTTCGCCCCCGACCTCGCCGCGGACCGCGACCTCCGGCTGGTCGACCGGCTGTTCGGAGTGTGGGTGATCGCGAGCGTGCTGATCCCGGCGCTGCTGGGCGGCCTGCTCACGATGTCCTGGTGGGGCGCGCTCACCGCGTTCCTCTGGGCGGGACTGGCGCGGATCTCGTTCCAGCACCACGTGACCTGGTCGGTGAACTCGATCTGCCACATGATCGGCGAACGGCCGTTCGCCAGCCGGGACCGGTCGGCGAACTTCTGGCCGCTGGCGATCCTGTCGATGGGCGAGTCCTGGCACAACTCCCACCACGCCGACCCGACGTCGGCCCGCCACGGCGTGCTCCGCGGGCAGCTCGACATCTCCGCGCGCGTGATCTGGATGTTCGAAAAGCTCGGCTGGGCCTGGCAGGTCCGCTGGCCGACCGCGAAGCGCCTGGCGTCGATGAGCCGGTAGCTCAGCGCGGCATGCGGCGCCAGATCGCGCGCGGCAGCAGGCGCATCGCGAAGAAGACCGGACGGAGCACGCCCGGCACCCAGACGGCCCCGCGCCGCCGCTTCAGCGCCGCGACGGTGGCCGCCGCCACCTGATCGGGCGTGCTGGAGAACGGTGCCGGGGACATCCCCTCGGTCATCCGGCCGATCACGAACCCAGGCCTGACCAGCAACAAGTGGACGCCGGAGCCGTGCAGCGCGTCGGCGAGCCCGCACGCGAAGCCGTCGAGCCCGGCCTTCGCGGAACCGTAGACGTAGTTCGCGCGGCGCACCCGCACCCCGGCGACCGACGAGAACACCACCAGGCTGCCGCTGCCCTGCGCGCGGAGCAGGTTCGCCGCATGCGTCAGCACGCCGACCTGGGCGACGTAGTCGGTGTGGACGATCGCCGCGGCATGGGCGGCGTCGGTTTCCGCGCGGGCCTGGTCGCCGAGGATCCCGAAGGCCAGCACCACGACGTCGAGGGGGCCGTGCTCGGCGGCGACTTTCTCGAGGAACGGGCCCTGCGCGGCGAGGTCGTCGGCGTCGAAGCCGACGCTCTCGACCTTCTCCGCTCCGGCTTCGCGCAGCGCGGTTGTTTCCGCGGTCAGGTCGGCACCTGGCCGCGCGGCCAGCACGACCGTGCGCGCACCGCCTTCGACCAGGCGTTTCGCCACCGCCGACCCGATCTCGCTCCGCCCGCCGAGCACCAGCACCGTTCCGCTCACAGCGGCAGTGTGCCAGCCCGCCGCCCAGGTGGTGCTGATGGGATCCGGAGGTCCCCAATGACGCGTTCGGGACACCCAGCGTCTCGAACGCGTCGTTGGGGGCATCGGCACCCGCTCACCCGGGGGTGTCGCGGATGGGGTGAAGCGAGGGGCGCCTTCGTTGCACGGGACGCAAGAAAAGTCCCCTCACTCCACCAAAACCCCAAGGGCAGAGGTCCGTGAAGGCCACATTCACTACCCCTAAGTCCCTCAATGTGGCCTTCACGGACATGGGCAAGCCACAGCAGCACCAGTGATCACTCGAGTCACAGCAACACCAGCCGCGAGAGGCGCGGCCTGGCAAACCAACTGAGCACCAACACTCACGAGTCCTTGCCCCTTTTTCCCTGTGGGCAAAGACTTTCGGGCAACCCCTCTGGACCAGACCACTTGTTTGGTCCAGACCTTTTGCACATTGTGAGACAGATCACGAAGTTACGCCGAATGGCGGACTGACAGGAGCCACTCGGGAGAGTTGTCATATCCGGACAAGGCTTTGTTGCCGCCAGCAACAAACCCCATAGAGGAACTCCGGTTCGGGATGACGAGGAGGTCACCCCATGCCTTTCCTGCCCGCTTCTCCCCCTCTGAGAAAGCGCTTCCTGCCCGGGCACCACGACTCCACCGGTGACGACGACGCCTACGGGGCCGACGACACCCACCACCACCCAGCCGGGTCAGAACCCGGCATGGGCGCCGGGGGTCGCCTACGCCGTGGGCACCCGCGTCAGCTACAGCGGCCTGAACTACGAGTGCCGTCAGGCGCACACGTCGATCGTCACCTGGGAGCCACCGAACACCCCTGCTCTCTGGCTCCAGATCTGAGCTGAACAACCCGCGACGCGGGCCGGAGTCTCCGGCTCGCGTCCCCCTCCCCTGCCCTCAGCACGTCCGCACGACCCTCAGGAGGTCCGTCATGCCCGCACGTCCCTGGTTCGGTCCGAAGTGGAGGAAACGCTTACCCGTCCTGACCGCGCTGACCGCGCTCGGCGCGATGGCGGTCCCATTGACCCTGCAGGCCGAGGCCTCCACCCCGCCGACACCCGCCGGCTGGACGCAGGTCTTCAACGACGACTTCACCGGTGGCGGGCTCAACACCGGGAACTGGCGCTACGACATCGGGACCAGCTATCCAGGCGGTCCCGCGAACTTCGGCACCGGTGAGATCGAGACCGTGACCAGCAGTACCGCCAACGTCTCGGTCGCCGGCGGCAACCTCTCGATCACCCCGCAGCGCGATGGCGGGGGCGCCTGGACGTCGGGACGCATCGAAACCAACAAGCAGGACTTCCAGCCCCCGGCGGGCGGTGTGCTGCGCGTCGAGGCCCGGCTCCAGATGCCCAACGTCACCGGCGCCGCCGCCCGCGGCTACTGGCCCGCCTTCTGGATGCTCGGCACCCCCTACCGCGGGAACCTGTGGAACTGGCCGGGCATCGGCGAGATGGACATCATGGAGAACGTCCAGGGCATCAACAACGAGTGGGCCACGATGCACTGTGGCACCGCCCCCGGCGGTCCCTGCAACGAGAAGGACGGGATCGGCGGCCAACGGCCCTGCTCGCCTGTCACCTGCCAGGCCGGGTTGCATACCTACGCGCTCGAGTGGGACAGCAGCACGAGCCCGCAGCAGATGCGCTGGTACCTCGACGGCGTCCAGTTCCACCAGGTCTCGGCCAGCCAGGTGCCCGCCGACGTCTGGGCGAACGCCACCAACCACGGGTACTTCCTGATCCTCAACGTCGCCATCGGCGGCGAGTTCCCTGCCAAGCAGGGCGGCGGACCGGACGGCGCCACCGTGCCCGGCCGCCCGATGGTCGTCGACTACGTCGCCGCGTGGACCCGCCCCGGCGGGATCGTCCCGACGACCACACCGACCGTGCCGACGACGCCGACCGGCCCGACGACCCCGACCACCGCCACCACCCAGCCGGGTCAGTACCCGGCTTGGGCGCCCGGGACCGCATACGCCGTCGGCACTCGCGTGAGCTACGCCGGCCTGAACTACCAGTGCCTGCAAGCGCACACCTCGATCGTCACCTGGGAGCCGCCGAACACGCCTGCCCTCTGGCAGCGGCTCTGATCTTTCGAACACCGAGCGCGACCCGGTGGCGGGGCCGCACCCCCGCCACCGGTCACGAAAGGAACGACGAATGTCCAACCGTCCGAAAAAGACAGTCCGGCGCGCGCTGTACGCCTTGCTCCTCAGCGTGCTCGCGGCCGTCGCGGTCCTCGTGGCCGCACCCCCGGCGAGCGCCGCCGACTACACCCAGGGCGCCACGTTGCTGAGCGCGTCCAGCATCCAGTTCTGGTTCAAGCCGACCACGCCCGCCGCGCTGGTCGACGTGCACTACACCGGCGCGCCGGGGCTGGGGCAGCAGAACTTCCGGATGGCGAACAACGGCGGCACCTGGCAGCAGACGGTGAACGGGCTCAGCACGGGCAACGTCCTGAGCTACTGGTTCACCTACGAGAAGGGCGGCCCGCTCTACGACACGCCGCACTTCACCTACACCGTCGGCAGCGGAGGCGGGACGACGCAGCCGACCACACCCACCACCCCGCCGACCACCGGCACGCAGCCCAACACCAATGGCCATTTCCCGTTGATCCTGCAGAACAACACCAAGGGCCGGTGGGCCAACGCGCAGGTCTACGTGACAATGCTCGGGATGACGTCGCAGAGCGGCGCCGGCGGCTGGTTCTACCTCAAGCCCGACGGCACGATGGCGCATATCAACCACAACGACGCCTCCGCGGCCAACCACCTGACCAAGAACGGCGTGAACTACCCGAACATGTCGTTCAGCATGGCGCAGGCGTCGACGATCACCATGCCCACCATGATCTTCGGCGGCCGGATCTACCTCTCGCTCGGCTCGCCGCTGTTCATTCCGGTGTCCCCGGACGACCAGGGCTGGGGCGGCCCGGACCTGCACAACAGCGCCGACCCCAACAACGACGTCTACTACGACTGGTACGAGTACACCTACGGGTTCGGCACCACGGCGAACTACGGCGGCAACACCACCCAGGTCGACATGTTCGGCTTCCCGATGACCGCGCGGCTGCAGCAGGCGGCCACCGGGTACGACCAGACCGTGGGGATCACGCTGACGCGTGACCAGGTGATGGCGCAGTACACCGCGGCAGTGGGCGCGGCGTACAAGCCGCTGGCCAACGCGACCCGGATCGTCGCGCCCCGGACCTCAGCACTGTTCGAACCCGGTGGCGCACAAGCGAACTACCTGCAGGCCTACATCGACCAGGTGTGGTCCTACTACACCGCGAACCAGTTCACGCTGACCCGGCTGAACCAGACGTTCACCGGTCGTGTCTCGGGGAACACGCTGACCTTCACGTTGCAGGGTGCCGGGCCGTTCTTCCTCACCAAGCCCACCACCACCGACGTGATGGGGTGCTCGGGCGCGCTGGCGAACGGGACGATGACCGACATCGCCCGGGCGCTGGGTGCGGAGTTCTGCGCGGCCTTCAACCGAGGCGTCGCCCAGAACACCGCGAACTGGTACAACCCGGCGGCGTACTACACGAACTCGGTGCAGAACGACTACGCGAAGTTCTTCCACTCCATCGGCATCGACCACCGGTCGTACGCGTTCGCCTACGACGACATCAACGACCAGAGCTCGGTGAAGATCCTCGGGAACAACACCCCGCCGAGTGCCCTGACGCTGGGCATCGGCTGGTAAAGGCCTCCTGCTGCGCCCAGGTGTGGGGCCCGGACGACCGACCCGGGCCCCTTTCGCGTGCCGGTGCGCTACCGTGCCCGGCGTGGAGTTCGAAGCGCTGGTCGAGCGTCACCGCCGGGAGATCCAGGTGCACTGCTACCGGATGCTCGGATCCTTCTCCGACGCCGAGGACCTGACGCAGGAGACGTTCCTGCGTGCGTGGAAGGGCCGGGCGGGGTTCGAGGGCCGCTCGAGCCTGCGCACCTGGCTGTACCGGATCGCCACCAACGTCTGCCTCGACGCGCTCGCCCGGCACCCGCGCCGGGTGCTGCCGGACCAGCTCGGCCCGCCGGGTGACCCGGTCGGCACAGTGGCGCCGGTCGACCTGCCGTGGCTGGAGCCCTACCCGGACACGCTGCTCGACGCGGCCGCGCCGGACGACACGGGAGCGGCGGTGGTCGAGCGGGAGACCATCGAGCTGGCGTTCCTGGCCGCCATCCAGTACCTCCCGCCGCGCCAGCGCGCGGCGCTGATCCTGCGTGACGTGCTCGGCTGGTCGGCTCGGGAGACCGCGGAACTGCTGGAGACGAGCGTCCCTTCGGCGAACAGCGCGGTGCAGCGGGCGCGGGCCACCTTGCGTGAGCGGCTGCCACCACGGCGTGCCGAATGGGCCCCGTCGGGCTCGCCCGAGGAACTGGCTCTGCTGCGGCGGTTCATCGAGGCGTACGAGGCCGCGGACCCTCAGGCGGTGGCCGAGCTCCTGCGCGAAGACGCCCGCGCGGTCATGCCGCCGTTGCCGCTTTGGTTCGCGAGCCGCGACGCGATCGTCGGGGCGCTCAGCGTGAGCATGGTCCCTGGGGCGCCGTACTTCCGGGGCCGGATCAGGATGCTGCCGATCCGGGCGAACCGGCAGCCGGCGGTGGCGGGCTACCTGCAGGCGCCCGGGTCGTCGCAGTTCCGCTGGTTCGGCGTCACGCTGCTGGTGCTGGAGGACGGCCTCGTGGCTTCGATGGCGGCCTTCGAGACCGCCTCCTGCGACGCCTTCGGCCTACCCGCGGTTCTGGAGGGCTAGGGCTGACGGCCGTGAATGGCACATTGAGGGCCTTTAAGACCCTCAATGTGCCATTCACGGCCTTCCGGGCCCGCGACACCTCCAGCCCCACTCGTCACAGTCGCCACACGGGTGAATACTCGACGTGTCACTGAATTTGAATAGGGATACGCCCGGGTGAGTGAATCCTTGGAGGGATTCACCCACCCGGGCGCGAAAGGCCGGATTTCATTTCCGGAACCTGTGTTTTTCAACGGTGCTGCCGGGCGTTGGTCACCGGCGCTCAGGCTGCTCGGTCCCGCGGGGCGCTGCGCACCAGTCTGCGACGCTCGTCCGCGGTGGTGCCGCCGAAGACGCCGTGGTCCAGGCCGTTGTCAAGCGCATAACCGAGGCACTCGGCGCGCACCGGGCAGCGCGCACACACCGCCCTGGCTTGGGCGGTCTGGCGGGCACCGGGGCCGACCTCGGAGATCGGGAAGAACAGTTCCGGGTCCTCGTCCTTGCAGGCCGCGAGGTCCGCCCAACCGGTCATCGTGGCTTCCATTTCCGTTGTTCACCTCCTCGGGTTATCCGTGCTTTTCATTGTTATGGCCCGTCAACCGACTTATCCCCAGGACAGCACGCGGTCGCGCCTCATCGTGGGGTCAAGTGGTTTTGGTGGCTCCAGCGCCCGGCTCACCCTCCGGGCAACCAAGACTTCAACGCATCAGACTACGCCCATCTTCCCCGCGGCACGATGTCGATCACCTCACCCGATCGGCCGGATCCGGCTCGCTCACCCCCGCGACGTCGGCGAGCCGGGCCGCGCGGCCGTCCGGAATTCACCGTTCGTGCCGGTGATCCGGTCGAGCCACCCCCGGCCGCTACTGGGTGTCACCGAAGAGAAGCGCTGCATTACGCCCATCGAGCAGTCTTGATCGAATCGTTACACGTAGCGGCCGGCTCACCGCACCTGTCCGTAGACGACACGCGAGGGGCGGTGTGGGGACGTGTGTGGCTATGACGACTTCGACGCGTTCTTCCGCGCCGATTTCGCGCCGTTGGTGGCTTTTCTCTGCAAGGCGGGCTTCGAGGTCGAGACCGCGCGGGACGTGGCCGCGGAGGCCATGCTGCACGCGCTCGAAGCCTGGCCGTCCATCGAGGAACCGCGCGCCTGGGTCCGCAGCGCGGCGGGACGGCTGCTCGCCGCGCCCGAACACGCGCGCCGTGACTGGACCCCGATCATCGACCTCGAAGACGAGAAACTCGCCGCGCTCGTCGAGCAGCACTCGCGGATCATCGAGCTCCTCGCGGCCCTGCCCGACCAGCAGCGGATGGTGCTCACGTGGTCGCTGGACGGCTTCACGCCCGCCCAGATCGCGAAGGCACTCCGAATCACACCGGCCACAGTGCGATCCAACCTCAGGCACGTCCGGGAACGCCTGAAGCGTCAACACCGGGTCGAACGGCCCGATGACACGGGGGACAGGAAGTGAGCACGATGCCGGTAACCGACTACGGGGATCAGGCGATCACCGAGCTGCTACGGAAGTCCGATGCCGCGCTGCACGGCTCACTACGCGCCGGGCTCGACGTCGAAGGCACGCTGCTGCGAGTGAAAAGCCGCGCGCTGGTACGGGAAATCGCGGCGGCGCAGCCTGCCGAGGACTTCCCGCACCACTGGCGCCAGCACGACGAGCCGGTCGCCGACGCGATTGCCGGCGACCAGGCGGCGTTGTCCCGGCTGCTGTCCGCGATCCGTCCCCTGGTGGTGCGGTACTGCCGCGCGCGCGTCGGCCGCAGCGAGCGGACGTTCGCCTCCGCGGACGACGTCGCGCAGGAAGTGTGTCTCGCGGTGCTTTCGGCGCTGCCGTCCTATCGCGACCAGGGCCGGCCGTTCCTGGCGTTCGTCTACGGGATCGCCCAGCACAAGGTCGCCGACGCGCACCGCTCGGCCGCGCGCAACCGCACCGAACCGGTCGCCGAGATCCCGGACGGGATCTCCGACCTCGCCGGTCCGGAACAGCGTGCCCTGCACGCGGAGCTCAACGAACGCCTCGCCGAGCTGCTGAGCGTGCTGCCCGACAAGCAGCGGGAGATCGTGGTGCTGCGCGTGGTGGTCGGGCTGTCGGCGGAGGAGACCGCGGCCAGCGTCGGCTCGACGCCGGGGGCGGTCCGCGTCGCGCAGCACCGGGCGCTGAGCCGCCTGCGCCGGATCCTGACGACGGACGGGGAGCCCGCCTGAGGCTTCGTCACCGGGCCCTGCGCCGGACGCCGTCGAGGACGAACCCGGCGAGCGCCGCCGCGGGTTCCTCCATCGATTCCCGCGCCAGGAGCATGAATTCGATGTCGCCGGGGTCGGGCAGGCCGTCGAGCTCGGCGAGGCCGTCCGGGATCAGGCCGCGGGCGTGGACCGTGACGCCGAGCCCGGCGGCCGCGGCGGCGCGCAGCCCGGTCAGGCTGGACGTCTGGCAGGCGGCGCGCCAGTCCAGCCCCGCGCGTTCGAGGCATTCCACGGCGAGCTGGCGGGTGATCGAGGGCATCGGGTACTGGACCAGAGGCACCGGGCGGGCCGGGTCGAGGATCATCGCCGGGGAGCCGATCCAGACCAGCGGTTCGCGCCAGAGCAGCCGGCCGTGCTCGGCGCCGGGACGGCGTTTGCCGAGCACCAGGTCGAGCCGACCGGCCCGCAGGCGCTGCGCCAGGACGTCCGACAGCGAGACGGTGAGCTCGACGTCCACCAGCGGATGACTGCCGCGCAACTGGCGCAGGATCTCCGGCAACGGACCCAGCGCGAGGTCCTCGGAGACGCCGATCCGCACCCGGCCCCGGAGTTCCGCGCCGCGGAAGTGCCGTTTGGCGCGCTCCTCGGTGTCCACAATGGTCTGCGCGAATCCCAGCATCGCTTGCCCGCGCGGGGTGAGCTCGACGGTGTGGGTGTCGCGCGCGAACAGCAGCCCGCCGGAGGAGTCCTCGAGCCGGCGGATGTGCTGGCTGACCGTCGGCTGACCGACGCCGAGGCGCCGCGCCGCCGCGGTGAAGCTGCCCGTCTCGGCGACGGCGAGGAACGATCGGCACAGGCGCGGGTCCAGCACGATCCGATCCTATCGTGATTCTCGATAACAGTCAGTGTGGTCATCGTGGTTCACAATGACCGCGGGCCGGGTCAGAATGGGTGGGAAAGGAGATCCATGTTCACCTCGCTCGCGGCCCGGCTGCGGATCGAC
>Ga0307507_10005345_pt1 | contig 21214 bp, 2 predicted proteins | sample 7_EM_MG_FD_207223 | JGI IMG/M metagenome (GOLD analysis project Ga0307507, IMG submission 207223) | Populus trichocarpa ectomycorrhiza microbial communities from riparian zone in the Pacific Northwest, United States - 7_EM | ecosystem: Host-associated > Plants > Roots > Unclassified | place... | reverse complement strand
TAAATAATATTATTTTAGATAATTTAATATAATATAGCGATGGTTCTCTTCTACCTATCTACCTATTAACTTACCTACCTGCCTACATCACCTACCTGTCTGCATTGCCTACCTGTTTATATCTACCTACCTATCTATATCTACCTACCCATTAGCATCTACCTACCTGTCTGCATCTGCTTGCCTATCTATATCTACTTACCTATCTACATTGCCTACCTGTCTACATTACCTACCTATCTACATTGCCTACCTATCTGCATCACCTACCTATTTGCATCTGCCTACCTATCTATATCTACCTACCCATCAGCATCTGCCTACCTGTCTACATCTGCTTGCCTGTCTATATCTGCTTACCTGTCTGTATCTACCTACCCGTCAGCATCTCCCTATTTATGCCTACCTGTCTATGCTACCTTGATTTGATCAATCAATCAAATCGTTTATAGTGCTCGCTGGCTAGTCGTTGTCGTCTAGCTCTAGCGACGGTCGTCTAGTTCTAGCGACGGTCGTCTAGCTCTAGCGACAGTCGTCTAGTTCTGGCAACAGTCGTCTGGTTTTGGCAACAGTCGTCTAACTCTAGAGACGGTCGTCTGGTTCTGGCGACGGTCGTCTAGCTCTAGCGACAGTCATCTAGTTCTAGCAACAGTTGTCTAGCTCTGGCGATAGTCGTCTGGCTCTGGCAACAGTCGTCTAGTTCTAGTAACGGTCGTCCAGTTCTAGCGATAGTCATCTAGTTCTAGCAACGGTCCTCTGCTAGCTGCCGTTCTAGTGCCTCCCTAGGTAGGGAGGATATAAGGAAGGAAAAAAGGGTAAAAAATAAGGCGGCTACATAGGCAGAGACATATAGACGCTATCAGGAATATAGCGGGGACCCAATACAGAGCTTCGTGTAGAGCCTCCATACGCAGAGCTTCGCGCAGAGCCTTGTACAGAGCCTCTATACGTAGAGCTTCGTATAGAGCTGCGTGTAGAGCTTCGTGTAGAGCCTCCATATACAGAGCTTCGCGCAGAGCCTCATGCAGAGCTTCGTGCAGAGCTTCGTATAGAGCTTCATGCAGAGCCTCCATACACAGAGCCTCGCGCAGAGCCTCGTGCAGAGCCTCCGTACACAAAGCCTCACGCAGAGCCTCATGCAGAGCCTCTGTACGTAAAGCTTCATGCAGAGCTTCATACAGAGCTTCGTGCAGAGCTTCATGCAGAGCTTCGTGCAGAGCCTCTATACGCAGAGCTTCATATAGAGCTTCATGCAGAGCCTCTATACGCAGAGCCTCGCGCAGAGCCTCGTGCAGAGCCTCTATACATAGAGCTTCATACAGAGCCTCATGCAGAGCCTCTGTACGTAGAGCTTCGTGCAGAGCCTTGTGTAGAGCCTCTATACATAGAGCTTCGTGCAGAGCTTCATACAGAGCTTCATACAGAGCTTCGTGCAGAGCTTCGTGCAGAGCTTCATACAGAGCTTCATGCAGAGCTTCATGCAGAGCGTCATACAGAGCGTCATACAGAGCCTCTATACACAGAGCTTCGTGCAGAGCCTCTATACACAGAGCTTCATATAGAGCTTTGTGTAGAGCCTTGTGCAGAGCCTTATGCAAAGCCTCCAAGTAATAAAACTATATAAGATTATATAAGATTATATTAGATAATATATAATAGTTAAATATATATTATTATTCATTGCTTAATGTCCAATTCGGATCCCTATTAGGCCCACGCGGACTACTCCTTATATACATATAGGGAGAAAACTCTATTTAAGAAAACCCCATAATCCGTCTCCCTGCCTTTTAGGGCTCGCTTACAAGTCACCTACAAGTCACCAGTGGTGCTCTACTACCTTACTTTTTAACCTCCTTAGGAACCACTACTGCCATAACAAACCTACGGACGCGCTAGTATTACACACTGTACTCTACTCCTGTAGAGTTATTAGGGGGCGCCTATTACTTACCCCTTTACTTTCTATTACTATTTCCTTTGCAACCCAGAACTAGTCTAGCATATTTTGGCCAATAAGCCACCAGGTAGCCGCCTTAAGGCCTTTCTATATTAAGAGCAGTGTATTATAGTTTTCTATACCAGCTGCTAAGAGCATTACTTCTTGGCTGGTACATAAGGGGCATAACAGTATTACATATTTTAGTGTCTGTCTTAGCCAGCTACATTCGCACCTTAGGCTACCCACTAGGACACCTACCTAGTGAAGCTAATCTTTTAGTCCTATTATTCCTGTCCTTAAGAGTATTGCTATTATATTTTCTGCCTTTATTAGGCCCTCTTGGAGCCCTTAGGTATTTACCCCCTATAGCATTACCTATACTATAGCTTAGGTTCCCCTTACCTAAGTCTACCTCTATACCTTTAACTCCCATTTATCTCTCTAGCGTCGGTCCAACCAGTATTATATTATAGTAGATGGTTTTCTAGTACTCTTTCATACTCTACTTTGGCTTCTTTTTCTCCCTTGCTATTATCTTTACTGGCCTCTTATACATTTCCCTTCCTCCTCTATATAGGCCTAGGCCCTAGCGCCGCACTATTCTTCTTCTACTTTCTTTACCTGTTTTCCTAATATATCTTCCCTATTTTAGGGTTGTTAGTTCCTTCTCTTATAAAACACCCTAGGGTCCCTCCATAGTTTGTTTAGGCATGTCTTAATATACTTTATAACATTAAAGTTGCGTTCCTTTTACACCCTTTATATTGTATTAGCTTCAATATATAGTTATAGGAGGGGAATATTGGCTTCCTTCTTAAGTAGTACTATGGCCGTTCGCTTATACCCACCTGTTATACTCCTAAGGCAGGCTGTTTAGACCTTTTTGAGTGGTTTAAGAAGTAATTTAGGGGGGCTTTTCTTAGTTTCTCTAGTGGCCCAAATACTAGATCTATATATTATAGTTAGCCGGATAACTGCTGTATATAGTAGGCGTAACCTCTGGAAGTATAGACCCCATATAGAATTAACAATCCTGGATATAGCGATATACTATACTTAGCCCTTATAGGCCGCTTATGCCGTATATACGCTCTACCAGAGCTTACTGTCTACCTATACTCCTAATACCCTTAGGCCTTAAACCAGTTAACCCCTAAAGCCTTAGATATGGATTATATACTAAAGATCTACAGATTAGTTATGTTTTCTTATAAAATAAATTAGCTGGTATTTCTCTAGTAAGAATTAGACTCCATATTATCTTGCCCATTCTATATAGGTGTTATAGGCTTTCTCTAGTGTCCTGTAGTTCTCTGCAGCTATTGGCCTATATATAATTAGGTTTATATTATTAATAAAGCCTATTCCCTGGGTTGCCCCTTCCTTAAAGGTGTTAAGCAGGTTGCTTATAAAGAAGAGGAAGAGTATAGGCGATAGAGGTAATCCTTATAGTATTCCTATTACAACTATAATAGGGGGGCTCTGGTATCTGCTAAAGACCAATAACGTTTCTTTCTAGCCTATAAATCCTTAAACAAACTAAATAATCTATTCTAGGAAGCCCTTTGCCCTAAGGATATATAGGAGACGCTTATAGGGTATATTATTATAGGCGCCGCTAATATCTAGGCTAAGTATTAATACTATAAAGTCCTTTCGCATAGCCCATGCAGTTTTAATAGTAGCAGCGAGTAGTATAAGTGCTAATAGCGTTAAGCGATTCTTTCTTGCCCCTATTTAGCTTTATAGTAGTAGGGCGTGTTCCTCTGCCGTATCTACTATATAGTCCGCTATAACCTTTTCTAAGATCTTACTTAGGGTGTTTTCTAAGGCAATAAGGCGGTAGCTTCCTAGGATTAAGTAGTCTACTTTGCCTTCTTTTTATAAGATAACCATCGTCATGGATCTTCTAAGTTGTGGGTAGTAGCCTATTACAAAGCATGCTCTGGCTACGTCTATAAGCTAAGGTACTATAAGTAGTCTACAGGTCTTTAGGGCCTTATTTAGGATCCCATCTAGTCCTAGTGCTATATTATTTAAGAGGCGGCTAATAGTTCTAGCCATTTCTTCAGTTATTATGTCACTGTCAACCCTTAGGCAAGTCACCAGTATTTTACTGGTAATATCACTAAGGTCTACTAGAGCCGGTTAAGGGAAAAATCTTTCTATAAGGATCTTTACCTTCTCGTTATTATTACTTATAGCCTATGGTTTACCTACTCTTTATAGGGGTAGTAGGTGTAGATCTTTTACTAGGCGTCCCACCTTTTTCTTTACCCATTTTATTATGGTCTAAAGGCCCTTATTATAGGGGAGACTTAAATTAGTAATATATTCGTTTATAAACCATCTCTAGTTATTCCTTACTTTTTTTCTTAGGGTATTCTTTAGCTAGTTTCTTATGTCTTTATATTATCTCTTGTCCTCAAAATTATAGCTACTTATATATTTCCTCCTTGCTCGTCGTTGGCCGGCTATAAGGGCCGCGCACTGTATGGACCATGCGTATCACACATAGGGGCCTGGTTTTGAAACTAGGCAGTACTCTTTTAGCCCACTTTTAATTACTACCTAGATCCTTTCTAGTCTTTAATCAATTTCCTTAGGGGTAGCTAATAAGCCTCGCTTATTTAGTATTAGGTAGATTTCTTCTAGGTCTTAAAGTTATTGTTTAATTATATTAAGAAAGCTATCTACATTAAGCTTCCTTATTGCGTATCTTTTACTATTTAGTTACGCCTTAATATCCAGATCTAGTTGTATTTAAATAGGGATATAGTCTAAGGTAAGTACCCATTCTTCTTTAGGGGAGCACCTTTCAAGTCTCTGGTATAGGTTTTCGTCCATAATTATAAGGTTAATTATACTTTTAGCAGTGCCCCATTACCATATAATTACATCTAGGGGGGTAGCTAGCTTAAGGCCCCCATTATCTATAGCTCTTAGTAGGCACTCTACCTATCAATTAGCAGCAACATGGATGCCCCCCTACCATAGGTAGTGGAGGTTTATATCTCCTAGTAGGATAGACTCTGCGTATTTAGTTTCTAGCAAGCTTATTACAGATATAATATTCTCTATCTATGCTACCCCTTTAACCCTAGGGTTATAGACATTAATAATTTATACTAGTCCCCTATATGTCTGGATGGTTATAACTGCAATATTTAAGTTAACTGCCTGCCATAACCATAAGGCAAGGCTGATATTTTTACTAATTATAAAGCATACGCATATAACTACTTTTAGTTTATATAGGAGCTAAAATCCTTAGGGGCAGTATGTCAATTGTGTATAGGTATTATAATACAGCTCTTATATAGTAAGAATATAGTATTTCTCTAGGTCTAAACTATCTAGTAGGGGCCTTACTAGACAGTAGTTCGTATTACCGCAGTTATACTATATAATGGTTAAGTAGTGGACCCCTAGTGGGGGTCCTTCGCCTTTCCTTTACTCCTCGCTTCTTCCATTTCCACTTTCTCTAAAATGTTTAGAACTTCCATCTCCTGTGTTTACTCCCTAGCTACTACTTATTTTATATAGAGCTTTCCATTTCTATATTTTGTGTTCCTACTAGCCTTTTTAAATCTAAGTCTATTATTGCCTCTAGTTCTTCCCTCGTTCTTGCCAGTTAGCTATATGCCCCTTATAAGCTAGCTGCGTATATTGTATTTACCACGTTAAATCTAATTCTTAATTATCCCGGCCTTAAACTTGCCGTAGCTATACATAGGGGTCTTCCTACTAGGCGTCCTCTCCCTTATATCCCATATGTCCCTTATATCCCTATTCAGTCTGGTAATGTTACACAGCATCGCTTTTGGCCCATTAAGGCTTGGGATAGCTAGCTTAGCCCCCTAGTATTAAAGGTAGGAAACGCTAGGAAGACACCTATATCCCCCTAGCTTATCGCCTATTATTTCTATTTATATAACCTAGTATGCAGTTGTTCCTGTAGCTATTAAGCCCTTTCCTTCCATCTCCTGTATTTAATGTAGTCTTCTCTCTCCTATGCCTTATGTATACTTCAGTAACAGTTTACGCATTTTATTTGGTCTTAATTTATATATTATCTTATATTATAGGGGCCTGTACAGTGGCCGCAGCATACCTATACTGCGTATATGGATTAGGTGTGTCCCTATTATATATAGCGATAACATCATTCCAGGTGTAGTCTGTGGTTGTAGAGCCTTATGTTGTATATAAGGCTATTTATAGTTATTCCTTTTTAGATAAGGAGTTTTTGCATTTCTAGTATATATACGCTAATAATAAGGGAGCTATATATTCGTCTATTATCTCCCTAGCAAGTCTCTGGCGCCCCTTATATCCTTTTATTGTTCTTATTATATGCTTAGTTTATATTTTCCTATTAAAGCCATTAGATTTGGGTAATTACAAGTCCTAGTATAAGGCGTTCTATTTATTTTACTATCTCCTATATAGTTGCTATATTGTCCGCCTAGCGTCCCCTTTCTACCTTAAGGCTTATAGGAACTGATAGGACTTCAACTAGGTAATCTTCACAAAGTACTTTTATACCAATACGCTCTCCTAGCCTATCCCCTACCCTTACAGCCTGTTCCTTTACTTGTTGGTCCTTTAAGGTAACTCTAATGTCTCCACTCCTAAGGTATCAGACTATAACGGCGTTATAGACCTCCTTATAAATCTTTATAAGAACTTCTATTTCTAATTATCCCCTAAGTTCCTCTGCCTTTTCTATATTTGGTTATATTATAATTATATACCCAGTTATTGTTTTTAGGGGGGTAGGTTCCCTATACTATAGGAGCGCAGCTATAGTGGCCTAGGTGTGGTTTGCCTATAGGGGGGGGTTTTATTTATCTTCGATTTTATTTAGCTGTTAAAGGATTTAATTAAGGGTTTGCTAAAGGGGCGCCTAAGGTTTACTGGACTGGAGCCATTCTGCTAGCTGTATTAGTTCATAATAGCTAATAGATACTCCCCTATAGTTCCAGATACTAGACGCGTCTAATAGGCTTTATATTTTATCAGATGCCTTCTTAATTAAGGTATTTCCGCTTTCTAGTGTAGTATTCACCCGTCCTTGTTGTTATTATAGGGGGCTATTATTGGGTATAGGTCTGGCGGTTACACACAACTACGTACCACCGTTGTTCTACCTATGCCTCCCCTATAATGCATATATCTTAGGGGATTATCAGGGTGTTTTTTAGGGTTCTTTTAGTTAGTTTGGTCTTTTTAGGCCAGGTGCAGCAAGAGCTCTAAAAGTTTTCTTAATAGGAATATTATAGGGTTTTCCGCTAATCATAGTTAAATATATAGCATATAACTTTACCTTAATTGCATATCAAGAAATATATAGTTACCTTTTAAAGTTGCTAAGTAGGTTAATTGCGTATTAAGAAATATATAGTTAGCTTTTAAAGTTGTCAAGTTAGTTAATTGCATATTAAGTTAGTTAAATTGCGTATTAAGTTAGTTAATTGCATCTTAAATTAGTCATATATAAAATACTATAAAATAAAATAAAAATAGGAAAAATGAGAGGAGACCCAGCAGTTTAAATTTAGTAACTTTTATCTACTCCTTATTATCCTCTAGTTCTATAATCCAATCCTTACCCTCTAGTGCTCCCGCTGCCGCCACTATAGGCTAAGAATTTATATCGTACGACAAACATTAAGCCCTATAATCCCGCTACTTGTAATTTCTACAGCACTCACCATAGAACCCTAGGAGACTCCAATATTTAGTAAAGGGGTAAAGGCCCACTAAATGACGTAGAGTTGCCGTATAAGCCTTGCAAGGCTAGTATTAATTAGCTCTCTGCCTTGTACGAGTAATATAGGTTACTTATAATTATATTTAAAGACCCACGGCTCTGAATTAGAATTGCATATATATATAAGGGCCTCCCTATTCAAACCTACTTCTCCAATATACCCCCTACCTAAGCCTCTATATTAATTGCCGGCAAAGCTTCTATCCTCTTCTGCTTATCCTAAGAGTAGTTAGTTATATAGGTATATTATACAGAGAGGAGAGTTTACTTATATTATGGTAATGTTGCTAGAGAATCTCTCATATAATAGGGTGGGAAGTATACTAGATAATTGTATTTCCCAATTCTTAATAGGACGACGTTAGTAGGATTTAAACTTATAATCTATTAAGTTTAAAGTTAGCATATATTTACCTACACCACCTACGCGCCTTTAGTGGTTACCTTTTACCTAAAATTATTTTATTTATATGCCCCCCTTCCCCCCTTTAGTGTTATACAACACACCCCTTATATACTTTCCCTTATACAACTATAAGAGAATACTTAGGATCTTATAAGCTGTCTAGTCCTTCGCGTATTCTAATGCCTTAAGTATTTATAAAGTAATACTTGTACAATCCCATGGAACGCGACGTCAAGAACCTAAAAATACTCTCTCTAGCTTATCGCTTATTCTAGGTATTAAGAGAACTTTAATTGCAAGCTGTAAGAGTTATGGAAATCTTATATACTAAAGAGGCTGGTTCCACCATTAAATAGCTGTTGTATGGCTATTAAGTGGAATTGGATTCTCGTTAATATAGGTATTAAACTTATCTAGACTCTGCGGACGAGTATGTTTTAAATAATACTAAAGACAAGCCTTATAGAAGGCAGAAAGGTTTTCTTTAGACTCTAAAGGCGGCGTTTAAGTTTTCTTAGTTATGTATAACATAGTTAAACCTAAAAGTATTGCTTTCTCGCGGAATCTCTCCTAGAGCTTTTATACGCTAAAAAGCTTCTTTTCTCCTTTAACGGTAATATAATTGTTCTAATCTTTTAAGAAAGCCATACAACACTCTAGGTTAAGAACTCGTGCCGCTAGATAGTAGGGAGAATTATCTAGCTTCTTAATGTACTTTGCAAGCTTTTCCTTAGCATGTTAGAGTTAAGGAGTTATAAACTTATCCTTAGCCTTAGTAGCTGTTACCTATAGAAAAGTTAGCTAAAGAAATATTAAGAGTATTGCATAATATACTAATGCGGTCTATATTATATCCTTAAAAACATTAACTAATTCTAGAACCCTCTCCAGTATTGTATAATCTCCTTAAAGAAATAGAGTTGCTTTGTAGAAAGACTAAAGGAAATTATCTTTTACGTTATCCTTATAGTGTTCTATGTAGAGTTAAAGCCTAACCTTTACCTTATCCTCTAGAGCCACATATAGCATAAGAAACCAGCTATTTTATCTCATACAATTATTAAGAGGAACCATTTTACTAGCACGTTTAATAAACTATGTCGTATAGTTAGCTAAGCTGCGGATATAAACGATATAGTTATAAAGCTTTTCCATCGGCCCTATAATATTTCGAATATATTTACCCCTTTTACGCTTTTTATCTAATGCTAGCTCCAATTCTTTATCCTTCTTTTTCGTTCATTTAACTAGTGGTGGTACTTATTATACAACTTCTTCTTCTTCTTCCTCTTCTTCTTTATCCTGTTCCTTATCCTCTTTATTATATAAGTCTATAAGCTTCTTATTCTTTTTTAAACTAAATAGAAAGGCTTAAACAATAAGATTAATAATATGCCCCTAATAGCGAATTCTTTAATACGTTGCAATCCAGTTAATTTTATACTTAAGGCTAAGCCATTAGCTAATTATATAATAGAGAACATTATTTAATCTAGTATTATTGCCAACAAGAGCTCTAATCTTTATTTTAATGCTATACTTAATAAGAACCAGACGAAGCGCCTCCTATTAATCTATACCACTCTAACTATATACCGTATAAAGGGCAATTAAGGGGTTCTGATATTTATCCTGGATATTAATAAAGCTAGTATAGATTCTAAGAAAAAGGGAATAACTTAAAGAGGTCTAGATATCCACGATAAGGTAAATATTTGTTTTTATAGATTAAAGTACTTTTTATATAATATCTTAACTCTTAGTAAAGTGTTTAAGAATCTAGGCTGTAATTGTTAAGTAGTATATAAGGATAGTTAAGAGTGCTTTTCAATTTAATGCTTTTATAAAAGTATAAAACTCTGGCCATTCTACACATAAGAAGGGAAGCTATTATACAATAATTAGATCTAGAAGTGCTTGCTTTATAGTATTTTAATATACTATACGCTTTAGAACCTTATCCTTAAGACCTTAAGCTTCTCCTCTTGCTAAAAGCTTTTAATATAGTTCTAAAAGAGATCTCTCCCCCCAATCTTTTACTATTGTACGCTCCTAATTCTCTGCTAAATTCTATTTAATATTATATCTTTTAAGATAGCCTTATAATCCAATAGTTAAGGAATGGTGTCCTTTTAGGCGTTAAGGAGGATAGTATTTATAAAAGTAACGTTTCTTCGTATAAGCCTTTTCTTCCTTTATTGCCGTATAAGTATATTTATAAATTAAGGAGACTTGTCTTAAGATCTGTATTATATAAGTAGTTAGGATTAAACCAGTATTAGCTTTAGTCTTAACGCCGCTTAAAAGGGTAGAAAGTATATTAACTTTAAAGGAATTATTATCATTAAAGTTTTTAGGATAAATTTCACTAGCACTAGCTATATTTATAGCGTCGTACAATAGGGGGTAAAGGTGTAGTTTGTAGTTAAAATTTTGCGGATATCTAAATACTATTTAGATATTATCCAATATCCGGGCTATCCTCAGATAGGATTATTAGCCGCCCAGCCGGATAGGATAATTTATCCTCCATAGGTCTGTTATTTATTCTTGACCGCGTGTATAGGCCACAATCTATAGGCACCCATCGGTGCAAGAGGTAGATAGTTTACGCTAACTTTTAGTATAACGATCACTTAGAGTTAATTACTAGAGAAATGAATCCTTTAGTGGTAAAAGAAGGCTATAGCGCCCAAAGCTATATCTAGGCCTTTAAAGACGCAGTGTGGTTTTTAATAAGCGAAACTCCAGCTAATAAAATATTGGCATTTACCAATATTTATAGTGTCAATATTAAATATTGGCAACAGTTTAGACAAAATTATTATAATAAAAATGTATATATTTTAAAAATAAAAATAATATAAATTATTAGCATAAATTGGCAGTTTTATTATATATATTAGGTAAAACCTAGGTAGATAGCTATATAGCTACAAGGTATAGGCGACCCATAAGCAACTCGCCAGCGACTCGCTAGTGAGGCACGTACGCTACACAGGCCTAGGGAAAACCTTCTTTACCTCGCACACAGATACCTCCTTTTCCCTTAAGGATTTATCTATACTTATAATATACTCCATTTTTCCCTTAATTAGACTGCCTATCTATACCTTACCTTATAAAGTCTACTTTAGATACTATTATATTTAATAATTTATCTGTATAATGTTGAAGTAATTTTTTTAGGGGTGTGAAGAAGATCTATAAATCTTACAAATATAGTCAATATTAAAATTGAAAACCACGTTGCGAAGACGGTCTTATACTAATCTATAAGCCTTTAGACATCTACTAGATTAATAACACTTTAATCTATATATAAAATCTTATAAAGGAGTAGTTAGAAACGCACAGTGTTTAGATTATAAATTTACCTCCCTACTTACCCAATTTAATCCTAATTAAGTATTTATAGCTAGTACTAAAAAGGTCTTTATGTTACGGACAGCTTAAGTACAGTGTTACGACTACTTAGGGAAGAGTTGGCGGAAGCCAGTTGGTTAATATAGGCACGGTCCAGGATGGAACCGGTGGAACTATGTGACGAGGAATAGTAGCCGAGGTTATATAGCGTTAAACGTATTGACTGTGTTAAACGGAAGGGACGTTACGTTTAATATATACAACACGCACCTTACGTACAAGAAAGGGTTTATTAGGAGTATAGTTGTGTATTTAAAGGACCTTAGTCCCTACTATAGATAGTTCTCTCCTTATAGTGAATCTTAGAATATAATTAGAGTTAATCTATTAGGCAACTACTCTACTAATTATTATTATGTTATTAACTTCTTATTTACCTATACACCTAGCCTAATAATAGGACCTACTATAGTTCGTGCTATAAGGTTCTATTACATATTTACTACCTGGTTACAGTATTAATAAAGTTAAATAACATGCTACCTAAAGCACCAGTTGTAATATTATCGATGGTAGCAACTACCTTAGAATTAGGAGACACTAGTATAGCAGATACGGACTTACAAGTGGTTATAAGAGGTCAGTTATAGGAAATAGTTAATCGCTTATTAGATAATAATAGGATACTTAAAAAAAGCATTAATGGAATTAGCGTAGTAAAGGTTAAGTTACTGTTAATTAAACGATTCTTAGGAGAAAGGTTAAAACTTAAAGGATTTCTTACGTAAATGCACTTTAAGGTTATACAGAAAGGAGTAAAGTTGGCAACACCTATAGATTAAGTGGCGTATACAGGGTTGTTCTTAATAGGAAGAGTACTGGAATGGTTTAAACCTTACCTTACAGAGATATAGGTTAGTGGTATAACAACTACTAACTAAGATGTACGGTTTATATTTACTAGTTAGAATAGGTTCGCGGAAAGATTAATATAGATATTTAGAGACCTAGAAGCATTAACTATAGTAAAACAGAAGCTTTAAAACTTAGTATAATGTTCTTCAGTAATTAAGTACATGATACAGTTTTAGATACTTATAATATAAGTTAAGTGGAATAATAAGGCGCTTATGGTATAGTATAAATAGGGACTTAAGGCTAAAGTTTAGGACGCAATTATCCTAATAGAAGATGTAGAAAGTCTACAAGACTTAATAGATTAGTTAATAAAGATTAATAATAGGATCTATTAAAGGGAACAAGCCAAGAAAGGGCAAGATAGAGTTCTATAGTCGTATAAGGCGCAGAGTATACATTAGTAGACATAGAGCTAAAAACTATAAAATGGCGCAGAGCTAATAGACCTAAGCGGTACCAAAGAATCTAAAAGATAGATAAAGAAACTATAGAAACTTAGAGGTTAAGGATTAAGTAATTATAGGACTAAGGAGCAGAGGCTAAACTAGGGATCTTAATAGTAGAAGATATTTAGGCGGACTCTATAACAAGAAAAATGGTTTAAAGATAGAGCTTATATAAATTGTGGAAAACAAGGTTATTTCGCTAGAGACTATAGAGGTAGTTAAAGTAACCACGCAGTAAAGGGCACTAGGTTATTAGAGTATAATAATATAGATATAGGGATGTTACGTGGGACCAAGGAGTGTTTAATTAAACACTTTACGTTTTATTATAACAACGCATACTAAATTTATAAAGATGCTAAGTATGGCGCAAGCTATTGGCTGTAAGAGCTAGAGTTAAGAAGGCTTAAAGGAACTAGAGAGTTAGATAAAGAATAAGATTAACTCTATAGGCTAGATTAAGATATTAAAGCAATATACGGACAAAGATTAGTAATAGTAATAATAGAGTTAGAGTATTTATTAATTAATAGTAACAAGGAAGAAAAGGAGGCTAACTAGGAGCACTTATACCTTAAAAATATAATAAAAGCAGAGACTAAAACCACTATAGAACGCGGATTAGTAACGGGTATTATAACACTATTAGATACGGCATCCATTGCTTTATAAGACGGAAGGAGTAATATCTAAAGATAATTAAGCAAGTAGATAACTGCTAGTGCTAGCTTACTACTTATAAAAGGCAAAAGGCCATAGGTCCAAGATTCTTATAAAGAGATAAGAAAAGCTCTAGACTTATAAAACGTAATAAGGATAGCTTAAGAACCTATAACAAATAAAAACTGATAGGAAAGAGCAGTAACTCAGTTTAGTAATAAATAAATAAGTATAGGACGCAAGTTTAAGAACCACAAGTTTGGGGAATAAATAAGAACGTTATTAAAAAGCCAAGATTTTAAGAAATAAATAAGGACTATAGCAATTCCAGGTAAACATAGTGTTTAGCCTAAAGATTAAAAAGTTAATACTAGGATAAAGAAGCAAGACAATTTTAAAGATCTAACTACAAGACGCAGAAAACAGGAAACTATGGATAAGTTTAGATAATAAATTATTGTATAGCAAGAGCAAAAGCTGGACAAAAGGTCTATAGCAGGTTATATAAGGGACAGAGCACCTATACGAAGGGTCACTAAAGACCTAGCGCAGGGACGCCTAGAGTAAAGTAGTTAGACAAACTAGAACAAGAAAAGGATCTAGATATTCCAGTTAAGTTTAAAGAAAGACACACTAAAGGATATTACAACGTAGTAATAATAAGGTACTTTCTTACAGACAAACTATATACACTAAACTAGTTATACGGAAAGTGGTATAGGCAACAATATAATAATAAATAGGAAGGCTTTTATATATAGCTAGATAAAAAGGTTGTCTAAGACTAACCTATTACAGAAAAACGTATAAGTCATATTAAAGGAGCATTAATTATAATGTTAAGGAACCTAGAAGAAGAATCTAGGGACTAGAGAAGTAAATAATAAATCTTAGTACCTATAATAGAAATACTAGTAGTTAAGTTAACTAGGTATAGGTTTAAACTTAAGGATAAAAACAAGTTAAGAGTTAACCTAAGTCACCTAGCGTATTATACGTTATTGTGGATAGCTTATATAGATGACGTATACAACATATATAGGGCACTAAAAGATAAAAACCGTAAGTACCTAGTAAGGATATATTGGGCACCAGAGGAAAAATGGTTTAGAGATGCTAAGTATATATATAGATGGCACCTAGTAGAAGTATAGAGTTAAGGGGACCTAATACTTTAACCAGGAAGATTCCTTATAAAAGAATACCTAGATGGATAATAGTGGTAGGACTACCTAAAGAATACTTGTCTATAGTATATAGAGGAAAAGAAATAAACTAAATATTAGCTAAAGGTGGACTAAGTATAGACAGGATCTAATAGCCAATAGTTAGGAAAAGGGGAGGCCTACAGGACTAGAGGGAACTAGTGGTAGAGCCTTAGACCCTTAAAGGAATTTAAGGATAATACCTAAACTTACGAGTTAAGTGGCAAGATTAGTAGTTTAAAGCACTAATAGATAGTAGAGTAATAAGAAACCATATATCGCCAATAGTAGTGGAAAGGATAGGGTTACCATACAAACAAAAGAAATACCTATATCCACTTATAACGATTTTAGGAGATCAGATAGCCTATAAAGGAGGTATTATTAATCTTAAAATAGGACCTATTTAGTTAACTATTAAAGGGAGACTAGTTAGAATGTCTTTTAATATCTTACCGTTAGGGAAAGACGAGGCGATACTAGGAATACCTTAATTACAAGAATATAATCTAAAGGTTAATTAGGTTATAGGTTAAGTTAATATTAGAGATACTTAACAATACAAAGTGCGATAGTAAACCAAGTTAGTATAGTACCAAGTTAGAGCGACGTATAAAGAGACTAAGTAAGGCTTAAGTTATATACCAAAGAGATATTACAAGTATGGCAAAAAGTTATGGTCACTAAAAAGTAAAAAGCTGTTAGAGCATGCAGCATAGGACTATAAGATAGAGTTAGAACTAAAAATAAGTCTAAGGTTCTTTCCAATCTATAAGCTTACTAAAATAGAGTTAGTAGCACTTAAGGAGTTTATCTAGGAGAACTTACGAAAGGGATATATTAGACTATTGTAGTTATTAGCAGGATATCCAGTACTATTTATCCTAAAGAAAAATAGAAAACTTAGGATGTGTGTTAACTATAGACAGTTAAACAGCATTACCAGAAAGGATAGGTATCCTTTACCCTTAATTAGCGAAATCTAAAATAGGATAGGTAACGCGAAGATCTTTATAAAGATAGATCTAAGATGGGCGTACCATTAAATTAGGATTAAGGAAGGCAATAAATAGAAGGCAGCTTTTAGGTCAAAGGAAGGACTATATAAGCTATTAGTTATGTAATTTAGGCTTATAAACACACCAGCGACGTTCTAGAAGCGAATTAATAGTATATTAGGAGAACACCTTAATAAGTTTATTATAGCATACCTTAACAATATTGTTATCTACTTAGAGAATAAGAAAGAACATAAGGAATACGTTAAGTGGGTCTTAAAGAGACTATAGGAGGAACAGATACTAGTAGCAATTAAAAAATACAAGTTCTTTATAAAAAAGACCGATTTTGTAGGATTTATTATTAAACTAGGAAAAATTAGTATGGACCTAAAGAAAATAGAAGCTATAGTAAGTTAGCAAGAACTAGAGAATATTACGCAGTTAAAATCGTTCCTAGGGTTTTGTAACTACTATAGGAGGTTTATAGCGCAGTGGTTAAAAAATATTAAGCTATTTACGCGGTTAATAAAGAAAGAGGAACCGTGGGTATAAGGAACTAAGTAAAAGAAGTTATTTAAAGAACTTAAGAAGTTGTTTACCTAGGAGCTAATCCTTAAGATTTATTAACTAAAGTTAGAGATAGTTGTTAAGATAGATATATTAGACTTCGTACTAGGAGTATATTTGCTATAGAAGTATTAGGACGCATAGCATCCAGTAGCATACTATAGTTAGAAAATAACACCACTAGAGTTAAACTATAACATCTATAACAAGGAGTTATTAGGTATAGTTATAGCACTTAAGGAATAGAGAGTATTCTTATAAGGCACTAAGAAGTTGTTTATGGTTAAAACGGATTATAAGAACCTTACAGGATTCCTAATAATAAAGGAACTTAACCAAAGACAGGTTAGGTAGGCGGAAATGCTTATAGAATACCATTTCGAAATTTAGCATACTCAGGGTACAGATAATGCATGAGTAGATACTCTAAGTAGAAAGGCTAAACTACAAAATAATAAGAGGCCATTAGGGGTTTTACTGCGAAGGGACCAAGACGGATTAATTAGGTATAACTATCTGAAAATTATAGCAACTGGAGAAAGCCAGATCCACGAATTACTAGAGAGTAATTAGATATAAAAGATCCAAGAGGCATAGGCAAAGGATCCGGACACAGAGTAGTATGAAAATAGAGAAGCAACCTATGTTCCAAGGTCCATTGCAAAAGAGTTTGTTAAGTTATTCTATAGGGGACTAACTTAAGGACACAATGGAGCTACAGGCTTAGTGTTAAGACTTTAAAAGGAATATATAATTTAAGGAATCTAGGGACTAGTAAGATAAGTTATAAAAGAATATCTAGGTTGCTAAAGAAATAAACTAACAAGGTATAAGCCGTACGGAGGGCTACAACCTGTTAAGACACTAGAAAGACCGTAGGAAGTTATATTATAGGACTTTATTATTAAGTTACTAAAGTTAAAAGACCCTATTATAGAACAGGATTATGATGCGATTTTAGTAATAGTAGATAAGCTTATAAAGTAGGGTACTTTATAGCGTGTACAGAAGAAATAATAGTAGAAGATATTACTAAAATCTATATTAAGGAAGTGTTTATAAGACACGGAGCACTAAGCAAGATTATATTAGATAGAGATCTGAGATTTATAGCAGTATTCTAGGAGGTATTCTTGGCGGAATAGGGAGTTTGCGTAGTAACCTTAATAGCGTATTATCCGCAGACGGACGGATAGACAGAAAGGTTAAACTAGATACTAGAACAGTATCTAAGGCACTATATTAATTACGCATAGAATAATTAGGTATCGTTACTACTAGTTATATAATTTACATATAATATAACACTATAAGAAGGAATGGGAACGTTACTATTTAAGGCAAATTACGGGTATAAGCTAAGGTTATCGTTATCGCCACGTTAAGTAAAGAAAACGAGTAGCACAGCTAAAGAAAGAATAGAGACTTTAATAAATCTTTATATAGACCTTAAAGAAACAGCTAAACTAGTATAAAAGCGAATAAAAAGATACTACAATGCTAAGAGATCTAAGGGACCAGATCTTAAGGAGGGAGATAAAGTATAGCTACTACACAAAAATTTCAAGAGTTAATAACTAAGTAAGAAGTTGGACTATGTTAGACTAGGACCTTTTGAAATTATGTAAAGAATTTTATTGGTTATATATAAGCTAAACCTACTAGCTAAAATAAGAATTTACCCTGTACAGTATGTCGCAATGCTAGAGCTAGTATACGGGAATATTAAGCCACTAGTCTACGAGATAGACATATATAGAGGGCAAGAGGAAGACAAATAGCAAGTTTTAAAGATTATTAGTTATAAGGACGTAGATGACGAAATATGGTATAAGGTAAAGTAGATAGGCTATAGTAAGACTACTTAGGAACCACTAAGCAACCTAGAGAACGCTATAGGAAAGGTACAGAAGTATTAGAAGAAAGTAGGTTAGGTAGTATTAATAAAAAAGAATCGTCAAAGAATAAGTCACCTAAGGGGGACCCAAGAGGAGCAATTGCCGAGCTACTTAAAGTTGTTTCCCTTATAGAAGGAAGGTCCATTCTTTTATTACCTAGCTTAGACAAACCCTATTAAATAAGTTTCTACTCCTTAGAACGAACCTTCTTACGAACACGTTTAAGGCGTTAAAGACAAGCGTAAGCCAGACACTAAGCTTTAAGGACGCGTGCGGACTCTTCTAAAGCATGTTAAACCTTAAGCAGCGCTGAGGCTAGCTTACCGTTAAGCTTTATAGCGGCAGATTAAACACAAGACCCTATAATAAGTCACTTAGGGAACTTAAAGACTGTTAAGAGTTATAGGACGCGTACACTTAGCGTTAGAAATAGAGCGAACATCATAAGATAAACGGACGTTTACTTTAGTGCACTTTAAATAAGAAGAGGGTTGTTAAGACAAAGGACTTATTAGCGCAACGCAAACCAACCCCTCTTTCGCACAACGGGAGCAGGGAATCGCTATTACTTCACCTAGCGATAGTATTGAGGAGATGGTGCGCAGGCAACGCTCAACCCAAGACAGAGAAGAAGATGCTTTAGGTATAATAAGTAAAGATATTAACCAGATTAATTAAATGGACATTATACCTCTAGTGGACGACTTAGAGATATTAGGAATCTTTAAGGATAAAGATAAAAAGAAGGGAGATAGTGTTACGGACAGCTTAAATACAGTATTATAACTACTTAGGGAAGAGTCGGCGGAAGCTAGTTGGTTAATATAGGCACAGTCTAGGATGGAACCGGTAGAACTATATAACAAGGAATAGTAGCCGAGGTCACATAGCGTTAAACGTATTAACTATGTTAAACGGAAGGGACGTTATGTTTAATATAGACAACACGCACCTTACGTATAAGAAAGGGTTTATTAGGAGTATAGTTATATATTTAAAGGACCTTAGTCCCTACCGTAGATAGTTCTCTCCTTGTAGTGAATCTTAGAATACAATTGGAGTTAATTTGTTGGGCAACCACTTTACTAGTTATTATTACGTTGTTAACTTCTTGTTTACCTACACACCTAGCCCAATAACAGGACCCACCGTAGTTCGTGCTATAAGGTTCTGTTATACTTTAAGCTTTATCTAGAGCTTAAATAGGTAGGATAATGTAAAAAGGATCTAGAGCGTTAAATTAAGGCGTATAAGGAGGCGTAGATAGCCCTTAATTAACAGTATAAAGTGAAGGCTAAAGGTAGTAAAAAAGCAGATAGCTAGTAGATAAAGTATTAACTATAATCAAATAATCAATATACTGACTTAGCCGTATTTAATTACTGCGGCGTTATATAATTGTTTAAAGTTGCATTGATTTTAGTGGGAATTCCCGTATTAGGAAACCAATATCTTAGCATTATAAAAAAGGCAAAGCGTTAATTATAAAGGTGGAGTAAGTATAGGGAGATAAAATTCGATAATGCTATATACGATAACGTATAAAACCAAGTTTAATATTTAGTAATATTATATAGGAACGTAGGTGCATAGTAGTATGTATAGAGACTCTTATAGTAGAGTCGTTACGAAGAACGAATCTATATACTAGCGAGGCTATTACGTGGTAATAGGAAGCTTAAATAAATGTCCGCCTACCCCCCCTACTAATAAGTAATTTTAATTTTGTATAGGGTTACTATTGGTCACACAGGGTGACTCACCAATAACGGCTACTTGAGTAGGTTACAGTGATGTTGGTTAAAAGCTTGATATGTTTAGAATAAGGAAGGGCGAGGAGCTTAAGACTCCTCGCTACGCTAGTGCCGCGACGTCACGTGACGACCGCTTGCCTTATTCCCAATACTAGCAACTCTTCTTTTGTGGTTGCTATCTATATATAAATACTGCTTGGCTAGCGTAACAAATATCAATCCTCCTTACTTACTATTGCTATTATAATATAAGTCTCGCTGTCCTAAAATTTGTATCTTAATACGTGGTGCTTTCTTACTTAGAGTCATGGGCGTATATCATATTAGGGCCGCTAAGGCGCTAGTTATAAGCGAGCCAATAGCGATTTTCTATCCCGGGGATAGAAAATCCTAATTGGCTAGTTGGAATTAGGGTCTGCAGATTATTATACTTCTACTCCCTTTTAACCTAACCTTTAACCTATATATATAGAGTGTTTGTGTTAACAAACGTTTCTAGAGCCTTGTTTGGGTTTGCCTTTATCATTATATCTACTAGATTGTCTTGGCCATTAATCTATTAAATCTTAAAGAGTTCTTGCCGTTTATAGGATTACTAAAGTGCCATAATATCGATTATAAGGCGCTTCTCCTTTATGGTACTAAGCTTAACTAAACACTTATAGAGGGAATATAAGTCGGTGCATATAATTATAGGGATAACGGGGAGTTTAAGTCGATCTATAATTATCTTTAGGGTGGTTTTAATTGTAATTGCTATATTAACTCCGCTAACCATTCCATATATCTCTAATGCTAGAATGCTTTGGGTGACGCGCTTACTCTTAGTTAAGCTCTAATAGATAAGATTGCTATAGATTATAAAGTTATTCTCTCTAGTAAATTTATTTGCAATAATAATTTTATATTCTAGCTAGGAGCTAAAATCTTTATTATTTATGAATAATCTATTAACAAATACAAAGAGCTTAGCGGTAGGAAAATTAATAGGCACGTAGAGTAGTCCCTAATTAAGATAGTTTATTTGCTAAGAAAGACGCTTATTTAGGGCAAGGATGTTATCCTTAGTTAGTTTCTGGTGTTAAGCGGCAATAGAGAGATTAAATAAAGCCTTAGGTTAATAGATAGAAGCAATATAAGCTCTATAAGCGCGTTACTCTATATATCCTTGCTTTGGAGAATTAATGTTAATAATATTAATCTTCTTGCCTTAATCTTTCTGGCGTAAAGCAATAGAATCCTTATTTAGGGAGAGGATGCATCCATTAAAAAGTA
>Ga0307507_10005344_pt1 | contig 21219 bp, 1 predicted proteins | sample 7_EM_MG_FD_207223 | JGI IMG/M metagenome (GOLD analysis project Ga0307507, IMG submission 207223) | Populus trichocarpa ectomycorrhiza microbial communities from riparian zone in the Pacific Northwest, United States - 7_EM | ecosystem: Host-associated > Plants > Roots > Unclassified | place... | reverse complement strand
CGCCGGTTGCTAATTGGCTCAGGAGTTCACAGGAGTCACAGGGGTTATAGAGGTGTGGCGGTGCCAGCCGCCGATTGGCTCAGGTGAGGTGGATTTTCTCTCCGAGGGTCTGAGTCAACTGAGATAACGTGACGCCGGAGATCACTGAACCGGGTGAAAGTTGTTGGACAACCAAGGTAGGTACAAGCGTGGCGTTCACCGTTGACGCGACCGCCAGAAGTGATGTTGATGGCGGGAGTAGCCGAAGCTGCGCCAGGTCTAACGTGGAGCTCATTGGCAATACTAGGAATACTAGGCAAGTCCTCGTCGGGAGCGTTAGCCGTGTCACCGAACGTCTCGTTAGAAGTAGCGCGAATGGCTTCTTGACCCTCATGAGAGGCACTGGCATTGACATGAGGCAAGCTCCAGTCTTTTCTGTTCCGTCGCTTCTCCAAACACCCCATCGAAGCCTTCGAAATCATTTGCCCGTGAACAAACTTCTCCGTCTCAACACAAACAACGTCTTTAGTGAACTGGAGTCCACATTCTCGAAACGCCTTATCGAGAACTTGCTGTAAACTAACCAAAGCTTCAAGCTGTCGACCGTTCGGACCACAACCCGAACCGTCTGCTACCATCGCTGTCGCAAACGACACTCTAGACGCCATGGCTTTTCGTGATTTCCTTTCAATTTGAGCGGGGACCCACCCTCTTATCCTCGTCCTGACTCATAACCACCGCGCGTCAACGCACCTCTTGGCAAAAGTCACACAATGTCGCATCCTTGGCATGGTCCACCCGCCCCAATCACTGGAAACGTCCACCTTGCAACCTTTCCAATCAACCGAGTCGATGCCTAGCGGTCCACGACTCACAATCAAGTCCAGCCCTGACGGTCCACACTCTCCTACCCTGCTGAACCTGACCGACAAAGGTTAGCACCATGTACGGTCCAGCTCTCGCTTAGCGGTCCAGCTTACGTATGCCACTTTCCATAAAAGTGACCTAGAGGTTGTATGGGCCAGCCCCTACAATTAGAAGTATCTCTTGCTTCGCGGTCCACGGTCCAGAGATTAAGAAGCAAGGACGTTGTAAGGTGTTGAAGATATTTACACGATGAATGTAAAATACTTTGAAATTAAAGTTATTTAAGTTATTTATTCTTTAGTCTATTCCCCCTTATTCTTGCTTAGCGGTCCAGCCTACACGGGCCACTTTGAGCAAAGTGTCCTTACAATATAACGGTCCTCACTGTCGTTTAGCGGGGGCTCTGGGTACCGCTTTGTTACCTGCGGCTCTGCGGTCCACGGTCCAGAGATCAAGAAGCAATATTATAGATCTCTGGACCGCCTGGACCTTCGTCCTCCGTCCTCCGGCCTTTCTCTCTCACGTGGGGCTGCGCCCCTATACCCCGCCAACACCACAGCTAAAGTACCCCCACTAATACATCTGAATGAGGGGGTGAATAGGGTCGAATAAATAACTTTCATTTAAACCAAATACAAAAATATTATATCCTCAACTTTATTAATCCTTTTACAAACTACACCTTTGTTTCCATCTCTTTAATCTTAGTGCTGCTACCATAAACGCACCTATCACCACCCTCTGTGATGCAATCGCAAAAACCACTATAGTGATCACATGCATCTTCACCTTGAAAGGTGTAATTTAAAAAAGACATAAACTTATCATCCGTGTCCTCTACACTACACTGATATAAATCATTTAGTAAACGAGTATAGATGTTATCTGATAAACACCTAATAACTGGTCTCTGATAGATTTCCTTTGCGACCCTTCTTTGGCTGTAACCTCTTCCAGCCTATACTTATTTGGATTTCTTTAAAGAATCCATCTTTGCCTAAATAAAGACCGAAATTACGGTCCAACTTTCTCTAATATAAGAGAGCGGGCTACCCGCCTTATAACCTCCCGCGTGCTAAGCGTGTTCGCACTTACACTAAGTTGTACTTTTTATATGTTAACCAGAATGACTTATTCCTTAGTATAGTCCACCTACCCCACTTAATAGAATTGTTTGGCAAGAAAACCGATTCCAATTAACACCTCCCCTCCGCAAGCTATGGTCTACTGCCCTTAAACCTTAGCCCCCTCTATGCCTCTGTAGTCTATACTCTCACTTAGCGGTCTAGCCTAGAATGCCAACTTTCTATAAAAGTGACTTAATTGTACTATGGGCCAACCCTCTGTTTAGAAGTACCTTTTTACTTTATGGTCCACGGTCTAGGAGTTAAAAAGCAATATTAAAAACTCTTAGACTATTTAGGACCGCTCTAATATATCTTTAACGGTTTCGCTCCCTATAACTTTCCTTTTTACTCCCCCCTCCCTTTAGTTAGACCTTATTCTTTCCTAGCCCTAGCTACTCCCTATCTTTAACAGTCCTTTTACCTATAGGGCTGCGCCCTTATACCCTACTTATAACACATCTAAATAAGCGGGTTTAATAATAGCTTTTCTATTTCTTAGCTTTTACTCTAACTATTACTCTTTAAACGCGCTAGACTCCCTATAAGCTTTCTTCTATCTAAGCTCTTTTCCTTTCTAATAAGTAGGGCTGCTGCCTCTATACCCTACTACTAATATACCAGATAAGCGGGCTTTAGACTTTAAAATAAATAACTTTATTAACTTAAATAACATTTCTAACACTTTAAATACCTATTATTATAATATTTACACTTATAAATATATATATAACCTTATCCTTATTGCCTTTACCTAATAATATCTTTAATAAGTATAACCTAACTGTTAATAAACGCGAAGTGAATTCCTACTTGCTATATATCCCATAGGATATTAAACTTATATTTAATCCTTACCTTTACTATTACTATATTTAGATTTAAACCTTTCTTTTTAAACCGTCTCCACCTTTACTTTTAATATTAGTTGGAGGATAGCTTATTCCTTTATTAGCTTCCTATTCTAAGGAAAGTATTACTTCCTTTTTAATTACCTTAATTACCTAAAACTGCTTACCGTTAATTATATACCTTTAAAGATAAACTCCTTAATCTCTTACTATAAGCTTCCCTTTATAGCCTTTTACCTATAAAATATATACTTTGTAATATATGCACTCCCTAATCTTATTAGCCTCTCTTCCGCTTTAATTCTACAGAACGTATATAATATATTATTTTCGCGACCCTTCTTTGGCTGTAACCTCTTCCAGCCTATACTTATTTGGATTTCTTTAAAGAATCCATCTTTGCCTAAATAAAGACCGAAATTATAGTCTAACTTTCTTTAATATAAGAGAGCGGGCTACCCGCCTTATAACCTCCTATATACTAAGCATATTCGCACTTATACTGAGTTATACTTTTTATATATTAACCAGAATGACTTATTCCTTAGTATGGTCTACCTACCCCGCTTAATAGAATTATTTAGCAAGAAAACTAATTCTAATTAATACTTCCCCTCTATAAGCTATAGTCCACCGCCCTTAGACCTTAGCCCCCTCTATGACTCTATAGTCTATACTCTTGCTTAGTAGTCCAGCCTAAAATGCTAACTTTCTATAAAAGTGACTTAATTATACTACGGGCTAACCCTTTGTTTAAAAGTACCTTCTTACTTTATAGTCTATAGTCTAGGAGTTAAAAAGCAATATTAAAGACTTCTAGACCGTTTAGGACCGCTCTAATATATATCTAACAGTTTTACTCCCTATAACTTTCCTCCCTACTCCCCCCTCCCTCTGGTTAGACCTTATTCTTTTTTAGCCCTAGCCACTTCCTATCTCTAATAGTCCTTTTACCTATAGGGCTGCGCCCCTATACCCTACTTATAACACATCTAAATTAATAGGTTTAATAATAGCTTTTTTATTCCCTAGCTTCCGCTCTAACTATTGCTCTTTAAATGTACTAGACTCCCTATAAGCTTCCTTCTACCTAAGCTTTTTTTCTTTTTAATAAGTAGGGCTGCCGCCCCTATACCCTATTACTAACATACCAGATAAGCGGGCTTTAGACTTTAAAATAAATAACTTTATTAACTTAAATAACATTTCTAACACTTTAAATACCCATTATTATAATATTCACACTTATAAATATATACATGACCTTATCCTTATTGCCTTTACCTAATAATATCTTTAATAAGTATAACCTAACTATTAATAAACGCGAAGTGAATTCCTACTTGCTATATATCCTATAGGACATTAAACTTATATTTAATCCTTACCTTTGCTATTACTATATTTAGATCTAAACATTTTTTTTTAAACCGTCTCTACCTTTACTCTTAATATTAGTTAGAGGATAGCTTATTCCTTTATCAGCTTCCCATTCTAAAGAAAGTATTACTTCCTTTTTAATCGCCTTAATTACCTAAGACTGCTTACTGTTAATTATATACCTTTAGAGATAAACTCCTTAATCTCTTACCACAAGCTTCCCTTTATAGCCCTTTATCCGCAAAATATGCACTCTATAATATATATACTCCCTAATCTTATTAGTGTTACGGACGCTTTAAGTACGATGTTATAACTACTTGGGGAAGAGTCGCAGGAAGCTAGTTGGTTGATATAGGCACGGTCCAGGATGGATCCAGTGGAACTATGTAACGAGGAATAGTAAGCGAGTCACATAATGTTATACGCAGTGTATAAAGTGTACGCAGTGTACGCCTATATATAACACGTATAACACGTACCTTACGTATAAGAGAGGGTTTCTTAGGAGTACAGTTGTGTATTTAAAGGACCTCAGTCCCTACTATAGATAGTTCTCTCCTTGTAGTAAATCTTAGAATATAATTAGAGTTAATCTATTGGGCAACCACTCCACTAGTTATAGTTATATTGTTAATTTATTCTTACCTATATACCTAGCCTAATAATAGAACCTACTGTAGTTTCTGCTACAAGGTTCTATTACACATTCACTACCAAGGTTACGGTATTAAATAAGATTAAACAACATGCCACCCAAAGCACTAGTTATAACGGCGTTGATGGTAGCTATAACCTTAGGACCAGGAGACACCAGTATAGCAGATATAGACTCTTAAGTAGTTACGCGAGGTTAGTTATAGGAAATGGTTAATTACTTATAAGATAATAATAGGATACTTAAAGAACGCATTAATAGAATTAGAGTAGTAAAAATTAAACTACCTTTAATTAAATGGTTCTTAGGAGAGAAGTTAAAGCTTAAGGAATTTCTTACGCAGATACACTTTAAGGTTATACAGAAAGGAGCGAAGTTAGCAACATTATTAGATTAAGTAGCCTATACAGAATTGTTCCTAACAGGAAGGGCACTTAAGTGGTTTAAACCATACCTCACGGAAATATAGGCCAATAGCATAACAACTACTAACTAGGACGTATGGTATATATTTACTAGTTAGAATAGGTTTGTAGAACAACTAACGCAGATATTTAGAGACCTAGAGGCTATAACCACAGCGGAACAAAAGCTTTAGAACTTAGTACAACGCACTTTAGCAATTAAGTATATAACGCAGTTTTAAACACTAGCTATATAGGTTAAGTGGAATAATAGGGCGCTTATAGCATAGTATAAACAAGGACTTAAGGCTAAAGTCTAAGATATAATTATCCTAATAGAAGATGCGGATACTCTAAGGAAGTTAATAAACCAGTTAATAAAGATTAATAATAGAATCTATTAAAGGGAACAAGCCAAGAGAGAGCAAGATAGAGTTCCACAGTTATATAAGGCGTAGAGTATATAACAATAGATATAGAGCTAAAAACTATAGAATAGCGTAGAGCTAATGGACCTAAGCAGTACTAAAAAAACCTAAAGATAGGAAAAGAAACCATAGAAACCCAGAGGTTAAGGATTAAGTAATTAAAGGACCTAGGAGTAGAGGCTAAACTAGGGATCTTAGCAGCAGAAGACGTTTAGGCGGACTCTATAGCAAGAAAAATGGTTTAAAGATAGGGCTTATATAAATTGCGGAAAATAAGGTTATTTCGCCAGAGACTATAGAGGTGGTTAGAGTAACTACGCAGTAAAGGGAACTAGGCTAGCAGACAGCACATATATATAAAGGGACGATGGTGCACTGTAAGGAACAAAAGAGTGTTTAATTAATAGTTTTGCGTATTATTACAACAATATATGCCGAATTTATGAGGATGCTAAGTACGGCGCAAGCTATTAGCTATAGGAGCTATTATTATCTAAGTTTAGAGGAACCAACGAACTAGCTCATAAATCGGACATTAAAGACAATAAATTTAATATAGGCAAAGTATTTACTAATAATAAGGCAATAAAGGCAGCTTACTAGAAGTATATAGACCTTAGAGAAGTTAAAATAGAAGTAGAAACTAAGACCATTATAGAATAGGGTTTAGTAATGGATGTTATAATACTATTAGATACAATTTCCATCGCTTCGCAAGATAATAGGAGCAATATTTAAAAGAAACTAAGCAAGTAGATAACTACTAGTGCTAGCTTATTACTTAATAAAGGCAAAAGGCTATAGGCTTAAGATTCTTAAGAAGAGATAAGACACACCTAAAGACCTATAACAGACGAAAACCGATGGGAAAGGGCAGTGACTTAGTTTAGTAATAAACGAATAAGTATAGGACGCAAGTTCAAGAACTACAAGTTTAGGGAACAAATAAGAACGTTAATAATCTTAAGTAAATGTAGTGTTCAGCCTAAAGATTAAACAGTTAATACTAGGATTAAAAAGCAAGATAACTACAAAGATCCAGCTATAAGACATAGAAAATAAGAAACTATAGATAAGTTTAGAACAAGAATTATTATATAGTAAGAGCAAAAGCTAGATAAGAGGTTAGCTATACTAGGTTATATAAGGGACAGAGCACCTATATAAATAGTTACTAATAGGCTAAGTGCAGGGACACCTAGGGTAAAATAGTTAGATAAACTGGAATAAGAAGAGGATCTAAATATCCTAACTAGGTTTGAAAAAAGACATACTAAAGGATGTTATAATATAGCGATAACAAGGTACTTTCTAATAGATAAACTATATACACTAAACCAGTTATATAGAAAGTGGTATAGGCAACAACATAATGACAAATAGAAAGACTTTTATATATAGCTAGATAAAAAAGTTGTCTAAAACTAACCCATTATAGAGAAACGCATAAGTTATATTAAGGGAGCATTAATTATAATATTAAGGAACCTAGAAGAAGGATCTAGGGACTAAAGAAGTAAGCGACAAGTCTTAGTACCTATAGCAGAAATACTAGTAGTTAGGTTAACTAGGTATAGATTTAAACTTAAAAATAAAGATAAACTAAGAGTTAACCTAAAATATGCAGCATATTATACACTATCGTGGATAGCTTATATGGATGATATATATAATATGTATAGAGCACTAAAAGATAAGAACCGGAAGTACCTAGTAAAGATATATTAGGCACTAAAGGAAAAGCGGTTTAGAAATACCAAGTATATATATAAATAGCACCCTATAGAAGTACAAGGTTAAGGAGACTTAATACTTTAACTAGAAAGATTTCTTACGGAAAAATACCTAGATGGACAATAGTAGTAGAAGTGCCTAGAAAACACTTATCTATAATATATAAAGGAAAAGAAATAAACTAAGTATTAGCCTAAGTTAGACTAAGTACAGATAGAATCTAGCAGCCAATAGTTAGAAAAAGGGGAGGTGTATAGAACTAGAGGGAACTAGTATTAGAGCCTTAAACCCTTAAAGGGATTTAAGGTTAATACCTAAATTTATAAGTTAAGTGGCAAGATCAACAGTTTAAAGTATTAGTAGATAGTAAAGTAACTAGGAACCACATATTACTAAAAGTAGTAAAAAGGATAGGGTTACCACACAGACAAAAGAAACACTTATATCCACTTATAACAATTTTAGGAGATTAAATAGCCTATAAAGGAGGCATTATTAATCTTAAAATAGGACCTATTTAGTTAACTATTAAAGGAAGACCAGTTAGAATGTCTTTTAATATCCTACTATTAGAACAGGATAAGGTGATATTAGGAATACCTTAGTTATAGAAGTATAATCTAAAGATTAATTAGGTTACTAGTTAGGTTAATATTAAGAATACTTAATAGCGTAAAGTGCGATAGTAAACCAAGTTAATATAGTACCAAGTTAGAGCGATATATAAAGAGACTAAGTAAGGCTTAAGTTATGTACTAAAGAGATACTATATGTAACGGAACCTTGTAGTAGAAACTACAGTGGGTTCTATTATTGGGCTAGGTATATAGGTAAGAATAAAACAATAATATAATAATAACTGGTGGAGTGGTTGCCTAATAGATTAACTCTAATTATATTCTAAGATTTACTATAAAGAGAGAACTATCTACGGTAGGGACTAAGGTCCTTTAAATACATAACTATACTCCTAAGAAATCCTCTCTTGTATGTAAGGTATATGTTATACGTATTATACATAGCGTACACTACATATACTTTGTATACTGCGTATAACGTTATATAACTTACTTACTATTTCTTATTATATAGTTCTACTAGATCTATCCTAGACTGTGCCTATATTAACCAACTAGCTTCTACTAACTTTTCTCTAAGTAGTTATAACATTGTACTTAAAGCGTCTATAATACTATCTCCCTCCTCTTTATCTTTATCCTTAAAGATTCCTAATATCTCCAAGTTGTCTACTAGAGGTATAATATCCGTTTAATTAGTCTAGTTAATATCCTTGCTTATTATGCCTAAAGCTTCTTCTTCTTTATAAGCGTAACGCCGTACTCGCACCGTGGCTGCCATACTATTACTTGGTAAGATAATGTCGTCTCTATATTCTTATTGTACAAAAGTAGGGTTAGTGTATGCTGTAATAGCAAGTCCCTTATCTTAATAACCCTTATTTTACTTAGAATGTACTAAAGCAAACGTTTAATTATCCTATAATATTCGCTCTATCTCTAATACTAAGTGTACGCGTCCTATAACTCTTAATAGTCTTTAAGTTCCCTAAGTAACTTATTATAGGGTCTTGTGTTTAATCTACCGCTATAAAGCTTAATGGTAAGCTCTTAAGCGCCTTAGATAAGCTTTATTATTTACGGGAAGTAGAGTAGGAGGCTATAGCTGCTTAACAGTATACCCTTAAAGCCCGTCTATTAGCCTCTGCCCGTCTTCTTTATCTTAAGAAGGTGCGTAAGAAGGTCCGTTCTAAGGAGTAGAAACTTGTTTAATAGGGTTTATCTAAGCTAGGTAATAAAAGGACTGGCTCTCCTCCTATAAGGGAAACAACTCTAAGTAGCTTAGCAATTGCTCCTCTTAGGTCCCCCTTAGGTAACTCATTCTTTAGCGATCCTTTTTTGTTAATATTACCTAACCTACTTTCTTTTAATACTCCCGTACCTTTCCTATAGCGTTTTTTAGGTTGCTTAGTAGTTTCTAGGTAGTCTTACTATAGCCTATCTACTTTACTTTATACTACGTTTTGTTATCTATATCCTCGTAACTAATAATCTTTAAAACTTACTATTTGTCTTCCTCTTGTCCTCTATACGTGTCTGCCTTATAGACTAGTGGCTTAACATTCCTATATACTGGCTTTAGCATTGCAACGTGTTATATAGGGTAGATTTTTATTTTGGCTGGTAGGTTTAACTTATATATAACTAATAAAATTCTTTGCTTGATTTTAAAAGGTCCTAGTCTAATATAGTCTAATTTCTTACTTGGTCGTCAACTCTTAAAATTTTTATATAGTAGCTATACTTTATCTCCCTCCTTAAGATCTGGTCCCTTAGATCTCTTAGCATTATAGTACCTTTTTATTTATTCTTATACTAGTTTAGCTATTTCTTTAAGGTCTGTATAAAGATTTATTAATATCTCTATTCTTTACTTAACTGTGCTACTTGTCTTTTTTGCTTAATATAGCGATAATAATATTCTTAGCTTATACCCGTAATTTGCCTTAAATAGTAATGTCCCCATTCCTTCTTATAGTGTTGTATTATATGCAAACTATATAACTAGTAATAACAATACCTAATTATTCTGTGCATAATTAATATAATGCCTTAGATACTGCTCTAGTATCTAGTTTAGTCTTTCCATTTATCCATCCGTCTGCGGATAATATACTATAGATATTACTGCGCAAACTCCTTATTCTGCTAGAAATACTTCCTAAAATACTACTATAAATCTTGGATCTCTATCCAATATAATCTTATCTAGTGCTCTATATCTTGCAAATACTTCCTTTATATAGATTCTAGCAATATCTTCTACTAATATCTCTTTAGTGCATACTATAAAGTATCCCTACTTTGTTAGCTTATCCACTATTACTAAAATCGCGTTATAATCTTGTCCTATAATAAAATCTCTTAACTTTAGTAACTTAATAATAAAGTCCTATAATATAACCTCCTATAGTCTTCCTAGTGTCTTAATAAGTTATAGCCCTCTATATAGCTTATACCTTGTTAGTTTATTTCTTTAGCAATCTAGATATTTCTTTATAACTTATCTTACTAGTCCCTAGATTCCTTAAATAATGTACTCCTTTTAAAGTCTTAATACTAAGCCTATAGCTCTGTTGTGTCCTTATATTATTCCCTTATAAAATTCCTTAACAAATTCTTCTGTAATAGACTTAGGTATATACGTTGCTTCTTTATTTTTATATTACTCTAAGTCTAGATCCTTTACCTATACTTCTTAGATCTTCTATGTCTAATTACTCTCTAGTAACTTATAGATCTGACTTTCCTTAATTGCTATAATCTTTAGATAATTATACCTAATTAATCTGTCTTAATCCTTTTATAATAAAGCTCCTAATAGCTTTTTACTACTTTATAGTTTAGCTTTTCTGCTTAAAGCATCTACTTGTGTATTATCTGTACCCTTAGTATACTAAATTTCAAAATAGTATTCTATAAGCATTTCCGCCCATCTAACCTGTCTTTAGTTGAGTTCCTTTATTATTAGGAATCCTATAAGGTTCTTATAGTCCGTCTTAACTATAAATAGTTTCTCTGTACCTTATAAGAATGCTCTCTATTTCTTAAGTACTATAACTATACCTAACAACTCCTTGTTATAGATATTATAGTTTAACTCTAGTGGTATTATCTTCTAACTATAGTATACTACTGGGTGCTATCTATTTTAATATTTCTATATAAAGTATGCCTCTAGTATAAAGTCTAATATATCTGTTTCTATAACCGTCTCTAGACCTGGTTAATAGATTTTAAGAACTGGCTCCTAGGTAAATAACCTTTTAACTTCTTTAAATAGTTCTTATTACTCCTTTCCCTATACCCATAGTTCTTCTTTCTTTGTTAACCGCGTAAACGGCTTAATATCCTTTAACCATTGTGCTATAAACCTCCTATAGTAATTACAAAACCCTAGGAACGATTTTAACTGTATAACATTCTCTAGTTCCTACTAATTCACTATAGCCTCAATCTTCTTTAGATCTATACTAAGTTGGCCTAGTTTAATAATAAATCTAACAAAATTAGTCTTTCTTATAAAAAACTTATATTTCTTAATTGCTACTAGCATCTGTTCTTTTTATAGTCTCTTTAAGACCTATTTAATATATTTTCTATATTCTTCCTTGTTCTTTAAGTAGATAATAATGTTATTAAGGTATACTATAATAAATTTATCTAGGTGTTCTCCTAATACACTATTAATTTACTTCTAGAATATTGCTAGTATATTTATAAGCCCGAATTGCATAACTAATGGTTTATATAGTCCTTTTTTTGACCTAAAGGCTGCCTTCTACTTATTGCCTTCTTTAATCCTAATTTAATGGTACGCCTACCTTAGATCTATCTTTATAAAGATCTTTACGTTGCCTATCCTATCTTAAATTTCGCTAATTAAGGGTAAAGGATACCTATCCTTCCTAATAATGCTGTTTAACTATCTATAGTCTATACATATCCTAAGTTTTCCATTTTTCTTTAGGATAAATAGTACTGGATATTCTACTAATAACTATAATAGTCTAATATATCCCTTGCGTAAGTTCTCCTAAATAAACTCCTTAAGCGCTACTAACTCTGTTTTAGTAAGCTTATAGATTAGAAAGAACTTTAGACTTATTTCCTCTTCTAATTCTATCTTATAGTCCTATACTGTATACTTTAACAGCTTTTCACTTTCTAGTAACTATAACTTTTTACTATACTTATAGTATCTCTTTGGTATATAACTTAAGCCTTACTTAGTCTCTTTATACGTCGCTCTAACTTAGTACTATACTAACTTGGTTTACTGTTGCACTTTACACTATTATATATCCTTAATATTGACCTAACCTATAACCTAATTAATCTTTAGATTATACTTCTATAACTAAGGTATTCCTAGTATCGCCTTATCCTATTTTAATAGTAGGATATTAAAAGACATTCTAACTGGTCTCCCTTTAATAGTTATCTAAATAGGTCCTATTTTAAGATTAATAATACCTCCTCTATAGGCTATCTGATCTCCTGAAATTGTTATAAGTGGATATAGATATTCCTTCTATCTATATAGTAACCCTATCCTTTTTACTGCCTTTAGTAATATATGGTTCCTAGTTACTCTACTATTTACTAACGCTTTAAACTGCTAATCTTGCCACTTAGCTCTTAAATTTAGGTATTAACCTTAAATTTCTTTAAGGGTTTAAGGCTCTAATACTAGTTTTCTTTAGTTTTATATACCTCCCCTTTTTCTAACTATTAGCTGCTAGATCCTGCCTATACTTAGTCTAACTTTAGCTAATACTTAGTTTATTTCTTTTCCTTTATATACTATAGATAAGTGTTCTCTAGGTACTTCTACCACTATTATTTATTTAGGTATTTTTCCGTAAGGAATCTTTCTAGTTAAAGTATTAAGTCTCCTTAACCTTATACTTCTACTAGGTGCTAACTATGTATATATTTAGCATTTCTAAACCGCTTTTCCTTTAATGCCTAATATATCTTTACTAGGTACTTCCAGTTCTTATCTTTAGGTGCTTTATATATATTATATATGTTATCTATATAAGCTATCCACAATAGTATATAATATGCTATATATTTTAGGTTAACTTTAGGTTTATCTTTATCCTTAAATTTAAACCTATACCTAGTTAACCTAACTACTGGTATCTCTGCTATAGGTACTAAGATTTATTACTTACTTCTCTAGTTCCTAGATCCCTCTTCTAGGTTCCTTAATATTATAATTAATACTCCCTTAATATAACTTATGTGTTTTTCTATAATAGGTTAGTCTTAGATAACTTTTTTATCTAACTATATATAAAAGTCTTCCTATTTATTATTATATTATTGCCTATACCACTTTCTATACAACTGGTTTAGTATGTATAGTCTATCTATTAGAAAGTACCTTGTTATTACTGCATTATAATATCCTTTAGTATATCTTTCTTTAAACCTAGTTAGAATATCTAGATCCTCTTCTTATTCTAATTTATCTAACCATTTTGCCCTAGGTGTTCCTACACTTAGCCTATTAATAACTCTTTATATAGGTGCTCTGTCCCTTATATAACCTAGCATAGCTAACCTCTTGTCTAGCTTTTACTCTTGCTATATAATAATTCTTGTTCTAAACTTATCTATAATTTCTTATTTTCTGTATCTTGCAGCTAAATCTTTATAGTTATCTTACTTTTTAATCCTAGTATTAACTGTTTAATCTTTAGGCTAAATACTATATTTACCTAGAATTGCTAATATTCTTATCTATTCTCTAAACTTATAGTTCTTAAACTTGCGTTCTATACTTATTTATTTATTACTAAACTAAGTCGCTGCCCTTTCCTATTGGTTTTCGTCCGTTATAGGTCCTTAGGTATGTCTTATCTTATCTTAAAAATCTTAAGCTTCTTTTATTTCTTTATAAGAATCTTAAGCCTATAGCCTTTTACCTTTATTAAGTAATAAGCTAGCACTAGCAGTTGTTTACTTACTTAATTTCTTCTAAATATTACTCCTATCGTCTTATAAAGTAATAGAAATTGTATTTAATAGTGTTATAATACCTATTACTAAACCTTGTTCTGTAATGGTCTTAGTCTCTACTTCTATTTTAACTTCTTTAAGGTTTATATGCTTCTAGTAAGCTGCCTTTATTGCCTTATTATTAGTAAATGCTTTGCCTATATTAAATTTATTGTCCTTAATATCTAATCTATAAGCTAGTTTATTAGTTCCTTTAAACTTAAATAATAATGGCTCCTATAGCTAATAACTTGCGCCATACTTAACGTCCTTATAAATTTGGTATGCATTGTTATAATAATACGCAAAACTATTAATTAAACACTCTTTTGTTCCTTATAGTGCACTATTATCCCTCTATATATATGTGCTGTCTGCTAGCCTAGTTCCCTTTACTATATAGTTACTCTAACTACCTCTATAGTCTTTAGCAAAGTGACCTTGTTTTCCATAATTTATATAAGCCCTATCTTTAAACTATCTTTCTTGCTGTAGAGTCCGCCTAAATATCTTCTACTGCTAAGATCCCTGGTTTAGCCTCTGCTTTTAGGTCCTTTAATTATTTAATCCTTAACCTCTAGGTTTCTATGGTTTCTTTTCCCATCTTTAGGTTTCTTTAGTACTACTTAGATCTATTAGCTCTGCGCTATTCTATAGTTTTTAACTCTATGTCTATTATTGCGTACTCTGCGCCTTATATAACTATAGAACTCTATCTTGCCCTCTCTTAGCTTATTCCCTTTAATAGATTTTATTATTAATCTTTATTAACTAATCTATTAACTCTCTTAGAGTGTCTATATCTTTTATTAGGATAATTACGTCCTAGACTTTAGCCTTAAGTCCCTATTTATACTATGCTATAAGCGCCCTATTATTCCACTTAACCTATATAGCTAGTGTTTAAAACTATATTATATACTTAATTGCTAAAGTGCGTTATACTAAGTTCTGAAGCTTTTATTCTACTGTGGTTGTGGCCTCTAAATCTCTAAATATCTGTATTAATTGTTCTATAAACCCGTTCTAACTAGTAAATATATACCATACGTCCTAGTTAGTAGTTGTTATGCTATTAGCCTATATTTCCGTAAGATATGGCTTAAACCACTTAAGTGCCCTTCCTATTAGGAATAATCCTATATAGGCTACTTAATCTAATAATATTGCTAACTTCGCTCCTTTCTATACTACCTTAAAGTATATCTGCGTAAGAAATCCCTTAAGCTTCAACTTCTCTCCTAAGAATTGTTTAATTAAAGGTAGTTTAATTTTTGCTACTCTAATTCTATTAATGCGTTCTTTAAGTATCCTATTATTATCTTATAAGTAATTAACCATTTCCTATAACTAACCTTATATAACCACTTAAGAATCCCCCTTGTCTATACTAGTATTACTTAGCCCTAAGGTTATAGCTGCCGTTAACACCGTTGTGACTAGTACTGCTCTTAGTGGCATATTATTTAATCTTGTTTAATACCATAACCTTAGTAGTGAATATATAACGGAACCTTATAGTAAGAACTACGGTGGGTTCTATTATTAGGCTAGGTATATAGGTAAGAATAAAATAATAACATAATAATAACTGGTAGAGTGGTTACCTAATAGATTAACTCTAATTGTATTCTAAGATTTACTACAAGAAGAGAACTATCTATAGTAGGGACTGAGGTCCTTTAAATACATAACTATACTCCTAAGAAATCCTCTCTTGTATATAAGGTACGTGTTATACATATTATATATAGCGTACACTGCGTATACTTCGTATACTGTGTATAACGTTATGTGACTCGCTTACTATTCCTTATTATATAGTTCCACCAGATCCATTCTAGACCGTGCCTATATTAACTAACTAGCTTCCGCCGACTCTTCTCTAAGTAGTTATAACATCGTACTTAAAGCGTCTATAACACCACAAGTATAGTAAAAAGTTGTGGTTACTAGAAAGTGAAAAGCTGTCAAAGTATATAGCATGGGACTATAAGATAGAATTAGAAGAGGGAATAAGTCTAAAGTTCTTTCTAATCTATAAGCTTACTAAAACGGAGTTAGTAGCGCTTAAGGAGTTTATCCAGGAAAACTTATGCAAGGGATATATCAGACTGTTACAGTTATTAGCAGGATATCCAGTACTATTCATCCTAAAGAAAAACGGAAAACTTAGAATGTATATAGACTATAGATAGTTAAACAGCATTACTAGGAAGGATAGGTATTCTTTACCCTTAATTAGCGAAATCTAAGACAGAATAGGCAATATAAAGATCTTTACGAAGATAGATCTAAGGTAGGTGTACTATTAGATTAAAATCAAGGAAGGCAATAAATAGAAGGCAGCCTTTAGGTTAAAGGAAGGACTATATAAACTATTAGTTATACAATTTAGGCTTATAAACGCACTAGTAACGTTCTAAAAGCGAATTAATAGTGTGTTAGGAGAACACCTTAATAAGTTTATTATAGTATACCTTAACAACATTATTATCTACTTAGAAAACGAGGAAGAATATAAAGGATATATTAAATAGGTTTTAAAAAAACTATAGGAAGAACAAATACCAGTAGCAATTAAAAAATATAAGTTCTTTATAAGAAAAACCAATTTTATAGGATTTATTATTAAACTAGGAAAGATTAGCATAGACCCAAAGAAAGTTAAAGCTATAGTAAGTTAGTATAAACTAGAGAACATTATATAGTTAAGGTTATTTCTAGGGTTTTGTAACTACTATAGGAGGTTTATAGCATAGTAGTTAAAAAGCATTAAGCCATTTATAAGACTAACAAAGAAAGAGGAACTATAGGTTTAAGGTAGTAAATAAAAGGAGCTGTTCTAGGAACTTAAAGAGTTATTTACCTAAAAACTAATCCTCAAGATCTATTAACTAAAGTTAGAAATGGTTGTTAAGATAGATATATTAGACTTCGCACTAGAAGCATATTTACTATAAAAGCACTAGGATGTATAGCACCCAATAGCATACTATAGTCGGAAAATAACACTACTAGAGTTAAACTATGACATCTATAACAAGAAGTTGTTGGGTATAGTTATAGCACTTAAGGAATAGAGAGCATTCTTACAAAGTATAGAGAAACTATTTATAGTTAAAATAGACTATAAAAACCTTATAGGATTCCTAATAATAAAGGAACTCAACCAAAGACAGATTAAATAGGCGGAAATGCTTATAGAATACCATTTTAAAATTTAGCATACTAAGGGTATAGACAATACACGAGCAGACGCACTAAGTAAAAAGGCTAAACTATAAAGTAATAAAAAGCTATTAGGAGCTTTATTACAAAAGAATTAAGACGGATTAATTAGGTACAATTACCTAAAGATTATAGCAACTAAGGAAAGTCAGATCCATAAGTTACTAAAGAGTAATTAAACATAGAAGATTTAAAAAGCATAAGTAGAGGATCTAGACTTAGAGTAATACAAAAACAGAGAAGCAATATATATGCCTAAGTTTATTTTAGAAGAATTTATTAAGGAATTCCACAAGGGAATAACACAAGGACATAACGGAGCTATAGGCTTAGTATTAAGACTTTAAAAGGAATACATTATTTAAGAAATCTAGGGACTAGTAAGATAAGTTATAAAAGAATATTTAAATTACTAAAGAAATAAACCAATAAGGTATAAGCCGTATAGAGGGCTATAACCTATTTGTTATAGACGCTTTAAGTACAATATTACGACTACTTAGAGAAGAGTTGGCGGAAGCTAGTTGGTTAATATAAGTACGGTCTAGAATAAATCCGGTGGAACTATATAACGAGAAATAGTAACTAAGGTTATATAGTATTAAACGCGTTAACTGCATTAAATAAAAGGGATGTTATGTTTAATACAGATAACACATACCTTACGTACAAGAGAGGATTTCTTAGGAGTATAGTTATGTATTTAAAGGACCTTAGTCCCTACCGTAGATAGTTCTCTCCTTGTAGTAAATCTTAGAATATAATTAGAGTTAATCTATTAGGCAACCACTCCACCAGTTATTATTATATTATTATTTTATTCTTACCTATATACCTAGCCTAATAATAGAACCTACTATAGTTCCTACTATAAGGTTCTGTTATACATTTACTACTAAGGTTACGGTATTAAATAAAGTCAAATAATATGCCACTAAGAGTAGCACTAGTCACAACAGCGTTAATAGGAGCTATAACCTTAGGGCTAGGTAATACCAGTATAGATAATAGGGATTCTTAAGTAGTTACGCAAGGTTAGTTACAGGAAATAGTTAATTACTTATAAGATAATAATAGGATACTTAAAGAACATATTAATAGAATTAGAGTAGTAAAGATTAAGCTACCCTTAATTAAACAATTCTTAGGAGAGAAGTTAAAGCTTAAGGGATTTCTTACGCAAATACACTTTAAGGTAGTACAGGAAGGAGCGAAGTTAGCAATATTATTAGATTAAGTAGCCTATATAGAATTGTTTCTAATGGGGAGGGCACTTAAGTGGTTTAAGCTATATCTTATAGAAATATAGGCTAATGGCATAATAACTACTAACTAGGACGTATAGTATATATTTACTAGTTAGAACGGGTTTATAGAGCAACTAATATAAATATTTAGAGACCTAGAGGCCATAACTATAGCAGAATAAAAGCTTTAAAACTTAGTACAACGTACTTTAGCAATTAAGTATATAACACAGTTTTAAACACTAGCTATATAGGTTAAGTAAAATAATAGGGCGCTTATAGTATAGTATAAATAGGGACTTAAAGCTAAAGTCTAGGACATAATTATCCTAATAGAAGATGTAGATACTTTAAGGGAGTTAATAGATTAGTTAATAAAGATTAATAATAGAATCTATTAAAGGGAATAAGCTAAGAGAGGGTAAGACAAAGTTTTATAGTTATATAAGGCGCAGAGTACGCAACAATAGACATTAAGTTAAAAACTATAGAATAGCGCAAAGCTAATAGACCTAAGCGGTACTAAAGAAACCTAAAGATGGAAAAAAAAACTATAAAAACCTAGAGGTTAAGGATTAAGTAATTAAAGGACCTAGAAGTAGAGGCTAAACCAGAAATCTTAGCAGTAGAAAACATTTAGGCGGACTCTATAGCAAGAAAAATGGTTTAAAGATAGGGCTTATATAAATTATAGAAAATAAGGTTATTTTACTAGAGACTATAGAGGTAGTTAAAGTAACTATATAGTAAAGGGAACTAGGCCAGCAGACGGCATATATATATAGAGGGATAATAGTGCACTATAAGGAATAAAAGAGTGTTTAATTAACAGTTTTGTGTATTATTATAACAATATATACTAAATTTATAAGGACGCTAAGTACGGCGTAAGCTATTAGCTATAGGAGCTATTATTACCTAAGTTTAGAGGAACTAACAAACTAGCTTATAAATTGGATATTAAAGATAATAAATTTAATAAAGGTAAAGCATTTACTAATAATAAGGCAATAAAGGCAGCTTACTAGGAGTATATAAACCTTAAAGAAGTTAAAACAGAAGTAAAGACTAAGACTATTATAGAATAGGGTTTAGTAACGGGTATTATAATACCATTAGATATAATTTCCATCACTTTATAAGATAATAGGAGTAATGTTTAGAAGAAACTAAGCAAGTAGATAACTACTAGTGCTAGCTTATTACTTAATAAAGGTAAAAGGCTATAGGCTTAAGATTCTTAAGAAGAGATAAAAGAAGCTTAAGATTCTTAAGATAAGATAAAATATACTTAAGGACCCACAACGGACGAAAACCAATAGAAAAGGGTAGCAACTTAGTTTAGTAATAAATAAATAAGTATAGAATGCAAGTTTAAGAACTATAAGTTTAGAGAATAAATAAGAACGTTAGCAATCCTAAGTAAATATAGTATTTAGCCTAAAGATTAAACAGTTAATACTAGGATTAAAAAGCAAGATAACTATAAAGATCCAGCTATAAGACGCAGAAAATAAGAAACTATAGATAAGTTTAGAACAAGAATTATTATATAGCAAGAGTAAAAGCTAGATAAGAGGTTAGCTATACTAGGTTATATAAAAAACAGAGTACCTATATAAAGAGTTACTAATAGGCTAAGTACAGGGATACCTAGGGTAAAATAGTTAGATAAATTGGAATAAGGAGAGGATCTAGATATTCCAACTAGGTTTAAAGAAAGATATACTAAAGAATATTATAATATAGTAATAACAAGGTACTTTCTAATGGATAGACCATACACACTAAACCAGTTATATGGCAAGTAGTATAGGCAACGATATAATAACAAATAGGCAGATTTTTATATATGGCTAGATAAAAAAGTTATCTAAAACTAACCTATTATGGAAAAACATATAAGTTATATTAAAGGAGTATTAATTATAATATTAAGGAACCTAGAAGAAGGATCCAGGGACTAGAGAAATAAGTAATAAATCTTAGTACCTATAGTAGAAATACTAGTAGTTAGGTTAACTATGTATAGATTTAAATTTAAGAATAAAAATAAACTAAGAGTTAACCTAAAACATATAGCGTATTATACACTATTGTAAATAGCTTATGTGGATAATATATATAACATATATAGAGCACCTAAAGATAAGAACTAGAAGTATCTAGTAAAAATATATTAGGTACCAGAGGAAAAGCGGTTTAGAAATGCTAAGTATATATATAGTTAGCACCCAGTAGAAGTACAAGGTTAAGGGGACTTAATACTTTAACTAAAAAAATTCCTTATAGAAGAATACCTAGACAGATAATAGTAGTGGAAGTGCCTAGAGAACACTTATCTATAGTATATAGAGGAAAAGAAATAAACTAAGTATTAGCCTAAGTTAGACTAAGTATAGGCAGAATCTAGCAGCTAATAGTTAGGAAAAGGGGAGGCGTATAAGACTAGAGGGAACTAGTATTAGAGCCTTAAACCCTTAAAGAAATTTAAAAACAATACCTAAATTTAAGAGCTAAGTAGTAAGATTAGTAGTTTAAAGTGTTAGTAGATAGTAGAGTAACTAGAAACCACATATTACTAAAGGCAGTAAAATAGATATGGTTATTATATAGATAGAAGAAACACCTATATCCACTTATAACAATTTTAGGAGATTAGATAGCCTATAGAGGAGGTATTATTAATCTTAAAACAGGACCTATTTAGATAACTATTAAAGGGA
>Ga0307507_10005343_pt1 | contig 21222 bp, 6 predicted proteins | sample 7_EM_MG_FD_207223 | JGI IMG/M metagenome (GOLD analysis project Ga0307507, IMG submission 207223) | Populus trichocarpa ectomycorrhiza microbial communities from riparian zone in the Pacific Northwest, United States - 7_EM | ecosystem: Host-associated > Plants > Roots > Unclassified | place... | reverse complement strand
AGAAATATATAGTTACCTTTTAAAGTTGCTAAGTAGGTTAATTGCGTGTTAAGAAATATATAGTTAGCTTTTAAAGTTATTAAGTTAGTTAATTGCATATTAAGTTAGTTAAATTACATATTAAGTTAGTTAATTGCATATTAAGTTAGTTAAATTGCGTATTAAGTTGGTTAATTATATATTAAGTTAGTTAAATTGCGTGTTAAGTTAGTTAATTGTGTGTTAAGTTAATTAAATTGCGTGTTAAGTTGGTTAATTGCATATTAAGTTAGTTAAATTGCGTATTAAGTTAGTTAATTGCGTGTTAAGTTAGTTAATTGCGTGTCGAGTTGGTTAAATTGCATGTTAATTACGCGAAACGCGAAAATCAAAGTCTACTTAAATCTTATCCTGTGAATATTTTCCCGATGTAACCAAGCACTTATAGAGGGAGTATAAATCGGTGCATACAATTATAGGAATAATAGGAAGTTTAAGTCGATCTATAATTATCTTTAGGGTAGTTCTAATTGTAATTGCTATGTTAACTCCGCCAATTATTCCGTATATCTCTAACGCTAGAACGCTTTAAGTAACGCGCTTACTCTTAGTTAAGCTCCAATAGATAAGATTGCTATGGATTATAAAGTCATTCTCTCCAGTAAATTTGTTCGCGATAATGATTTTATATCCCAACTAGGAGCTAAAATCTTTGTTATTTATAAATGATCTATTAATAAATACAAAAAGCTTGGCGGTAGGAAGATTAATAGACACGTAGAGTAGTCCCCAATTAAGATAGTTTATTTGCTAGGAAAGACGTTTATTTAGGGCAAGAACGTTGTCCTTAGTTGGTTCCTAGTGTTAGGCGGCAATAGAGAGATTAAATAAAGCCTTAGGTTAATAGATAGAAGTAATATAAGCTCCATAAGCGCGTTGCTCTATATATCCTTGCTTTAAAGAATTAGTGTTAATAACGTTAATCTTCTTACCTTAACCCTTCTGGCGTAAAGCAATAGAATCCTTGTTTAGGGAGAGGGTGCATCCGTTAAAGAGTAATAATGTTATTAAATTAAGCTTTTCCTTTGGCTTTGCTATAAGATTTGCCTTTACTAACTCATCTTCTTTAAGAGCTGAGAATTGGTCGTCTCCTAAGATAATTATATTATTAGTTTACATGCCAACAATTCTAAATGGAGTTCCTATAGTTATAATTAGGAAGCATGGGTTAAATATAGAAGTAGTTATTAAAAGCTTCTCTTTATAGTGCTTGCTGTAGATAGCCTACTAATAGGTTCCTGCCTCTACAATTCTATATAATGGCTTAAGCACAACCATAATCATATCTTCGGGATATTGGTAACGAATTTGCTCTAGAAGGTATGCTAATATTAAGCGCTAAAAGTGCGTCTCTAATTGGGTGTAGGCCTAAGTGATATCTTATAAATAAACCGCCATTCTATTCTTTATTAAGGAGGGAGCTAGTGCAATAATAACTTGCTAACTAGCTCGTTGAATTATAGAAAATTGTATAAGAATTACCTCCTTACTATTATTATTATAACCTTAGATGATAAGCCTTAATTTCTTAAATAGGGCGTTAGTAGCTTTGCCCTTAATTTCATTAACTATTCTTAATTTAAAGATGCGAACTTTATTGAACTTAGTAGGGTTATATTTCTCAAATTTAAAGACTCCTCTTGTAATAAGACCATCGATCTCCTACTTATTAGATGCTTAGAAAGGAGCTCCTAGAGTTATAATATAATCTTCCTTTTAGAGTCTATTCTTAATAGCGGCAATAAATTGCTCTTTAAAATTAATAAGATGTTGGGATTTTATAATCCCTTTAGGCGACCTCTACCGCGTTATAGTTGCGGCGTATCTACTACAATTGTATTAGAATCGTGGTCGCCTTCTAGAGCATATTGATTGTGGCTCTCCTTTAGGGTATTTTCTATAGTATCCTGCAAAGGCTCGGAACTGTTATCTTTATAGTAAGGCTTAATAATAGTTAAACGGAATTAAGTGGGTCTATAAGGCATCTAAATAGTATAAGTCTAGCCATTAATTGCAATGAGTTAATATGGGCCTAACTATTCTCCCTTTTTACGCTATATGCGTACCTTAGACTAGAGTGGTAGATTAAGCGTAGTTAAGGTGTTTAGGCCATTTCTTATTTCTAGTGCGTCGTTGACTTGGCGTGTAGCGTAGAGACATTATACCTCCTTTATTGCCTTATAAATAGCCTCAGCTCGTTACACAACGGAGGGAGATAGTGGAGAATTGTCAGTTATTTAAGGGTAGGTGCCGAAGACTAGTAACGTGGGTATAAGTCTATCTAGGCCAGCAGAATCGTTAACAGCTTTAACAGCTATTTGCAAGGTAAGTTCTTTACTAGCGTCCTCTAGTTCTAAAGAAATAATCTTATATGCGCGGCGTAATAGCGCGTAATATCGCTCTACTTTTCCAACACTATTATATGCCTTAATAGGAACTTCCTTGACCTTAATTGCCATTACCTTTATCTATTATTAAAACTCTATAGATAAGAAGTTCTTTCCTATATTATGGACGATTTAATTAAGGGGTTCTAGGTAGACATTAATCTAGCATAATTAAAGGGTATCCCATGCGTTCCTAGCTAATATATCCTTTAAGAAACATGCGGCTTGGAAGGAGGTTAAGAAGTTAACAACTTAGAGTACTGGCTTGCCGCTAAGATATATAACATTAATAATGATACAGAAGTTGAAGTTATAGTTATCTTTAAGGGTGAACTTAAATCAGCTAGGGGACTTCTAGTTCATTTAGTAGTAATAGCAGTACTTTATAAGATGCTTAATTGCCTTAACCTTAACTTTATAACCTGCTCGCTAAAGAACCCTAAGTAATTAGTAAATAGATAGGTGGCCAAAACAATAGCGTAGTTAACGTAACTCTAACTTAATTAAATAGCTCTAAGCAACACTCCTTTCTAGTTATTAAAGGAGTAGCTAAGGGTAACCCCACTTGTGTATAATAGGCACCCGATTATCTCCCTATATAAGTATATTCTTAAGGTTGTTAAGCTTAACGCCTAATTTATCTATATCCCTAATGCAGAATAGAAACAGAGTGTTTGCGGGAATAATATGGAAAGTAATATATCCTAAGGGGGTTTAGACCCTAATTGTGCTAAAAGAGATTGCGGTACCCTTGCTAAAGCGTATTGTATATTAGCCTGCCGTTAATTGGTTAATCTAAATAGAGCTATTAAGCTACTAAAGGGCTCGAACTTAAGGTTCTCCTACTATAGATACTCCTACGGCTCTAGTATCTAGCATAATACTATAGAAGACGTTTGCTGAGTATCTGTTATTAAAGGAGAACGCGGAGCTTTTCTTTAGCTTATTAAAGATATCTAACTTCGTGATAGAATGGAGCGTAGATTAGTCATTAAGAACAGCGACGGTTTGTGTGCCATATACCTCACCATACTTAGTAAAGTATTGGTTAGGAGAGTAGTCCTCAATTTCTATATCTATAAGGAGCTGTTTAGTCTTATTAACCTCACCCTTAAGATCTTCTACGCCTTTATATTAAACCAGGAAGCTTTAGAAGTAGGCCATAGTGACCTTATAATTTCTAACGTTTCTTGCACTCTGATGAAACTTGTTATATACCTCCTTTTACTTATTAAGGGAGTGTCTAGTTGACTAGTAATTTAGCTTCTTATAAATATAGCACTTCTTCTAGCAATTACTTCGAAATGAACCTCTATAAGGACCTCCATAATTGCCTTATAGTTAACGTTAATTATACCCTTTGCCGTATTCCCTACCACGGCCACCATATATTTAGTTAGTCCAGTTATAATCGTATTGGTCGGGAATACTTGGTTGGGTAGGGTTTTTGGTATAGAACTGTTAAGATTCTTGTATTCGCATTATAGTACCTACGGCGGAGCGTAGCTCGGTATATGCTCCTTTAAACATATCTGTAGGTTTGTATAGCGCTAGATTGCACTTAGGAACGCTATAGCAGGCTAAGATAACCTGGTCCCTTAGGCTGTTCTTATTTTAGTAAGTTTTGGTAAGGCCATATTAGATTTTCTAGAGTTTATTAAAGAGTAATTGAAGGCACTCTAAATAAGTCTTTGTTGGGTTAGAAGCAATAACTCTCTAAAATATAGTCTCCCGCCATTTAGACATATAAAGTTGGCAATTCTTGTTAGTCTTAAAGTAAGCTTTAGTAAGCTAAAGCATTACGTTAAAGCTATAGTTTTTACCCGTAATATAGTTGTAATAGAATGTTGCCGCCCGTCCCTTTAATATAATAGAGAAAGCGTAGTGGTACTAGTGGCCTTGAATTCTGACCTTATTGTAACAGTTGTAAAAGACCTATAGTTTTGTTCTGAGTATGTTGTACAGTTCTCCTCTAAACTTCTTTTCTTCGTCTAAATATACCTTTATTAGATTCGTGACTTCTTATAATAGAGGCTTACTGGTTGGCTAAAGTGGAGGCGGTGGAGGAGGTAGAGGAAGAGTACCTCTAGGTGGAAAAGTACCTCTAGGTAAAAGAGTACCTCTAGGTGGGAGAGTAGCGTTCTAGGGGTTTAGATATAAATTAAAGTTGCCTTCTAAAGAATATTGGTTGGTTTTAGGTTTCTATAGTTAATATATAATCTCAGCTTCCGTCCATACTAGCTCCTCTGTTCTAATAATAACGGCCTAAATGTTACTAGTAATTAGGTTACTGTTCTTAGCAATGTATACCCTATTCCTATAGAGGAAGTCTCAAAAATCCTGGATAATATTAATATTTCCAAGTACCTAAGTATCGGCAGTCCATCCCATAAAATCCTCCCTAAAATATTCCTATAGTTATACATCGGCAAAGTGTCTACTTTGGTAGAAGAGAATATGGTGTAGAAGGAAGCTATTAACTTATTTTGCCGTATAGGTTATTATATTAAAAACAGGAAAATCGTCCTAATCTTTATTAATAAGTTTCGCGTATATGGCTACCCCTAGTAGTAAGGAGTCTCTCTAGTCATTAGCCATGTTTTTAGAGGAAGGGAAGTGTTATAGGGTTATAGGAGAGGAGGTGTTATTAGTATAGGGATTGTTAATTGTCGTTTGGTACGCGTTTAGATGAGAATCTGCGATTATGGGGCTTAGGACTAGTTCTAGCCTTAAATCGCGAAGACTTATAAAGCGTATTGTTCTACGTAATGGACGCAAGAATCTGTAATCTAGGAAAGGCTTAGGACTAGTTCTGGCCTTTAAATCCTTAGATTTATAAAAGAGTTCTATTTAAGGTTTAGGACCAGTTCTAACCTTAAAAGATAGCTTCCTTTAGCACGAGTAGCACTGGTATAGTGGCTCATCTCTTCTTGGGAATACTTAGCTGTTCTATAGTATAACAGTGAAGTTAACCACTAATTAGTGTTAGTAATATAAGGTGATATCATGTAGCTACAGTTTATAGATAGTATGATAATGGTTAATTAATTCTTAATAGGAATAAGGAAAGGGGTGAGGAACTTAAGGTTCCTCACTACGCTAGGGCCACGTCAACACGTAACGGCAATATGCCTTGTATGACGGCAACTTGCCTCATTCCCGACAGTCTTTAAATAGAAGAGTTTAGAAAGCATTTGTCCTTTAATATATAAAGCTCGTTTTACCTTTAACCTACCTTCTACTTACCTAAGACTCTTATTCTATACTGTTAATTAGATAATTATATATTCTAGTTAGACTGGCCTCTTATAATTCTAATCGCCCATAATCCTTTGCGGAAGGAACGTACGGCTATTAATTAATAATAACGGGCTATACCTCCTTACCCCCTAAAATAACGCCCTTACTATAAGAGGCTAACAGAGTCTCCCTGGAGGAGCGCATCCCCTCTACTTATAAAGGAGTAGACTAGGAAGCCATAGCTGGTCCATCTAATCTTCTAAGACCCTTAGAAACAATTACCACTAGGGAGTTATTAGAGCGGTTACTATATAAGACCCTATAAAAGACAAAGGAGTTAGAGATATAATTAAGATAAGCATATTAAGACTATTAAGGACAATTGTAAGGACAATTAGGAGAAGTATAGACATCCTAGACACAAAGCGGACTTAAAGGGGTAACGCCATACTACGCTATAACGTTAGAAAAACCTAAATTCCGCATAAAGGAACCTAATAAGTATAATAGTGATAGTCTCCGGAACTGTAATTATTTTATCTATTAATGTAAAACTAGGTTTTAGCTGGATCTAAAACATTACTCTAATAAGTATAATTAGATACTAATTGCTTCTACCTTCCTATATGGCACTATTAAGAGTTCATGGATATACTATAAGAAGAAACTTACTACATCCCTTAAATTTAGCGAACTTAAGTCCTGGTTAGTTAATTAGATCTAAGACCCTACTAATTAAGGGATAGATTATAACTAGTAATACTATAATACTAAACAGTAAGAAGGCCAGAGTGTAGTCTAGTTTATAAACTACTTAGAAAAACTAGAAGATAATATACCCTACTTAGACCTATGGGATAACGCTATATAACTTTACTAGCTACTTGCCAAGTTATAACCTAAGATTTAACAGGCTATATAGAAGAAGGGTAAAATTCCTACCTCCTAAGAAAAGCTTATCTCTAAAGCTACTTGGATTAAGAACGCTAAAAGAGACTATCTAGGGAAGTAAAAGGAATAAGACGCTAACGATAAAGAGTATAGAACTAGACCTAGCTTTAATAAAAGGGTAGATTCCAACCTAACCACTCTATAGAAGGACAATATAAGCAGGCTTTATAACCCTAGAGTAATGCTAGTCAACCCCAGAATGATAATAGGTAGAAACTATAGAACTAAGAGTTATGTAGCTATTATTGCTGCAGCAAGAAAGGCTATATATAGCGCTTCTGCTAGTAGAAGAAGTAAAAGGATGCTTAATTAGGAAAAGAGAAAGCCTAGTAGATCTTTACTCCCTTACACTAGGCCAGTAAAAGAAGGAGGGAGTAAGCTGCCGCATGGTCATTCCCGTCTCTATTTAAGTTAATAATAAATAGGTAATATAAGACTACCTTATGGACAGCGGCGCGACCATAGGGTTTATTTCTTAATTACTAGTAAAAGAATTGGATTTAGACCTTAGTGGCTTACAGGTGCGCACTATTTAAAGCATTAAAGGCTACTAAATTCCGTGCTATAGGGAACAAACTTTTTCTGTGGCTAGCTAGGACCGCGATAGTCTATAGGACACGCAGAAAATGCGCTTCTACGCCGCAGAAATTAAGGCGTATAACCTTGTTTTAGGATACCTATGGCTTTACCAAGTTAATCTAGACATTAATTAACACCAGAAGTCTTAACCGCGCATTATAGTTGAAGATTAAGAGACTTTCTTAAGCTATATACAAGAAGAAGGGTGGGCATATGCTATATATGCTACTCTTAACCCCAAAAGTGGGGATGCAGAGTATTCATTTTTGGATGTCTGGCTATGCGTAGTTAAGGAACCAGAGATTCCACAGGAATATACGGACCTAAAGGATATTGTTAATAAGGAAGCTGCGCACACCTTGCTTAACCCTATATTGGTAGAGCATAAGATAGACATAGGAGACAAGGAACCTCCTTTTAGACTACTATACAACCTATCAGAAAACAAGCTGGCAGTATTACATTAGTATATAGTAGACAATCTTTAAAGAGGATAGATTTAGCCTTCTATAAGCTAGGTAGGGGCACCAATTATATTTATACCTAAGAAGGATAAAACCCTTCGCCTCTATATTAACTATTAAGTGCTAAACAAGATTACTATAAAGAATTGCTACCTGCTACCCTTAATAGGGGAGCTTATTAACAGGTTATTAGGCGTAAAGATATTTACAAAATTGGACCTAAAAGATGCATACTATTAAATCCGGATTAAAGCCGGCAATAAGTGGAAAACGGTGTTCTAAATACAGTACGGCCACTTTAAGTACCTGGTGATGCTATTTAGGCTTACCAACGCACCAGCAATATTTTAGGCCTATATTAATAAGGTATTGTCGGGCCTATTGGATATGATATATATAGTCTACCGGTCCTCGAAATCGGACTCTGCACCTATACGTGGTGAGGCCTACAAACCTACTGGTCTTTGGACTTAGCAGAGCCAACGCAGAGACGTCGCACAGCTATAGGTAGGGGTCGTGGTGGTGGTCGAAATGTTGTGGGGGGTAGTGAAAAGTTTTTACATGGGATAGTAAGATCTTGAAAACCACTACTGACGGTACCCCCTTTATAGTAGATAACTGCTACACTCTTATTTAACCCTATATAATCCTTGCGGATATAAGATGGAATCCAACGTCCCCTAACCCCTAATTGAAAGCATTGACGACCTTATATTAACAAACGAACGATTGTGAATGAATACGAACGAGTAAGTATACGGCCCCTTCTAACCCCCAGGGCAATCGCCCGCGGAGTATGCGGTTACTCGCCGTTAACTACCAAATACTACCTAGCAGCCTAGATTGCGACCTATGGTTTTCCCTGTCTCCTTTTAATGGAGTGGTGACCCTTAAAGAGGGCCTAGCTGGGGCCTAGGTATAAAAGATACCCAAATATATAATATCCCGCTCGCTTATTAGTATTACGGTGGTTAGAACGGATGAATCCCCCTTACGCCTTTAATGGCTCTAGGGGGGAAGGAGGCAAGGCGTATACAGTAATAGTTAATAAGAGATAGCATACAGGGAACGGTTAAGATATGGGAGAAAACAACAAGTACACGGCGATTAATTGGCAAGGCCTAGCTAGGACGTAGTAAACCCTAGCTTTAGATAAGCTGGAGAAGGAAGTAGTGGTTCCTAAGGAGTTCAAAACATCTAAGGAGGAGGACGTGCTGTAGGCCCGTAGGGCCACTACTACGTGCAAATATGGCAATTTGGGGGTTTTCATCCCCCAACCTAACTGCAGGGGTTTTCTTCCTGTAAATACACAAGTTTTCCCCCCTGTGACGGAGTAGTCTGCGTGGGCCAGTAGGATCCGTATCAGACGTTAATTAAAGAATTACTACTACTATATATAGTCTACCTTAATAACATTATAGTCTACTCTAATAACTACAAAGTATATATACACTATATGCGAATGGTACTAGAAAGACTATAGGAATATAAGCTCTATATAAACCTAAAAAAATGCTTGTTCTATATTACTAGCATTGATTTTCTAGGCTTTATTATTAGCATTAATAGAGTATTAATAGAGAAAAGCCAGGTAGACGCTATTAGGGAATAGCTATACCCCACAATGTTTAGGGAAGTATAGGTTTTTATAGGCACGGCGAACTTCTACTAAAGGTTTATTATTTATTACTTGTAAGTAATGCTCCTAATTACCAATCTGCTAAAGGGATCTAAGGATGGCAAGAAGTTAGGACCCTTTATATTTAGGGAAGCTGCTAAGTAGGCTATAGACCAGTTAAAGGATTTGTTTATATCGGCGCCTATCCTAATATACTTCTACTAGGAGCTATATATATACCTTAAAACGGATATATCCGGCTTTGCCCTAGGGGTAATTATATCTTAATTAAAAGATGGAGAATGGCATCCTGTAGCATTTTAGTTAAGGAAAATAACCCCTATAGAGTAGTGTTATATAATGTATAACTAGGAGCTGCTTGTAATAGTCGCAGTAATAAAGCACTAGCAATATTATTATATGGGAAGCAATTATCCTATTAAAGTCCTTATAGACTACAATAACCTAGAATACTTTATAACTATAAAGGTGTTAAGCAGTTAATAAGCCAAATAGGTAGAGGCACTATTGCAGTATAACTTTAAAATTATATACCGCCTAAGAAAGATAAATCCCGCTAATGGGTTGTTAAGACATCTAAATTATAAGACTAGGAGAATCTAGGACAGTATAGGGGAAATAATTCCTATATTATAAAATTTGCTTAGGAAGAAAAAAGAATCTTTCCCTAGAACTATATAATTCCACAGTAGGGCAGAGGTCCTGGTAATATAGCTACAAAGCACCATAATAATGGAGCCGTAGGATATAGTTACGGACTAGGTTATAGACCAAGCAGATATTATAAAGTTAGCGTGCCCTAGAATTAGCAAGAATTCTATAGGATGTGCTAGAGGTATTATAGTACCTTTAACTCAACGGCGTATTAGCTGCAAGTTTCCGGATCCAGAGGGGATAGGTAAGATGCCTATTTATAGCATGGCATACTATATAACAGTAGGAGAATCTGCTGGCACTAATAGTTTAAAACGTCTTATACTATACCTACGGTCTATAATGGCGGTGGGTAAAACAGAAACAAGTAATCTACATAAAATCTTTCCAGATCTTCTTCTTTAGGCGTAATAGAGGGACGCCTTTATTGCTAGGGAGAGGTAGAAAGATATAGTGGAGACTAACTTAGCTAGAGTTACTAAAAAGCTATAGCAGCAAGACTAAAAGGGTCTATTATACTTTAAGGGTGCTGTATATATCTTAAAGGACCAAGCGGTTTAAGATAAAATTCTAAAGGTTTTCTATAATAACCCTCTTAGGGGTTACTATAGTGCTAATAGAACCCTTAAGGCCGTTTAAAGGAAATACTTTTAGAATAGAATGTCTAAAGAAGTTAAGGACTATATATTAAGATGTGATACATACTAAAGGGTATAGATATTTAGGCATCGCCCCTATAGTAAGTTATTAGTGCTTTCTATTCCATAAGGACTAATGTTAGAATTAATAATAGATTTTATAATAGGCTTACCCCCTACTAAAATAAGAACAGGAGAGGTTTCTAACGCTATCCTAGTAATCATTAACAGATATATAAAGTTTTTAGGGTATTTTACTGTTATAATAATAATCACAGCAGTGGAACTGGCAGACCTATTTTTGGAGCAGTAGCTCTTGTTTAGCATGCTAAGGGGAATTATATCCAACAGAGGTACTATATTTAACAGCGCATTTTGGTTTTTATTCTGTCTTTTATTAAAAATACAGTAAAAGATAAGTACTGCCTTTTACCTATAAACAGACGGGCAAATAGAGTGTCTAAATGCGTTATTAGAACACTACCTCCGCTGCTATATTAATTATTAATAGGATAACTAGCCATTATAGTTGGCTCTAGCGCAACACATATATAACATAAGCATCTATAGCAGTATAAAAATAACCCCTTATAAAGCACTATTTAGGGTAAAAGCAAATAACCCCTAGAATATTAAGGACATCATTCCTAAAAGAGAGGTACTAGTGGCGTCTAAGAGAATTAAGCAAATGAGAATTCGCAGAGAAGAACTTAAAAAGCACTTACTAGACGCCTAGGCTATACAAAAAAGGTACTATAACAAGGGATATATGCCTAAAGAATTTAAAATAGGAGATAAAGTCTTACTGTCTATAAAAAACATCTGGATAAAATGTATTAAGAAGAAGCTGGACTATAGGTAGCTCGGACCCTTTAAGATAGTTAGGAAAACTAAAGGAAATTAAGCCTATAAATTGGAATTGCTAAAATTATATCTAATATATCCCATATTTCATATTTCCTTATTAGAGTTATACTAGAGAAGAGACGGTGTGGATCCACCCCTACCTAGCGAAATTAATAGGGAACTAGAGTGGAATATAGAAGACATTTTAGACTAAAGATGGCGTTAGAAGAAACGCGAATTTTTAGTTTATTAAGAAGGATACTCCTAGGCGTATAACAGTTGGGAACCTAAGGAGCACCTTTAGCCAGGATGCGATATGGTAATTAAAACTTTCCTAAAGACCACAAATTAGGATTTAGTAACGGTTCTAGATATGCTACGGATAAAATAATAGGGAAGACCCCGTAAATTAAAACCATAAGGTTAAGCATAGGTATTAGAAATAGAAACGTTTTACTATTATAATAAGGATCCTAGAATCCTATAAGAGAAAGCCATAGGGATCTATATAAGAACTACTAGGGATACTGTTTAAAGAAGACACTGTTTAGGAATAAGCAGTAGTACTAGAAGAAGGGGCCCTAGGGATTTAGAAGGGTTCCCTTGGGATAAAAGAAGAGTATTTAGTCTAACACTAGAAATATATAGTAGAGTTAATAATATAAAGAGGACTAAAAAGATATAGAGCGAAGACTTAGAAATTTTAAGAAATTGTAAAGTACTTATAAGAACACCACCTGTTTATTATATACGGAGATTATAGTAGTATGCTGCTTTTATATGGACTGTTACTAAAAATAAGAATAGAGGCATCCCTAAAGTATGAAGTTAATTCCCAGTACTAGGACATCCTAAAGGCACCAAAGAGGCACTATATAAAGCTATCCTATAAGAAGAAAGAAAGAATAAGATAATAACTTAAATACTAAAAGTAGCAATGGGAGCCTCCTCCTCTATCTTAACATTATCGCTAGCAGTATTATTAGCACTCCCATCCCTAGAAGCATTGGTATTCTTACCAATATTCTTCTTAGAGCAGTAAGAACTAGACGGACCACTATAACTAGGGGACTAGTAGGGAGAACGTTTATCTTTATTACTATCCTTAGTATTATCCCCAGGCTCCAAATTAGCATCCAGGCTGGGATTAGAAAGTTAACAACTAAAGAGTTAGCATAGTTCCCAAATATATTATTAAAGAGACTTACCTAGCCAGAAAGGCCCGCGTAAGAGTGTAAATATTGTTATTTATAAAAACAAACTGCTTATATATACGCTCCTGGACACTATATATCTGAGATTGCTGTGTCTCTACAGTAGTAGAAACCCTTATTAAATTAAAAAGGCTGTAAGTAATAGAAGACACCTTCTATCCCTATCTTTTACTATTCTAATATAGACGGAAATCCCTAATAGTGCGTTAGAGCTAGTAAGCCTTACACGCGTAAACAGTAGGGATTTAATATAGTTAGTAAAGTCTAGAATAGAATGGAATAGGAAATACTAGAACATAGGTTTTTTTCTAGCTACGACAGTAGGAATACTTGGTTCTGTTCTCGCTAAAGCGCGGCATCTTATAGGCATGGGATGGGTCTAACATAAGCGTGTGAACGCAATAATAGTAGTACTTTAAAGAAACTACCGCAGAAGCAATAGAAGTGGTCTATAGTGTCAATAAAGCAGGGATAATACTGCCGCCAGTTTAGGGACGTATAGCACAATTACAAGCCATTGCAAGAGAACACTATAGGAAGTTAGTATTATTAAAGAGATAAAATAGGGGTCCTATTACCTATAGATACGTTATAAGAAGAGAACAAAGCAGTGGTAGAAAGAATAGCTGGAGATACAGAAGCTAAAAGCTGAGATATAATAAAAAACAGTCTGCTAAAAGGCAAGACGAATAGTATTATTAATGGAAAGACGCGTAAGAGACAATAGCTTATAAACTGGAAGAAATTAACATTAAGACGTTATTATTAGGACCCATTTTAGGTAAATGGAGATGGTGGCTAGTTAATATATTGCACGGGACAATCTCCGGATTAGCTTATAATAAATTCTTATAATAAGAAAGGAGAATCCTATTTAATTTTTATTATTATTATTAAGGTTCTATTATAAAGGTACTATAAAAAGCTATAGTAGAAGAAGAGCGGAGGAATAGAAGATAAAGTAAGGTTTTACGCTAGTAAAGAACTAGTAATAAGCCGCATTATAGAGTACCTTTCCACTAGAGAACTTCCCTAGTGGTTTTAGTTAGAACTTTATAAGAGTTTATATAACTGACTACCGCTACTATGTTAAAGGTCATCTTATGACTCACTACTGTGCCCTTTTGTTATTGTATGTCTCACTACTTATTTCTATTACCTATTTATTACCTATTACTGACTGAGTGGCAATGTCGACCTGGTGGCCAATTAGGTAATAGTTATAAATTATTGTCGGCATCTCTGTTAACCTTTGCTACCTATTTCATGTATATAGTATACCTGATTTCTATAGATTTACAATTAAGTTGTTTACTCAATTCTCCCACACTGCAAAGCTTATAGTTATAAGCCTAGATTGCACTACCTACTAACTAATTAAATACTACCTTGTTTAAGAAGTCACTACTTCTACTACCTTTGCAAGTATCTTGAACTTCTTTACCTATTAAGCTTGATAAACGTACTAGAACGTACTAGAACAAACTAGCAAATTAAATTATTAAAATAAGGTTTTGCTAAGACGCTAACCTAGACCCTACCTAAACTGTTAAAATTCTAAAAATAACGACTAATATAAGTAAATCTTTATCTAAAATTAACCTTATTCTTAACAAGCCATCTAATTGGCTTCTATAGTTCTTTGTTATATAAGATACTGCCAAAACTAATAAGGTATAGCAGTACATCGACCCGTTAAAGAAGAAAGATGAGCTCCTAAAGCTAGAACCTCTAAAACGACCTATACCCGCAGACGTACTTCCTGTAGCTATATTAATAGCCAAGCTAGATCCAAACTAACTTATTGCCTATTGTGACGGCTTGTATAAATGCCTCTAAACTGAAGCTTGTGGATTGCTATCTAATGAAGATACTAAGCTAAGGAGAAGAAGAAGAGGAAAGGAGGCTCTAGGGGATAATATACACGCTATAGGCGGACTCCGGATATTGCGCCAAGCCAGCTTAGGGGACGGTGCCCTAGTACTATTATATTACCCCCCCCCTTCCAAAAAAGCCTGCCCTCAGGCTTTATCCCCTTATAGAAGAGAAAGAAAAGAAAGAAAAGAAAAAAAATCTAGTATCTGGCGCTTGATCGCGATACTAATTAATATAGGGTATGCAGCAGTCCTATAGCTCCTGCAGCTGTAAGAGGTATATTGCTATACCTAGTTAATATAGGGCAGGCAGCCGTCCTGCAGCTCCTGCTAATGCGAGAGGTGTATTACTAGGAGCCCTCTGTTGGTCGTTCCTCCTCTAGAACTCTGGTACCTCCTAGCTCTACTATCCCCCCTTTTATTATGGCGCGCCCCGAGCCATAAAAAAAAAAGCCCCCCTACTCCCCCTCTTATAAAAGGCAGGTAAAAAGGTTTTAATAAGGGTAGGAGGGTTAAGGAGTTATAGCTCATATGTGTATTGGCGCGGTAACTTGTTGGGATTGTAGCAGTATGGTGCTGGCAATGGGCCGTATTCTAGGGAGCAAAGCTCTACCTTATATACAGTTATTACTGCAGGCAGGGCAGTAGAAGTTAGTTATAGTGCTATAGGCAGAGCAGCGATAGTCGAATTGGGATTAGCTATAGGCAGAGCAGCAAGGGTCTATTTGTTCAGCTATAGGCGGAGCAGCAGGTATTAGTTGGCTACGGTATATAGCAAGGTATTAGTTTAGCTGTAGGCGAAGCAGTAGAGGTCAAGTGTAGTACTATAGGCAGAGCAGTAGAAGTCGATTGTGGTGCTATAGTAGGCAGTAAGGTATTGGTTTAACTACAAGAGGTATATTGCAGAGGTTAGGTGGCAGTATGGTACCAGCGTTAGATAGTAGATAGTAGGCATATCGGCGCTATTATTGGTTAATTAATCGCAGGCATATTAGCGCGATCATTTGGTTGGTGGATTATAGGCATAACGGCACAATCCGTTGGTCGGTTTGTATTTGAATTACGTTTAGGTCGCGTTCGAATTGCATTTATATTGCAGGCGTATTAGCGCGAGACTTATCAGATTTGGGTAGTAGTATGGTGCTAGTAGTGGGGTTATATTCTAAGGAGCAAAGCTCTCCTTGTATACGGTTGTTACTATAGGTGGAGTAGTAGAAGTTAGTTAGCTGCAGGTAGGGCAGTAAGTAGTTAATTAGCTATAGGCAGAGTAGTAAGGGTAGTTAGCTGCTAATAAAGCAGCGAGGGTTAACCGGCTATAGGCAGAGCAGCGGAGGTCTATTATAGTAGTAGTACGGTGCAAGCGTCGGGTGGTAATAGTGGTTAAATATAGAGCTCGGTCTATTAGTTAGTTGGTAGATTATAGGCATATCAGCACAATTGGTCTGTTGGTTAGACTATAGGCGTATTAGTATAGTTATTATTAGGTTAGTGTAGAGTATGCAGCTATCTTACTGCTGTAAGAGGTATATATTGCTAGAAGCCCTTTGTGGTTGTTATTCCTTCTTTTAGAACTTAGTACCTCCTAGCTCTCTACCCCCTCCTTTAATATAGCGCGCCTTAAGCTATAAAAAAGAAATATAGCTTATATGCGTATCGGCACGAGCTCTTATCTATTTAGTAGTAGTATAGTGCCAGCGTTAGGGTTATATTTTAGGGAGCGAAGCTCTACCTAATATACAGTTGTACTGCAGGCGAAGCAGTAGAAGTTAAGTATAGTACTATAGGCAAGGCAGCAAAAGTTAATAGTGGTTAGCTATAGCGAGGCAGCCAGGTATTGGTTTAGCTATAGGCGGAGCAGCTAAAAGTCTGTTTAGGTAGCAGTACAGTGCTAGCGGTAGGTAGTAATAGCAGGCATATTAGCGCTATTATTGGTTAATTAATTGCAGGCGTAATAGCACAATTAGTTAATTAGTTTATATTTAAATCGCGTTTAAATCACATTTAGATTATAGGTGTAATGGCGTAATTATTATCTAGTTTGTCTAAATTGATTTTGTTATTAAAGCTTATACAGCTTAGTATTAACCTCGTTGTTAAAGTATATAAATGCCTAAGGTAAAGCTTGTATAACTTAGTATTAACCGTAGTTGTTCCTCCTTATGCGTAGCTTAGTGTTAGTTAAAAAGGATTACTATAGGTAGAGAAGAAGATGATTAAATTAGTAAGGGAGGTAGTTGATTATTAATAAACTTATATAGTTGTTATTAAAGTCGTAGTTCGTTGCAGGCATATTAGCATAACGGTTAGTTAGGTTCGCGTTTAAATCATATTTAGGTCTTATTTAAATCGCATTTAGATTATAGGCGTAACGGCATAATCCATCTGTCGGTTTCTCGAGGTCTACTATTAATTAGTAGGTAGTTTGAGACGTTGTTAATTATTTAATTAATTAATATGCTGTTAACTAGTAGAGATGCTATCGTATTACTAGCCATAGTTGATTAATTGGTTTAAGGTATGCTATTAATCGTAGCATATTTAACTAGTTGTTATACAAGTAGGGTATTAAGGGAGACGCGCTAATAGGTTAATTCTTATTAAGGTATTAATTAGTCAAAGTATACTGTTAAGTATAGTATATTTGGTAATTTGACAGAAATCGATCAGGGTATTAGTATATAGTTTATTAATATTCTTATAATTCTCAGAACAGGTCGTCGTAAAACGGTAAATATATTTAAGTATTGTTAGGAGATTTAAAGGTACGCTATAGGGTTAGCAGCCGTATTTAAATACTTATATTTAATTAAGGGTATCAATCAAAGATTTATAGGAATGCTGTTATGATTTGGTATATTAAATTGTTGTTAGAGAGGTATTGAAAAAGGTATATATTAATATTTTAATTCTTATTAGAGGGTTAAAGGTATTAAAGAAAGAGCGCGCTTTAATATTTAAATATAGTTGTACGAGGGTAAGCTATTATGTAGTGTTTAATTTAATGAGATACTATTAGAGAGCAGATTCGCATATTATTATTTAAGGACTACTGTTAAGTAGTAGGCAGTTTTAAGGGTAGTTAACGAATGGTATTAAGGGTATGTATTAAGAGGTATGTATTAATATTTCGATTCTAGTTAACGACTGGCAAGACATGCTTTTTTAATAGTAGGCTGTCTTGTTTATAGAAGGTCGTATAAATGGCTATTAAAAGAAACACGTCGATAGTTTATAAGAGGTTATAGAAATAGGCTTATCTATAGAGCTATTAAAGAGTGCTATAAATTAGAATAATTCTCCTAATCTGTTCTTCTAATTAAGAGTGCTATAAATCGCTTAAATTCTCCCCTAGGGTAATGCTTGTAAATGTATTCGGCTGTAAGATTAAGAGACTATCTAGGTTAATAGTAAGATTCGGGTCGGTTAGGTACAGTAGTTGTTAATAAGAACTTAATGGGTGTCTATAAGGGCGTTTATAGACAAGTTAGAGAGTTGTGTTGTAGGCATATTAGCGCGACAGGTTATTGGGTTTAGGGGTTTAGGGTAGTAGTATAGTGCTAGTAAGTCCTTCCTAATTAATTTTGTCTCTCCTTATACAGCTTAGTATTAATTAGGGTGGTTATTGCAGCGTAGTCTGTATATCCATTAATGTTGTTTATTGCAGCGTTATAGCTAAGTCTTAATTAACTTTGTTCTTGTAGCCCTAGGGTAAGTCTTAACCAAGGTCATCTTTAAAGCTTATACAACTCCATATTAGTTAAAAAGGTTAGAGGGGTAAGATATTCTAAAGCCTTCCCAGGCACGTGTCCTTGGCCATTAAAGTCGGTATTTAATTATAACCGCAGGAGACCTTCTAGCTGCGTATTATTAACGCGTTAAGCTAGGGGTATTTAATGCGAGTCCTTAAGGACCTACGGAATGGGGGTAGGATATTATAAGGCCTTCCTAGGCATTGGGGTGAGCTTAGTATAATATAATAGCTTGTATAAATGCCTCTAAACTAAAGCTTGTGGATTGCTATCTAATAAAGATACTAAGCTGAGGAGAAGAAGAAGAGGAAAGGAGGCTCTAGGGGGTAATATATACACTATAGGCGGACTCCAGATATTGCGCTAAGCCAGCTTAGGGGATGGTGCCATAGCACTATTATATCACCTCCCCCTTCCAAAAAAGCCTGCCCTCAGGCTTTATCCCCTTATAGAAGAGAAAGAAGAGAAAGAAAAGAAAAAAAATCTAGTATTTAGCGCTTGATCGCGATACTAATTAATATAGGGCATATAGAAGTCTTATAGCTCCTATAGCTGTAAGAGGTATATTGCTATACCTAGTTAATATAGGGCAGGTAGCTGTCCTGTAGCTCTTACTAATACAAGAGGTGTATTGCTAGGAGCCCTTTATTGGTTATTCCTCCTCTAAAACTCTGGTACCTCCTAGCTCTACTATCCCCCCTTTTGTTATAGCGCGCCCCAAGCCATAAAAAAAAAGCCCCCCTACTTCCCCTCTTATAAAAGGCAGGTGAAAAGGTTTTAATAAGGGTAGGAGGGTTAAGGAGTTATAGCTTATATACATATCGGCGCAGTAACTTGTTGGGATTGTAGCAGTATAGTACTAGCAATAGGCTGTATTCTAAGGAGCAAAGCTCTACCTTGTATATAGTTATTACTGCAGGCAGGGCAGTAGAAGTTAGTTATAGTGCTATAGGTAGAGTAGCAATGGTTAAATTAGGATTAGCTATAGGCAGAGCAGCAAAGGTCTATTTATTTAGCTATAGGTGGAGTAGTGGGTATTAGTTGGCTACAGTATATAGCAAGGTATTAGTTTAGCTGCAGGCGAAGTAGTAGAGGTCGAGTGTAGTACTACAGGCAGAGCAGTAGAAGTCGATTGTGGTGCTATAGTAGGCAGTAAGGTATTGGTTTAACTACGAGAGGTACATTATAGAGGTTAGGTAGCAGTACGGTACTAGCGTTAGATAGTAGATAGCAGGCGTATTAGCGCTATTGTTAGTTAATTAATCGCAGGCGTATTAGCGCGATCATTTAGTTAGTAGATTGTAGGTATAACGGCATAATCTATTAGTTGATTTGCATTTAAATTATATTTAGGTCGCATTTGAATCGTATTTATATTATAGGCGTATTAGCGCAAGACTTGTTAGATTTAGGTAGCAGTATAGTGCTAGTAGTAGGGTTGTATTTTAAGGAGCAAAGCTCTCCTTGTATACGGTTGTTACTGCAGGTGGAGCAGTAGAAGTTGGTTAGCTGCAGGCAGGGTAGCAAGTAGTTAATTAGCTACGGGCAGAGCAGCAAGGGTAGTTAGCTGCTAATAAAGCAGTAAGGGTTAACCGGCTGCAGGCAGAGCAGCGGAGGTCTATTATAGTAGTAGTATAGTGCAAGCGTTGGGTGGTAATAGTGGTCGAATATAGAGCTTGGTCTATTAGTTAGTCGGTAGATTATAGGCGTATTAGCATAATTAGTCTGTTAGTTAGACTGTAGGCGTATTAGTATAGTTATTATTAGGTTGGTGTAGAGTATATAGCTGTCTTACTATTACAAGAGGTATATATCGCTAGAAGCCCTTTATAGTCGTTATTCCTCCTTTTAGAACTTGGTACCTCCTAGCTCTCTACCCCCTCCTTTAATATAGCGCGCCTTAAGCTATAAAAAAGAAATATAGCTTATATATATATCGGCACAAGCTCTTGTCTATTTAGTAGCAATATAGTACTAGTATTAGGGTTATATTTTAGGAAGCGAAGCTCTACCTAATATACAGTTATACTGCAGGCGAAGCAGTAGAAGTTAAGTATAGTGCTATAGGCAAGGCAGCGAAAGTTAATAGTGGTTGGCTGTAGCGAGGCAGCTAGCTATTGGTTTAGCTATAGGTAGAGCAGCCAAAAGTCTGTTTAGGTGGCAGTATGGTGCCAGCGGCAGGTAGTAATAGCAGGCGTATTAGCGCTATTATTAGTTAATTAATTATAGGCGTAATAGCATAATTAGTTAATTAGTTTGTATTTAAATCGCGTTTAAATTATATTTGGATTATAGGCATAATGGCGCGATTATTATCTAGTTTGTTTAAATTAATTTTATTATTAAAGCTTATATAGCTTAGTATTAACCTTATTGTCAAAGTGTACAAATGCCTAAGGTAAAGCTTGTATAACTTAGTATTAACCATAGTCATTCCTCCTTATGCGTGGCTTAGTGTTAGTTAAAAAGGATTACTATAGGTAGAGAAGAAGACGATTAAATCAGTAAGGGAGGTAGTTAATTATTAACGAACTTATACGGTTATTGTTAAAGTCATAGTTCATCACAGGTATATTAGCACGACGGTCGGTTAGGTTCGCGTTTAAATTATATTTAGGTCTTATTTAAATTACATTTAGATTATAGGCGTAACAGTATAATTCATCTATTGGTTTCTTAAGGTCTACTATTAATTATTATTATTCATTGCTTAACGTCCGATTCGGATCCCTGTTAGGCCCACGCGGACTACTCCTTATATACATATAGGGAGAAAACTCTATTTAAGAAAACCCCGTAATCCGTCTTCCCGCCTTTTGGGGCTCGCTTACAAGTCGCCTATAAGTCACCAGTGGTGCTCTACTACCTTACTTTTTAACCTCCTTAGGAACTACTACTGCCGTAACAAACCTACGGACGCGCTAGTATTACACACTGTACTCTACTCC
>Ga0307507_10005342_pt1 | contig 21224 bp, 23 predicted proteins | sample 7_EM_MG_FD_207223 | JGI IMG/M metagenome (GOLD analysis project Ga0307507, IMG submission 207223) | Populus trichocarpa ectomycorrhiza microbial communities from riparian zone in the Pacific Northwest, United States - 7_EM | ecosystem: Host-associated > Plants > Roots > Unclassified | place... | reverse complement strand
TGCCGACGACGACGTTCACCGCACTACGGCCCAGCAACGGGGATTTGTTCATGCGGCCCTGCTCCGATTCGTCCAGCGGGTGACGCCGTAGGACAGCGCGATCGTGCACAACAGGAGGATCACCGACGCGGAAGCGGCCAGGCCGTAGTTGTTGCGCGTGAAAGCCGCGTCGTAGATGTACATGCTGGGCGAGAACCGCGCGCTGATCATCGGCGTGGACTGGCTGAGCAGCATCGGCTCGGTGAACAGCTGCAGCGCCCAGATCAGGGTGAACAACGCGACCATCACGACGGACGCGCGGATCAGCGGCGTCTTGATCCTCAGCGCGGTCCGGACCGGACCGGCGCCGTCGATGACCGCGGCCTCGAGCACCTCACGCGGGACCGCTTGCAGCGCCGCGTAGAAGATCACCATGTTGTAGCCGAGGTTGCTCCACAGCGCGATGTTCACGATGGCAGGCAGAACCGCGTGCACGCCCAGGAAGTTCACCGTGATGTCGGCCTTGCCGAGCAGGTCGACGACCGGGCTGATCCCGGGCGTGTAGAGGTAGAGCCAGATGATCGCGGCGATGATCCCCGGCACCGCGTGCGGCAGGAACAGCGCCAGCTGGGCCCAGGCCCGCAGCCGCGCGACGCCGGAGTCGAGCAGCAGCGCCAGCCCGAGCGCGCCCACCACCATCAGCGGGAGGTAGAGCAGGCAGTACAGCACCACCGTGCCCAGTCCACTGAGGAACGTCGGATCGCCGAGCACGGCGGCGTAGCTGCGCAGGCCCACGAACACGGTGCTCTCCGGGCCGAAGCCGAGGCCCGGCTCGTCGGCGCTGAAGAAGCTCAGCCACACCGCGGTCCCGACCGGGATCAGGAACACCGTCACGAGCAGGACGAAGAACGGCGTCATCAGGACGCCGCAGGCGAACCGCTCCCGGCGTCGGGTGCGCACGCGGGGCACAGGCACGGGACGGACTGCGGGGCGGGAAGCCGTCAGGGTCACCGGGGTCACCACCTTTCAGGAACTGTGTTCGGTCGTGGCCAGCCCGAGGGCCGTGAGGTCCGGCATGGTCCCGGCCTCGGCCGCGCGGACGGCGTCCAGGAGCGAGCCCTGTCCCCCGCCCGCCCTGGCGAAGCCGTCCTGCAGCACGCGCTGGGTGGCGCTCATCCGCGGTCCCCAGATCCAGCCGTCGCGGATCTTGGCGGCCTCGGTCTCGAACAGGCGGTAGATGTCCTGGCCGACGTAGTAGGCGCGGTCGAAGGCGGCGCGGCCGACGTCGACCAGCGCGGGCGCGGCCGGGTACTGGCTGCTGGTGCCGCTGGACAGCCGGGCGCGCAGGGCGTCCGGATGCGCGACCTGCCATTCGATGAACTCCATGGCGGCTTCGGGGTTCCGGCAGTCCTTCGTGACGGCGAAGGTCGAACCGCCGTGCGTGCCGACCACCGGCCGGGCCGGATCCCACTGCGGCAGCGGCGCGATCGCCCACTTTCCTTTCTGGGCCGGGCGGGCCTTCATCTGCGCGCCCGCGTCCCAGGCGCCGGAAAGCCTGGCCAGTACCAGTCCCTGCGCGATCTGGGCGTCGTTCTGACGGCTCAGCGATGCGTTGGCGTAGACCAGGTTTTCCTCGATCAGGCCCTGCCAGTAGTCCGCGACCCGGCGGGTGGGCGCGTCGGCGAGGGAGACGTTCCACGCCCCGCCGGTGGTGTCGAACCAGCGGGCGCCGGCCTGCCAGGCGAACACGGCGAACTGCAGGGCGCCGTCGGTCGGGAACAGCGCCAGCCGCCGCCCCGGTGCCCGGTCGCGGACCAGGCGCGCCGTGGCGGCGAACTCGTCCCAGGTCCGCGGGACGTCGAGGCCGTACTGGTCGAACAGGTCGGTGCGGTAGTGCAGCACGATCGGCTCGACGTCGAGCGGGACGGTGAAGACGCGGCCCGCGAAGGTGGTCAGCCGCAGGGCCTGGGGCAGCAGCTTCGCCCGCAGCCGATCGCTCACGAGGTCGGTGATGTCGCGGGCGACGCCGTCGATCGCGTAGCCGGGGACCTGCGGGTATTCGATGGTGGCGACGTCCGGCGCGTTGCCCGCGCGGGCCGCGTTGCTCAGCTTCGCGTAGCCGCCCTGATCGCCGGACGGGATCTGCTGGAAGACGACCTGGATCCGGTTCTGTGATCGATTGAACGCATCGACCACCTGCTGGCTGCCCCGCAGCGCCGACCAGAAGGTGAGCCGGGCCGGGCCGGCGGCCGACGGCGCGGATCCGTCCACCGAACACGCGTTGAGTGCACCTGCCAAAGGAAACGCCAGGCTCGCGGCCAGGACGGACCGGCGGCTCGGTCGAGCGGGCATCGTTGCCTCCTGCGGGGGATGAACCTCCGCAGTCTGTTCACCTGAACGTTTTCCGGTCAAGTCTTTCGCTCAACACGGTCAAACGCTCACAGTGGCCGAGCGGATCCCCGCACCTTCAGCTCGGGCATGACGGCGACCTGCCGCGGCCGCCCGTCACCGCCGGCCAGCCGCTCCAGCAGCAGCTCGGCGGCAACCCGGCCGACCTCGGCCTTCGGCGGCGCGACCGCGGTCAACGGGGTGCTGCCGAGCGCGGCGACCACGTCGTCATAGGCCACCACCGAGCAATCGCCGGGCACCCGGATCCCCGCGTCCGCGAGGTGCTGGACCAGCATCAGGGCGTCGACGTCGCCGTGGAGCACGGCGGCCGTGGCCCTCCGCTTACGCACGAGTTTCGCGAGCGCGACCGGCTCGCCGTCGCCATCTCCGAGAACCGCTCCCGCGTCCGGCGCGCTCAGCACGACCGCGGAATCCTCGATTTCCGGTCGTGCGGCGACGATCCCGGCGAACGCCGCGCGCAGCGCCCGCGCGGTCGGGCTGTCGTCGCGGGCGGCCAGCACGATCCGCCGGTGGCCGAGCGCGAGGAGGTGGTCGACCGCCAGGTGCATGCCGTACCAGTGGTCGGTGTACACGGCGTCCGCCGCGTGCAGCACGCTGCCCGGGCGCGGACGGCGTTCCATCAGCACGGTGGGCACGTCGGCGCGGGCCAGCCAGCCGTAGTCGGCCTCCTCCGCCTCGACCGTGCGCCACCGCGGCGCGAGCAGCAGGCCACGCACGTCGCCGGGCGGCAGCCGCTCGATGATCGCCCCTTCGGCACCCGGCACCCGCGGCGCGATGTGCAGGACGACCCGCGCGCCGGCCTCCTCCAGCGCGGTGCGCGCCCCGTGCACGACCTCGTTGAGATAGGCGTGCCGTTCCGGGACCACGAGGGCGATCGCCCCGTCCTTCCCGGCAGGCGGTGCCGCGGGCCGCACGACGGGCACGACCGACCGGGCCACACCGTGGCCGCGCCGCAGCTTTCCCTCGCGCGCCAGCCCCTCGACGTCGCGGCGCACGGTGATCACCGAGACCTCGAGCTCGGCGGCGAGCTCACTCACCCGAGCCTCGCCGCGGGCCTCGACGGCCGCCAGAATCCGCTGACGCCGGTCATCGCCCAGTTCGCGCATCACACCTCGACCCACTGGTCGTTTGAACGTTTGATGCGCAGCATATCGATCAACCAGCCCGCGTCAACCAGTCGAGTCGAAAGTCCGTGAATGGCACATTGAGGGTCGTAAAGGCCCTCAATGTGCCATTCACGGACCAAGGATCAGCTCGCGGCGCGGAAACCGCGCAGCCGCAGGCTGTTGCTGACCACGAACACCGAGCTGAACGCCATCGCCGCACCCGCGATCATCGGGTTCAGCAAGCCGGCCGCGGCCAGCGGGAGCGCGGCGATGTTGTAGGCGAACGCCCAGAACAGGTTGCCCTTGATCGTCCGCAACGTCCGCCGCGACAGCCGGATCGCGTCCACCGCGGCCCGCAGATCGCCGCGCACCAGCGTCAGGTCGGCCGCCTCGATCGCGACGTCGGTGCCGGTGCCCATGGCCAGGCCGAGGTCGGCCTGCGCCAGGGCCGCGGCGTCGTTGACGCCGTCGCCGACCATGGCCACGACCTTGCCCTCGTCCTGCAGCCGGCGCACGACGTCGACCTTGTCCTGCGGCAGGACCTCGGCAACCACCTGCGAGATCCCGACCTCGGCGGCCACCGCCTGAGCGACGGCCTCGTTGTCCCCGGTCAGCAGCACCGGGGTCAAACCGAGGGCGCGCAGCTTCGCGATCGCCTCGGCCGAGGTCGGCTTCACCGTGTCCGCAACCACCAGCACGGCGCGAACCTGCCCGTCCCAACCGACCGCGACCGCGGTACGGCCGAGCTCTTCGGCGGCGGCCTTCGCCCGCACCAGCTCGTCCGGTAGGTGCAGGCTCCACTGTTCGAGCAGCGCCGTCCGGCCGACCAGCACCGCCACGCCGTCGACGACACCCTGGACGCCGAGGCCTTCGACATTCGTGAAGCCCTCGACCTCCGGCAGCTCACCCACGCGCTCGCGGGCCCCGCGGGCGATCGCCTGGGCGATCGGGTGCTCGGAGGCGTTCTCCAGCGCCCCGGCGAGCCGCAGGACTTCGGCGCTCTCGACGCCGTCCGCGGTGAGGACGTCGACCAGCGCCATCTGCCCGGTGGTAACAGTGCCGGTCTTGTCCAGCACCACGGTGTCCACCCGCCGGGTCGACTCCAGCACCTCCGGGCCCTTGATCAGGATGCCGAGCTGGGCGCCGCGCCCGGTGCCGACCAGCAGCGCGGTCGGCGTGGCCAGCCCGAGGGCGCAGGGGCAGGCGATGATCAGCACGGCGACCGCGGCGGTGAACGCCGCCGACGCGGTGCCGCCCGCGCCGAGCCAGAAGGCCAAAGTGCCGACGGCGAGCGCGATGACGATCGGCACGAACACCGCCGAGATACGGTCGGCAAGCCGCTGGACCTGGGCTTTTCCGGTCTGCGCGTCCTCGACCAGCCGCGCCATCTGCGCCAGCTGGGTGTCCGAGCCGATGCGGGTGGCCCGCACGACCAGGCGCCCCCCGGCGTTGACGGTCGCGCCGACCACGGTGTCGCCCGGGGCGACCTCCACCGGGACGCTTTCGCCGGTGAGCATGCTGGCGTCGACGGCGGAGCTGCCGTCCTCGATCACGCCGTCGGTGGCGATCTTCTCGCCGGGCCGGACGACGAACCGGTCCCCCACCTGCAGCCGGTCGACCGGGATCCGCTGTTCGCGGCCGTCGCGCAGGACCGCGACGTCCTTGGCGCCCAGTTCCAGCAGCGCCCGCAGGGCGGCGCCCGCACGGCGCTTGGAGCGGGCCTCGAAGTAGCGGCCGGCGAGGATGAACGTGGTGACGCCGGCAGCGACCTCGAAGTAGATGTTGCCGTCACCGGACATCCGCTCGATGGTCAGCTCGAACGGATGCGTCATCCCCGCCACGCCCGCGGTGCCGAACAGCAGCGCGTACAGCGACCAGAGGAACGCCGCCAGCGTCCCGAGCGAGATCAGCGTGTCCATGGTCGCCGCGCCGTGGCGCAGGTTCGCCCACGCGGCGCGGTGGAACGGCCACGCGCCCCACACCAGCACCGGCGCGGCGAGCGTGAGCGAAATCCACTGCCAGTAGGTGAACTGCAGCGCGGGCACCATCGCCAGCACGATGACCGGCACCGACAGCAGGGCCGACACGATCAGCCGCTGCCGCAGCGCCTGGGTCGGGTCTTCTTCCCCGGCCGCCTCGGTCTTGGGGGCGGCGGGCAGCGTCGCGCCGTAACCCGCGGCTTCGACCTGCTCGACCAGCCGCTGCGGTTCGACGTCGCCGGAGTAGACGACCTTCGCCTTCTCGGTCGCGTAGTTGACCGTGGCGGTGACGCCGTCCAGCTTGTTCAGCTTGCGCTCGATCCGCATCGCGCACGAGGCGCACGTCATGCCGGTGATGGCCAGCTCGACCTCGCCCGTCGCGACCTGGGAACGTTCGACTTCGGTGCTCATTGTCCATTCCTTCCCTGATCGCGGTGGTCAGCCGTGGGCGCCGTGGCCGGGCTCGGCCATGGTGGCGGGGCCGGTCGCGGCGACGGTGAACTCGGCCGTGCGGACCTTCCCGGCATGCTGGAAGTCCAGGAACAACCGGTACGTGCCGGCCGAGGGGACCTTGGCGAAGAAGGTTACCGCCGGGCCCGCGGGGGTCTTCCCGTCGCCCGGCGCGCCCTCGGGGTGGACGTGCAGGTAGGCGAGGTCGCCGCCGCGCAGCGCCACGAGATGGCCGTAGGCGCCGAGGTAGGGCTGCAGGTCGGTGACGGGCCGGCCGTCCTTGGTGACCGTCACGGTCACCTTCGACGTGCTGCCGGGCGTCAGGTCACCGTCGAGCCGCACCTGGTAGCCGTCGACAGTGGCCGTCTTGGACGGCGTGTACTCGACCGGCCGGAAGTTCCCGGCCGCGGCCAGGTCGACCCCGAGGGTCGTCGCCTCGGCGCCGGTCGGCTTGAAGTCGGCGAACGCGCGATAGCTGCCCGGGTCCGCGACGGAAAGGGGCACGCTCCACGTGCCGTCGGCGGCGAGCTCCGGGTGCACGTGCTGGAAACCGGCGGTGTCCCGCCGGACGACGATGAGGTGCAACCGCTTCTCGTGCTCGACGTCGAACGCGGTGACCGCTGCGCCGTCTGGGCCGATGATGCGGAAGGTGAACGGTGCTTTGATCCCGGGAGTGAGCGTCGTGCTGGTGGGCGTGAGGGTGTAACCGCCCCTGGACGACGCGAGCCCGCCGGGCTCGTCGGTGTTCGCGGCCTCCGCGACGGTGCCGCTGTGAGTGTCCCCGTGCCCGGCGTCCTCGCCACCGTGCACCCCAGCCGCGCTGGAGAAGGGACCGACAGCGGTGCCGATCGCCCAGGCGCCACCGGCGACCAGGACGAGCGCCGCACCGTAGGCGGAGAGCTTCGCTGGTGTGTTCATGTCCGTGTCCTCACCGCGGGCGGGTGCCCGCAGGTCGAGGAGCTGCCGCGCCTCAGGCGGTCAGCTCGTAGCCGGCCTCTTCGACGGCGCCGCGCACGTCCGCGACGTCGATCTCCTTGCTGCTGCGCACTGTCACCCCGCCGGTCGGCAGATCCACCACGACGCCGGTGACGCCGTCGATCCCGCCGATCTCCTCGGTGACCGACCGCACGCAGTGGTCGCAGGTCATGCCGGTCACGGTGTAGGTCTGTTCGGTCATGATCAACCTTTCTGTCGGATTCAGGAGCGGACGAGCCGGGCGATGGCGTCGCTCGCTTCGCGGATCTTGTCCTCGGCGGCGACGCCGCCCTCGGCGATGGCCCCGCTGACGCAGTGCCTCAGATGTTCGTCCATGAGGCCGAGCGAAACCGACTGCAGCGCCTTCGTGGCCGCGGCGACCTGCGTCAGGATGTCGATGCAGTACTTGTCGTCCTCGACCATCCGCTGCAGCCCGCGGATCTGCCCCTCGATCCGGCGCAGGCGCTTCAGGTAGTCCTCTTTGCCGTCGCTGTACCCGTGCGGACCGGACGTCGACTCGCTCATACCTCGATTTATACCCTAGGGGGGTACGGTAGTCAACGCGATCACCGCTGCCACCCGATGGCCGTCCACAACGGAAACCGGATGGCTTCTTCATAGGTTCGTCACCGCCGTGGACCATCGTGCGGGACCGGAACAGGCCGGATATCAAGTACACCGGTCGCACTGACGGGGGCGGGGAGAGAGCGCGGTCGCTGTGCGCCGCACTGCACCGGTTCTCGCTGGGCTACAAGGCGTACGTCGTCCTCACGCCGTTCTGATCTTCAGGTCGTGAAAATGACGCGTTCAGGACGAACGATCGTCCTGAACGCGTCATTCACGAGGTGTCCTACGTTACCCGGCGCGGCGCACCGCGTCGGCGGCTTCTACGGCCGGTGTCAGGGCTTCTCGAAGTGCTGGTAGTCGATCGGGGTCTCCCAGGAACCACCCCAGGTCCAGCCGCGGGTGGTGAACGCCTGCTCGGTCACGTCGCCCGCATGGATCATGCCGGGAACGGTGAGCGTGCGGTCGACGTAAGGCGCGCCGTTGGGCGGGTAAACCGCGCCACTGCCGGAGATGTAAGGGTTCTGCACGGTGTTGATGTCGATGGCACGCCCATAGGAGTGGTTGGACCATGCGGTGCCGCCGGTGATCGCCCGGCAGTTGAACGCCGAGGTGTTGTTCGCCGCCATCGACGCGTCGTCGTCGGAGTTGTACTTCTCCACCGTCTCCATCCGCTCGATGCGGAACCGGCCGAAGTACAGGTCGGCGAAGGTGTGTGCGACCTCGGTGGCGCGATCGGCGTTGACGACCAGTTCGCCCCGGTGCACCGCACCGTCGAAGCCGACGAAGTTCAGGCTCATCAGCCGCAGCTGATCGACACCGACCGGGCAGCCCTCGTGCCAGCTGGAAGCGAGCCGCTCCGCGGTAACCGGCTTGATGACGGCGATGTAGGGCGGGAGGCCGCTGCCTGCAGGCGCGGCGAGTTCCACGGTCTGGGCCGTGGCGGCCGGCGACGGCGTGGCACCGGCCAGGACCACGGACAGTGTGAACGTGAGGACAGCAAAAACTCTGGTTCTCAGTTTCATGCCTACAACACGCTGCTGCCCCGCGGTTCTGTTGCAGCATAGTCGGATTCCTCACAGCCGGGCAACCTCGAGCGTACCGGCGAACTCCGCCGTCAGACGAGTCCCAGCCGCAGCGCATACGCGACCGCGTGCGCACCCGCTCAAGGCGCACCACCGGCTTCGTCCGTCCAAAGGAGACCGGAATGGCCATGCGGTCACGCTCTACTTCGTCTCACCGGCCATCGGGGCGTGGTCGGTTTGACCGGTGGTGGCGCCGTGGTCGCCTTCGCCCTTGCCGGTGGTGCCGGTGGCGTTGGCCTGGTAGGCGCCGAGCAGCGCGGTGACCGCGACGGTGGCGGTGATCCAGAGGGTGATCCTGCGCATGGTTCTCCTTGGGTGGTGGGGATCTGTCACCAGGCGAAGTCTTCGGTGTGGACCTGGTCGCGGGCCATCCCGGCGCGGCGCAGCGCCTTGCGGGCCGCGTTGATCCACTGCGGGGGCCCGCAGACGAACGCGTCGTGGTGTGCCAGGCCGGGCACGAGGTCGGCGAGCGCCTCGGCGTCGTCGGAACGGTGCGGTCCGGCCGCTTGCCAGGAACCATCGGCCTGGCGGGGGCCGGGGAGGTAGCAGACGCGGACACCGCGGCGAGCGGCGATCTCGTCGATCTCCGCGGTGAGGACGGCGTGTTCGTGTTCGGTGTAGCGGTAGATCAGGGTCGTTTCACCAGGCGCGTAGGGCGAGTCCTCCAGCAGGGCGCGGATGGGAGTGACGCCGACCCCGGCGGCCATCAGCAGCATCCGGGGATGACGTCGCCGTTCGGCGGTCATCGTGCCGTAGGGGCCTTCGATGAACACGCGGGTGCCGGGCCGCAGCCGCGAGGCGCGGGCGCTGCCGTCGCCGGCGGCCTGGATGGTCATCCGCAGCCGGTCCTCCTGCGGGGCGGCGGAGATGGTGTACGGGTTGCCGCGGCTCCAGCCTGGGCCGTCGAAGAACCGCCAGACGAAGAACTGGCCCGAGCGCGTCCGCAGCCGGTCGAGCCGGTGCCCGCGGACGGTCACGGAGATGACGCCGGGGATCTCGGGGTGGACGGCTTCGACCCGCATGCGGTGATACAGCGAGCGCCACAGCGGCCAGCCGACACGGTAGACGAGGATCGTGCCAAGCGAGAACAGGTAGAGCGTCCACCAGTAGATCTGGGCGTAGGTCTCGTGGAAGTCGGCGCCGTCGGCGAGCTGGTGCGGGAGCGCGAACGCGATACCGAGGTAGGCGTACAGGTGCAGCAGGTGCCAGGACTCGTAGCGCAGCTTTCGCCGGGCGTAGCGGATCGAAGTGATCGTGACGCCGATGACCAAGAGGGTGCCAACGGTCGCGAACAGCATCCAGGAATCGGTGACGAACACCGCCCACAGCGAGGCGGCGCCGCCACGGCCGAGCCGTTCGACGGCGTACAGCGCGACGTGCGCGATCATGAACCAGAACGACGCGAAGCCGAGCAAGCGGTGACGGCGCACGAGCAGGTCGTGACCCCAGGCGCGTTCCACCCAGGGGATCCGGGCGAGCAGCACGACCTGCAGCAGCATGAGGTCCGCGGCGAGCAGCCCGGTCAGCAGGCCGAACGATCCGACCGAGCGCTCGAGGCTGGTGAGACCGCTCAGCCCCTGATTGGCCAGCCACAGGCAAACCACGGCCACGACCGAGAAGATGGCCAGCGGCCCGAGCAGGTCCGCCAGGCCGAATCTTCGCCGGGCGGGCCGTGCCCGCGCCGGAGGTGGCGTCAGTGTCGGTCGCACGGTCATCGGCAAGTCCCTTTCCGTGGTCCGCGGCGAGCCGCCGCGCAGTGGTGGTCCAGGGTGCGGGGCTACCTTGTGACAGGCCTAAGAAACCCGGGTGACCCGGCTATGAAACCGGTAGGACGAGCGCGGCAGACAGCCCGACGGCGTGCAATGAACGGTCCTTTCCTTGCAAATTTTGCAAGGAAAGGACCGTTCATTGCGTCCGGATCGGTGTGGCTTCCGAGGTTCTCAAGTTCACTGCGGCGTGCCGTCATGCACCGATGACGATCCGTGCCTGACCCCGCGGCTACGCTGAGCCCGTGAGCCGCGGGGCTCGGAGGAGGGGTGTCCAGATGGCCAGGGAATACCGGTTGGGGCCGACCCGGAAGGCGACCAACGTCGTGATCGGCGCGCTTCTGAAACTGGGCGTCCCGGCCCCAGGCAAGACCAGCTACCTGATGACCACGAAGGGCCGCCGGTCCGGTCTGGACCGGACGACCCCGGTCATCCTCGTCGAGTCAGGCGGCGACCGGTGGCTGGTCTCGCCTTACGGGGACGTCAGCTGGGTGCACAACCTGCGCGCGGACGCCACCGTCCGGCTGAGGCGGGGGAAGCTTCACGACATCTTGCAGGCCGAAGAAGTCGACGCGGCGACGGCAGCGCCGATCCTTCGCCTCTACATCGACCAGGTACGGATCACCGAGCCGTTCTTCGACGCCAAAGTCGGTGCGCCGGTCGAGGAATTCGCCGCCGAAGCGGCAAAGCACCCCGTGTTCCGTTTGACGGCGGCAACGAAGTAGGCGGCATCAGCCGTGGTCGCACGGAGGCTGGTAGGCGACCGAACGGACCGTGCCGTCGTGACCGGATAGGACGGCGACCTCCCGGCGTCCCACAAGCGCACGGTGTGGTCCTGGCTCGCCGTCGCCAGCATCCGGCTGTCCGGGCTGAAAGCCAGCCACACCAACGGAGCGGTACGTCCACTCAGGACTACCGGGGCCGCAGGTCGGTGCGGGTCGCCGATGTCCCCGATCGCCACCGTGCCGTCCCAATGGGCCGTCGCCACGAGCCGGTGGTCCCTGGTGACGGGGTGAGCCGGGCTCACCCCCTTTCCGGTGGCGAAAATCCGGTGTTTTCTGGCCCGGACGCCCATGGTGCGGCCCGAGGCCGGCTTCTACCGTCAATGATCATGATCGCGGTACTCGCACCGATTCTGATCGGCCTCGTCTACGTCCTGCTCTCCTCCCTCATCGCCGAGCCGAACCGGCGGCGGTTCAACGCGCTGATGGTCGGTGGCGCGGGCGCGGCCTACCTGTCCGGCGGCGGCCTGGGGCCCTGGGAACTGGTGTTCTGCGCCGCGGCGACCTACGTCGCCTACCGCGGGCTCGAGTCGTGGACGTTCATCGGCATCGGCTGGCTGATGCACACCGGCTGGGACATCGTGCACCACCTCAAGGGCCACCCCATCCTGCCGTTCGAACCGCACTCCTCGTTCGGCTGCGCGATCTGCGACCCGGTGATCGCGATCTGGGCCTTCACCGGCGGCCGGCCCCTGCTCACCGAACTGCGGACCTGGCTCGGCCGGCGTCGCCGTGATCGTGAGCTGCTGGGGTGAGCCCAACCCCGAGCCGGGGGTTTTCCCGATGGTGCGGCCAGCGATGAGACGGTGACGATGGCGGCATGGGAAACCCACAGCCGATCACGCGACGCGACGCTCGCCGTCGCGGGCAACGGATCGCGGTCGTCATCGCGGTCATCGCGGTCAGCACGCTCACCGCGGTCCTTCCTGCCGCCGCGGCCCCGCACTCCGCTCACTTGAGCTTGCCCGAGCCGACCGGCAGACATCGGGTCGGTGCGGTGGCGCTGCATCTGGTCGACCGCTCCCGGCCCGACCCGTGGCAGACCGGCCAGGCCTCCCGCGAGCTGATGGTGAGCGTCTACTACCCGACGGCGCGGACCCGGCCACACCCGGCCGCGCCGTACATGCTGCCCGCGGCGGCCGCCCATTTCGACGCGGTGACCGCCAACGGCTACCTCGGCCTGGACTTACCGACCGGGCGGGCCGGCTGGGCGGCAACCGTCACCCACGCAGTGCGGGACGCTCCGGCGGCCGACCGCACCGGGCCGCGGCCGGTGCTGCTCTACTCCCCCGGCTTCGGCGAACCACGCACCTGGGGCACCACACTGGTGACGGAACTGGCCAGCCGGGGCTACGTAGTGGTCACCATCGACAACACCTACGAGTCCCCGGAAGTCCAATTCCCCAACGGCTCCCTCGCCACGCTGAACCTGTCCGGCGACCCGGACGCCTTCATCAAGAAGGCTGTCGCCGTGCGCGTGCGTGACACCGGTTTCGTGCTCGACCAACTCGGCGTGCTGAACTCCGGCCGGAACCCCGACGTGGACGGCACGCGGCTGCCGACCAGCCTGAGCGGCACGCTGGACCTGACCGAAGTAGGCATGTTCGGCCACTCGGCCGGTGGCTCGACAGCGGCCATGGCCATGGCCGCCGACCCGAGGATCACCGCGGGCCTGAACATGGACGGCAACCTGGCGTGGCTGGACGGCAGCCTCCTGCCGGTCGCCGAGCACGGGCTCGATCGGCCGTTCCTGTTGCTGGGCAAGGACGGCCGCACCGACACCGGGCCCGGCTGGCAGGCATTCCTCGCCGCCACAACGGGTTGGGCGCGACAGCTCACCCTGCGCGGTTCGGAGCACGCGACGTTCACCGACGCGGAAGCCCTGCTGCCGCAACTGGGCCTGCCCTCCGACGTCCGGACCAAGGACATCGGCACCATCGACCCGGCCGAAGCCATCCGCACCCAGAAGGCCTACGTGGCCGCGTTCTTCGACCGATGGCTGCGCGGGCACGACAACCACCTGCTCGACGGGCCGTCACCGGCCTATCCGGCGATGGAATTCGTCGGGAACTGACGTCCTTCTGGTCACGATTCGGCTTGCGCTGACACGGCCGGAGTCACCCCCGCGACTGATGGGGAAGTGACCCCGGCCGAGGAGGCACCATGGCGGCATTGCGGATAGGCGTCGCGTGGTCGACCCACTTCCCCGGTGGCGGCTGGCTCAACAAGATCCGGTACCGCCGGTTGCGTTACTCCTACCGCGCGCCGTCCTTTGTCGCCGAAGGCATGACCGCTGGCGGAAATGTGCTGTCATTCCTCAGATTCGACGAAGGTCTGACCTTGGCCGACCTCGACGGCACGACCACAGCGCTCGCCAGCGCGGTCGACTTCTTCTATGTCTCCTCGCACGGAACATGTTCGTCGTCGCAGTACAAACTGATCCTCCACAGTGGCGAGTGGCCGGTCTCCGGCGCGGACCTCGGGAACCTCGGCCCGGCAGTCGCCACCTTCGATACGTGCGACCTCGTCGATCTCACCGACGCGAACTGGCAGGCACCGTGGCAGACGGCGGGTCTGTCGCTGCGGCTCTTACTCGGGTTCGCGTCCCCGGCAACCGTCGCGGAAAATTCGACCCTGCGCGGGCGGGAGTTCACCGCGAAGATCCTCGCCGGTGACCCGATCGGGCCCGCGTGGCTGCAGGCGGTGCACCAGAACGGCTATCCCAACACAGACCAGGCGATCGCGCTCGGCTTCGGCGACGACCAGGCCGACGCCGACTGGGCGTTGCACGACATGACCCTCGCCGACCTCCGGAAGCCCCGGCAGCTGGACACGCCGGTCATCGAGGTGGCGGTATGTCATTGAACTGGACCACTTTGGACCCGTGGGAGCTGCCGGAATGGATGTACGGCCAGCAGTCCGGTTCGGACACTCTCCCGGCCGCGTACGCCTTGGCTCACCCGAGTGAGCTGGTTGCCCACGTGGCAGAACGCTTCCCCGCGCGGTCGACCGCCGGCGGCTTTTCAGTTCGCCTCGAGGACGACGAGCGGATGCTGCGCACCGTGCTGGGTCTGGTGTCCGAGCTGGACGGACGCAGAGCCTCCAGGGACGAGCCCGCAGAAGAAGGCGGACGGTTCGGCGTACCGACGGCGGTCACCGCCGAGTACAGCCTCTACGTCGACGGAGTCCAGCCGGTCGGTCCTGGCGGCCGTATCACGGTTTACGGCCGGGCCCGTCGGCTGGAAGCCGCGTTCCACCTCCGCCGGACACGCCTTGGCGGACGCTGGCGGGATCCGGGGGACATCGCCCGGGAAGCGCTTGCCGCGTTTGGCGGCGAGCTCACGCCGGACGAAACCCTGCGCGCTGCCTTCGGCTACTACGAAGCGTCCGGCTGGGAGCAGCAGGACCTGCTCCGCCCGGTCTTCGTCGTCCTGGCGGAACGGCTGCGACGCGACGACGAACCCCGCTGGCGGCTGGCCTCGGTGCACGCCGCCAGCGACGTCGACGAAGCCCCGCCCACGGCGGGAATCGAGTCAGTCACCGGCTGTGCATGAGGAGGGTCCCATGTCTGACGTAACCTTCGTCCTCGAGGTCGCGCTCGGTGTCGCGATCGCGGTCGTCTACCCGACGCTCTACCGGCGCATCCGCAAGCAGTTCCCCGCCGAGGCGGGGATCGTGCCGAGTTGGGCGATGAAGGCACTGAAGAAGTACGGCGCGCTGTTCGGGTTCAGCATCGTCGCCGCCATCATCGTCGTGGCGATCTACCGGACGTCGAACCCTCAGGTCGCCATCGGCTTTTGGCCCGCGGTCGTCCTCGGGTTCGGCTTCGAGGCGAGCATCGAGAAGGTCCTGTTCCCGAAGAGCGACACGGGTAAAGCCTGACGGCGCGCCTGAGGCCTTGCGTACTGGGCCAGCACGCCTTCGGCCCGCTCACCCACGCGCTGCTCGACCGCGGACCCCGTGCCGTCCGATCGGGCGGCGTGGATCGCCCGATCAGACGACCAGTCAGACGCACTCGGCACCGCCTGCCTGGCTACCGTCGGATCATGACTCTCGTACCGACGATCGACATCGGCCCCTGGGCAACGGGCGATCGGGCGAAGCTGGCGGCGGCCGTCGACGAGGCGTTGACGCGCGTCGGCTTCCTCCAGCTCACCGGGCATGGCATCCCCCAGGAGACGATCGACGGCTTGCGGGATGCTACCGCCGCGTTCTTCGCTCTCCCGGTCGAGGAGAAGCTCCGGTCGGCCCCGGCCAACCGTGCCTCTGATCGCGGGTACGCACCCGAAGGCACCGAAGGGCTGGCGTACAGCCTCGGCGAGACGACGCCACCCGACCTGTCCGAGTCGTTCGTCATCGGCGCGGAGGACGTGGACCGCTCGAATCCGGTGATCGCGGCGGACCCGTACGGCTTCTTCGCCCCCAACATCTGGCCCGCCGTGCCGGATTCCCTGCGTCCCGCCCTCCTCGAGTACGAGCGCGAGGCGCATCGCGTCGCGCGGGTGCTGCTGGAGATCTTCGAAGAGGCACTCGGACTCCCCTGCGGCTATCTCGGCGCGTACACGCGACATCCGGTGCGGACCGTCCGGGTCAATCACTATGAGCGCCGCGCCGGTGCGGCGGAGCCGCTGCCCGGCCAGATGCGGCTCGGCGCGCACACCGACTACGGCATCCTCACGGTCCTCTACGCCGACTCGGTACCCGGCCTGCAGATCTTCGGCCCGGACGGCACCTGGCACGACGTCGTCCCGGCCGAGGGCGCGCTGGTGGTCAACCTCGGCGACCTCACCGCGCAGTGGACCAACGACCGGTGGCGGTCCACCCTGCACCGGGTCGTGCCGCCGTCCGGATCGGGACCGGCCCGGCGGCGGAGCGTCGCCTTCTTCTTCGACTGCGACTCCGACGGGCGCTACGAATGCCTCCCGACCTGCCAGTCCCCGGAAAACCCGCCGAAGTACCCGCCGGTGCTGGGCGGCGAGCACCTCTACGCGAAGATCACCGGCGGGCGGACCCTCGAACCGGCGGACGCGATGAACACGGCAGCGGATCGCGGCTGAGCGCACTGATCCGAGCCAGGATCTCGCGGAGATTGTCCGCGCTGGTCGCGAAGTTGAGCCGGGCGAACGACGAGGTGTCGACGGCGGTGCCCTCGCTGAATTCGCTGCCCTCGCTCAGTTTGACCTTCGCGAACTGCTCGATGTGCCTCGCCGGTCCGGCGACCCATGTCGGCGACCCATGCGCCGATCGTGTCCGCGGGCAGGGAACCCCATTTGACCCCGAATCCGGTGCGCAGGCGGGCCGGGTCGATCCGGCTGAACTGCCGGCCCGTCATCCCGTCACGCCGGGGGCCGGGGCGAATTCGGCGAGGATGCTGTCACGCAGGATCTCCATCTGGCCGTGGTGCTGCGCGAGCTCCTCGTAGACGTGCAGCAGTGCCGCCCCCTGATCGAGTTCGCGGTCGGGCCCTGCGAAACCGGCGGGCAGGACACCGCGCAACGACGCCCGGGGATCGGCGGCCGCGACGTCCTCGGCCAGCCGTGCCGCCGTCTCCCGCACGCGGAGGACGAGCGGGGCCACGGGCCCGGAGGCGATGAACTCGGCATCGCGGTCGCGATGCGCCGGGCGTCCGGCGAACCCGCCCAGTAGGTCACCACGCCGAGGCAATGCTCAAGCAGGGCCTACGGGCTGTTCGCGCCCTCGAGGGATGGCTTGCGGTTGGCCAGGTCGTCGCCCAGCCCGGTCACGATCGCGCACATGCCTTCGTGTTCGTCAGCGGGAATCTCGCCCTGGACTTCGCCGGCACGCTCAAATGGCGGCGAGACGTGCCCGAAGAGCTCCTGACCTCGCCCGACGACGTCGCGCGTTGGGCGGTCGAAGCAGGCATCCCGACCCAAGAACCGGCCGTCACCGCGGATGAATTCGCCCGCCTCGGCGAGCTCAGGGAAGCCGTCCACCGGGCTGTCGCCGCGACGTTGAACGACGAACCCTGGGACGACGGAGACGTTCGACGGCTCAACGCCCACGCCGACGGCCGACCCCCGCGAGTCACCCTGGCCCGGCGACAGTGGTCTATACCGGTGAAGCCGATTCCATCGGATGGTCGATCGCCCGGGCGGCCGTCGACCTGCTCGCCCGCGCGCCCGGGCTGAGGATGCTCGAATGTCAGCGGGAACGCTGCACGTGCGTCTTCATAGACCATTCACGCACCGCGAACCGGCGCTGGTGCGGCATGGAGGAATGCGGGAACCGGGTGAAATAATTGTCCACAAAGGACATCGCCCCGCGATGACAAAAATCTGACTCGCCGGTGGCGTTGACGCCGGACGACCTCGACCCTAGCCTGCGTTGGAGTTCCGCAGCACGCACACCCTCCATCGGCATTGCCCAGGCAGCATCGTTCGGCGTTGAATTGAAACGTTTCAATCATGGGAGGTAGCCAATGCGTCCAGCCGGTCTGGTGGGTGCCCTGCTCTTGGTGGTGCTGGCAACGTCACCCGCTGAAGCCCGAACAGGCGCGCACCCGTCGCCTGCCGCCCCGGGCGCCCTGGCACCGCCGCCAGGTGCGATCGAGGCGCTGAACCTCTCGCCGACGTCCCGGACCGTGCGGCCGACCGCAGTCCAAGGCACCTCCGGATCGGTGTCCAATCCGCAGAACGTCCTGTCCGGGCAGCCGACCCGGCTCTCCGGGACGAACTCGTCGATCACGCTGGACTTCGGCAAGGAGGTCGCCGGGATCGCCACCCTCTCCTTCGGCGCCACCAGCGGCGGGCAGCAGGTCGGGCTCGCGTTCACCGAGTCGTCCCTCTACATCGGACGGACGAGTGACGCCAGCAGCGGCGGCAATCCCGATGGCGCGATCTACGGAAACGCCCCCACGAACGGCACCTACGTGATGCCGGCGGCACGGCTGCGGGGCGGGTTCCGGTATCTGACGATCTTCATGAACACGTCGGGCTGGGCGGACCTCACCGGCGTGACGCTGAACTTCACGCCCGCACCGGGCAAGACGAACCCCGCCGCCTACGCGAACTACTTCTACTCCAACGACGACCTGCTCAACCGGATCTGGTACGCGGGCGCCTACACCGTGCAGACCAACGTCATCGCGAGCAACCAGGGCAGAGCCTGGCCGCCGCCGGCATCCGAATGGGACAACAGCGCCGTGGTCGGCGTGGGCAACTCCGTGCTGGTGGACGGCGCGAAACGCGACCGGACCGTCTGGCCGGGCGACCTCGGCATCTCGGTCCCGACCGCCTACGCGTCGATGAACGAGCTGGAAGCAAGCCGCAACGCCCTGTCCACCATGTACAGCGTGCAGGCCTCCAACGGCGAGATTCCCTGGTCCGGCCCGGTGTTCAACCTCAAGGGATCCGACACCTACCACACCTGGACCCTGCTCGGAACTTCGTTGTACTACACCTACTCCGCCGACCGGTCCTGGCTCGACTCGGTGTGGTCCAACTACACCCGCGGGATGCAGTTCATCATCAACAAGATCGACGGCAACAACCTGCTCAACGTGACCCAGACCCAGGACTGGGCTCGCGCCGGCCAGGGCGGCGAGAACGTCCAGGCGAACGCGCTGCTCTATGCCGCGCTCACCGGCGGCGCCAATCTCGCGACCGTCAAGGGAGACAACGGGTTGGCGGCCAGCTATGCGAACAGGGCCGCCGCGTTGAAGGCCGCCGTGAACTCGCGCCTCTGGGATTCCGGCGCGGGCATGTACCGCGACAACCCCACCAGCAACCTGTATCCGCAGGACGGCAACTCGCTCGCGGTCTGGTACGGCGTGACCGACTCGCCGGCGAAGGCCACCAGCATCGTCCGAGCCCTCAGCTCCCGCTGGAACGCTTTCGGCGCAACGACTCCCGAGTGGGGTGGCGGTGTGCACCCCTTCACCGGCGGCATGGAGGTCCACGCGCACTTCACCGCGAACGACGACTTCACCGCCCTCGCGCAGATCCGCCGCACCTGGGGCTACATGCTGGACAGCCCGGTCGGCACGAAGAGCACTTTCTGGGAAGGCATCAACGCCGACGGCAGCCCGGCCTACGGCGGGCCGTTCATGAGCATGGCGCACGGCTGGTCGAGCGGCCCGACCTCCGCCCTGACCTTCGACGTCCTCGGCACCGCACCGGAAACCCAGGCGGGCCAATACCGGTTCGTCCCCCACCCCGGCGACCTGACCAGCACCGAAGGCCGCATCACGCTGCCGCAGGGACCGCTGAACGCGTCCTGGTCCCGCAATCCGGCCGCCGGCACCTACAGCGCCCACCTCGCCGGTCCCGGCGGCACGACGGGCCGGATCGGCGTGCCGAAACTCAGTGGCACCAACATTTCGGTGTCCGTCAACGGTTCGGTCGTGTGGCAGGACAACACCTTCACCCCCCGGCCCGGGATCGGTGCCGCCTCCCAGGACAGCGACTACGTCTATCTCACCGGCGTCACCCCGGGCAGCTACGACGTGACCGCCACCGGGCTCGGCAACCCGACCGCTCCCCCGCTTCCCACCGCCGGCGGGCTCCCGGCCGGTTTCACCCACTGCGCCAACGAAGCGGGTCAATGTGCGTTCACCGGCACTCGCAGCGTCGCCTACGGAGCGGGGACCTACACCTTCAAGACCGCAACCTCCGCGACCGCCTGCACGAACGACGCCTTCGGCACCGACCCGGCCGCGAACCTGGTCAAGTCCTGCTATGTCGCCCCCCTCGGCGGCCCGGCCGGGTACACGACGTGTGCGGCCGAGAACGGCACATGTTCGTTCACCGGATACGGCCGCAACATCGCCTACGGCGCGAACGGAGCGTTCATCTACCGGGTGTTCAGCTCCAGCACACCGTGTACGAACTCCGTCTTCGGTGATCCGATCGGCAACGTCGTGAAGTCCTGCTTCATCGCGCCGGCCGGAGCGCCTGCCGGAGGCTGGAGCCAGTGCGCGGGCGAAGGCGGCTCCTGCCCTGCGGTCAGCGGCCAGCCGGTGGCCTATGGCGCGTACGGCGCGTTCCGGTATGCCAACGCCTCCGGAAATGTCGTGTGTGCGAACGCTTCCTTCGGCGGCGACCCGATCCCCGGTGAAGCCAAGGCGTGCTACACCAAGGACGGCAGCCCACCCGGATACTCCACCTCGTGCGCCGCTGAAGGCGCCACCTGCGGGTTCACCGGGCTTCGCACGGTGGCCTATGGCGCACGAGGCGCGTTCGTCTACCGGTCGTTCACCGGTGGAACACCCTGCACGACAGCGGCATTCGGCACCGATCCACTGAACGGAGTCGCGAAGTCCTGCTACCTGACGCCGTAACTTGCCATTAAGGCCACTGTCTTTTTGCAGGCCCATCGCCATGTTGGCGATGGGCCTGCGAGCGTCTGACGCCCGTAAGGTGGCCTTAACGGCACGGCCGTCCTAAGGGGACGGCGGGGTCACGGAGACCAGGTACTCCACCGGTGAATCGGTGCCATTGCGGTAGAGGTGCGGCTGGGTCGAGTCGAACGTGATCGACTCCCCCGCCAGCACTTCATGCGTTCCGTCGCCGATGACCACGGTGAGGGTGCCATCGACGACGTACGCGCACTCCGTGGACGAATGGGCCCACGGTTCCTCACTCGTGACGCCGCCGGGTGGCAGGACCGCGCGCAGCACCTCGAGCTTGCCGTTGCCGGGAGTCAGGCGTTCGTAGCGGACGAGGCCGTGCGGGCCAGCCAGCGTCGAGCGCGAGCCCGGCCTGCTGACCCAGACCGCCGGGGGCGAGGAATCGAACAGCGCGGAGATCGACTCGCCGAACACGCCGGCGAGCCGCCGCAGGGTCGAGAGGCTCGGTTCGGTCACCCCGCGCTCGACCTGGCTGAGCAACGTCGCGGACAGGCCGGAGCGGGCAGCCAGCTCACGCAGGCTCAGCTCGTGCCGGGTCCGCAACGCCTTCAGCTGGGATCCGAGCCCATGCACTGACACTGCACACCTCACCTGACTCGCCTGTTGAACTTCCTGATGACAGAGCTTACAGTCCCAGCACTTGTGCAGTCCTACTGCACAAGGTTGGGAGTGACCATGGCCCCGTCCCGTGCGCACCGCTGGCTGCTCGTCCTGCCCTTCGTCTGGCAGGTCGGGCTCATCCCGGTGGTCAACAACGTCCCC
>Ga0307507_10005341_pt1 | contig 21226 bp, 6 predicted proteins | sample 7_EM_MG_FD_207223 | JGI IMG/M metagenome (GOLD analysis project Ga0307507, IMG submission 207223) | Populus trichocarpa ectomycorrhiza microbial communities from riparian zone in the Pacific Northwest, United States - 7_EM | ecosystem: Host-associated > Plants > Roots > Unclassified | place... | reverse complement strand
CAAAACGGAAATATATATATAGAGGGAGAGAAACGGACCCAGTGGGTAGAGGAGTGGAGGCAGTAAAAATAAAGGACAGAGATGCCGCTTCTAGTAAGCTGGAAGAGAAGATGGGGAGCTAATCAGCCGAAATAGGGACTTATAGGGGTAGTGCCACCGTTAGAAGAACCGCTAAAGATATATAAGGAGCTTAAAAAAGCAGAAAGCTCAGTTTTAACGCAGATACAGATGGGATAAATAGGGCTAGCGGCCTTCCTAAATAAGGCTAGGGTACCAGACTTTCCCTCCCCTATATGCTAGTGCGGCCAAGCCGAAGAGACGGCGTTATATATTATAGCCTACTACCCCTAGTTCGCAGAGTAGAGGCAAGGGCTGGCGGTAGGCCACCTAGAGGTTAAAAAACTAGCTAGTACGGCTAAGGGAGTGAAACGGCTCGCAAGATGGTTCCTATAACTACGGGTCCTACCGCAGTTCCACTATGCGGAGGAGCTCCTGCGAGAGGAGGAAGAGAAAGAAAGGGGAGTAAGTAGGCTAGCTAGGTAAGAGGCTTGCCAAATAGAAGGAGTAGGCGTCTGTAGACGCCTTTTCGATACTTATAGGCTGCGAAGTAGACGGCAGAAAGTGTATAACAGGCCGAGGAGGGGGTTTTTTGTCCCGTATCGGGTTTTCCCATTATATAAAATAGGAGTACCGCATGGCCACAGAGCTAAATCGGTGTAAGATCAATAATAATAATAGTTAAATATATAGCATATAACTTTACCTTAATTGCATGTCAAGAAATATATAGTTACCTTTTAAAGTTGCTAAGTAGGTTAATTGCGTGTTAAGAAATATATAGTTAGCTTTTAAAGTTGTCAAGTTAGTTAATTGCATGTCAAGTTAGTCGAATTGCGTATTAAGTTGGTTAATTGCATGCCAAGTTGGTTAAATTGCGTGTCAAGTTAGTCAATTGCATATCAAGTTGATTAAATTGCGTATTAAGTTGGTTAATTGCGTGTTAAGTTGGTCGAATTGCGTGTTAAGTTGGTCAATTGTATGTCAAGTTAGTTAAATTACGTGTTAAGTTAGTCAATTGCGTGTCAAGTTGGTTAATTGCGTGTCGAGTTGGTCAAATTGCATATCAATTACGCGAAACGCGAAAATCAAAGTCTACTTGAATCTCATCCTGCGAATATTTTCCCGATGTTCTCCTTGCTTAAGAAAAGGGTAGGGAATTAGTAATTAGTAGGTACTCTCCCCAGAAGTAACCTACTAATGGTATTTTATAAGGGCGAACCTCGTTACATAAACCTACTCCAATAGGAAATTTTTTACGAGGTTGTCTGTATAGGGTATAAATACCAATTCGCCTATACACCTTATATTTAACGTGCTAATGGTAACACGGGCCGGCCCCCTTCCCCTATCCCCTACTATAGCTACCCTAGCAGTGCATCGTCTGCGGTACGCCTGCGGTGCGCCTACGGTACGCCTGCGGTCCTCTGCTTGTAGCGCGACAGCCATAGACCGGTTGTAGTAGAGGTCGTCTACCCTGCAGCAGACTGGTTGTAGTAGAGGTCGTCTACTCTGCAGCAGACTGGTTATAGAGGAGGTCGTCTGCCCTACGGCATACTAGTTATAGAGGAGGGGGTCGTCTACCCTACGGCAGACTGGTGCAAGGTATGTGTATATATATATATATGGAAGTCCATATACCCATATACCTGTATACATATACATAGCATATACCCTAGATATTTGGTTTGTGCGGTCGCTTAAGTCAAATGCGCGTTCTATATAGGTAAAAGTTAAGTACCGCCGACCTTTTTCCGGTGGCTTTATCGGTGACCACGCTCAGCTTTCGCCGACCCCCATCGGCAACCACGTTTAACTTTTTCCAGACCACGCTTAGCTATACCCTATAAGCTCTACACGGCGCTCCACCAAAGGCTCTACCCGAAGCTTTGCCAGAAGCTCTACACAAAGCTCCACTAAAGCTCTGCACGGAGCTCCACTAAAGCTCTACACGGAGCCCCACCAAAGCTCTGCATGGAGCTCTACCAAAGCTCTGCCCGGAGCTCTATTAAAGCTCTACGCGGAGCTCTATTAAAGCTTTACTTAAAGCTCTATTAAAGCTCTACACGAAGTTCTATTAAAGCTTTACACGGAGCTTTATATTTACTATAATATCTACTATAAAGCTCTATACATTATTATTATTCATTGCTTAACGTCCGATTCGGATCCCTGTTGGGCCCATGCGGACTACTCCTTATATACATATAGGGAGAAAACTCTTATTTAAGAAAACCCCGTGATCCGTCTCCCCGCCTTTTAGGGCTTGCTTGCGAGTCGCCTATAAGTCACCAGTAGTGCTCTACTACCTTACTTTTTAACCTCCTTGGGAACCACTGCTACCATAACAAACCTACGGACGCGCTAGTATTACACACTGTACTCTACTCCTGTAGAGTTATTAGGGGGCGCCTATTACTCACCCCTTTGCTTTCTATTGCTATTTCCTTTATAACCCAGAACTAGTCTAGCACATTTTAGCCAATAAACCACCAGGTAGCCGCCTTAAGGCCTTTCTATATTAAGAGCAGTGTATTATAGTTTTCTATACTAGCTGCTGAGAGCATTGCTTCTTAGCCGGTGCGTAAGGGGCATAACAGTATTACGTATTTTGGTGTCTGTTTTGGCCAGCCATATTTACACCTTAGGCTACCTACTGGGATACCTACCTAGTAAAGCCAATCTTTTAGTCCTATTATTCCTGTTCTTAAGAGTGTTGCTATTGTATTTTCTGCCTTTGTTAGGCCCTCTTAGAGCCCTTAGGTATTTACCCCCTATAGTATTACCTATACTACGGCTTAGGTTCCCCTTGCCTAAGTTTACCTCTATACCTTTAACTCCCATTTATCTCTCTAGCGTCGGTCCAACCAGTATTATATTGCGGTAGATGGTTTTCTAGTACTCTTTTATGCTCTACTTTAGCTCCTTTCTCTTTCTTACTATTGTCTTTACTGGCCTCTTACGCGTCTCCCTTCCTCCTCTATATAGGCCTAGGCCCTAGCGCCGCACTATTCTCCTTCTACTTTCTCTACCTATTTTCCTAATATATCTTCCCTACTTTGGAGTTGTTGGTTCCTTCTCCTATAGGGCACCCTAAGGTCCCTCCATAGTTTATTTAGGCGTGTCTTAATATACTTTATAACATTAGAGTTACGTTCCTTTTACACCCTTTGCATTACATCGGCTTTAATATATAGTTATAGGGGGGGAATATTGGCTTCCTTCTCGAGCAGTGTTGTGGCCGTTTGCTTATACCCACCTGTTATACTCCTAAGGCAGGCTATTTGGACCTTTTAAAGTAGTTTAAGGAGTGATTTAGGGGGGCCTTTCTTAGTTTCTCTAGTGGCCCAAATGCTAAATCTATACGTTATGGTTAGCCGGACAACTGCTGTATATAGTAGGCGTGACCTCTAGAAGCATGGACCCTATATAAAATTGACGATCCTGGATATGGCGATATACTATACTTGGCCCTTACGGGCCACTTGCGCTGCATATACGCTCCACTAGAGCTTACTATCTACCCATACTCCTAATACCCTTAGGCCTTAAACTGGTTGACCCCCAAAGCCTTAGATATAGATTATATACTAAAGATCTACAGATTAGTTACGTTTTCTTATAAAATAAATTAGCTGGTATTTTTTTAGTAAGAATTGGACTCTATATCGTCTTACCCATTCTATATAGGTATTATAGGCTTTCTCTAGTATCCTGCAGTTCTCTGCGGCTATTGGCCTATATATAATTAGGTTTGTATTATTAACAAAGCCTATCCCCTGGGTCGCCCCTTCCTTAAAGGTGTTAAGCAGGTTACTTACAAAGAAGAGGAAGAGTATAGGCGACAGAGGTAATCCTTATAGTATTCCTATTACGACTGCAATAGGGGGGCTCTGGTATCTGTTAAAGACTAGTAATATTTCTTTCTGGCCTATAAATCCTTAAACAAACTAAATGATCCATTTTAGGAAGCCCTTTGCCCTAAGGATATATAGAAGACGCTTATAGGGTACATTATTATAGGCGCCGCTGATATTTAGGCTAAGTATTAATACTATAAAGTCCTTTCGCATAGCCTATACAGTTTTAATGGTAGCAGCGAGTAGTGTAAGTGCTAATAGTGTTAAGCAATTCTTTCTTACCCCTATTTAGCTTTATGGTAGTAGGGCGTGTTCCTCTGCTATATCTGCTATATAGTCCGCTATAACCTTTTCTAAGATCTTACTTAGGGTGTTTTCTAAGGCAATAGGGCGGTAGCTTCCTGGGATTAAATAGTCTACTTTGCCTTCTTTTTATAAGACGACCGTTATTATAGATCTTCTAAATCGCGGGTAGTAGCCTATTACAAAGCATGCTTTAGCTACGTCTGCAAGCTAAGGTGCTATAAGTAGTCTATAGGTCTTTAGGGCTTTATTTAGGATCCTATCTAGTCCTAGTACTATATTATTTAAAAGGCGGCTAATAGTTCTAGCTATTTCTTTAGTTGTTATATCGCTGTTAACCCTTAGGCGAGTTACCGGTGTTTTACTAGTAATATCGCTAAGGTCTACTAGAGCCAGTTAAGGGAAAAATCTTTCTATAAGGATCTTTACCTTTTTGTTATTATTGCTTGTGGCCTATAGTTCGCCTGCTCTTTATAGGGGTAGTAGGTATAGATCTTCTACTAAGCGTCCTACCTTTTTCTTTACCCATTTCGCTATGGTCCAAAGGCCCTTATTATAGGGGAGACTCAGGTTAGTAGTATATTTATTTATAAACCATCTCCAGTTATTTCTTACTTCTTTTCTTAGGGTATTCTTTAGCTAGTTTCTTATGTCTTTATATTATCTCTTATCCTTAGAATTGTGGCTGCTTGTGTATTTCCTCCTTGCTCATTATTAGCCGGCTATAAGGGCCGCGCACTGTGCGGACCATGTATGTCGCGCATAGGGGCCTAGTTTTGAAACTAGGCAGTGCTCTTTTAGCCCACTTTTAATTACTACCTAGATCCTTTCTAGTCTTTAATTAATTTCCTTAGGGGTAGCTAATAAGCCTTACTTATTTGGTATTAGGTAGATTTCTTCTAGGTCTTAGAGTTGTTATTTAATTATATTAAGGAAGCTATCTATATTAAGCTTCCTTATTGCGTATCTTTTGCTATTTAGTTACGCCTTAATATCCAGATCTAGTTATATCTGGATAGGGATATAGTCTAAGGTAAATACCCATTCTTCTTTAGGGGAGCACCTTTTAAGTCTCTGGTATAGGTTTTCGTCCATAATTATAAGGTTAATTGTACTTTTAGCAGTGCCCTATTACTATATAATTGCACCTGGGGGGGTAGCTAGCTTAAGGCCCCCATTATCTATAGCTCTTAGTAGGCACTCTGCCTGTTAATTAGTAGCAACATAGATACCCCCCCACTATAGGTGGTAGAGGTTTATGTCTCCTAGTAAAATAAACTCCGTATATTTAGTTTCTAGTAAGCTTATTATAGATATAATATTCTCTGTCTATACTACCCCTTCAACCCTAGGGTTATAGATATTAATAATTTATACTAGTCCCCTATATATCTGGATGGTTATAACTGCAATATCTAGGTTAACTGCCTACCATAACTATAAGGCAAGGCTGATATTTTTACTAATTATAAAGCATACGCATATAGCTGCTTTTGGTTTATACAGGAGCTAGAATCCTTAGGGGCAGTATATTAATTATATATAGGTATTATAATACGGCTCTTATATAGCAAGAATATGGTGTTTCTCTAGGTCTAGACTATCTAGTAGGGGCCTTACTAGACGGTGGTTCGTATTGCCGCAGTTATACTATATAATGGTCAAGTAGCGGACCCCTAGCAGGGGTCCTTTACCTCTCCTTCACTCCTCGCTTCTTCTATTTCCACTTTCTTTAAAATGTTCAGAACTTCTATCTCCTGTGTTTACTCCCTGGCTACTACTTATTTTATATAGAGCTTTCTATTCCTATATCTTGTGTTCCTACTAGCCTTTCTAAATCTAAATCTATTATTGCCTCCGGTTCTTCCCCCGTTCTCACCGGTTGGCTATATGCCCCTTATAAGCTAGCTGTATATGTTATATTTACCGCGTTAAATCTAATTCTTAATTATCCCGGCCTTAAACTTGCTATAGCTATCTATAGGGGTCTTCCTACTAGGCGTTCTCTCCCTTATATCCCATATGTCCCTTATATCCTAGTTCAGTTTGGTAATATCACGCAGCGTTACTTTTAGCCCGTTAAGGCTTAGGATAGCTAGCTTAGCCCCCTAGTATTAAAGGTAGAAAACACTAGGAAGACACCTATATTCCCCTAGCTTATCGCCTGTTATTTCCATTTGTATAACTTAGCATGCAGTTGTTCCTATAGCTGTTAAACCCTTTCCTTCCGTCTCCTATATTTAATGCAGTCTTCTCTCTCCCACGCCTTATATGTGCTTCGGTAACAGTTCGCGCATTTTATTTAGTCTTAATTTATATATTGTCTTATATTATAGGGGCCTGCACAGTGGCCACAGCATACCTGTGCTGCATATATGGATTGGGTGTGTCCCTATTATACGTAGCAATAATATCATTCTAAGCGTAGTCTATGGTTGTAGAGCCTTATATTGTATATAAGGCCATTTATAATTATTCCTTTTTAGATAAGGAGTTTTTGCATTCCTAGTATATATACGCTGACAATAAGGGAGCTATATATTTATCTATCGTCTCCCTAGCGAGTCTCTAGCGCCCCTTATATCCTCTTATTGTTCTTATTATATGCTTAGTTTGTATTTTCCTATTAAAGCTATTAAATCCGGGTAATTACAAGTCCTAGTATAAGGCGTTCCGTTTATTTTACTATCTCCTATATAGTTGCTATATTGTCCGCCTAGCGTCCCCTTTCTACCCTAAGGCTTATAGGAACCAATAGGACTTTAACTAGGTAATCTTTATAAAGCACTTTTATACTAATACGCTCTTCTAGCCTGTCCCCTACCCTTACGGCCCGTTCCTTTACCTATTAGTTCTTTAGGGTGACTCTAATGTCTCCACTCCTAAGGTATTAGACTGCGATGGTATTATAGACCTCCTTGTAAATCTTTATAAGAACTTCTGTTTCTAATTATCCCCTAAGTTCCTCTGCCTTTTCTATATTTAGTTATATTATAATTATATACCCGGTTATTGTTTTTAGGGGGGTAGGTTCCCTATGCTATAGAAACGCAGCTACGGCGGCCCAGGTACGGTTCGCCTATAGGGGGGGGTTTTGTTTATCTTCAATTTTATTTAGCCGTTAGAGGATTTAATTAAGGGTTTACTAGAGGGGCGCCTAAAGTTTACTAAACTAGAGCCATTCTGCTAGCTATATTAGTTTATAATGGCTAATAGATGCTCCCCCATAGTTCCAAATACTAGATGCGTCCAATAGGCTTTATATTTTGTCAGATACCTTTTTAATTAGGGTATTTCCGCTTTCTAGTGTAGTATTCGCCCGTCCTTGTTGTTGTTGTGGGGGGCTATTATTGGGTATAGGTCTGGCGGTCGCACGCGACTGCGTACCACCGTCGTTCCACCTATGCCTCCCCTGTAATGCATGCATCTCAGGGGATTATCAGGGTGTTTTTCAGGGTTCTTTTGGTTGGTTTGGTCTTTTTGGGCCAGGTGCAGCAAGAGCTCCAAAAGTCCTTATTATAGTTCTCTAGAAGCTCTATACATAAAGCTCTACATAGAGCTTTGCATTAATAAAGAAAATAAGAAAATAAGAAATATTACAGCCAAAAATTGGGGTATGCTTAACTTGCTTAAGTCGCGATTTTGGTAATTTGCGGTAATTTGCAGCGATTTACTTTAAACACACAGATAAGGTAGGCGCGTGCATAAGTAGCCTATATATTTATAGCAAATCGCTGCAAATTGCCAAAATCGCCAAAATCGCGACTTACGCAGGTTTCGCAGACCCCAATTTTTGCTTGCCCAAAAAAAAATTTCCTGATGCTTCTCTTAACTATAGTTAATAAAGTAGGCGCAGATCCCTAGAAGAAGGAGCCTATTTAGGGAGGTCTAGATATTAAGTAAAAGATAAATACTTAATACTGCTGACTAAAGTTTCTTTTATATAATATCTTTATAAGTCTATTAGAACTGCTTAATCTTCTTTATAATTTAAGAGTATACTATAGTTATAAAGTTAGACAATTCTATACTATAGAATCCTACTACAGGGGCCTCTATAGAAGAGCTCTATACTCTAGTATACACTTTATATATAGCTTATATTAGCTACGCGTAGGTATATTACCTCCCTACGCCCTTAACCCTTATAATCGATTGTGTAACGTCTTATAGACTTCTTAAATATATACACTCTATAGCCACTACCTCTGTCCTATAACATTATGTTACATCTTTTTACCATTAACGCTTAGCCTATAACCAATTCTATATCTTTATAACACTATAGGCGCTGCCAGAAATAGCATATTTATAAATTACCTTACTTTATACTTCTAATAAACCTATAATAGTAAGACAATATTTCTTACTAGCCACTATATTAAACCTAAAGAATAATTTAATACCTATACTTTGTCACGGAGCGAGCACAAGCGGTGATAATATATAGCGAAGTAGATATTATTAAGCTATATACATAAACTGCGTAATAAAGTCAAGACGTTGCGTGAGGAAAAGGAAGTAGGAAACAGGGGGAAAAGGGTATATAACGTTCGCTTGGTTGCTAGGTTAACGGGTACTATACTACGCATAGGCAGGGTAGAGCTTAGGTGGCGGTTCTGGTAGAACTTGGCAGAATTCGGCAGTTAGAGGTCCTTAAAGTTGCCAGTTAGCAACTCCGATAGTAGAGACAGTAGATTGCGGCGGAATACGGCAGATTGCTGTCAGATTGCTATCTCGTGGTCAGTCTCCGGTTGTTTAGTCGGTGGAAACAGGTGGACGTATATAAGGTGTCACGGGGGTGTCCCGTAACATACTTAACCTATAACGCCAATCAATATCAGGAGAATTTAATTTATTAGCCCTAGCCTTAACCCCTAAGGAGATGGACATTGATAATATCTTATCTTTTATTAACTATATAATTACAGATAAGTAAGCGGAAGGGCTACTACCTATTAAAATAAAAATATATAACGCTAAGATATTTATAAAAATGGTAGTATAAGAACTTAATAAATACTACTGCCTTTTATAGAACTACCACCTAAAACATATATAAGCTGAAATATATACTACCTAAAATTATAATATTATTTAAGACCTATAAGCTTATAAGGCGCTTACTAATAACATATATTAAGAAACTAAAGATAACCTCTATATATCTAAACGCGACATCTAACAGTTAAAAAAGGCTAAGATTGTACTTATTGCTATAGTTACTAAAAAAGAGGGTATAATTAAATACCTACAATCTTAGCTTAATAAGCATATCTATAATAACACTAAATACCTCTTTTAATATGTTCTCTATGTTCATGCTTACTTATTAAGTAAATAATTATTATTATTATTCATTGCTTAACGTCCGATTCGGATCCCTATTGGGCCCACGCGGACTACTCCTTATATATATATGGGGAGAAAACTCTATTTGAGAAAACCCCGTGATCCGTCTCCCCGCCTTTTGGGGCTCGCTTACAAGTCGCCTACGAGTCACCAGTGGTGCTCTACTACCTTACTTTTTGACCTCCTTAGGAACCACTGCTGCCGTAACAAACCTACGGACGCGCTAGAAGTAAATAATAATAATATTAAGGTATACTATAATAAACTTATTAAGATGTTCTCCTAATACACTATTAATTCATTTCTAAAACGTTACTAGTGTATTTATAAGTCTAAACTGTATAACTAACGGCTTATATAATCATTTCTTTAACCTAAAGACTGCCTTCTACTTATCTCCTTCCTTAATCCTAATTTAATGGTATACCCATCTCAGATCTGTCTTTATAAAGATTTACACGTTACCTATCCTATCTTAGATTTCGCTAATTAAGGGTAAAGGATATCTATCCTTTCTTATAATACTATTTAACTATCTATAGTTAATACACATCCTAAGCTTTCCGTTTTTCTTAGGTATAAATAATACTAAATATCCCGCTAATAACTATAACAGTCTAATATATCCCTTTTATAAGTTCTCCTAGATAAACTCCTTAAGTGCTACTAACTTAGTTATAGTAAGCTTATCCCTTGCAACGGTGGAATTTGTCCTACTATTATTAATAAGAGTTAGCCAATAGAATTAATAGGATTAAGGCTCTACAACTATACGCATACTTCTAATTCTGGTGTTCGCGCACGGTCCAATTCTTATAGGACGTCACCGTTATAAGGGATAAACTGGAAAAAACCTTAAACTTATTTCTGGTTTTAACTCTATCTTATAGTCCTATACTGTATATTCTAGCAGTTTTTCACTTTCCGGGCTCCATAGCCTTTTACCATACTTATAGTATCTTTTTAGTACGTAACTTAAGCCTCAATTAGTCTCCTTATACATTCTTTTTGTCCATTATATTATACTACGTATAATACTACGCATGCAGCCTCTAGGCTATAGCGCTATATAGTCCTATATATATAAATCCTTCCTAGGAAGCTTAATATATACTAGTAACTAAGTAGGCACTCTAGCCCGTTTTAAATGCTAGGGAAGTTTTATCCTGGTATTTTGCTCTTTAATATTTAGTTTACACTAAGGAAATAAAGAAATCCTAGCTCTTTTATTTATTTCTACCATATTCTACTATTCCTAAAGTAGAAAAAGCGCTCTAAAAGATAGATTTAGTAACATTTATATATAAAAATAAAGGGCTCTGTTAGGAATGAGGCAAGCGGTCGTTACGTATCATTACGTGTCGCCGCGACACTAGCGTGGCGAGGAGCCTTAGGCTCTTCGCCCTTCCTCATTCTAAATAATATATATTAACCAACATCACTATAACCTACTCAAGTAGTCGTTATTGGTGAGTCACCCTATATGACTAACACTAATTAGTGGTTGAACACACAGTTAACCACAGAGCAGCTAGGTTATCGACAGAAGAGATAGTCTTGTGCAGGGGTTCCCGGCGATACTATACTACCTTAAGCTTGCGGAAAACTAGTAATAGAAGTGTTACTAAGTACTAGGAGATACCAAGTTGCGTCCATTACGCAGAACAATCGCGTTTATAAAGATTTGGTTAAGTACTTTAGGTTAAAAGTGTTACTAAACCTAGGATCCCAAGTCAACGTCTAAAACGCGTTGACTACGCCTCAAATTGCCTACCTTTTAACAGCAAACCTACGAGGTCCTATAAAGCCGAAAATCCTACCTACCTTTGACGTATGACACCCCGTCAATTCTACTCCTATTATGGCGTTGACCTACCTAAAGAAGTATAAGAACAACATTAACCCAAAGATATAGGACAAAGACATTGACCCTATAAATGCCGAGTAATAGGACCTGAACGGATTCTTACTATACTACATAGCATAACGTAGGTGATAGGGTTATGACGGTCGGCATAGTTATAACGGTGGGGCCCCACCGCCTGCCTAAATAGGCCTACCGCCTGCCTAATTAAGTATATTGCCAATTCTAAAATCAAAACAGGAAAATCAAAATAGAGGAACTTTTGAATGCTTACATCGTGATTAAAAATATTCTTATTAACACTATAATGCCTCGCTGGCCTCTACACTCTGATCGCGACGAGACTATATAAATTGCTACTACTGCCTAGCATTCTGGCCTCTACGACAGCCGGGAAGCCTACGCAAAAGCCTATAGGGTAGATCCGCAGACATTTCAACATTACCTTAATAGAAAACAACAGCCTTATAAAATCGCCTATACTAACTAGAATCGCATTACTGTTCCTAGCAAATATGCAATTACTAAGCACTATATATATCTTGCCAACGCCGGGTTTCTATGTCGCCAGCACACTCTTCAAACAATTGCGACGATAGTGCTTAAATGGGAGCATACTGACCTTCCTTAATACCTTCAAATTGAACCTTTAGGCAAGAAGTGGGTATATAATTTCCTAAAACGGTAGGAAGAGCTTCATTGCTGCTATATATGTTTAATTAATTAAGAACGAGCTTTTGCTAACAATAACCCTAGCTGTGTTAAGAGGTTCTTTTCTAACTACCACAACGTTGTTACTATATACAATATTAACAAATTTGACATATGGAATATAGACGAGACGGGATTTGCAATAGGTTTAGCTTTTAGTGCTAAGGTAGTTATTTTAAGAGAAAGAATTATTAATTTTAAGACAGTTAACGGCAATAGAGAATGGGTTACCTAGGTAGACGTAATTGGCATATATGGGTAAACGATTCCACCGTTTATCATTTTCAAAGGATGGCAGCATACAGATTCTCTATGGGAAACTATAGAGGAAGCTATAGGAGACTATTTAATTGGGATAACAGAGAATGGCTGGTTAAATAAGGAAATGGGCCTTAAGTGGCTTAAACATTTTAAACGACACACCCAACAAATAGAGGCATGGGAGGCCTCTAAAATTAATAGTCTAGATATTAAACACCATGGATATTAATTGCTTATTATAAACGGACACACTTCTTACACTAATATCAACTTTGTGGAGTTCTGCTAGAACTATAAGATTATACCTATTTATCTTCTACCTCACTTAACCCACTTCCTACAGCCTCTAGATCTTGTTATCTTTTTAATACTTAAGCGCCTTTATTTAGCTAAAGTCGATAAATATACAGCTCGCGGTATTACGGGTATTAATAGAGACTACTTTCTAAGAATTCTAGGTAAGATTTGACCCTATATATATACCCTAGAATTAATTAATAGTGCCTTTAAGGCAGCAGGGCTTCTTCCTTTTAACCCTAATTAAGTCCTTTAGCGCCTTATAAAAGGACCTTTATCTATACAGCTAACTATACCCCTTTAAAACAAATTAACAATTTTATCCTTACCTCTGCATCTAAAGACTCCTAAAAGTTACTCTAATTGAGCTTAGTACAGCCATACAATTCGTTACCTAGATACCTTACCCGAAGCAGTTGACGTAGTTATTATAAAGCTTATAAGCCACATGGATTTATTAGAGGAAGGCATAAAAATACTACAATAAGAAAATACTAAGCTTCGTAATAGCGCTACAGAAAGAAGAGCTAAGAAGAAAAATAAGCAGGTAGTGCTTTCTACTAAATTAGTTCTTACTACTAAATCAGCTAGAGCACTTATCGCTACTAAGGCAGCAATAGCAGAGACTAAGCAGCAGGCAAAAGATACTAGGAAGCGCCTTAGAAAAAATAAAAGCAATGCAGCTATAGTTGCGCAGGCACAAGTCCAAGAAAGGAAGGAGGCTTATACCGTTGCAAAGGTAGCTAAAGGAGTTGCAGATCAACACAAAAGGAGCCTCGGAGACGCAGAGAGGAGCTTAAAAAAGGCGCAGAAGGTGTTAATAATTGTAAATAAGGCCGCTATCAAGAAGAAGACACCGGAAGCTTATATGGCAGCTGCTAAAGCAGCAGAGGAGGTACAATCAACAACAGGGGCCCTAGCAACGCTACAGAAGCAGTGGGAGGACTCCTCCACTACAGCTGTAGAGACTGCAGCTTACTCTAGGGCTCTGCGGGACACTGCAAGGGCCTTAAAGAAGGATTCTCAACAGGCTACACAGTCTACACAGGAAGAGGATAAGGAGGAAGGGCTAGATAGATCAAGCGGCGATAAGGTGTCGGATAAGGACGATTCTGAAATGGACAACGTTAAGTCAATTAAGGAGTAATCAGCACCTAAAACACCATAAAATGTTAATATAGAGCCTCTTTTATATAAATAAAAGGCTTTATACTGCTCAGTAATATTGTAATACTATACAATACTTTTTACTAGTATTTCACCTGCAATTAGGCATCTGGCAGAATTTTAATATTCCAAACCGTTATAACCCTATTACGTACGTTATACTTAATTGGGAATACAGTAAGCCTAATTAGGCAGGCGGTGGGGCCCTACTGTTATAACTATGCCGACCGTCATAACCCTATCACCTACGTTAATACATAGACAGCGAATACAACAATACTGTGCTATAGTATTGCATAAAGGAGGACTTTGTTAGATAGACAAAGGAAACATAGGCCCTCGCGAAGAAGAATATTGTATAAAACTTCCGTAACTTCCTTCAGAAGAACGGAGTATTTGTCCCTATATAAATGGAGACACTATTAGAGACAATATTTAGGAGCAAGTTATTAATGTAAAAGAAGAGCACAAATGGACTCCATAAGAGATTAAGCACTAACTACGCAATATAAAGAAGCTTAACTTATAATAGAATCCAAATAATATACTAATAGAGATACGTTCTAATTCTATTGCTCTAGGCATGAGTTCTTACATGCCATATCTATCGCTTCCACTAATTTAACCCATAACTTTAACTACTGCCCCCTAAGAGCAAGCGCAAGACCCCCTTGCTTTGCGATTTAATAACCTTTAAACTCTGCCACAGGAAGATTAGGTACTATGCTATATTCTATTAAGCTCTGCATCTCCACTGCAGCCTATAAAGCAATCCCTACCTTAATCTCTAATACAATTTTAACGTGGCCTAATACCGCTTAGAGGCACCTTAAAAATGCTTATAGAGCTTACGAAACTCTATTTAGACTAGGAGAAGAGGTTTAGCGGGGAACTATATAATATTCTTAATTCAAAGCTACGTATCTTCTATAACTATTGCTAGAAGGTTAGACTGGAACCTAACCAATATTATAATGCTTATTCCGTTATGCTTAAGGGCCGCGCCAGTACCTTCTATTATAATTGTTTGGCAGGAAAAGGATACGATTTCAACCGAATAATATATAAGACAAGATACTACTTTGAAACAGAAGAGAATAAGCAGCAGTATATATTGAAGTAGAGAGAGACTACTTTCCTAAGAATTATTGCTATAAACCTAGATGCCTCTTGACTTAACTGTCTTTAAAAGCTCTTTAATTAACTTTAGATAATTTAGCGTGGTTTATCCGAATTATATTAAGAGGACTTTAGCCTACGCGATTAAGTTATTAGCGCATGCTAAGGTGTTAAAGAATGCAACCTTGCCCTCTTTAATCCTGCAAATACTTATAAAGGAGTGTGTGCTTAATTAAGATCCTCTATTAGCACCACTCTGCGCTTTTAAGAAGTATAGTAATTTAACACTTAACCCTAACCTACTTCGATCGACCTGACTGACCAATATAATTATAACTGGACCGATTGAATATATGGTGGCTGGGGTAGGGGATACGGCAGAGGGTATGATTAATGTTGACTATAAAGAAATCGTGGAGGTCCTTGTAGAAGTTTATCTTAAAACAATTAATAGAAGAAATGCTGTTAAAGATAGACTACGAGATATTGCTTATATAAGCATTATATAATGCTTACATAGGAACACCCTGGAAGAACCCTATTAGGTCGTGTATTAGATCGTGTATTAGATCGTGTATTAGGTTATATATCAGGTCGTGTATTAGGTCGTGTATTAGGTCGTGTATTAGGTCGTGTATCAGGTCGTATACTAGGTCGTGTACCAGGTTGTGTATTAGGTCGCGTATTAGGTCATATTAGAATACAAGCCAGAACGTAGACATTCCGGAACTAGGGTCTTCCAGGTATATAGAGACTCGATCCCCTGCAGATAGACATCATCTATCGCATCAAGTTCATCCACATCACAGTATACTTTACTATATCGTTTACCGTGTCGTCCTCCTACCTCCGCTTACCCATATCAACAGGTTATGAGCCCGGGGCTCTAACCTCGACCAAAATTCAATTAAATCTCGACTAGATATCAACTAAATCTTAATTAATTGTTGACCAATTGATTAAAATCTTAACTATACCTTAACTAAATCTAAATCAATTGTTAACCAATTGATTAGACTTTAAAAATCTTCAGTTAATTTTATCTTAAGTTCACTTCAATTTCATTCCAATTTTAATTTCACTTGAATTCTACTTGAATCTCAATTAAATCTTGTTTGAATTTTAATCGAATCTCATTTCAATCTTAATTAAATCCTATTTGAATTTTATTCGAAGACTTGTTTAAATTTTATCTATTTAAAGCTTAATCATTTAATTCTATTTATCTGTTTAAAGCTTAATTCTATTATTCAATTCTATTTATCTATTTGTAGACGAAATGTCCGACAAAATCTTAATTTGCAAGCTTATTGGCCAATCTAACTATAAAGTCTGGAGCCTTTGCATCCAATCACTTCTTGTACATGGATCGCTTAGTGATGCTATAGCAGAAGGAGCTAATCCAAAACTGGAAATTGACCAAAAAGCCTTAGCCAATATAAGGCTGACAATTGAGGATGGACCTCTTTTACAAATATAGTATTCCAAAACAGCTCTGGAAGCATGGAATCTGTTAAAAAATCTCTATAGCCTAAAAGGGTTTAGCTCTAAATTCTTGATCTATAAAGAGCTTTTTGAAACCACCTTATCTAAGTATTCTTCTATAGAAGAATACCTAAATAAAGTGAAACAACTTACTGATCGATTGAAAGCCAAAGGCATAGTATTGCCAATTTAGGTGATTGTTGCTTGGGTTTTAGATAACCTAACTAGTCCCTATAAGGGATTTGTTATAATGGTTACCTAATCTTACAGAACCAATTCTAGTACTATTAATTTAGAAAACCTGTTTTTGAATTTAATGGACAAATCTAGAAGATAGGTATCTAAAGATTAGAAAATAGTATTGGTTACTAAATCTAGACAATCTATAAGGCCTAATTAGACAAATCGAATACGTAAAAATAAGTATTATAAAAGGTGTAAAATAACTATATATTCTACAAAAGACTGTTTCTACCTATTTCCTAAAAAGACTCTAAAAGGCTTTAAATACTACTTTGAGCCAAAAGATCAAGAAGCTCTTGTGTCTATAAATACTAGTAATACAATTAGTAATCCTAGTAATGGACAAGAAGAAGACGATTTTGAAATTGATCTTAATATAATGGATACCGAATAGGTATTTATTACCAATTAAAACCCCAACTAAATAGGAGCTAATTTCGTATTAGACTTAGGAAGTACAAAACATGTGATTACTAAAAGGGAATACTTTATAAGCTATAAAGATTCCTGTATACGAATAGGTTGGGGAACCGATGCATTAATTAATTCTATTGGAATTGGAAATGTCGAATTAGTAACAAAAGGCAACAAAATTGTACTAGAAAACTGCCTATATATACCTAATTTTGGGTACAATCTTATATCTGTTAGTTAGCTGGACTAGCTTGGCTATAAAATTGTAGTTAAGGGCGGTCAAGCCTATATATACAAAAATAAACAACTACTTATCTTAGCCACGGGAAGAAACTCCCTATACTATATAGATATAGTATAGAACAATTTGCCTAGTGAAAAGACTAAAGTTAAGAAAATAAGCAAGCAAATAAATAAAATTGAGCCAACAAACAAAAACAATTTGCTTAAACTAGCTCTACTAGGAACCAATCAAAATAAACTAAGGTCCTATAAAGAAGCTACAAAATCGCCTAATTGGCTAAATTGGTAAACGGCAATAGGTGTAGAAATTAATTAACTTAAAAAACAAAAGACCTGGAATATCGTTGATCTACCACCCAATAGAAAGGCTCTAAAAACTCAATAGGTGTACAAGATTAAAACAGATCAAAATAACCAAATAATTAAATACAAAGCCAGATGGGTAGTAAAAGGCTTTAGTTAGCAATACGGTATAGATTACAAAGAAACATTCGCAAATACTTGCCGCCTAGAGGTATACAAAATGCTACTATATTTAGCAGCTTACTATAACTGGGAAATAGTTTAATGGGACTTCAAAAATGCGTTTACGCATGCTGATATAGACAAAGAGCTATATATAGAACAACTAGAAGGTGTTACTGCAATACTAAATAAGGTATATAAATTAAACAAAGCTCTATATGGCCTAAAACAATTATCAAGACAATGGTATAACCACCTAGCAAATAACCTTAAAAAAGAAGGATTTTATCCTATCTTTGCAGATTAGGCAGTATTCAAAAATGATATACTAGGCATTATAATAATCTGCTATGTAGATAATCTACTAGTATTTGGCCTAAATATGGAACAAATAAATCAAATCCAAACAAAACTAGCAAAAGATCTAGAATTGACAAGTTTAGGACCAGTTTCCTATTTTCTAGGTATGGAAATTACCAGAGATCGCAAAAATTAGGTTATAACATTAAACCAAAAGAAATACACCCAAAATATCTTATAAAGGTTTAATAAACAAAATCTAAATCCAGTATCTACCCCTGGAATTATTGGCTTAAAAATGGAAAAGAATATAGAATAGGCCTCTCCTAATAATATAAAACAATATTAACAAGAAGTAGGAAGCCTAATATACTTATCTACTAAGACTAGGCCTGATATAGCCTATAACATAAATACTTGCGCTAGATTTATGTCAAATCCAGATAAAATATACTACTAGGCACTAAATCAAATTTGGAAATACCTAAATTATACCCCTACTTTAGGAATAACCTATTCTGGACAATTAGAAACTTACATTTTAGGTTACTATGATTTAGATTAGGGGGGTGATATAATAGGTCGAAAATTAACTAGCGTATATTATTTCTCATTTGGAAGAAGCCCTATAAGCTAAGCTAGCCAACTACAAAAAAACAGTTACTTTGTCTAGCTGTGAAGCAGAATATATAGCCCTAAAAGAGGCTATAAAGGAATATCTATATTTAATAAGCGTTATTACACAGCTTAATATAGAAAACAAAGAAAAATTCTACTTGTTCACAGATAGTCTGTTAGCAATTGAATTGGCAAACAATTTAGAACATCATGCTAAGACTAAGCATATTTATATACAATACTACTTTATTAGAGAACACGTAATAAACAATACGATATAGCTAAGCCATATTAATACAAAAGAACAGCTAGCTAATATGCTTACTAAAGCACTAAGTGGACCTACTTTTAAGTACTTGGTTAAGCAGATAAACTTGCTACCAATAGAGAAATAAAATCAATTAGCAGACACTCTTTTTCTTCCTAAATTGGACCTATTTTCCCACTGGGTTTTGGTTATAGGCTAAGGTTTTTATTAAGGCTGCTTAGCTTACTTCTTGGGCCATTAAATAAATCAAATTGATAAACAAAATTAATAAACAAAATTGAGTAAAGTCGATGAACAAAATTGATGAACAAAATCGATAAATAAAATATTGTAATTCAATATATCGTTTATGGGGGCGTGTTAAAGATGGACTACGAGATGTTGCTTATGTAAGCATTATATAATGCTTACATAGGAACACCCTGGAAGAACCCTATTAGGTCGTGTATTAGATCGTGTATTAGGTCATATATTAGGTTGTGTATTAGGTCGTGTATTAGGTTATATATTAGGTCGTGTATCAGGTCGTATACCAGGTCGTATACTAGGTCGTATATTAGGTCGCGTATCAGGTCGTATTAGAATATAAGCTGGAACGTAGATATTCCGGAACTAGGATCTTCTAGGTATATAGAGACTTAATCCCCCGCAGATAGACATCATCTATTGTATTAAGTTCATCTACATTACTTACTTTACTACATCGTTTACCGTGTCGTCCTCCTACCTCCGCTTACCTATATTAACATGTTATATAACAGCTTAATATAGAAAATAAAGAAAAATTCCATTTATTTATAGACAGCCTGTCAGCAATTAAATTGGCGAATAATCCAGAACATCATGCCAAGACCAAGCATATTGATATACAATACCACTTTGTGCGAGAACACGTAACAAATAATACAATACAGCTAAGCCATATAAATACAAAAGAACAGCTAGCTGATATACTTACTAAAGCACTAAGTGGTCCTACCTTTAAGAACTTGGTTAGATAGATAAACTTACTACTAATAGAGAAATAAAATCAATTAGTAGATACTCTTTTCCTTCCTAAATCGGACCTTTTTCCCACTGGGGTTTGGCCATAGGATAAGGTTTTTATTAAGGCTGCTGGCTTACTTCTTGGTCATTAAATAAATAAAATTAAGAAACAAAATTGATAAACAAAACGATGAACAAATTAATAAACAAAATTGGTAAACAAAATATTGTAATACAATATATTGTTTATAGGGGCGTGTTGAGAATAAACTGGAAGATGTTGCTGTAAAAGTGGTGAGCGGAGGTAGGAGGACGACAGGGTGAATGATGTAGTGAAGCAAGTGAAGTGGATGAACTTGATACAATTAATGATTTCTATCTGCGGGGGATCGAGTCTCTATATACCTAGAAGATCCTAGTTCCGGAACGTCTACGTTCCGGCTCGTATTCTAATACGTTACCTAATACGCTAGGTAATACGTTACCTGATACACTAGGTAATACGTTACCTGATACACTAGCTGATACACTAGCCGATACACTAGCTGATACACTAGCTGATATACTAGCTGATACCATCTGATACACTAGGATTCTTCCAGGGTGTCCTTATGTAATGCTTACATAAGCAACATCAGAGTTCATCATTGACACACCCCCGTAAACAATATATTGTATTACAATATTTTGTTTATCAATTTTGTTCATTGCTTTTGTTAATTTTATTTATTCGATGGCCCAAGAAGTAAGCCGAGCAGCCTCAATAAAAACCTTAGCCTATAGCTAAAACCCAGTGGGAAAAAGGTCTAATTTAGGAAGGAAAAGAGTGTCTGCTGTTTTTATTTATTGATTTTGTTTATCGATTTTATTTTTCTATTAGTAGCAAGTTCATCTGCCTGACCAAATTCTTAAACGTAGGTCCACTTAGTGCTTTAGTAAGCATATCAGCTAGCTGTTCCTTTGTACTTATATGGCTTAGCTGTATTGTATTATTTGTTACGTGTTCTCGCACAAAGTGGTATTGTATATCAATATGCTTGGTCTTGGCATGATGTTCTGGATTATTCGCCAATTTAATTGCTGACAGGCTGTCTGTGAACAAATGGAATTTTTCTTTGTTTTCTATATTAAGCTGTTTAATAACGCTTATTAGATATAGATATTCTTTTATAGCTTCTTTTAGAGCCATATATTCAGCTTCACAGCTAGATA